>Ga0208851_1000639_pt1 | contig 14165 bp, 16 predicted proteins | sample NGESurshal092012_FD_184481 | JGI IMG/M metagenome (GOLD analysis project Ga0208851, IMG submission 184481) | Arctic peat soil microbial communities from Barrow, Alaska - NGEE Surface sample 415-2 shallow-092012 (SPAdes) | ecosystem: Environmental > Terrestrial > Soil > Wetlands > Peat ... | reverse complement strand
TCGGCCTATCCATCTAACCGGAGTGGGCTGGCCGGATGGACGAGCCCGTGGGAGGCCGTGACTACCCGCGGTCCACGGGCGAGTTGCTTGCCTGGTTCAGCAGGGATTCGGACTGTCTGGACTACCTGGAGTGGCTGCGCTGGCCGTCGGGGTTCGTGTGCCCGGCGTGCGGTCTGGGTGGGGGCTGGCGACTGGGTGACGGCCGGTGGCAGTGCGCGGGCTGCGGCGCTCGAAGCTCGGTGACGGCCGGGACGGTCTTCGACCGCACCCGCACGCCGGGCACAGTGTGGTTCAACGCCGCGTGGCTGTTCGCCACCAGCGAGGACGGGGTGTCTGCGCTGAGCATCCAGCGCACGCTGGAGATCGGTTCTTACCGGACTGCCTGGGCCATGCTGCACCGGTTGCGGTCGGTTCTGGTTCGGCCGGGCCGGGACATGCTCACCGGCACGGTCGAGGTCGACGAGACGTTCATCGGTGGGGAGGAACCCGGCTTGCCCGGCGGCCGAGCCCGCGGCAAGAAGGTCCTGACAGCGGTCGCGGTCGAGGTCCACGCCCCGCGCGGGTACGGCAGATGCCGGATGACCCCGATCCCGGACGCGTCCGCGGCGACCCTGCACGCTTTCGTGACGGACAACATCGCCACTGGCGCAACGGTTCTCACCGACGGCTGGTCCGGCTACCAGGGCCTGGACCAGCTCGGCTACGACCACGAGCGACGCAACCAGTCCGCAGCCCGCGCCCGTGGGGAAGACCCCGCCGCGCTGCTCCCCGGAGTGCACCGGGTGGCGTCCCTGGCCAAACGATGGCTGCTGGGCACCCACCAGGGCGCCATCGACGACGCCCACCTGCCCGCCTACCTCGACGAGTTCGTCTTCCGCTTCAACCGCCGCACCTCCCGAAGCCGCGGCCAGCTGTTCTACCGGGTCATGCATCTCGCCGTCGACCACGACCCCGTCCGCTACCGCGACCTCATCGCCCGACCCGACCCCCGGCCCACGCGACCGTCCCCTCCTGTCAGCCGTGGCCACCCACCCAGTCTCGAACGCCTGCCCGCAGGACGCCCCTGGCGCAAAGACCCGCCCCCGCACTCCGGTTAGATGGATAGACCGAAGATGTCTTTCGGAAGAAACCTTGTCAAGTATGCGGACCGCGCTCGGACGAAACGTCGGATGCCGCGGACCCGAGCTCCGACGTCGCCCGCTCCTCGTGGTACCAGTCGATGTCGACGACCGTCCGACTCGTTCCTCGCCCGGACCTGGGGCGGCAGCGGCAACAGCTCCGATCGCCACCCGCACGGTCGCAGCCGGCCGGATACTGGCATGCGGCTGCACACGGCAACTCGTCGACGCAGACGTGGGAGGACGGCGATGAGGGCGACCGAACTGACCCTCGCCGAGCAGGCGACGCTCACGGCCGGACGGGACCTGTGGTCCACGCAGCCGGTCGAGCGGCTCGGCGTCCCGTCCGCGGTCCTCACCGACGGCCCGCACGGCGTGCGGATGCGGCGCTCGACCGACGAACTCGAGCTCGGCGACGCCGTGCCCGCCACCTGCTTCCCCACGGCGTCCGCGCTCGCCGCGACCTGGAACCTCGCTCTGCTCGAGCAGGTCGGGGTCGCCCTCGGGGAGGAGGCCAGCGCGCAGCAGGTGAGTGTGCTTCTCGGTCCCGGCGCGAACATCAAGCGGACGCCGGTGTGCGGGCGCAACTTCGAGTACTTCTCCGAGGACCCGCTGCTGTCGTCGGCCCTCGCCGCTGCCTGGATCAGCGGCGTGCAGAGCACGGGGGTCGCCGCCTCGCTCAAGCACTTCGCCGCGAACAACCAGGAGAGCCGTCGCTACAGCATCGACACTCTCGTCGACGAGCGCGCGCTGCGCGAGATCTACCTGGCCAGCTTCGAGCGAGCGGTCGTGGAAGCCCGACCGGCCACCGTCATGGCCGCGTACAACCAGGTCAACGGCGTCCACGCGAGCGAGCACCGCGAGCTGTTGACGACCATCCTGCGGGACGAGTGGGGCTTCGACGGGCTCGTGGTCTCGGACTGGGGGGCGGTGTTCGACCGAGCCCTCGCCGTCGCGGCCGGCTGCGACCTGCAGATGCCCGGGTTCGACGGCCAGGGCGACGCCGGCGTGGTGGCCGCCGTCCAGGCGGGACGACTCGCGGGTGCCGCGCTGGAGGCCTCGGCCGAGCGGATGCTGCGCCTGATCGAGGCCACCGCGGGTGCCCGGGAGCCGGGGCACCCCTACGACGTGGACGCCCACCACGCGTTGGCCCGGCGGGCCTCGGCCGAGGGCACGGTGCTGCTGAAGAACGACGGCGGGCTGCTCCCGTTGGCGCCGTCCGCGCGGGTCGCGGTGGTGGGGGAGTTCGCGACGGTCCCGCGGTACCAGGGGGCCGGCAGTTCGCTGATGAACCCGCACCGGGTCGACGACGCGTTCACGGCGATCAGCGCGCTGGTCGGCGCGGACCGGGTGACCTACGCGGCGGGGTACCTGCGCAACCGGGACGAGGTTCAGCCGGCGCTGCTGGACATGGCCCGTGCGGAGGCCCGCGACGCCGACGTCGTGCTCGCGTTCGTCGGCCTGCCGGAGGCGTACGAGACCGAAGGCGTGGACCGCGCGCACCTGCGGCTGCCGGACAGCCACGACGCGCTCGTGCGGGCGCTCGTCGAGGTCAACCCGAACGTCGTCGTGGTGCTGAGCAACGGGGCTCCGGTGGAGATGCCGTGGGTCGCCCAGGTCCCAGCCGTCGTCGAGGCCTACCTGGGTGGGCAGGCCGGAGGCGGCGCGGTCGCCGACGTCCTGTTCGGGGTGGCCGAGCCGGGCGGGCGGCTCGCTGAGACGTTCCCGCGCCGGTGGTCGGACAACCCGGTCTCGGCGCTGCCGACCGGGCCGCGACAGGTCGAGTACCGGGAGAGCCTGTACGTCGGGTACCGGTACTACGACAGCGTGGCCGCCGAGGTCCTGTTCCCGTTCGGGCACGGCCTGGGCTACACGACGTTCGGCTACGCAGGGCTCGACCTGGGCCCGGCCCAGGTGGACGACGGTGCGGAGCTGCGGGTGACCGTGACGGTCACGGTGACGAACACCGGCGACCGGGCCGGCTCCGAGGTGGTGCAGCTGTACGTGCACGACGTCGAGAGCTCGGTCTTCCGGCCGGAGCAGGAGCTCAAGGCCTTCGCCAAGGTGTGGCTCGCCCCGGGGGAGTCGCAGGCGGTCACCCTCGACCTGGACCGCCGCGCCTTCGCGGTGTGGGACCGGCAGCAGCACGGCTGGACGGTCGAGCCCGGCCGGTTCGAGATCCGGGTGGGTTCGTCGTCGCGGGACATCCGGGCGCGGGCGGTCCTGGAGGTGGCCTCCGCTGGTGTCGAACTTCCACCGGACCGGCCGGCGCTGGCGCCCTACCGGGACCTGTCGATGTCCCGCGGCTTCGACCGCGCCGCGTTCCAGGTGCTGTACGGGAGCCCGCTGCCGGACAACGTCGCCGAACGCCGCGGCCAGTACACGATGGACACCCCGCTCGCGGCCATGCGCCAGTCGCTGGTCGCCAGGGCGCTGGTGCAGGTCCTGCGCCGGGCGGCCACCAAGATCGTGGGCAGCGACGAGGACGGACCGATGGCCCTGCTGGTCGACCGGGTGGTCCACGAGATGCCACTTCGGGTGCTGCCGATGCTCAGCCAGGGCAAGGTCGGCTCGCCGGTGGCCACGGCGCTGCTGGCGGTTGCCAACGGCCGGCCGCTCGCGGGGGCCGCCAAGGTCCTGGCCGCGCTGCGACCCCTGCCCGGGCGTCAGCGCGCCGGTGGGTAGTCGCGGCTGAGCCGCTTGGGCGCGCGCAGCAGCCACGCCTCGGTGATCAGCTCCTTGAGATCCCGGCGTCCGATCCGTTCCAGACGCACGAGGATCGCTGGGTAGCCGTCGAAGTGCGACGTCGTGAAGTAGACGTCGGGATCCTCAGCGAGCAGCGCCTCCTTGACCCCGAGGTGGGCGACCCGGACCCCGAGGATGGGGCCGGTGGGGGCGCTGGCCCCCCAGCTCCTCGAGGTCGCGGCGGCGTAGCGGCCGCTCCCACACGAACCCCTTGTCGTTGACCCGCCACTCGCCGGTGCCCTCGCGCGAGGTGCGCTCGACCGCCTCGGGGAGCGCCAGCGCCAGCCTCCGGACGTCGGCCCAGGTAGCCATGCCACCGGATGGCAGGGGCGACGCGTACGGCCGGTCGATCACCGGTGTACCTGGACACGGACCTTCGCCCTGCCCGGTCAGCCCTTCTGCATCGCCGCTATGGTCGCTACGATCTTCTCGATCTCCACGTCCTGCGCGGCCAGGTGCGCCTGGATCTGCAAGGCCGTGTGCAGCACCGCGTCCGCGTCCTCGTAGGTCGCCTCGGCGCGCTTGTCGGCGGCCTTCGCCTGGACGTTCTGCCCGACGATGATGATCGGCAGCAGCACCAACTGGAGGAAGGTCTGGGCGATCCAGGCCACGATGATGATCGCGTTGTGGCTCTGGACCGCCGCCGGGAGGCTGATCAGCGCCAGCAATGTGAACAGGTAGGCCGCCCACATGCTGCCCACCGCCACAGTGATCAACAGGCCGAAGTGGGAGTTGAACCGCGCCATCGCGGTGTCCTGGGGCAGTTGGTCGGCGACCTTGGGCGGCCCGACCTTCTTGCGCTGCTCGATGCGCGGGTGGGGGATGTGCGTGAAGACAGTCGACATGTGGTCAGGATGTCAAGTCGATCCTGGCTTCGCCTACCCGTAGAAGGACTGGAGCGCCTGGTAGACGACGAACGCCGGCCACACCACTGCCTTGAGGACGGCGAAGACGTACTCCCAGAACGTGTCGGCCCGCTGCAGGAAGTAGATCAGCGCGCCGATCAGGCCGAAGCCGTAGACGGCGTTGCCGGTGGTCGTGCAGGTGCTGTTGCGGACGGTTGTGGAGTCGGGCATCGGACCTCCCTCGAGTCGGTCGGCTCCATCGTGCCGACGTTCCGCACGGCTGGTCAGAGTCCAACGACACCCGGTGCGCCGGCTACTTCCAGCGGAAGTGCACGAAGATTCGGCCCCAGTTGTTCGAGTCCTTCTCGACGCGGTGATAGCGGGCCTTGACGTCCGGCTGGTCCAGGTAGCGCAGCACCCGCTTCTTGAGCTGACCGCTGCCCTTGCCGGGGATGATCTCCACCAGTTTCGCCTTCTTGGCTTCCGCCTCGTCCATGATCCCGCGCAGCGCGCGGTCGATGTCGTTGCCCCGGTTGTAGACGTCGTGCAGGTCCAGGGTGAGCTTCACGGCGTCCATCAGCTCATGGTCGTCGCCTCGCGTCAACGATGCTCCGCTCGTGGTGGAGCATGGCCCCCATGACCTTCTTCGCGCCGCACGGTGAAGCACACCGGGGCCACCGGTCCGGATGGCTGCGGGCCGCCGTCCTCGGGGCCAACGACGGGCTGGTGTCGACGTCCAGCCTGATGGTGGGTGTCGCCACGGCGAGCAGCGCCCACGCCAGCGCCGTCCTCACGGCCGGTCTGGCCGGGCTGACTGCGGGGGCGATGGCCATGGCGGCCGGTGAGTGGGTCTCGGTCAGCTCGCAGGGAGACGTGGAGCGGGCCGACGTCGAGCGGGAGCGCCGCGAGCTGGCCAGCCAGCCGGAGGCGGAGCTCGAGGAGCTGGTCGCCATCTACGAGGAGCGCGGACTGTCGCGCGGGCTGGCCGAGCAGGTGGCCCAGGAGCTGAGCAAGGGCGACCTCGACGATCGCGTGGCCGTCCATGCCCGGGACGAGCTCGGCCAGAGCGAGGCGTCGCACGCCCGACCCGATCAAGCGGCGCTCGCCTCGGCTGCGAGCTTCGCCGTGGGCGGGCTGGTGCCCTTCCTCGGGATGCTCGGCCCGGCCAGCGGCACCGCCCGGATCCTGCTCATCGTCGCCGTCACGGTCATCGGGCTCGCGGTGGCCGGCATTCTCGGGGCCGTGGCTGCCGGCACCTCCTGGGTCCGTCCGACGTTGCGGGTGGTCCTCGGCGGCAGCGCCGCGATGGCCGTGACCGCGCTGGTCGGTCACCTGGCCGGCGTCGCGGGTGTCTAGCCGGCTCGCGCTGCTCGGTGCCCTGGCTACCGCGGTCTGCTACGGGGCCGGCTCGGTGCTGCAGGCCTACGGGGCGCGGCGGACCCACCAGGGCGACGGCCTGGACCCGAGGCTGATCGCCCGGGCGCTTCGTGAGGGTCCGTACCTGGCCGGGCTGGCCTTGGACCTCCTGGGTTTCGCGCTGTCGCTCGCGGCGCTACGCGGGCTGCCGCTGTTCGTGGTCGAGGCGGCGATCGCGGCGAACCTCGCGGTCATCGCACTGTTGTCGGTCCCGGTGTTCGGCGAGCGCCTGGGCGCCGTCGACTGGGCGGCCGTGCTCGCGGTCGTCCTCGGGCTGGCCCTGCTAGCGGCCGCGGCGGCCGCTGGACCGGCCGACACGGTCGGTGCCGGGCTGCGCTGGGCCATGGTGGCGCTGGCCGGGCTGAGCGTGGCCTTGGGAATCCCCGCCGCCCGGCTGCCTGGGCCGCTGGCGGCCGCCTCGCTGGGGGGCCTGGCCGGCCTGGCCTTCGCCGCCGTGGGGGTCGGGGCGCGGGTCGTGCGTGACCCCGGCTCGCCGACGGCGCTGCTGCACGACCCGGCCGCGCTCGCCGTCCTGCTCGGCGGCGTGGGCGGGATCCTGCTGTACACCACGGCGCTGCAGCGCGGATCGGTGACTCGCGCCACTGGGACGCTGGTCGTTGTGGAGACCGCGGTGCCGGCGCTGATCGGCCTGGTCTGGCTGGGCGACCGCGCCCGCACCGGCTGGGCCCCCGTCGCCGTGGTCGGGTTCGTGCTGGCCGTGGTCGGAGCGGTCACGCTGGCCGGCCTGCAGGGCCGGGTGGAGGAGAGCGGCGTCAGCCGCTGAGTGCCAGCAGCCAGCCTGGACCGGCCACCTGGACGGCGGTCGCGTGGACCCGGCTGCGCAGTCCCCGGTCGGCGGTGACTGCGATGACCTCGGAGCCGGCGTCGGTCAGGGCCGCGGCGGTGGTGACGACGGCGTCGTCCCCCGAGCCGTCGGCGCGGACCACCTGGGTCCACGACGCGTCACCCACCGAGCGCGCCTGCCCTTCGACCACGGCGACGACGCGGGCGACGACCCGCGTGCCGCCCCCGGGGTCGATCAGGGTGCGCGCGCGCAGCGTGTCCAGCGAGGCGAGCAGCCGGGACGTGGCGCCGGCGCGGTCCTTCCACCAGCCATCGGGGCGCGAGCCCACGACGTTGGCGGCGTCCACCAGCAAGGTGGCCGGCCGCGCCTGCACCTCCCCCCAGGTCGCGGCGAAGCCGGGGTGCAGCTCGCGGGACTCGACGTCCGGCAGCGCCACCCAGTCGAGCTCGATGCTCTCCTGGTTGAGCTCGGTGGCCAGTGGGCTCGGGGTGTCGGCGTAGACGGTCGTGTAGGACCATCCGCCGTGGTCGTCGACGAAGGTGTGCCTGGTGCGCACCAGGCTCCGGTCGAGGGCGGTCTCCTCGGTGGCCTCGCGCAGCGCGGCCGCCACCGCCTCCTCGTGGCTGTCGCGCGCGCCCCCGGGCAGCCCCCACGTGCCACCGTGGTGGCTCCACTCGGCCCGGTGCTGCAGCAGCACCCGTGCGGCTCCGGCGTCGTCCACGGCGTGCAGCAGCAGGCCGGCGGCGCCGTGCCGGCCCCAGTGCCGGTGGCCCCGCGCACACTCCACCCAGCCGTTCCCGTCGTGGTCCACCCCCCTTGGGTACCAGACCACAACGGGTGTTGCGGCGCGCGGGGCCTCAGCCGCGCGGCGCCCAGACCGGTTGCGGGGCGGGGATGCGAGCCAGCGATGAGGCGACCCGCCCGAACCGCTCCTCGTGCTCCTGCCAGGCCCGGACGGCGGCGTCGATCTCGTCGTGCGTGCGGGCCACGAAGTTCCACCACATGATCAGCGGTTCGGTGAACGGTGCGCCGCCGAGCAGCAGCACCCGCGCGGTGTCGCGAACGGTGACCGACACCTCGGCGCGGCCGGTCCCGAAGGCAGCGAGCGCGTGCGGCCGGACGACGTGCTGGCCCACCGAGATCTCGCCGTCCAGGACGAGCAGGGCGTACTCGAAGTCGGGCCGCAGCGGCCAGGTCGTCCTCCCGGCGCGCACCGCGGCGTCCGCCCCCACGATCGGGCTGTCCTGCCGGGCCAGCGACCGCGCGCCGGCGAACTCGCCGACGAGCACGGTGAGCTCGCTGTGGTCGACCTCCGCGCGCGGCAGGACGGCGTGGTGCTCGAAGCCGGGCGTGCCGTCGCGATGGGTGTCCGGCTGGGCGACCCACAGCTGAACCCCGTGCAGGGTGCCCCGGTAGGTGTCGCTCGCCTCCTCGGCGTGCGCCACCCCGTGGCCCGCGGTCATCAGGTTGAGCTGGCCCGGACGGATCAGCTGCTCGGTCCCCAGGCTGTCCCGGTGCAGCACCGCACCCTCGAGCAGCCAGGTGACCGTGTGCAGGCCGGTGTGCGGGTGCGGCCCGATGTCCAGACCCTTCGTCTCGGTGACCGGCTCGGGCCCCATGTGGTCGGCGAAGCACCACGGACCTACGGTGCGCAGACCGCGGCGGGGGAGCGCTCGGTGCACCGGTATCCGGCCGACGACGGACTCGCGGCTCGGGTACACCGCGACATCCGTCGTCCCGAGGTTCCCACTCACGGTCGGGAGGTGGCGGTCAGCCGCCGGCCTTGCGACGGAACTCGCGCCGTCCGCCGTGCTGGTGGGTGTCGGTGCCGCCGTGCGGCGACTGGCCGTGACCGGTCTGGCCGACGCCCTCAGCGCCCTGACGCTTCTTGCGCTCCAGTGCCTGCCGGAACTGCTCCTTGGGGTCGCCGCTGCTGGGGCTGGTCTGCTCTGGTTCGGCTGCCATGCCTTCAGTCTCCCCTGTCGAGGTGCGGGCCGCCAACAAGACGGTGGACCTGGGCGGTGCTGGCTCTATTCGGCGTCCGGCGTGCTGGCGTCGACGTCGGCGTGCGCCGCGGGGATGCTGCCGAGGCGACCGGCCTGGTAGTCCTCGAACGCCTGGACGAGCTCGGCCCGGGTGTTCATGACGAACGGGCCGTAGGCGGCGACAGGCTCGCGGATCGGCTGCCCGCCGAGGATGAAGACGTCCAGGGCGTCCACGCGGGAGCCCTGCTTCGGGGCCGCCGCCACGGTGATCGTGTCGCCGGCGCCGAAGACGGCCAGCTGTCCGGAGCCGAACGGCCGGCGCTCGGCGCCGACCGTGCCGGCGCCGCTGAGCCCGTAGACCAGGCCGTTGAAGTCCGACCGCCAGGGCAGTGTCAGGGACGCGCCCGGGGCGAGAGTCGCGTGCAGGAGGGTGATCGGTGTGTGGGTCGAGCCGGGGCCGGGCTGACCGCCGACCTCTCCAGCGATCACGCGGACCAGCGCGCCGCCGTCCAGCGAGCTGAGCAGGGCGACCTTGGATGAGCGGATGTGCTGGTAGCGCGGCGGTGCCAGCTTCAAGGTTCGGGGGAGGTTGACCCACAGCTGCAGGCCGTGGAACAGGCCGCCGCTGACGACCAGGTGCTCCGGCGGCGTCTCGATGTGCAGGATGCCGGCGCCCGCGGTCATCCACTGGGTGTCCCCGTTGGTGATCAGACCGCCGCCGCCGTTGGAGTCGGAGTGGGCCATCTCGCCATCGATCATGTACGTGACGGTCTCGAAGCCGCGGTGCGGGTGCCAGGCCGTGCCCTTGGGCTCACCCGGCGCGTACTCGACCTCACCCATCTGGTCCATGTGGATGAACGGGTCGAGGGCGCGCAGGTCGACGCCGGCGAACGCACGCCGGACCGGGAAGCCCTCGCCCTCGAACCCGTGGGGCGCGGTGGTCACGGCGACCACCGGGCGATCAACGTCAACCTCAGGGTGAGTCTCAGGTATGCGTGGCAGAGCCAGCGGGTTGTCGACCGTGACGGCGGGCATGCGGGGAACCTCCGGGATCGCAGCGTTTAGGTCAACGATCAACTAAAGCGAATCAGCATCGTAGATGTTCCCAGCCCGCGGCGCGACGAGGCGACCTCCTGGCGGCTCGTTCTGGGCCATCGATCCAGCCGGCTTCGACCAGGTCGGCTGCCTGTACACGGCGCAGGGCTTCGAGTACGGCTGGAACGGGGTGATCCTCGGGTCCGACCTGGTGTGGCGCGCCGACCGCTGGGTGGCGGATCGTTCCGCCAGCCACGACTCCGCCGTACGGCGCGGCTCGCCGGAGGACTCCGACCGTGCGGTACGCAACACCTACAAGTTGCTGCTGACCCGTGCCATGGAGGGCACGGTGGTGGTGTCGACGGACGCCGAGACCCAGGCCCTGCTGCGTCGGCTCGTTCGGCCCGCGGAGCGGTCCGGGACCGAGCCCGTCGATCAGCACGCGGCGGCTCCGCGACCCCCCTGACCCGTGCCGCCGTGGCCGCGGCCGCGGGTCAGCCCAGGTGGACCGGCACGTCATCGTCCGGCTCCTGGAGCGACTCCTTGCCGATGCGGATCAGGGCCAGCACGACCACCGCCGCCAGCAGCATGAGACCGGTGCTGACCATGAAGGCCTTGGTGTAGCCGGCGGTCAGCGCCTCGTACTGCGTCGTCGTCGTCGGCGGGAGGTGCGACGTGATGTAGCTCGCGGTCACCGTGACTGCCACCGTGTTGAGCAGGGCGGCACCGATCGACCCGCCGACCTGCTGGCTGGCGTTGATCAGCGCGCTCGCCACGCCGGCGTCGTGGTGGCCGACGCCGTGCAGGGCCGTGCTCGCCGTCGGGATGAACACGAAGGCCATGCCGACGCTCATGAGCAGCATCGCGGGCAGCACGTGGGTCAGGTACGGAGAGTCGTACTTCAGGAAGGTCAGCCAGTACAGGCCGGACGCCGCCATCAGCAGGCCCGGGACCATGAGCGGGCGTGGCCCCAGCTTGGGCAGCAGGTAGGACGCCACTCCGGCGGTCAAGATGATGCCGATCGAGAACGGCAGGAACGCGAAGCCGGCCCGGATCGGGCTGAAGCCCTTGATGACCTGGAGGTAGAGCCCGAGGAACAGGAACATCGAGAACAGTCCCGCGCCGGTGATCAGGCTGGACAGGTAGGCGCCGCCGCGGTTTCGTTCGAGTGCGACCCGCATCGGGAGCAGCGGGTTGGAGGTGCGCAGCTCGATCAGCACGAACGCGACAAGCAGCACCACCCCGGTGACCAGGAAGGCCAGCGTGGCCGGCTCGGTCCAGTGCGCGCTGATGTCGCCCTGCTTGGGCGCCGCCTTCGTCAGGCCGTACACCAGGGACACCAGCCCGAGCGTCACCGTGATCGCCCCGGGGATGTCGTAGGAGGTGTTGCCCGGGGCCTTGGACTCCCGGATGAAACGGATGGCGCCGAGCGCCGCGATGATCGAGATCGGGGTGTTCACGGCCAGGCACCAGCGCCAGGACGCGTACTCGGTGAGCACCCCGCCGAGCAGCAGGCCGATGGCCGCTCCGCCGCCGGCGATCGCACCGAAGATGCCGAACGCCTTGGCCCGCTCCTTGGGATCGGTGAAGATCACGCTGACCAGCGACAGGGCGGCTGGCGCCAGCAGGGCCGCGAACCCTCCCTGCAGCGCGCGGGCGGCGAAGAGCACGCCCGCGGTGGGGGCGATACCGCCGAGCAGCGAGGCGAGGGCGAAGCCGATGAGTCCGATGAGGAAGGCGCGCTTGCGCCCCACGTAGTCGGCGATGCGGCCACCGAGCAGCAGCAGGCCGCCGAAGGTCAGCGTGTAGGCGGTGATGACCCACTGCTGGTTCGCGTCGCTGATGCCGAGCGCGCGCTTCGCACTCGGCAGGGCGAGGTTCACGATGGAGGCGTCGAGCACCACCATCAGCTGGCTGATGCCGATGAAGATCATCGCCTTCCAGCGCAGCGGGTCTTTCTCGCCGACCTGGGGGACGGCGGGGGCGGTGGTCATGCGAGCTCCACGGGGTCGGGGCGGACGGGTGGCGAGGGGATGACCGGTCTGGTGGCCGTGACAACCGGCCGCCTACCGTGCCGATTCCCCCCGACCGGTCCGCTACCCGATATCGGCCCTTCGACGTCCGCCCGGCCGGCGTCCTTGATGGGCGGGTCTGTGCGGTGGTGCGCACGGAAGGGCGCCCCTTCATGCGGGTGGCGGCGGGGGTTGACGGGACTGGCTAATCATACTAGCCTGGTGGCTATGACTACGAGCATGAGTGCGGAAACCAGGTTCCTTGACCGCGGCGAGGAGCGGATCGGCTGCGACGTCACCGGGGACGGGCCGCTCGTCATCTGCGTGCCGGGCATGGGCGACCTGCGCAGCGTGTCCCGGTTCGTCGTGCCTGAGCTGGCCGCGGCCGGCTACCGGCTGGCCACGATTGACCTGCGCGGGCACGGTGCGAGAGACCCGACCTTCAGGTCGTATGACGACGTCGCGACCGGCGAGGACATCCTCGCCCTGGTCGAGCACCTCGGCGGTCGCGCCGTCCTGCTGGGCAACTCGATGGCCGCCGGGTCCACGGTGTGGGCCGCGGCGAAGCGACCGGAGGTCATCGCCGGACTGGTCCTGCTCGGGCCGTTCGTGCACAACACACCCATCAACGTGCTGGTCCGGTGGACCATGCGGCTGGCGATGGCCGGGCCGTGGCGCACCCCGGTGTGGCGCTTCTACCTGCCGGCGATGTACGCCGGTCAACGCCCCGCCGACTTCGAGGAGCACCGAGCGGCGGTCGTGGCCAGCCTCAAGCGCCCCGGCTACCGTGCCGCCTCCCCAGCCACGTCGCACACCTCGCACGCCCCGCCGAGGAACGGCTCGACCGGGTCACGGCGCCGACGCTCGTGGTCATGGGGGAGCGCGACCCCGACTTCAACGACTCGGCCCGGGAGGGCCAGTGGGTGGCCGAGCAGTTGCGGGGCGAACTGCTGCTGGTCCCGGACGCCGGCCACTACGCGCAGGCGCAGCGTCCGGACCTGGTCAACCCCGCTGTCCTCGAGTTCCTCGCCCGGGTGACGCCGGGTGCCCAGGGCGGGCCTCAGCCACGACATCGTGGTGCACGAGGCGGCCGACGTCGCTGACGTGACCGGCTGGGAGCACCTGAGCCTGGCCGCCGTGGCCGCGCGGTTCGGGGTGAAGCTGCCCAGTCTGTACAAGCACATCTCCTGGCTGGACGGTCTTCGTCGCGACGTCGCGGTGCTGGCCACCCGCGAGCTGGGCGCCACCCTGTCAGCAGCGGCGGTCGGCCGCGCCGGTGGTGACGCGCTGCGAGCCGTCGCTGAGGCGTACCGCGGCTTCGGGCGCGCCCATCCGGGCCGCTACGCGGCCACGGTCCGGTCTCCGGCCGCTGGCGACGGCGAGCACCTGGCCGCGGCCGGCTCGGTGCTGCGGGTCGTGCTCGCCGTCCTGGCCGGGTACGGGCTGAACGGCGACGACGCCGTCGACGCAACGCGCGCCGTGCGCGCCGGCCTGCACGGGTTCGTCACGCTCGAGGCCGGGGGCGGGTTCGGCATGCCGCAGGACGTCGACCGCAGCTTCCGGCGCATGGTCGACGCCCTGGACGACACCATGACCGCATGGGTAAGCGTCGGATGACCAGGCGCAGCGCGGGGATCCTGTTGTGGCGCCGCACCGCCGGCAGCGGCGTCGAGGTGCTGCTCGGCCACATGGGCGGTCCGTTCTGGGCAGGCAAGGACGCCGGCGCGTGGTCGGTGCCCAAGGGCGAGCACGAGGACACCGAGCCTGCGCTCGTGGCCGCCGTCCGCGAGTTCACCGAGGAGCTAGGTCTGCCGGTTCCGGTCCCGGTCGAGCGGCTGGTCGCGCTCGGCGAGGTGCGCCAGGCGGGAGGGAAGCGGGTCGAGGTGTGGGCCGGTGAGGGCGACCTCGACCCGTCGGCCATCACGCCGGGGACGTTCGCTCTGGAGTGGCCGCCGCGGTCCGGGCGGCTGGTCGAGTTCCCCGAGATCGACCGGGCCGCCTGGTTCGGGCTCGACGAGGCAAGCGCGCGGATCGCGGCCGGCCAAAGGCCGTTCCTGGACCGGCTGGCCGCACGCCTCGACGCCCCGGGTGGCGCCTGACCCGCAGAATGGACGCCGTTGTGTCCACTCCCCGTGACGAGCTGACTGCCCGGCTGCCCGCGCTGCTGCTGCGCGACGAGCGGCGGCTGGCGCGGCGGCTGGGCC
>Ga0208851_1000633_pt1 | contig 14334 bp, 10 predicted proteins | sample NGESurshal092012_FD_184481 | JGI IMG/M metagenome (GOLD analysis project Ga0208851, IMG submission 184481) | Arctic peat soil microbial communities from Barrow, Alaska - NGEE Surface sample 415-2 shallow-092012 (SPAdes) | ecosystem: Environmental > Terrestrial > Soil > Wetlands > Peat ... | reverse complement strand
CCTGGGCGGCAACATGCCCACCTTCGCGCTGAACTTCTCCCGGCCGGGCGCCGAGGTCGTCGCGCAGTACTACAACTTCTTCCGGTTGGGCCGCAAGGGATTCACCGCCGTGCAGCAGGCGTCCCGCGATGTTGCCATGTCGCTGGCGGAGCGGATCGGCGCGCTGGATGAATTCACCTTGATCACCAAGGGCGACCAGCTGCCGGTCTTCGCGTTCACCACGGCGTCGACGGTCACCGGCTGGGACGTCTTCGCCGTATCGAGGCGGCTGCGCGAACGCGGCTGGCAGGTCCCCGCTTACACGTTCCCTGAACACCGGGAGGACCTTGCGGTGCTGCGGGTGGTGGTCCGCAACGGGTTCTCGCTGGATCTGGCGGACCTGTTCTTCAAGGACCTGATGTCCGCGGTCAAGGACCTGAACGCGGATTCGGCCACCACCAAGATCAGCGGGCCCTCAGGCTTCCGACACTGATCGGACACCGCCGCCGGGTGATCAACGCGCCGGCGCCTGAACGGGCTCGCACGGGAAGCTGGACGAGTCGGCCCACTCGGCCTCCGCCGCCGTAAGCGGCTGACACGAGCCATCACCCGACACCGCAGGGTGTTCGGCTGTGCGTTTCTTCAGGCCGGTGTCTACCGCGCCGAAGATCACCTTGGCGACCAGGCCGATGACGACGAGGTTGACGAGCATCCGGGGATCAGACTCCCTGGATCGCCTCCAACCGTCCGGACTTGATGGCGGCGGTGAATTCCTCGTAGTCCTTTTCGTTCTGGTCGGCGTACCGCCCGGAGAAATCGGTGATGGCCTGGTCGAAGCTGTCGTCGGGACCGAGGTATTCGGCCATCGCGACCGCATCTCCCGACCGGGCGTGGGCGCGGGCCAGGGTCCAGCCGCACAGCGTGGCGTAGTACGAGAGCGCGATCGCGGACATCCGTTCGATGTCCGCCGATGCCTTCATGTCACGCAGTTGACGCCAGTAGAAGTAGCGGTCGGCCTGGGCGCCTTTCGTCCAACCGAGGTAGATGTCGCTGGCCGCCTGCATCGCCAGTTGGCCCTGCACGACCCGTTCGCCCTGATTGCGGTACCGACTCTTGGGCAGGTGGTCCTCCAACACCGATCGGGTGGCCTCCTTCACCTGCAGGAACAGCGGGTCCTGCTCGTCCCGGCCCTGCAGCAGCGCGATGAACGCCCGGGTACCCACGCTGCCCACGCCGACCACCTTGCGGGCGACGTCGATGAGCTGGAAGCGTTCCAACAGGTGGCGGCGGTCGTCCGGCAGCGTCGCCCGGTACTCGCGGAACTGCTCGTGGATGGTGTGTTCGACCTCGTCGGCGGACATGTGGTAGGTCGCGGCCAGGTCCCGTACCGGGACCACGATCGGCGGTTGACTCCGGATGCGGTAATGACCGTCGACGACCTCGCCGAGCTTGGACAGAGCCTGCAGACTGTCCCGGGTATGCGCCTTCTGCAGGGTCTTCTCCGCCGCCCTGGCTGCCTTGGCGGCAGCCGCGTTCTCGGCCGTGACGCCCTTGGCGGGCTTGACCTTTCCGTCGTTGCCCTTTGCCCGCTTGGCGTCCGTTCCCCTTTCGGCACCCCCCTTGGCGTCCTTGGCCTTTGACGGCTTCCCGCCGCCTTCGGCCGCGATCTTGCCCAGCCCGACCCGCAGGTCGTTCTCGGACATGTGCGTGTACCAGAGATCCATCGTGCGCATCTGGGCGAACTGAGCCATCGCCTGCCGGTACGACCTGATCGAGGACAACGTCGCGTCTCTGGCCTGCGCCGCGGTCAACCCGTTGTTCCGGGCCGCGATCGTGAAGCTCGCCGCCATCCGCTTCACGTCGTACTCGAACGGTCCCGGCAAGGTCTCGTCGAAGTCGTTCACGTCGAACAGCAGTTGCCGCTCCGGTGAGGCGAAGGCACCGAAATTGGACAGGTGCGCGTCACCGCACAGCTGCGCATCCAGGCCCGCGGTCGGGGTGCCCGCCAGATCGGTGGCCATGATCTTCGCCGCGCCGCGGTAGAACGTGAACGGGGACACCGCCATCCGGCCGTGCCGGACCGGCACCAGGTCCGGTTCGCGGGTGCCGTCCTGCGCCTGGAGCAGGGCCACCGGGTCGGGTCGGTCGGTCGCTGGCACCCAACCCGCGTTGTTCGACGGGGGTGTGGTGTCCCGGGCGTCAACCCCCTTCGCGCGACGGTCGGCAATGCTGAGATGGGCGACTGTCTTCACGGCCATGGTTCTGCAGCTCCTGTAAGGGGTCATCGGCCCGACTCGATGTCCGTTCACGCCGGCGGCGTCAGCCGGCGGCGGAGATCGTTGCCTGCCGCAGGTGCTGCCGACGCCGACCCATCTCGCTATCCTGCTCCGTGGTCGACGCCCCCGCTGGTCATCAGACCCCGTTGGGTAGGTCCAACTCGGCCTCTCGGCGCAGGATCCCTCATCAGCTGCTCGAAGGCGGCACGTGCACGGCGGTGCGAGCGGGCTCGAACGTCTGTCCGTGAGCACGCCGCCAGGGGCGGCCTGGACCGCGCGACTTATCCGTGGGGCGGGGAGTTCATGACCGGCGGCAAGATCATGGCGAACACACAGCACGGCCCGGTTCCCCTACGAGAAACCAGCAGCCCCATGGCTTCAGTCGCACGTCACCGGGTGAAACGGTTCCCGCCCAACGGATTCGAGCTGTTCGACGCCCGTGGGTAACGTGCGGGAATGGACCGGCTCACCCTGGAACCCAGATACACCGATCCCGGGGCCGAGCAGGCACCGTCCTGTTGTGCACCGGCGATCCTCCCTGTCGGGCCTTGCGGTTCGATGACCGGTCGGGTCGGCGCATGACTCGACGGTCATAGCATTGAGGCACACTGCACCGCAGACGGCGATCAGTAAGCCCGCGAACATCCACGAGTTTCTGAATTTGCCTCAGACCCGGTGACGCCGTGACGGTCACGACCGAGACCTGCCGGGGCCTCGGGGTGCTTGGTAGTGGGCTCGTGGTGGTGTCGGCCCATCTGGTCGTCGATCACTATGGGTCTGAACGGGTTCCGAGGGGTGGCGCTATTTCCTGTGGCGGTTACGGTCGATCAGGAAACCCGGGATGAAGCCGCCCGGCTGCGGCGATGGCCAGCGCGACCGCCAGCGGCAAGGTGATAGGGCCCGACAAGGACCTGCACGGGGGTGTTGCCAATTGGTGACGATGAAAATGAGCGCGACCGCGGCCGATGACGATGTTGCCGATCGCTCTTCCGCTCGGGCCGTTCTTCGCCGGTTCCGTTCCCCGGGGCCAGGTGTTCGTCGTCGCACCACCCTGATGGCTTGGACTGCCTGGTGACTTACGCATTGGAACCTTCGGGCCCGCTGCCCGCGACTGCCTGCGTGCGTTTTGCCAGGAGGAACTTGACGCCCTGCATGGCCAGGTAGGCGGTCACAACGGAGATCAGGATCGGGGCCGTCTGGAGCGCGCCGATTTGGGTGAGGAACGCGGCCACCAGGACCATCGCAAACGGGGCGGAGACCAGCGACCCGGGAACGGCGGCGAGCAGGCAGGTGAAGGCCAGTCCGAGTGGCACTCCGGGGATCATCTGGTGCACAAGGACTCCGGCGGTCCCTCCGATGAACAGGGAAGGGAAGACAGGTCCGCCGACGAATCCGCTTCCGAGGCTGACGGCGAAGGTGAGCATCTTGGCGATGACCAGGACGGTGAGCAGTCCTGCACCCAGGGTCCCCGCCTCGTGGATCACTGTTTTGAGTTGGTCGCTGCCGTTGAACATGGTCAACGGCAGGATGACTCCGATGAGCCCGAACGCCAATCCTCCGAGTGCTGCTTTGGCGATGCCCGGCAGCCTCATCCGGGCGAAGAGCTTGGTCATGAGTTGGATCAGGGCGACCAGGACGGTCACCGTGACGGCGGCGAACAGGCCCAGGCCGACGGCGACCAGGAGCTGCCAGCTCTCGTATTCGTAGGTCGGCACCTGGTAGGCGTCGACGAAGAAGGCCCCGGCGATCGCGAAGTAGACCCCGAAGGAGACGCTCGCCGCGACGATTGAGCCGACCAGGGCTTTGGTGAGCTGGTTGCCGCCCGGCCGGGCCACCTCGAGGATCATCATCACGATGATCACCGGGCTGGAGAACAGGCCGCTGTAGGCGCCGGCGAACCCGGCCAGGGTGTTGACCTGCGCGTCGTCTGTGCTCAGCTGTCGGCGTTTCGATAGCCAGGTGCCGGCGCCGCCGCCGATCGCGCCGAGTGCCTTCTCCGGCCCGAGGCTGGCGCCGCCCATCAGAGAGACGGCGGAGACGACCGCGATCCCCGGTACCAGTCGGGTGTCGACGTGCTCGTCTGCGAGGTCGGCGACGAACCCCGGTGTCTGCTCGGGCAGGTGCATGAGGCGGTGCAGCAGCCCGACGACCACTCCGGCGGCCACCGTGACCGCGAGCCACCACCAGTGGCCACCGAACCACCCGGAGTCGGACGCCGAGTACCACTGGGCCCCGCGTCCGATGATCCCCAGGAACACGAGCGCGGCGAACGCCCCGAAGATGCCGAGTACGACCGCGTAGCCCATGAGCATCCAGAATCCGCGGGTCGCGGCGACGGGCGGGGAGACGCCCTCGCCGGGCGTGGTGCTCATCGGGTGCGTGCCCGCACGAACGAGCGTGCCAACGGGTTCTTGGCCGGCCTCCGCCGCGGCGTCCTGCCCGACGTGGTCCATTTCCTTCGCATGCGTACGTGGCTCCCTGGCGAGGTGCTTTTCGCTTCCCCGAGAATTGTCGCCCGGCAATTCCATTGGTGCTCGCAATGGCTGGCCGGGAGTGGTACCGGGACCATTTGCCTGAGGCAGTCAGACGCCGACGGAACGACGACTCTCGATGGCCGCGACGTTGAGGGTTGGATGCTGACGTGCTCGCCGAGCATGGTTCTGGCAGTGTGGTCCGACCGGTCTGAGATTCCCAGGGACCAACGGCCCTACCAGCGGCGATTTCCAACCCCGACAAGCACATCCTGCGCCGCGTATCTGTACGGTCCGGCTCTGTCAACGCACCGTGATGTCGCCGCCCGGTTGGGGTGTGATCGCGGGGACCGCGGCCTCCGCGATCTGCTTTCTCGACAGCCACCCCTGCCGGGCAAGATTCGGTGCAGCCACTGTGCTCCACCGCGTTCCCCAGCGGCGGCGGATCCGCTGCGCCGACTGACGCAGGTTGGTTCCGGTCGGGGCAGCGCGGACCGTGCTCTTCGAGGTTCTGTCACCTCCATCCCGGGCGCCGGTTGTCCGGAATCGCAACAGGGACGTTCGGCCCTGTGGCTGGGTCGTCGCGGCGAACGACGATGCTGTTCGTCCGATTTTCGTAGGAGAGGAACAGGAACGCACATGGCAGATCTGAACGTCAGCCTCGTGGTCGCCGCGTACGGCGATGACGCCTCGGCGGCGGCGGAAGACTTCCAGACCATCAAGGGTCTCGACGACACCTATGTCGTGGCCGCCGTGGTGTTGACCAGGGACTCGGCCGGCACGGTCGAGGTCACCGAGCACGGCGGCGGGCTGGTTGCTTCGGGGACCACGGTGGGCGCGGTCGCCGGGTTCGTGGTCGGGTTGTTCGCCCCGCCGCTGCTGCTGACGACCGTGGTCGGCGCGGGCATCGGCGCCGGGGTCGGGGCCATCCGGAAGCGGCACGAGGAGAAGGCGATCGGCGTCGACGCCGAGGAGTGGCTGCCGGTGGGATCGTCGGCCATCGTGGCCGTGGTCGACGACCTGTACCTCGACCGCATCGACAAGGCGGTCGGCAAGGCCACCAAGAAGGTGGCCAAGGCCATCGACAAGGGCGACTACGACGCCGTCGTCAAGGCCGTCAACGAGGGCGACGAGAAGATCATCGAAGCCGCGGCCAGCTGATCTGCATCCCCTCGGCCACTCGAGGTCGGACCATCCGATGACGCATCGGGTCGGCGATTCGACCGACGTTTCGTGCTTGCCGCTCCGTCGATCGTGGAGGTCACCATCATCCGAAGGACGGACACCACGCCGTCCGCGCCACTGGACGCCGTGCGCTCCGATCGTGAGAGGCGACACCTCGGTGTCCGGGGAACCGGTCGGGTGGGCGACCAGGCGGTGGCGGCGGGCCTGCTGGCTGTCTCAGGGCGCGGAATGACGATGCGGCGGAACGCCTGTCGGCGGGTGAGTGGATCCGGCCCGTGCGCTGCCGCGCAGCGGTGGTCACCGCGGCCATGAGTGCCTCGCAGATCTTTTTCGGCATCGCGCTCACGGTCGGATTGGCGGTTGCCTGCCAGATCATCGCCGGGACATTCCGGATCCCGGCGATCATCTTGCTGCTGCCGGTGGGATTCGCTGCGGGAGCCCTGATCCCCGCGGTGAACCCGGATCAGTTGTTCGGCGCGGCGTTCCCGCCGTTGGTCAGCTTGGCGGTCGCGGTCGTTCTGTTCGACGGTGGGCTGGACCTGGTCCGGGAGGATCTGCGTGGTGAGGACCGCGGCATCGTGCGCCGGCTGCATGGCCTGGGGATACCGATCACCTGGGCCGGCGCCGGCGTGCTGGCGTGGCTGCTGCTCGGCCTGTCCACCCAGGCGGCCATCATGCTCGGCGCGATCCTGATCGTGTCGGGGCCGACGGTGGTCACCCCGATCCTGGCCGCCGCCCGGCCGGGCAGGAGGCTGACCTCGATCCTGGCGTTCGAGGGCACCACGGTCGACCCGATCGGCGCGCTGGTCGCCGTGGTGGTTTATCAGATCCTGGTGTCCAACGACGCGCACTTCCTGCTGGATGGAGTGCTCGGTTTCACCGGACGGATCGGCATCGGTGTCGTCGGCGGAGCGGTCGGTAGCGCGGTGCTGTGGCTGTTGCTGAAGAAGCTGAAACTGACCGGTGCGCTGGCCGCGGAGGCCATCTTCGCCACCGTGATCACCGCCGCCGGCCTGTGTGACGCGGTGAAGGAGGACACCGGCCTCGTCGCCGCCATCATGATGGGAGTCGTGGTCGCCAACGTCCCGGGGTTGAACCTGTCCAAGGACCGCCCGCAGCTCAAGACGATCGTCCAGTTCACCATCGGGGTGTTGTTCATTTCGATCTCGGCGACCGTCACACCGGCGTCCCTGCAGGGCGTGGTGTGGCCCTGCGTGGCCCTGGTGGCCGCCCTGGTGCTGCTGGTGCGGCCCCTGGTGGCCGCGGCCGTGACCATCGGCACCACCTTGCGCAGGAACGAGCGGATCTTTGTCGGGTCGATGGACCCACGGGGCATCGTCGCCGCGTCCACGGCCGCAAGCTTTTCCGCCCCGCTCGTCGCGCTCGGCGTCGCCGGAGCGGACCGGCTGCTGCCCGCCACGTTCCTGGTGATCGTTGGAACCGTCACCGTCTACGGCCTCACCGCGGTTCCACTGGCCAAAGCCCTCGGACTCCACCAACCCGGACCGGAAGCGGAACCCGTCTCAACGGCACAGTCACCCTGAGCCCGGGCCGCGAAATGCCGTGCGTCACCGGCTGCCCCGCGAAACGGACACCGAAACAGGCGTGAGCTCTGGGCTTCGCTTCACTCACCCGATGTGACCCGTTGAGCGGCAGGCGGTTCCCCGTCGACGATCGCTTTCTGAGGGTCAGGTCGGATCGGTGTCGCCGGCGACCGGGTCGCTCATCGGCACGCCGGAACCGCGGTTGCCGCGCCCGAAAGCGTCGGAGAGCCGCACCGGCCGGGCCGGCCCGGGCAGGGCAAGCGGCGCGTGGGCCTCGACGGCGGTGGGGTTCCCCGCGCGCATCCACCGGGCGAGCGGGTGGTGCCCGTCGGCCAACGCGGGCCCCAGCACCGCGGCCAGGACCAGCAGGAAGGCCATGCCGGTGAACCAGGTGACGAAGGACTGGGTGATGCCGAAGGCCCCGAACTGCGCGTACTGGCTGGCGACATCGGCCGGCATCCACACCGCGGCGGCCACCGTGTACAGCCAGCCGCCGATGCCCATCACGACCGCGGTGGGCAGCAACGCCCGCCACCGCACCTCGCCGCGGACCATCAGCCGGGCCGTCCACCACCACAGCCCGGTGCAGGCCAGCAGACCGAACGCCCAGTAGAACACCGACCCGACGGGGCCGTTGAGCACCACCCCGGCCGCGACCACCATCAGCAGCAGCACCAGCACCGCACCCAGCCAGGTGGCGCCGCGGGCCTGGTTACGGGCCCCACCACCCGGTGGCCGTCGCCACGCCCGCAGGAACACGCGTTGCAGCGCGGTGGTGAACGACACCGCGAACGCCAGGGTCGTCAGCGTGCCGACGATCCCGGCCGCGGTTTTCGTCTGCTCGGGGGAGGTGAACGCCTGGGTGACGGTGGCGTAGGCGGCGCCGCTGACCCCGAACCGGGTACTGAACACCGTCAGGATGTTGTCTCGCACGCTGTCCGGGGACAGCGCGGACACGATCACCAGCAGCGGCAGGAAGGACACGAACGCCTTGGCCGCCAACGCGATCGAGCGGTCCACGAACTCGATCTCGAGCAGCCGGGACCACATCCTGCCCAGCGTCGTGGCTTCAGTCGTTGGGCGTACCGGGCGGCCGTTGTTCGTGCTCGGTCGGCAATGTTCGGGGTGTTGGTGCTGGATTGCTCGGTCACCACTTGATCTCAACTCATGCGCGTGGGCCTCGCCGGGGCGCGGCCGGGGAACCGTGCTGCGGCTGTGTCGGCGTGGGTCCCGCACCATCGCCCCAGCAGGATCTTTGGACCCCGCCGGGCCGATCCAGGATCATCCCAGCAGCACGCCGCCGGGGCGGTGGCGTTCCGGAGCGGGCGCCGAGATGATGGCGCGTCGTTGTGGCCTCGTGCGAGCGATGTGTCCCAGGGTTCGGTGTGGACGGGTGTGGACGGGTCCAAGGACCCTGGCTGCCCCGTCGTGCGGCCCTTGAGGATGACCCGGTCGAACCCTGCATTGATTCCGGTGCACGGCCAGCGCGGGCGATACCGGGCAGCTGCTCCATTCGCGCTTCACTGTGAGGATTGATGACGTGGAATCGACTTCGGATGATGAGTCCCGCGCCGTGGAGGAACTCATCGACCGGCTGGTCGGCCAATTCCCCGGGGTGCAGCCGGAATCGGTGCGGGACATCGTGAACGCTTCCTGGCAGGAGTTCACCGGCCGACCCATCCGCGCGTTTGTTCCGGTCCTGGCCGAGCGAAGCGCCCGTCAACATCTGCGCAGCAAGGCTCCCGCGGACTGAACAGGAATCCGCGGCGGTGGGTGGATGCCGGGTTCCACATCTTGGCGATCGAACCGGCGGCCGTGGGACCGACGCGCGGTGCCGAGGCGGATCGCCGCGAGAGACACCTCTCTTCACTTGGGTCACCTGCGGCACATGGTGTCCATTTCGGAAACGGTGGGCAAGGTTCTCGACCAGTTCGATATCGAGCATGATCTCTTCCGCCGCTGGGAGCGATGACCTCCGACGATCTTGACGCCGCCGTACACGCACTGTTGGATTCGGTGTCCGTGATGACCGTAGCGACCAGCGCGGACGGGCATCCGTGGGCGGCGGTCGTCTACTTTGCGGCCCGCCGGATACGAGTTCTTCTTCTTCGCCAACCTCGACGAGGCATTCCCAAATGCTGTTGACGAATCCATCCTGGGCCGCGACCGTACATGCTCGAGCCGATTCCTAGCGGGGAAATCAAGGGCCTGCAGATGGAGGGGACTTCCACTCCTGTAAACGGGCGTCGACGCCACGGCGCACGCGTTCTTGGTCTACTTTGCAAGATTTCCCTTCGCCCGCAACCTGATGTCCAACCCCGATGTCCAACCCCGTTCAAGTAGGCAAGAATTGCGCTCAACGTGAAGGCGCACGTTCTTCGCCCGGAGCGCATTTACTACATCGACAATCAGTCGGGTTTCGGCAACCGACTGTCGCGTCGGCCAGGAGAGCGGCAAGCTGATGTCTCCGCTGAGTAGAGGCAGAGTTCATCGTTCGTCGATCACGCCCAGGGCCTTCGCGCGCGCGACCGCCTCGCGACGCGAGGACGCACCAAGCTTGCGGTACGCCGAGCGCACATGGGTGTGCAACGTATTGAACGACACGAAAAGGGCGGCGGCGATCTGCGCTTGCGATTGGTCGCTGTCCAAGCGCCGCACCACATCGCGCTCTCGCTCGGTCAACGGTTCGCCAGGCATCGGCACGGGCGAGTCGTCGCGTTCCCCGGCGCCGAGTCGGTCGAGCCGGTCCCCAAGAGCGCCTGGGTCGCGACAAGAGTCGACGATGGCACGCGCCTCGACGAGTATCGCCACTGCTTGCGGTTGGTTGCCGACCTCGCGGATCACCTCGGCCAGGCGGATCAGCGCGTGTGCAAGAACAAGCGGCTCGCCCCACGTGCGGACAAACTCCACGCCGAGCTCCAACCGGGCGATGCCGGAGTCATACTCACCGCGTGCGGCGGCCGCGACCCCAACAGCCACATGCACGGCACCGAGGGGGTTCGTCAAGCCGTGCTCAACCGCAAAGTCATCGGCTTCGCGCGCGAATCGCTGCTGTTCCGCTGCATTTCCGAGCTCACCACCGATGAGAGACCGGTAGGCCATGGCCGTGGCAACGGTGACGGCCTGGCCTGAGGGCAAGCCACTGAACTGAGCACGACCGAAGAAGGTGTCCGCCTCCTCGAACTGGCCAGCAAGGTAGCTGGCGACGCCGAGGGCATACTGACCGACCGGCCACCACGCGGACTGCGGATTCTCCAGCTCCTCAACCCGCCGACCATTCTCCAGCTGGGCTCCCACATCCCCGTTGGGGAACACGGCTCTGAGCAGCCTCACCCCCGACTCCAGGCAGCTGAAGCCGGCGACCGGCCCAGAGTCTAGGGCGAAGGATGCCGCGATCGCGTCAAGGGTGCGGCTCGCTTCCGCGTGACGGCCGCAGAACGCGAGGGCCCATGCCCGAATCAGCGACAGCGCAGGATCGCCCTCGACCGTGCCAGCCGGGAATTCGGCAAGCATGGCAAGGACGCTGGAATACTTATAGGCGTTGAAGAAGCTCAGCCACGACTCAGCAAGGATCTCGGTGGCCGCCGTGACGTCGGCAGCGCCCAATGCGTGTGCCATCGCCTCGTGCATGGCGCCGTGCTGGCGGTGCCACTTCATTGCCCTGCGGTGAAGCTCCCGGGCAATGTCCGGTCCACGATTGAGGAGCTGCACATCGAGCAGCTGGCCGAACATGTTGTGGTACCGGTACGACGTACCGTCACCGTCCAACGGGAACAGAAAAAGGTTGGTTCGCGCGAGCCCGGCCAGGGTGGACTGCGAACCCGTTCGGTCCAGCACCGCGTCGCACAGCGGTCCGCTGAGAGTCTTGAGCACCGACGAACGGACCATGAAGTCCCGCAACTCCTCACCGAAGGAACTCATCACCTCCTCGACGAAGAAGTCGACCACGTGCCGGTTCGAGGCCCCGAACTTGGCCACGAGCGCATGGCGATCAGAAGTGGCCGCCAAGGACAGCGACGCGAGGTACAGCCCCGCCGGCCAGCCTTCAGTCCTCTCGACGAGCCTCAGCACATCCCCCGTGGCCAGACCCAGCGCGTCTCGCTCGTTCAACAAGGACATACCTTCGGCGTGGGTGAACCTCAGATCGTTGACGCGCAACTCGAGGAGCTGGCCTTGCGCGCGTAGCCGCGCGACCGGCAACCTCGGCTCGGCCCGGGTCGAGAGCACCAGCTGAAAGGTCTCCGGCTGGTGATCGAGCAGCCAGCCGAGGATCTCTCGGGAAACCCCGGGTTCGAGCCGATGGACGTCATCGATGACCAGAGTCACAGCCCGTTGTTCGGCCAGAGCGTTCACCAGCCGGGGTAGCAGTCGATTGACGATCCAAGGTTGCGCCGCGACCTCGTCGGCTACTGCCTCGCCGAGATAAGGGCATGCCACGCGCAGCGCTCGGGCCAGATGCGCCCAGAGCACGACCGGGTCGTTGTCGGTCTCATCCAGACTCACCCAAGCGACGGGATGCCGTTCCCGAACCGATGCGGCCCAATCCGCCAGCAAGGTGGTCTTCCCGTAGCCGGCCGGGCAGGCGACTAGCACCAGCTTCGCCATCGACGCCTCATCGAGCCGGCTCAACAACCGGTCCCGCCGGATCACATGACCATGTAGCGGCGGCGGCCCAACCCTGGTGTGCACAAGCACAGGCCCGCCGTCAGCGCGGTCAGCCGGGAGTGCAGCCCCCGTGTCGGCTGGGGCCTCCTCCATCCGCACATCAAACCGCACATCGCATCGGTCCGCAGCCAGTCGAGCGCGCCGAGCTGAATCACTGAAAGACTGTCCCAAAGCCTGCACACCGGCCGAGCGCACACTCTGCTGCGGATCGACAGCCGCAGCCCACCCGCCTGCCTTCCCGTTCGACCGTAGCCGGTCAGACCTCCGCTGCTCCCGTCGTGCCCGCGCCCAGGCACGGGTACCGCCGCCAAGTTCTGCACCAAGGACTTGAATGAGTAGAGAAAGTCCTGACGAGCCTGGCCCACCGCTGCGCCCCCGGTGTCGCCTCGGCCGGAGGGTATTCGGGTGTGGGGCCGAGCGCCTGAGCCAATTTATGTTTCGAGCTCGCCGACGTCACCGGCGCCGGTCCCGGCGCACCTGGGCGAGGCGGTTCATGTCGCGCGTTGGAGTTGAAGATGCAGAGTTCTCTGCTCTGTGATCCTGGCTTGCGTCGGCGCGCTGATTGCGGGTCCATCCGCGGTTGCCGATCTCGGCGTTCAGCGCTGCGTTTGATCGAGTTCGGTTCAGGCGAAACGCATCACGGCGCCGCGGCGCCGCGCGGATCATGCTTGAGCATCACAAAGCCCGCCACGTCGAGGACGACGGCGCCATCGGCCAGCGCATCGAGTTCCTCGACAGTGGTGACGACGCGGGCAGGCGGGCGCCAGCCGGCGGCCGACAGCAGGACGGCCACCCCGCTCCTCTGCTCGTTCGTGAGGTTCGTGAGGCCGATGGTCTCGTCCATGCGTAACGCCGCCTCGATCGCGGCTGTGTGTTCCACGATCATCAGTCCTTTCGCCATCCATTCAGCGTGAAGCGAAACGCCTCCTCTGGTCGTTGAGGTTTCCTGCGCCGGTTCACGCAGACCAGAAAGGTCCAACGTCAGTTTCGATCCGCTGCCGGGGGTCCGGGCGGCTCGTGGTGTTTGGCTGTCCGTTTCTTCATTCCGGTGTCGACCGCTCCGAAGATCACTTTGGCGACCAGGCCGATGACCACGAGGTTGACAAGCATCTGCACGGTGACAAGGGTGCGGGCGAGGTCGCTCTTGGCGGTGATGTCCCCGAACCCGACGGTGGAGAACACGGTGACGGTGAAGTACATGGCGTCGATCTTGTCCATGGGTTGGGTGAAACTGTCGGGCTCGGTCAGCCCGGTCAGGTAGTACACGGCCGCGAAAACAACCAGCAGCAAAGGGATCCCGCTGATCAGGGTCTGAAACCCGCGCAGCCGCGGGAACGGTGAATTCTGGATCGCCCGGACCTGCCAGGCGACCACCACGGCGACGAGGACGAGGCCCCCGACGAGCAGCAGCACCCCGAAGGATTCCGGCTTGTTCAGCGGCAACAGGTAGTAGGCCACGAACAGCAGCACCCCGACGACGACCGACCGGGCCAGCAGGGCCGCCTCGAGTCGGCGCCGGCGGGCCGGGGTCAGATCCTCGTAACGCCTGCTCGGTCGCGGCATCGCATTTCTCGCTTCCCAGGTGGACGGTGACCGGTCAGCGGGCCGTTGCAGAGGAACTCCCGCGCCCGACCGTCAGCACAGGCACGGTCACGATCGCGTGGGACCGGTCAGGGTGTCGCCGGTTGTCGGTGGTGGCCGCCGGCGGCGGGCAGCGCGGCGTCGTGAGCCTGTTGCTGTCGCGCCCACAGCACGGTGATCCCGGACGCCAGGAGCACCAGCGCGGCGCCGACCAGGGTGTCCACCACTCGTTGCTCGGCGGACGTGGCGACGTCGGAACTCACCGAGGTGAAGAGCACGAAGGCCGGGGTGATGACCGCGGTGAACAACCAGAAATTCGGTCCGATCCTGATGGTCAGGGCGATCACCAGCAGCACCAGGCCGATGCCGATCAGCACGGTCTGACCGGTCCAGGGCGCGGCCAGCACGGCGGCCGCGACGACGCCGATCACGGTACCGACGATCCGTTCGACGGTGCGTTTGACCGGGCTCCGGGCACCGGCCTGGGTGATCACCAGCAGGGTCACGATCAGCCAGGCACCGTTCGACCCGGGCCACCAGATCAACACAGCGAGGGTGCTCAGCGTGCACAGCACGGTGAGGGTGGCGGCGTAGATGATGGTGTCGCCGCGGGTGTTCGGTTCTCGGGGAATG
>Ga0208851_1000632_pt1 | contig 14347 bp, 8 predicted proteins | sample NGESurshal092012_FD_184481 | JGI IMG/M metagenome (GOLD analysis project Ga0208851, IMG submission 184481) | Arctic peat soil microbial communities from Barrow, Alaska - NGEE Surface sample 415-2 shallow-092012 (SPAdes) | ecosystem: Environmental > Terrestrial > Soil > Wetlands > Peat ... | reverse complement strand
CGAAACATCCCACCGCCCTGGCCCAGCTCGAGGCGTGGGCCCAGCGCGAGCCGCAGAACAAGCCGATGGTGGACGCGCTGCTGACGGCGTACCGCACCGCCGGGGAGCAAGCGAAGCTCGCGCCGTTGCTCGCGCTGCGCGTGGGCGCCTCGCCGGACCCGTTCGAGCGCAAGCAGCTCCTGATCGAGCTGGCCGGCCTGCGCGAGACCGCGCGCGAACCTGCGGGCCTGTTCGATGCCCTCGCCAGCGCCTTCCGTGAGGATCCGAACGACGCCGCGCTCCGGGCCCGGCTCGGCAAGGCCGCGGATGGAGCGCGGACCCACGCGGAGCTGGCGCAGCTGTACGAGGAGCAGCTTCCGCGCATCGCCGAGACGAACGACGCCGCCCAGGTGCTGCTCGAGCTGGGGACGCTGAACGAGCAGCACCTGTCGAACCCCGCCCGGGCCATCGAGGTGCTCGAGCGGGCCCGCGAGCTCGACGCCGAGACCTCGCTTGCCGCGCTCGCCGTCCTGTCCCGGCTGTACGGTCAGGCCGGCCGCAGCGACCGGCTGGTCCAGAGCCTGGACGAGCTGGAGAAGCTCACCCCCGACGCGAACGAGCGGGTCCAGATCCTCTTCCGTCTCGGACAGGTGGCGCAGGACGAGCTGGAGGACGAGCCCCGCGCCGCGGACGCGTTCGAGCGGCTCCTGGCGCTGGACAAGACGCACCTCCCCGCCGCCCGGCTGCTGGAGTCGATCTACGAGCGGAGCGGTACCCCCGACCGGCTGTTCAACGTGCTCCGCATCCAGCGCGACCTCACCTCGGGCGCCGAGCGGGAACGCATCCTGGCCAAGATGGTGAAGGTCTCGGCAGAGGGACTGGCCGACCTCGAGGCATCCATCGAGCTCTACAGCGAGCTCTTCAAGAGGAACCCCAGGTCGGACCAGGCCTTCGGCGCGCTGGAACAGGCGCTGGAGAAGGCCGGCCGCTGGGAGGATCTGCGCGGGTTGCTCGCCGGGAAGATTCCCCAGACCGCCGAGCCGCGTGAGCTGGTGCGCCTCAACGAGAAGCTGGGCACCGTGCTCTACCGTCACCTGGGCCGCGCCGAGGAGGCCATCGCCCCGCTGCGCACCGCGCTGGAGCGCGACGCGCGGAACCGGAGCGCGCTCGACACGTTGCGTGACATCGACGAGCAGCTCGGGCGCCGCGAGGAGCTGGTGGCGGTGCTGCGGCGGCTCATCCCGCTCCAGGAGGCACCGGAAGGGGTCAAGGCGCTCCGCATCCGGCTCGCCGAGGTCCTGGGCGACATGGGGCGCCGCGAGGAGGCGCTCGACGCCGCCCGCCGGTCGCTGGAGATCGAGCCGCACACCGTCGCCGACCTCGACCGGGTGGGAAAGCTCTTCGGCGCCCTCCGGGCGTTCGGCGACGCGGTCCGCGCGCTCGAGCTGAAGGCCGAGGTCTGGCAGCGCCTGGAGGAGAAGGAGGGGGTCGTCTCGGCTCTCTTCGAGATCGCCGAGCTGTGGATCGCCCAGGCCGGCAAGCCGGAGCTGGCGGCGCCCATCCTCGAGCGGGTGCTGGAGTTCGACCCGGCCAACAGGAGCGCGCACGAGCGGGTCCTGTCCCTCTACTCCGACGCCGGGGACTGGCGCGCCTACGCCCAGGCGGTGGACCGCTACCTGCCGAACCTCGTCACCGACGAGGACAAGATCAGGTCGCTCCGCGAGCTGGGCCGCCTCCGCGAGCAGAAGCTCGGGCAGAAGGACGGCGCGTTCCTCGCGCTCTGCCGCGCCCTCCAGCTCGATGCCTCGGACGATTCGCTCCGGGAGGACGTGGAGCGGCTGGCCCAGGAGACCGGCTCATACGAAGAGCTGGCCGCGGTCTACGAGCAGGTGGCGGACGAGCTCCCCCGCGGGCCGCTCGCCGAGCGGCTGTACCTGGTCCTGGCGCGGGTCCAGGACCGCAACCTGGACGACCCCGGCGAGGCAGAGGCGGCGCTGAGGAAGATTCTCGAGTTCGACCCCACCAACTCCTCCGCGCTCGACGCGATGGCCCAGATGTTCGGCCGACGCGGGCGCGACCGCGAGCTCATCGTCTCCCTGGAGCAGAAGCTCGAGGCGGCGCCGTCGATCGAGGCGCGGAAGGCCATTCTCCGGGAGATCTCCCGGATCAACCTCGACCGGCTGAAGGACGTGGACGAGGCGGCCAATGCGCTGATCCGCGCGCTGGAGCTCGAGCCGGACGTGGAGACGCTCGGCGAGCTCGCGCGGCTCTACCGCGAGCAGCACATGTGGGGCGACCTCGCGGCGACCCTCGCGCGCACCCGGGATCTCCTGCCTACCTCCGAGGAGCGGGCGCGGATGCAAGTGCAGGTCGCCGAGGTGCAGGAGCGAGAGATCGGCGACGAGGAGGCCGCGGTCGACGCCTACCGCGAGGCGCTCTCGCTGGACCCGCGGAACACCGAGGCGGTGGTCGCGCTGGAGCGGCTCTACACCCGCCTCGACCGGCCGGCGGACCTGCTCGCCATCTACGAGCGGCAGCTGGAGCTGACCGAGGACTACCGCGAGAAGGTGAAGATCCTCTTCCACTCCGCGGCGATCTGGGAGGACCGATACCAGAACGCGGCCAACGCCGACGCCTGCATCGACGGGGTCCTCGCGCTCGACCCGACCAACCTCCAGGCGATCAAGGGGCTGGAGCGGCTGCGGCGCACCCAGGGCCGGTGGGAGGACCTGGTGGGCGTGCTCGAGCGCCACATCCAGCTCGCCACCGAGGCGCAGGAGCAGGCGGACCTCATGGTGGATGCCGGCGAGGTGCTGCGGACACACCTCCACCAGACCGACAAGGCGGCCGACGCGTTCCAGGCAGCCCTCGGCGTCTTCCCGGGCCACACCCCGGCGTTGCACGCGCTGGGCACGCTCTACGAGCGGAGCGGCAACTGGCCCTTCGCCCTGGAGATGCTGCACCAGGAGGCCCAGGCGCTGGGCAACGACCCGCGCGCGGTGGAGGTGCTCCACCGGATGGGGAAGATCAACGAGGACATGCTGCAGGACGTGTCCTCGGCGAAGGCCTGCTACTCCGAGGCGCTGCGCATCGATCCCGAGTCGCTCCCTTCACTGCAGGCACTTCGCGGGATCTACGAGAGCGAGCAGGACTGGGCGGCCTACGAGGAGATCCTGGTCGCCGAGGCCCGGGCCACCGGCGAGTCCTCGGCCAAGGCCCGGGCCTACCTGGCTATCGCCCGGTATCACAGCGAGCGCCGCGAGGACGCCGACACGGCGATGCACTGGTACGAGGAGGCAATCAAGCTCGATCCCGAGCAGGCCGACGCCGCGCTGCCGCTGTCGGGTCTCTACATCGCCCGCGAGCGCTGGGAGAACGCCGAGACGATGCTCGAGGTGGTGATTCGCGACATGAAGGGGCGCCTGGCCAGCGATCAGGACGACGCGCTGGGCAAGGACCTCTGCCGCCAGGTCTACCGGATGGGCTACGTGCAGGAGAAGCTCGGGCGGCGCGACCGGGCGCTCGCCGCGTACGAGGAGGCGTACCAGCTCGACGCCACGTATCTCCCCGCGCTCGAGGGCTACGGAAATCTCCTGGTCCAGACCGGCCGCCATGACCAGGCCCTGAAGGTCTTCCAGACCATCCTCATCCACCACCGCGAGGACCTGACCGACCTCGAGATCGTCGAGCTCTACTGGCAGATCGGCGAGGTGCACGTCGCGCTCAAGCAGCACGACCGGGCGCAGAACCACTTCGAGAAGGCGCTGGCCATCGACCCCGGACACGAGCCGAGCCTCCGGGCGCTGGTCGCGCTCGCCGACGGGGCAGGGCGCTGGGACCGCTCGGCCGAGTACCGCCAGGCGCTGGTGAACGTGCTCGAGGGCGAGCCGAGGGCGGAGGCGGCGCTGGAGCTCGGGCAGCTCGCCCGGGATCGGCTGAAGGACCCACACACCGCCATCGACGCCTACGCCCAGGCGCTGCGCATCCGGCCCCGGTCGCTGGAGGTGATGGACGCGCTCTACGTGCTCTACCGGGAGACGCGGCAGCCGGGGAAGGCGGCCGAGATCCTCGAGACCATGCTCGGCCAGCCCGAGCTCCAGGCCGACGCGCAGCGCGCCAAGCGGGTGTGGTTCGCGCTCGGCGAGAGCCTGCGTGACGAGCTGCGGGACACCGGGCGCGCGGTGGAGGCGTTCAACGCCGCGCTGGACCTGGATCCGCTCTTCATCGAGGCCTTCACCGCGATCGAGGCGATGCTCGGGGCCGCCAAGGAGTGGAAGCAGCTGGAGGAGAACTACGCCCGGATGATCCAGCGGCTCCCCAAGACCGACGACACCGAGCAGGCGCGGATGGCGCTCTGGCGGACGCTGGGCGATCTGTATCTTCAGATCCTCAAGCAGCCAGAGAGCGCGCTGATGGCCTACCAGGTCTCCGCGGCGGGCCTACCGGACGATCCGGTGGTGCAGGAGACGTACGCGGACCTCCTGCTCCAGGCGCCCGGGAACGAGGAGAAGGCGGTGCAGGCGCTGCGCCGGGCGCTGGCCCACACCCAGAACCCCAAGAAGGTCGCGAGCCAGCTCGCCGAGCTCGCCGCCCGCCGGAAGGACTACGACGGGGCCTGGCTCGCAGCCCAGGTCGTCTCCGGGCTGCTCGGAGACCCGGGCGCCGCGGAGAAGGAGATCATCAGCAAGCTCGGCCCCTACGCGAAGAAGCGCGAGACACCGCGGGCCACGCTGAACGACCGGCTCTGGGCCCAGCATCTGCTGCACCCCAAGGTTCGTACGCCGTTCGCGGAGCTGATGGGGCTGCTGTTCCAGGGCGCCGCGCAGCTGTCGGCGGTGCCGCTGGCCCAGGCGCAGCTCGTCCCGAAGAAGCACCGCATCGACGTGGCGGCCGCGCAGGAGTACCAGATCCACCACTACCGGGCCGTGGCGCGGCTCCTGGGGCTCGAGGCCGTTGAGCTTTTCTCCCCGTTCCTCGTCGCCACCCGGGACAAGCTCGCGAAGCGGTCGACGGAGCCCGCTCCGGACCCGCTTCTCAGCGTGGAGATCGTGCACGCCCAGCCGGTCTGCCTCAAGGTCGGCGGCAAGTTCTTCGGCGACCCGCAGGCGAAGGACACCCACGCCCAGCTGGGCCGGACACTGGCCCTGCTCCGGCCCGAGCTGGTCTTCTCCTCGCGCTTCTCGCCCGAGCGGCTCGCGGCGGTGTTCCAGGGAGCGGTGCTGCTCGCTGGGTTCCAGATGCGCTGGACGGCACCCGTGCCGGCGATCGAGGCTGAGCGGCAGGCGCTCGAGTCGGTGATGAGCGAGCCGTTCCGCGCCGGGCTCGCCCGTCTGGTTCCCGAGGTGCTGCGGCGCCCGGAGACCGACCCGGTCCGGGAATACCTCGAGGGGGCAGAGCTGACCGGGGTCCGCTGTGCGCTGTTCACCGCCGGGGACCTCGAGGCGGTGAAGAAGCTCGTCCAGGGTGAAACCGGCTCCGGTTTCCGGGTCGCCGGCAAGGTGAAGATCCGCGAGCTCATGACCTTCGCGGTCTCGGAGGACCTCGCCGCGCTGCGACTCGCGGCGGGGACCAACGTCGAGGTTCCCACCCGCAAGTAGATCCTCCCCGCCCGCTCGGGCGTTCCTTGACCGGGCCGGGGGGCGACCTCTACGCTCATCGGTCAACCCCTCGGACTTCCATGCGCTTCGTCTGCGACAGCTGCCGCGCCCAGTACATGATCAGCGACGACAAGGTCGGCGCTGCGGGCGTGAAGGTCCGTTGCAAGAAATGCGGGAACGTCATCATCGTCCGCCCGCCGCAGGATGCTGGCGCCGAGGCTGACGCGGCGCTCCGGGGGTTCGAGGAGACGGCGCCGCCCGGTCCGGGGCCCGAGGCGCCCACCGGGGAGAACTCCATCTTCAGCGACGTCGACGACGACGAGATCGGCGCGGCCTTCGACAGCGCGCTGGGCGAACGACACGACGAGCCGCTCGCCGCACGGGCCGATGACGAGCCCCCGCCGGAGGCGAACCTGCCTGCGGTCAGCGACGGTCCGCCGCGCGCCCAGGACTGGTTCGTGGCCGTGGACGAGAGGCAGACTGGGCCGCTGACTCCCGAGGCCATCCGCGAGTACTGGGACCGCGGTGAGATTGGCCCGGACAGCCTGACCTGGCGCCAGGGCTTCGACGACTGGGTCTCGCTGTCCGAGGTCTCCGAGCTCGCGGCCTGGCTGGCCCCACGCCCCCAGCGACCCGTCTTCTCGCCGCAGTCGAGCTCTGGCTCGGTCCCGGTCGTCCCGGTGCCGGTCGAGTCGGCGTTCAGCGCCGGCGGGGTGACGCGCACGGTGCGTGCCGAGGTGCCGACGCCCGTCCCGGATGCCGGGGGGTGGAAGCCGTCCGCGTCCGCCGCGCTCGCCAGCTTGGTCAAGGACGAGATCGAGGCCCTCACCAGGCCCGACGCCCCGCCCCCTGCGCCCGAGCCGTCAGCTGCGCCCCGTGGTCTGCTCGAGGTTCCGCCGGCCACGGCCGAGGTCCCCGTCGCGACGGTGAACGGCCGCGCGTCCCGCAAGGAGTCACCGACCCCGGTGACCGCCGTGGAGCGCCCGCCGACGTTCACCCCCGCCTACCCGTACGCGACGCGTCCGGCGAAGGCGCAGGGCAACAAGAGCGTCCTCATCGGCATCGTCGTGGGCGTGGGTGTGGTGCTCGCGGCGGTGGGCGGTGGCGGGTGGTACCTCCTCCAGCGGCAGAAGGCCTCCGAGGTCGCCTCACGCCAGACGCCCCCGCCCGAGCAGGCGCACCCGGTGACGCCCCCGCCGGTCGCGCAGGCGCAGCCCGCTCCACCTGCCCAGCAGACACCGGTCGTACCCCCCACCGCCAGCATGAGTCCCCCCGTGGCACCGCCGGTCGCCAAGGTGACCCCGTCGGTGCCGCCCGGCGAGACAACGGGCGGGACACGTCGTGGCACCCGCGGCTCGAAGTCGCATGGTGGCGCGGCGAAGTCCGGAGGGGACGAGCAGGTCGCGTCGGCCGACCCGGCGAAGGGCTCCGGGGGTGGCAAGAGCAAGGCCGATGACCTCTTCGACGAGGTCTTCGGAACCGGCGGCGGTGCGGCCAAGTCCGACGAGGGCAGCAAGAGCAGGAAGTCCGCCTACGTCCCGCCGGCGCCGGGCAGCTCCAGCACCGACGTCCCGGAGCGGCTGCCCAAGGGCGACATCATGTCGGTGGTGCTGGCCAACAAGCCGTCCATCGTGCGCTGCGTGAACGAGCAGAAGACGCGCGACCCGAACCTCCACGGCACCCTGGTGATGCACTGGGTCATCCAGACCTCGGGCAAGACGACGGGGGTCACCGCCGTCACCGACCAGTACAAGTCCTCCTACATGGCCACCTGTCTCGGTGGGCTGGTGAAGTCGTGGAACTTCCCCAAGCACAAGTACCAGCCGGGCGAGCCGGTGGACTTTCCCTTCACGTTCTAGGCTGGTAAGCGCGCGCGGCTCCCATGCGCCTCCCCGTCGAGCCGAAGCTCCCGGACCTGCCCGTCCGCTCCGTGGCCGAGATGGGCCTCAAGGAGCTCGAGCGCGTGCGGCTCATCCTCCGGGGCGGGTCGGTCATCGATTGGCGGCGGCTGCACTTCCGCAGCCGGGACGAGGTGGATCGGTTCCTCCGGCTGTGCGGGCTGGACCTGACGCACCCGGCGGACGAGGCCTGGGCCAGGCTGGTCCTCGCGGATGCGGTGGAATACCTCCGCAAGACGTTCTCGTACCGCGTCGCGGACGCGGTGGCCCAGCCGGTGGAGATCCACGACCTCTTCCTCCACGCCTCCGGAGTGAAGGAGCCGCACCGGTTCCGGCGCATCGCCTGCATCGTCCTGAAGTGCATGCACGTGGTGGAGCACATCGAGGGGCGCGATCTCCTGTTCCGCCTGGCGGTGTCCGAGGCGGACCTGTCACGGATGGTGACCGCCAAGGTGAACGGGGTGCTGGCGGAGGCGCGCGAGAAGGGGCTGCCCATCCTGGAGTACAGCCCCTCGGTGAAGACGCGCGAGTCGCTCATCACCAAGCTCCTGGCGAAGAAGGAGAACGTGGCGGCGCAGGTCTACGACAAGACCCGCTTCCGCATCGTGACCCCGACCCGGGCGGACATCCTCCCGGTCCTCTACTTCCTGACCCAGCGGCTCTTCCCCTTCAACTTCCTGGTCCCCGGGCAGACCGAGAACACGCTGCTCCCGTTCAAGTCGCTGCTGCGCGAGTTCCCGCACTTCCGCGCCCACGCGCACGAGCTGCACCTCGATCCGGACTTCGAGGCTCGGGAGGGAGGCGGGGGAAACGAGTTCAGCGGGAGCGGCTACCGGGCCCTCAACTTCGTGGTGGACGTGCCGCTCCGACTCGACGAGTGGTTGCCGCCGCCGGAGCTGGACCGTCGCGAGCGCAAGGGTCGCATCGGCTACACGCTGGTGGAGTTCCAGATGCTGGACGTGCAGACCGCGGCGCTGAACGAGCAGGGCGAGAACGCGCACGTCCGCTACAAGCATCGGCAGAAGCTGCGGGTACTGCGCCGTCTGTCGCGCGGCCTGGTCGTCCCGCACGTCGAGGATCCGCCGGGCGAGGCCGAGTAGCCACTTCCGCTGAGGTCCTAGCGCCGCTTGCGGTTCTTCTTCCGCGCCTGCCGCTCGCGCTTGCGCCGGTCCTTGAGCGCCTCGCGGTCCACCTTGCTGGTCATCGGCGCGTCCGAGTAGCCCATCAGCCGCGCCCGGGCCATCGCTCCCTGACCCATGGGCGGCGTGTAGCCCGGCGAAATCTGAGGGACCTGCATCGGCATGCCGCCGGCTCCACCGCCGAGCGCCTGCTCCATCATCTTCGCGTCCTTCCCGAAGATCTGGGATAGGTCCATGTTCTTCATCTTCGAGAGCTGCCCGAGCTGCTTGAAGCCCGGGATGCGGCCCAGGAGCCCGGGGTTCTGACCGACGGCGCCCATCACCTGCTGCATCATCTGGTGTTTGCCGAGCAGCTCCTGCACCTCCTGCTTCTTCCGGCCAGAGCCGCGGGCAATGCGCCCCATGCGGCTGTCGTTGATCAACGTCGGTCGGAGCCGCTCGGCCTCGGTCATCGAGTCGTACATCGCCTCGATCTTGCTCAGCTCCTTCTCGTCCGGGTTCAGCTGCTCGGTCATCTCGCCGAAGATGGGGAACTTCTCGAGCAGGTCCTTGAGCGGGCCCATCTTCCGCACCGTGCGGATCTGCTCGACGAAGTCCTTCATCGAGAAGTTGCCCGAGAGGAGCTTCTTCGCGTCCTCCTCGGCCTTCTTCTCGTCGACGACGCCTTCGAAGTCCTGCATCAGGCCGACGATGTCGCCGAAGCCGAGGATCCGGCTGGCGAGCCCGTCCGGCCGGAACTCCTCGAGCTTGTCCAGCGACTCGCCCATGCCGAGGAACTTGATGGGCTTGCCGGTCACTTCCTTGATCGACAGCGCCGCCCCGCCGCGGGCGTCACCGTCCAGCTTGGTGAGGATGAAGCCGTCCAGCGCCAGCCGGCGGTCGAACTCCGCCGCAGTGCGCACCGCGTCCTGGCCGATCATCGCGTCGCAGACGAGGAGGATGTCGTCCGGCTGCACGGCGGCCTTCATGAGGTTCAGCTCGTTCATCAGCTGCTCGTCGATGGCCAGCCGACCCGCGGTGTCCACCAGCACCACGTCGCACCTCTGCGCCCGCGCCGCCTCCACGCCCTTCACCGCCAGGTCCTGGGGGAGGGTGTCCGGCTGGAAGAAGACCGGCACGCCGAGCCGCTGGCCGAGGATCTGAAGTTGATCGACGGCGGCGGGGCGGTAGATGTCCGCCGCGACCAGGAGCGGCTTCTTGCCCTTCTTCTGGAGATACGCCGCCAGCTTGCCGACGGTGGTCGTCTTTCCCGAGCCCTGGAGGCCGACCATCATCATCGTGGTGATTCCGCCCTTGGGCTTGAACTTGAGCGACGTGTCCACCGGGCCCATCAGGGCCTCGAGCTCGTCGTGGCAGACCTTGATGAAGTGGTCTCCCGCCGAGACCTTGTGCTTCTTGCCCTGCTTGTCGGTGATGGTGGTCTGGACGGTCGCGCCGACGGCCTTCTCCCGCACGCGGGCGACGAACGACTTCACGACCTCGAACGCAACGTCGGCCTCCAGCAGCGAGACGCGGATGTCCCGGAGCGACTCGTCGACGAGCTCGGGGGTGATCTCCTGCTTGCCGGCGAGCCGATTCTTGGCGGACCGGAAGCCCTTGGTGACGGTTTCCAGCATGGGGGGAATCGTCTTTAACACCGGCCACGGTGCCGTGGGACCCCTGACGCCCACCTTGCGTGCCCCCCGCCCGAGCAAGTGACATCTCTTGGCGGAGCCAGGAGAAAGATCGATGCGGAGATCGCTGGTGCTCGGGGGGCTACTGCTGCTGGGAGCGTCTGCCGGGGCCGAGGAGGCTGCGGAGGACGACGCGGCGAAGTTCCGGGTGGGCGTGAACGTGGGAATCGTCAGCCTGCCCCGGCTGGTCAACCTCGAGGGTTACGCGCGGGTCCATCCGTACATCGGGCTGGGCGGCGGCTGGAGCACGACGCCCAAGTTCGCCTCGGATGCGGTGCTCAGGTGGGCCGGGGCGACGAGCGACACCACGACCTCCAGCCTGAACGAGTTCTCCGGCTGGGAGGTGTTCCTTCGGCTGTTCCCTCTCCGGGGCGTGTTCTACCTGGGCGTGGGCTTCGGCCAGCAGGTCGTGGACGGGCAGGTCACCCAGCTGGTCTCCGGGCTCCCCCTCGGGGCGACCGGGTCGGCACGGGTGCAGAGCTGGGTGATCACCCCCCGGCTCGGCTGGCAATGGGTCTGGAGCAGCGGCTTCGCCCTCGGCTTCGAGGCAGGAGTGCAGGTCACGCTCGGCCACCAGGACACGGTGAACCTGCCGCCTGGAACTCCCCCGGACGTGATCCGGGAGACGCGTGATCTCCTCAACTTCGGCGCGAGCGTGCCGCTCCCGGTCGTCAACTTCACGATCGGGTATCACTTCGGGTAGCCGCCGCGGACGTCCGGGTCAGGGCGTGGACATCAGCAGCGCCATAAGCACCGCGACGTTGATGGGCTTCCACTCGAGGATGTTGTTGGGGAACTGGACCGTGACCTGACCGCCGCAGGTGCGGGTTCCCTGGTACGTGGTGCCGACCCGGCCGAGCTGGTAGGCGCAGACGCCGATCTTGCCCTCGATGACTTCCTTGGTGGCGCTCCAGTTCGAGAGCTGCCCGGCGACCAGCCCGTTCATCTTCAGGAGGCCCGGTGACTCCTGGACCTCGACGCTGATGGGCTGGCTCCCCCACTGACCCCGGGCAGTGTTGCCGGAGACCGTCATCTGGAGTGGCTGGCCCGAGACGGTCCCCCGCAGGGTCGCGCCGTCGTCATACCGGCCAAGGTCGATCGACGGTCCCTGGGCTCCGTCCTTGGTGATGACCGCGCTGGTCTGCGTTCCACCGCTCATCTCGAACTGCATGGTCGGTCCGGTGGAGAGCGACCCCCCGCCGGTCGTCGCGCAGGCGGCCAGGGCAATGAACGAGACAGACGTCGAGCCGCGCACCGCAAGCGACAGGTGTCGGCGGAAACGGGTCAGCTGCATGTGGACCTCCGACGGCGAGATTCCCCTCGGTGGGCACCATAGACGCCCCCCGTGGCATGTGTCGCCTTCAAAGCAGTTTGAGGGCAGGCCGGGTCAGTGGTCGAAGAAGACTTCCGGCCCCCGGCGCAGTCGCCGGACCAGCAGACGCACCGCCCAGAGGCCCAGCCATCCGCCGATGGCCAGCGACAGCGTGGGGTCGACCCAACGCCAGCCGAAGAGCGAGATGCAGGCCGCGCCCGCGAGGCCGGCCAGGGTCATCCCGCCGTCGGACAGCTCGTGGGCCAGCGCTGCGCGGAACGAGAAGTGGGTCGCGGCCGGTTTCCGGAAGAGCAGGGCCGAGCAGGTGTTTGCCACCAGCCCCACGATGGACACCAGCATTGCCAGGGGGTTCGGGGTGTCATCGGGCGGATGGAGCAGGTGGTCCGCGCTGATCCACACCAGCCAGGTAGCGATGCCGACCACCATCACCAGCACCATCACCGCGCTCAGGTCCTCGCTGGTCCCGTGCAGGCGCCCCGGCGGGATGAGCAGCACCAGGAAGATGCCCAGGTGGGCGAGCAGATGGACCGCGTCAGCGAGGAGAAACAGGCTTCCGCTCGCACGCGACGAGAGCAGCTCGACCCCACCGGCGAGCACGGTGATCGCCGCTGCGAGCGCCACCCGCGATGCGGGGACGTGCGAGAGGTTGTGGTGGTGCTCGTGGGGGTCGGGGGAGCCCAAGCCCGCGGAGCTATATGCCAGGCTGGCCCCCCGCGCTCGCTGTCCGCGCGTGGCGTAGGCTCCTCAATTCCAGAGGAGGTGCCCCATGTCCCGGATGGCGAAGGTCGGAGACCTGATGTCAACCGCGCTGATCGTCGTGCGTGACAGCGACACGATCGGCGTGGCCGACGCGCAGATGAAGCTCGGGGCGATCCGGCACGTGCCGGTGGTGGATTCGAAGCAGAACCTGGTGGGAATCCTTTCCGCGGGGGACGTGCTCCTTGCGCTCGCGCGCGGCAAGAAGACCGTCCGCGTCGGAGAGACCATGACCCGGAACCCGGTCACGGTGACCGGGGAGACCCCGGCCCACGAGGCGATCGAGCTCTTGCTGGAGCACCGCTTCGGGTCGCTCCCGGTCCTCGGGACCGACGGTCATCTGATGGGCATCGTCACCGACACGGACTTCCTCGCGGCCGCGCGGGACGCTCTCACCCCGCGGTGACCTCGAGCGTCAGGAGGTGGCCGCCTCGGGCACCTCCGCGGCGTCGGTCTCCGCCTGACCCGCGCTCTCGCCCGTCCGGTCGAGCGCCGTCTTGAACAGCACCGGGCCCACCAGCTCGTTCAGGGCCACGGTGGCCACCGCCATCGCGGCGAACGCCGCGCCGAACGTCGGGAACTCGCCCTGGATCTTGGCGGCGATGCCCAGGGCCAGCCCCGCCTGCGACACGAGGCCCGACCAGCCCCAGCGCCGGAGCGCCGGTGGATCCTCGGCCATCCGGCTCGCCAGCCGTCCTGCGCCCCAGGTGCACCCCGCGCGGGCAACGGCGAGCGCGAGCGCCACGGGCCAGAGCTGGGCGAGCAGCGGGAGATTCAGGTGCGCTCCCGCGGTGGCGAAGAAGATGACGTAGACGATCTCCCCCAGCCGCTCGATGGCGGCGAGGAAGCGGTCCCCCTGCCGAGAGAGGTTCTGCACCACGAACCCAGCAGTGATGAAGATGAGCAGCCAGTCGAAACGCAGGTAGTCGAGCACCTGGGTCATGACCAGACCGAGCGCCACGAACACCAGCACCAGCTGCTTTCCCACGAAGCGCAGGTAAGCGGCGAGGAGCAGGCCGAGGGTCGAGCCGAGGGCCACGCTCCCCAGCACCTCGTGCCCGAGCTCCCAAAAGGAACGGAGGGACAGCGCCGTCCCAGGCTCGATGAGCGGGCGGGCGATGGTGAAGACCACCGCCAGGAGCACGACCACCACCACGTCGGAGGTCATCACGAAGCCGAGCGTGAACGTGGACAGCGGCCCCTTCGCCCGGGTCTGGGAAAGCACGCCCAGCGTGGCCGCGGGGCTCCGGGTGATGGCCATCATCCCCCAGAGCAGCGCCACTCCGACAACGGCGGTGAGTGGGAGCGCGCTGGCGAAGGGCAGGAACGGCCGGAGCCCGAAGAACACCCCTGCCATCAGGAGAAGCACCACCACGTTCTGGATGAGCGTCGACCAGAGCAGCGAGCGCGCGGCAGAGACCAGCATCGAGACCCGCAGCTCCGCGCCGCCGGCGAGCGAGATGAGCGAGAGCGCCAGCGCGTTGATCGGCGAGAGGTCCTCGACCGTCTCGTGGTCCACCAGATGACCAGCGTACGGGCCGGCCAGCATGCCGGTGATGAGGTACGCCGTGAGGTGCGGGATGCCGAGCGGCTCGAGCACGTTCGCCACCACGGTTCCGGCGAGGAGCAGGAACCCGAGGGCTGCCAGGACGTGGCTCCCCCCGCCCTCCGGCGTGGCGTGCGAGGCCAGAAGCATGAGAGCGACCAGCACCCCGAGCAGCAGCAGCTCCACCGCCCTGTTCCCGGCCCGGCGGTGCTCCCCGGTCCCGCTCACGCTGCCGCCTCCACCACCGGCTGCGACCCGGTGTCGGCGGTGGCCTCCGCGGCACGGCGGAGCGCAGAGCGCAGTCCCAGAGGGGAGAGCACCTCGCCCAGGACCGTGGCCGCCGCGGCCGAGATGAGCACCGTCTCGCCCACCCGCCCCGGGAAGCGGAGAGCGAACGCGAGCCCGATGCTCATGCTGGTCGGTCCG
>Ga0208851_1000631_pt1 | contig 14432 bp, 12 predicted proteins | sample NGESurshal092012_FD_184481 | JGI IMG/M metagenome (GOLD analysis project Ga0208851, IMG submission 184481) | Arctic peat soil microbial communities from Barrow, Alaska - NGEE Surface sample 415-2 shallow-092012 (SPAdes) | ecosystem: Environmental > Terrestrial > Soil > Wetlands > Peat ... | reverse complement strand
GAGCGCGCACCGCCGAAACCCGCAGAACTTACGGCCGCGTGTAGCAGCACGAGCAGCTCGGCGCGGCCGGCGCGGATACCCTGGCCCGGTGATCGACGCCCCGGCCCGGATGACACTCCGCGAGCGCACGGAATCAGCTGCCGTGCGGGCGCTCCTCGCCCTGCCGGCGAGCGCGCAGCGGCGCCTGGCGGGCGGTGCGCCGATCCGGCGCGACGGGCAGGTCCTCGATCACGAGATGCAGCTCCTGCTGCGGCTGATGGAGGCCCAGCCGGGCCCCGCGCTGCCGGACCTCACACCGCCGCAGGCCCGCGCGGAGATCCTGCGCACCGCCCGCAGCGTCGCCGGGCCGCCGGTCGCGATGGCCCGCGTCGAGGAGCTGACCGTCGCGGGCGCCGCCGGCCCCCTGCCCGCCCGCCTGTACGTCCCGCTCGAACGCGCGAGCGCCGAGCCGGGGCCGCTGCTCGTCTTCTTCCACGGGGGCGGCTGGGTCGTCGGCGACCGCGACAGCCACGACGCCCCGTGCCGCACGATCGCCGAGCGCGCGGGCGTGCGCGTCCTGTCGGTCGACTACCGGCTGGCCCCCGAGCATCCGTTCCCGGCGCCCCTCGACGACGCCGTCGCCGCCTTCCGCGACGTCGCCGCACGGGCCGGGACGTTCGGTGCCGATGCGCAGCGGATCGCAGTCGGCGGCGACAGCGCCGGCGGGCACCTCGCGACGCTCACCGCGCTCGCGTGCGCGCGCGGCGGCGGGTCCGCGCCGGCCTTCCAGCTGCTGATCTACCCCGTGACCGACCTGAGCGCCAAGAGCGCGTCCTACGGGCTCTTCGGCGAGGGATTCTTCCTCACCGAGGCGGACATGGACTGGTACGCCGGGCACTTCGTCCCGCCGGGCGTCGAGCGCACCGACCCCCGCGTCTCCCCCCTGCTCGCCGCGGACCTCGGCGACCTGGCGCCGGCATATGTCGTCACGGCCGGCTTCGACCCGCTGCGCGACGAGGGCGAGGCCTACGCGGCGCGCCTGCGCGAGGCTGGCGTACCCGTCACGCTGCGCCGCCAGCGCGGCCTCGTCCACGGTTTCGTGAACATGGTCGGCGCCGGGCGCGCGGCCTCCGCGGCCGTCAGCGAGCTGAGCGCCGTGCTCCGGGCAGCGCTCCAGCGGTAGAGACCGGGCACGTTGTTCCGCCCGCGTGGGCGGACGAGGGGCGGCTTGTGGTCGAGGAGCTGCACGACGCCCGCCGGTTCACCCGGCGCGCGGATGCGCTCCTCGACCCCATCGCCATCCGGCGGGTCGATCGCCCACACGCCACCGCCGCGGCGGTGGCGTGTGGAGATGTCGCTCCTAGCTGAGAAGCTTGGCCTTCTGGGCGTCGAACTCCTCCTGGGAGATCGTGCCCTTGTCCTTCAGGTCGGACAGCTTGGCGAGCTCCTCGGCCGGCGACGCCGCCGTGGCCTGCTCCTGCACGTACTGGTCGAACTGCTTCTTGGCCTCGGCCTGCTGGGCGATCGAGCGATCGCGCATGCCTTGGCCGCGGGCGATCAGATAGACGAGCGCCGTGAGGAACGGGATGAACACGAGGAACAGGACCCAGACGGCCTTGAGCCAGCCGCTGAGCTCGTGATCGCGGAACAGGTCGGACAGGATCACGACCAGGATCCAGATCCAGATGACGAAGAAGAAGATGACAACGATGTCCAGCAGGACAGATCCATTGCCGATTGATGCGAGGACCACTGGGGGACCGGCCTTTCGATGTGTGTGGGAACGCGCTTGCGGGCGGACTCTACCCGCGCGGACGATGTCGCCGCATGCTCATGCCACGGGACTTCCTGCATTTCAGCGCGTTGAACGGGTACTGGGCTTCGAAGACGAGGGGCCGCGCATCTCAGCGCGGCCCCTCGGTACCCATCAGAGGTCCTGCGCCGGCGATCCTCCCCCAGCGCGCGGAAAGGCTCGGCAAAGCTCAGGTGCCCTCGGCGCGCCCATAGTCGAAGACCGCGACGACGTGCGGGCTCATCACGGTCACGCGAGCGCCCGTCACGAGCGTGAACTCGCCGAACGCCGAGCCGACGACCGCGTCGACCGCCTCCCTGCGCGTCTCGACCACGTTCAGCGTCTTGCCGCTGCTGAGCAGGATCTGGGTCTGCGGACGGGCTTCGGGCATGGCGTGACGCTAGCGCCCGGCGCCGCCCGGTCACACGTCCAGCCGCCCTCAAGCCCCCGCGCCGATCTGCCGAGGGGGGTACTGGACCCGTAGCAACGACACCACCGGCCCGTCGCAGCTCTCCTCCTCCGCGCGACGGGCCGATGTCGTTCCGGAGCGTGTGAAGAGGCTGTGACCGCCGTGCGAACGCCCGGTGCACATGGCCGATACTCCGGCCTTTGCCTCACCGGGAGAGCCCATGATCAGCACCATCGCCGTCGGCACCGACGGCTCGAAGACCGCCGAGACCGCCGTGGACGCCGCCTTCGATCTCGCCGAGAAGCTCGGCGCGCGGCTCGTCGTCGTCAGCGCGTTCTCCGCGAAGGACCACGTCGTCTCGACGGGCGCGCCGCTGGAGGAGCAGTGGATGACGAACCCGGCCGACACCGTCCACGACACGCTCCACAAGGCGGAGGAACGCGCGGCCGCGCGCGGCCTGACGATCACGACCGACGCCGGCGAGGGCGACCCGGCCGACGTGCTCGTGCGCCTCGCCCAGAAGCACGACGCCGACGTCATCGTCATCGGCAACAAGGGCATGCAGCGCCGCGTGCTCGGCAGCGTGCCGAACTCGGTGACGCACAAGGCGCAGTGCTCGGTGTTCGTCGTGAAGACGACGTAGCGCGGCCCCGGAACGACGAGACCCCCGATGTTTACGGGGGTCTCGTGAGTGGGCGATACTGGGCTCGAACCAGTGACCTCCGCCTTGTCGAGGCGGCGCTCTCCCAGCTGAGCTAATCGCCCTCAGCGGGACGCGAGAATAGCAATCCGGCCGCTGCCGCGCGGGGTCTGGCGCGCGTCGTCAGCCGACCCGGCTGCCGCTGAAACGGATCTCCCCCGAGCGGCAGACGGGGTTCGGACTCGCCTGGTAGATGTAGGCGGGCCCGTCGGCCTCGATGTAGCCGCTGACCTTCCTCCCACTGACCTTGAGCGAGAGGGTCGAATGGTTGTCGGGGATGCCGGAGCCGCTCCCGTAGGAGGCCGTCGCGTGGGCGAGCAGCGAGCGTCGGCCTCGTGTCCGGAGTGGTCGGTTCGCCCACATTCTGCACCCGAACCTCCGACTCACGACACTAGTGGATCTGTCCGGAAGTCCCCGCCGGACTTGCGGATGGGTCCACTAGCTCCCCGGCTTCACGACCCGGAAGGAGCCGCGCATGAACGCATGGACACGGCAGAAGTACGTATAGGTGCCTGGCGGCAGGGTGTCCGGCGTGGAGTAGTCGAGCGTGTTGACCGCCGGCGACAGGCCGGCCGGCCCGTAGCCGAGCTGCCCGGAGTCGAACTGCGTCCCGTTCGCGCCGTTGGCGAGCGGATACGAGATGCCCGTCGAGCGGTTGCACGGCGTCGCGCAGGTCGTGATCGAGTGCCACTCGAAGCTCGAGTCGTCCGAGTTGTGGAACTGCAGGCTCTGGCCCTCGGGCACGACCGGCACCTTGCCGCCGTCGGACAGCAGCCCGAGGTCGCCCGGCTGGAACTGGAAGCCCTTGATGTCGACGGTCGTCGCGACGGGGCCGCTGGCGACCTTGCGCGGATCGGGGAACACGGCCGCGTTGCCGCCGTGGTTGTTGTTCTCCTGCAGGTGCCCGTGCGTGAGGACGCCCTGCCAGTCGACCGGCTTGGTGAAGGGGTCCGGCCCGGTGCTGTCGCCCTTTGCGACGTACAGCAGGACGATGCCCATGTTCTCGTACCACGACGAATGGCTGTTGTCGTACGTCGACGTGATCCGCAGCGTGTCGCCCTCGCGCACGTGCACCCGCCAGTCCGGCCGCGAAGCGGTCAGCGAGACATCCCATGAGACCGGGCCCGCCGGGTCGTAGTAGTGCGCCTGGCTGCGGAAGATGCGCACCGAGTCCCTCACGGAGCCGGCGGTCGCCCGCACGCAGACCTTCGCCGAGCGCGCGCCGCTGGCATCCGTCGCCTCACGCGCGCACGAGGTCGTCGCCGGCAGCGTCGCGCCGGGGCGCACGAGGTCGATGTCGTCGCGCAGGCCGCCCGGGTGCAGGTGGCCGACGGCGCTGACGATCGTGCCGCTGAACGGCATCTTGAACTCGTTCTGCACGTTGCCGTCGGCGTACGGGTTGGTCTTCTCGTTGTCCGGGAAGGTGAACTGACCGTTCGCCCCGCCCTGGCCGCGCACGACGTTGAAGACCGGGTAGCCCCAGCCGCGTCGCACGTCCATCCACAGCGGGATCAGCGGCGTGACGGTCTTGGCGAGCTTCGCCGTGTTCGGGATGAAGTCCAGGTCCCAGACGAGCTTGACCTTCGTGCGGTTCGGCGTGTTGTTGTGGATCATCTGGTTGAGGATCCACGTGTCCTTCGCCTTGTAGGCGAGGCCGTAGCCCTGCGGGAAGTGGAAGACCGTCTTCTCCTCGCCGCCGAAGAAGATCGGCTCGACGGTGCCGAACGGCGAGGCCGGCGACTTGCCCGAGGCGTTGAGCCAGACGCCGTGGTGCAGGTGGATCACGTCGACCGGCGGGACCTTGCCGTTGAGGTACTGCAGGTCCGGCTTGGCGCGGATGATGAACCCGTCGATCTTCGGCTTCTCGCTCGCCGGGACGACGACGTTGTCGACCGTGTTCTGCCCCGGCTTGACGACGATCGGCGCGGTCTCGAAATGCAGGTGCTGGATGCCCTTCTCATTCGGCCAGGCGCCCCCCGCCGCGGAGGCCGTCGAAGGGATGGCGAGCAGGGCGGCGGCGCACAGCAGGGCGCGCGCGGCCGTCCTCATGACGGAAGCGCTGGATCGGGACACGCGGCGAGTCTCTCAGAACCGGCGGCCCTTCGCTGCAATTGAACGGAATCCGGTTCAGGGGTGGCGCGTGCGCGTTCGCGCGCCGAGCGCTCGCGACCCGGCGCTCGCTACCCTCCGTGCGCACCTGGCGACGTGGCGGAGTGGCTACGCAGCGGCCTGCAAAGCCGTGTACACCGGTTCGATTCCGGTCGTCGCCTCTTCGGGGCTCAGGCGGCGCCCGCGAACCAGTCCAGCGCCCGCTGCGCCACCAGGTCCGGCCGCTCGTCGGCGATGAAGTGGCCCGAGTCGGGGACGAATTCGACCCGGAGGGTGTCGGCCGCACGGTGGGAGGCGCGGACCTGCGCGGTGCCGATCGCAGCGTCGTGCTCGCCGAAGAGCAGCAGGGTGGGCACGCGCAGCGGCGTCTCGTCGTAGCGCCCGCGCGCGAGCTCAGGCACCTCGCGCAGCAGGAACGTGCGGTAGATCAGCGACGACGCGCGGGCCCGCGCCGGCTCCTGGAGGGCGGCGGTGAACTGCGCGATGTCGGCGTCCGAGAACGCGTCGGGATGCACGTTGTCCCCGCGCATCGCCCGCTCCATGATCCTCGGGTCCGCCGAGATACGCGGGCCCAGCGGCGAGGCGAGGACGACCTGGTACCAGACGCGCCACACCGACAGCACGTCGCGCAGCCGGCGCACGTCGCCGCGCCACGGCGGCAGGATGTTCAGCGCCACATACCGCTCGATGCGCTCGGGCTCGCGCAGCGCGAGCAGGAACCCCACCCACGCGCCCCAGTCGTGCCCGATGAGCTTCACGCGCTGCAGGCCGAGCGCGGCGAGCACGGCGAGGATGTCGTCGGCGAGCTGCTCCTTCTCGTACCCTGAGGGCGGCGCGTCGCTCCAGCCCAGCCCGCGCAGGTCGGGCATCACGACGCGGTGGTGCTCGGCGAGTGCCGGCAGCACCTTGCGCCAGATGTACCAGTGCTGCGGCCAGCCGTGCAGCGCCAGCAGTGGTGCTGCGTCCTGCGGGCCGGCCAGCGCGACGTGGAAGCGCAGCCCGCGCGCCTCGACGAAGCGATGCTCGACCTCCACGCCGGGGACCTCGGGGAACGCACGGGTGATCATGGCGCGCGACGATATCCGCGCCGGGGCGCCGGTAGGCTGGCGGCGGCATGGCCGGGATTCCTGATTGCGACGTCGTCGTCGTCGGCGGGGGCGTCGTCGGGTCGGCCGTCGCCCTCTGCCTGGCGCGTCGCGGCGCCGCAGTCACGCTGCTGGAAGCTCAGTCCGGGCTCGCGCTGCAGGCCAGTGGCACGAACTCGGGGATCCTGCACACCGGCTTCGACTCGACGCCCGGCGAGCTCGAGACACGGCTGATCCTGCGCTCGGCGGCGCTGCGCGACTGCGTGCTCGACGTGCTCGAGGTCCCGGTGCTGCGCTGCGGCGCGGTGCTCGTGCCCGAGGACGACGCGGGCCGCGCGACCGTCGAGGCGCTCGAGCGCGGCGCTGAGCACAACGGCGTCAGCGTGCTGCATCACGACACCGGCATCCTCGAGGTGCCCGGCGAGGCCGTCACCGACCCGGTCGCCTTCACGCTCGCGCTCGCGGGGTCGGCGATCGCCGCGGGCGCGCAGGTCCTCGTCGATGCGCCAGTCGAGGCCCTCGCCGCCGGTGACGACGACCTGCTCGACGTGACCGTCGGCTCGCCGGCGCTGCCGCGGCTCTCGTGCCGCGCGGTCGTGAACTGCGCGGGCCTGCGGGCAGACGACGTCGCGGGCCTCGCGGGCGACGCAACGTTCCGCGTGTACCCGCGCAAGGGCGAGTTCCTCGTCTTCGACCCGCCGGACGGCCTGGCGCTGAAGCGCATCCGGCTGCCCGTCCCCGAGGCCGGGACGAAGGGCGTGATCGTCTTCCCCACGCTCGACGGCAAGGTCGTCGCCGGGCCGACCGCGCACGATCAGGACAACAAGGGCGACTGGAGCGTCCGCGCGGACGCCGAGGGCGAGATCCGCGCGAAGGTGGCACGGCTGCTGCCGTCGCTCGGGTCCGCGCAACCGATCGCGAGCTACGCCGGGCTGCGGCCCGCGGGTGTCGGGGCGAACTACCTCATCGGCCATTCGGCGGCGCTGCGCGGTCTCGTCCATGTCGCCGCGATCCGCTCGACCGGGCTGACGGCCTCGCTGGGCATCGCCGAGTACGTCAGCGGCCTGGTCGCCGAGCTCGGCGTGCCGCTCGGCGAACCCGCGCCGCTGCGGCCGGGTCCACCGCCGCCGGGCCTCGGGCTCGACGGCCCGTGGTGGACGCGGACCGCGTGCTACGAGGCGGCGCGCGCGGCATGAGCGCGGAGCCGCTGCTGCTCGGGATCGACGAGGGCACGACCGCGGTCAAGGCGGCGCTCTTCGACACCCGGCTGCGCCCGGTCGGGCGGGGTGCGCGGCGGATCGTCGGCGTGTGCCACCCGCGGCCCGGCCGGGTCGAGAAGGACCCGCTGGAGATTCTGCAGGCGGTCGTCGAAACGGTCGACGAGGTGCTGCGCGCGGCCCCCGGGCCGGTCGTCGCCTGCGGGCTCGATCACGAGGGCGAGTCCGTGCTCGCCTGGGACGCGGTGAGCGGCGAGCCGCTCACGCCCGTCGTCGTCTGGCAGGACAAGCGCTCGGAGGAGATCCTCTCCGAGCTGGCGGGCGACGCCGAGGAGATCCGCCGCCGCACCGGGCTCCCCCTCGACCCGTACTTCTCGGCCGGCAAGCTTGCGTGGCTGCTGCGCCACGACGCGACGGTCGCCGGCGCGCGGGCGCGCGGAACGCTGCGGATGGGCACCGTCGACGCGTTCCTGTGCGAGCGCCTCGGCGCGGGCTTCGCGACCGACGCGTCGACCGCGTCACGCACGCAGCTTCTGGCACTGGGCGGCGCGAGCTGGGACCCGTGGCTGCTCGAGCGCTTCGGCGTGCCGGGCGACGCGCTGCCGCCCGTCGGCGACACGACCGGATCGCTCGGCGTGCTGCGGCACGCCTCGTGGCCCGGCGACGTACCGCTCACCGCACGCGCCTGCGACCAGCAGGCGGCGCTTGCCGGTGCGGGCTGCGTCGTCCCCGGCCGCGTGAAGGCGACCTACGGGACGGGCGTGTTCGTGCTCGCCTACGCGGGCGGGGGCGCGCCGACGGCGACCGGCGGGCTGCTGCCGACCGTGGCCTGGCGGGTCGGCGGGCGCGACGCCTTCGCCCTGGACGGCGGGGTCTTCGCGGCGGGCGCGATGCTCGACTGGCTCGCCGGCGGCCTCGGGCTGGCGCAGAGTGCCGCGGAGCTCGGCGTACTCGCGCGCGGCGCGGGCGACGCCCGCGCCGTCCGGGTGCTGCCGGCGCTCGCGGGCCTCGGCGCCCCCTGGTGGATGTCCGAGGCGCGCGCCGTGATCAGCGGAATCGACGGCGGCACGACCCCTGCGCACGTCGCCCGCGCCGCGTTCCAGGGGATCGCCTGGCGCGTGGCGGACATCGTCGGCGAGATCGCGCGGACGACGGCGGTGGAGGCGCTGCGGGTCGACGGCGGACTGACGAACGAGCCGCTGCTGCTCCAGCTGCAGGCCGACGCGATCGGGGTCCCGGTCGAGACCGGAGCGGCCGACGCGACCGTCCTGGGCGTCGCGGCGCTCGCCGCGGTGGGGGCCGGGATCCTCGAATCCGTCGAGGCGATCGGGCCCCTGGTGCCGGTCGCGCGGCGCATCGAGCCCGCGCGAGACGATGCGTGGCGCACCGCCGAGCACGCGCGCTGGCAGGCGTTCGTCCGCGCCGCCGGAGCCCTGGACTGAGTCGCGCCGCCCATGACGCCGCGCCAGCGCGCCCGGGGCTATACTGCGCGCCTCGTGCGGCTGTAGCTCAGTTGGCTAGAGCGTCTGCTTGCCATGCAGAAGGTCGAGGGTTCGAGTCCCTTCAGCCGCTTGTGGAAAGGCCCGCAAATCGCGGGTCTTTCTGATTTCGGGCGCACGTTGCGGGCGTTTGTCTCGCCGAATCGTCTCCCGAGAGTGGTGGAGCACGGGGTGGACTTCGGCGATCGGGCGGCTCGTGCACGCGACTCGAGGGACGGAGCTGCGTGTCGTCGCCGCGTGCGCACATCAGGCGAGGCCGGCGGCCGTTCGGCGCGCGCCTGCAATTCGGGGCATGAAACTGGGTGTGGGGGCTGCTGGTCGGTTCGGCTGGCGGGTAGCGTTGGTCGGACTGGGACACCGCAATGATGTTCCGCCGCGGAAGAACGGAACCCCAGGAACTGAAGCGACTCTCGTTCACTGGCACCGTCTCGGCATCACCCTGTCCGACGGCGCCATCGGACAACTCACAGCAAACATCGTCGCCAGGGTGAACCTCGGACGTAAACGCTGAAGCCGCCCGGAGTCGTGGCGGTCGTCCGGAACTCGTAGCTACGGGACGTTGCGGCGCTTAACGACGTTCGGGTCCCGAACGTTGTCGCCCGGTCCACTCCGGTTGAAGAAGTACCCGCCGACAACAACGAATAGAAGCAGCAGGACGACGAGAACGAGGACCATTGCGCCGACGGTACTCCCGCGGGCGCGCGCTCTCAAGCTCGGCACGCGCTGTCGCTTCCATGCGTAGGGACACCGCGCAGACATGCCGGACGGCGATCGACGTCACATGCGTTGCGACACGGAGTGGGTGGCAGAGAGAATGACCGCTCGATGGAAAGGGACAGCGAGTGCCGGTGGCTCTAATAGCGCGCCGCTATCCACAGGAAGGCGCCGATAACGAACGTCACGACCCCCGGCACGGCGAAGCCGAGCACCGGCCAGGTTTCAGCGCCGCACGAGTTCTCGCAGAGTCCGTGGTACGCGACGTGCCCGAGAAGGCCGCCCAGGAGGCCGATGGCTGCACCTGCCGCCATCGTGGCTACGCCGATGCGGCGGGTTCTCGCTCGGTGTGATCGGTCGGTCGGCACTGATCCCCGTACCCAGGCCATGTCCTGCGGTTTCACGGAGCGGACGCAAGTCAGGCTGCGCTGTCGAATCGGACGAACAGCAGGAGCGCTCTGCGATGGGTGGATGCTTGAGGGCCGGGTGCGGGACGGCCGTGCCGGGGGGCACGCGGATCGGGTACGGTCGTTCATCGGGGCGCCGGTCAGGTGTCACCTGCTGCGGGGAGCGAAGGTGTGATGTCGGAGTACGTCATCGTTGGTGCCGGATCGGCGGGGTGCGTGCTCGCTGCGCGTCTGAGCGAGGATCCGGATGTCACGGTCACGCTCATCGAGGCGGGGCCACCGGACGATCGCGACATGATCCACGTGCCCGCGATGTGGGTGAAGCTCTGGCAGACCGAGGTCGACTGGGATCTTCGCACGATGCCCGAGGAGCACTGCGCGGGACGGATGCTCGCGCTCCCGCGCGGGCGCACGCTCGGCGGTACGAGCTCGGTCAACGCCATGGTCTACATCCGCGGAAACCGTCTGGACTACGACCAGTGGGCCGCCGACGGCGCGACCGGCTGGTCCTACGAGGACCTGCTCCCATACTTCCTGCGAGCCGAGAACAACGAGCGCGGCGCCGACGCCTGGCACGCGACCGGCGGGCCTCTGAACGTCGCCGACTCGAGGTCGAGCAACCCGATGGCCCAGGCGTTCATCGACGCCGCCATCGCGGCGGGTCACGCCCCGAACGATGACTTCAACGGCGCCGAGCAGGACGGGTTCGGCTGGTACCAGCTCACCCAACGCGATGGGATGCGCTGCTCAGCGGCGGTCGCCTACCTGCACCCGATCCTCGATCGCCCGAACCTCACCGTCGAGAGCTTCGCCGAGGTCTCGCGCATCGTCTTCGAGGGCACGCGCGCGGTCGGTGTCGCCTTCCGCCGTCTTGGCCAGGAGACGATCGTCCCGGTCGACGGTGAGGTCATTGTCTGCGGCGGCGCCTACCACTCGCCGAACGTCTTGATGCACTCCGGCGTCGGACCGGCGGAGCTGCTGACCGCGTACGGCGTGCCGGTCATCCTCGACCAGCCGCAGGTCGGCGCCAACCTCCAGGACCACGCCCAGGTGCTCCTGACCTGGAACTCCGACGAGCCGGTGAGCCTGCTCAACGCGGCAACCCCCGAGGCGCTCGAAGAGTTCGAGACCCACCGCACGGGGCCACTGACCTCGAACGGACCGGAGTCGGGCGGCTTCGTCCGCACGCGCGAGGGACTCGAGGCGCCGGACGTCCAGTACCACCTGTTCCCCAACGCGGCCCACCCGACGCTCGTCGATCCGAGTGAGCACGGGATGCTGATCACGGCCTGCGTGCTGAAGCCGCACAGCACCGGGACGGTGTCGATCGCCTCGGCCGAGCCGACAGCCAAGCCGGTGATCCGCCACGGGTACTACGGCGACGAGCGCGACATGCAGACCATGGTCGAGGGCCTGCGTACCGCGCTTGACATCGGTGAGTCAGACGCGCTGCGCCCGTTCACCGCGCGGCCGTTCCACGGCCCGGCGGGGGACAGCGAGGCGGACCTGCGCTCGTACGTCGCCGCGAACACCCAGACGATCTACCACCCGACCAGCAGCTGCGCGATCGGCAAGGTCGTCGACAACGACCTGCGCGTCGCCGGCCTCGACGGCGTGCGCGTCTGCGACGCGAGCGTCATGCCGACGGTCGTGCGCGGCAACACCAACGCCCCGACGATCGCGATCGCCGAGCGTGCCGCCGACCTCATTCGCGGCCGCACCCCGGTCACAGGACACGAGCCCGCGCCCGTCTAGAAGCTCTCTTCACCGTCGCACGAGCCCGGATGACACCGGCTCCCGCTCGGGACGTCTCAAGCGACAGCGCGGCAAGGTGTCGCAGCCGCGGCTTCTCCTGAGGGTCCATGTGCCGGGCGCCGTCGGAGGACGGCCCTCGATGCGACCTGGAACATGATCGCGAACACGGGCTACCAGGTGCCGGTGATGGTGACCGTGCCGGTCCAGTTCTCCTTGCCGGAGTGCGCCGGGTCGGAGGCGACGGCGAACGTCTCGGTGTGCTCGGTGGGCTGCGCCGTCGCGTGAAGGTCCACCGTCGCCGTCCACAGCGGGCGCATGACGTTGAGCCCGAAGTCCGGCCCGGGGCAGGAGAAGTCGGTCACGAAGAAGTTGCCGTAGGACGTGGGGGTCAGCGACACGCGCCAGTGGCGACCGGTCCCGGCACCCTCGTCGCTCAAGACCTTCAGCCACGGGTCCTTCGGCGAATCGGCCGTCGTGAGCGAGAGCGAACCCGTGCACGTGGGGTTCATCGGGCGCGTCGTCGTGAAGGCGCCGCCGCTGGCGACGACCGTGCCCACGGCGTAGGACCCCACGCTCAACGCGGTGCGCGCGAACGCCACGTTCCAGCTCTCCGTCGAGCTCCACTGGTAGCCAAGAGCGGGATTGACGGAGTCGGACACGTTGCTGAACGTGGCGCTGGAGCTCGTGAAGGTCGCCGAGGTGATCACCGGGCACTTCACCGGCTCGGTCGTCACCGTCGCCTTGCCGCCGTCCTGCGGGTTCCCGGTGAGCGCGACCAGCACGGCAGGCCCGCCGTGGGCGATCGTGTTCTGCGGCTGGATCCCCGACGCACACGTGCAGGTTCCGACGCAGTAGCGGGTCGGGTCGGCGCTCGGCGCGATCGGGTCGTCGACGCCGCCGCCCGAGATCCGGGCACGGCCGCTGTCGACGTCAACCGTCAGCACCTGATCCCCGCCGTCGAGGGCGAGCTCGTACGTGGTGCCGGCGGCCTTGCCGGCCTCCAGCCTCTGCGGCGCGCCGGGCGTGAGGGTCAGCCGCGTGCGCTCCGCCGCGCGCGGCCGGTAGCAGGGCGCCGAGATCCTCCAGGCCTGCCCGCGCGAGTCGTCCTGCGCGAAGCTGGCCGCCAGCGACTCCTCCAGCCGCTGCTCGGCCGTGCCGGCCAGCGCGTTGTAGGACCCGACCTCGGTCCCGCCGTTGAGTGCGGCGACCATGGTCGTGAACGGGTCGACGCCGACGGAGGCGATCTCGTCGAACACCCCCAGGGCGTCGTAGGACCGGGCGAAGAGGCTGGCGTCCGACGCGTCGATGTAGGTCTCGAACCACCACTGGCCGATCGGCCCGACCTGGGCCTGGCAGCCGGCCCACTCCGCCCCGCCCTCGACGAGCCACGGCGAGCGCCCGCTCAGCACGCCCAGCTTCACCGCCGAGCCCACGATCTGCGCCTGGAAGCAGTGGAAGACCTCGTGGGTGAGAGTCTCCTCCAGCGCGGGCCCGGGCTTGGCGACGAGTGTGTTGAGCCGGTTGATCTCGATCTCGCAGGTGACCGGCGCGGCGTCGAGCGCGCGCTTCGGACCGTACGAGAGCGACTCGCCCAACGGACCGACGCGGCCGAACGCCAACGCCGTCCGGTAGACGTGGACCTGCCAGCTGGGCTTGACCTTCAAGCGCTCGGCGAACAGCCCTCGGTAGACGTTGGCGATCTTCGTCAGCGCCTCGTCTTCCTTGCGGCCCGCCGGCAACGGATCGATCGTCGGATAGAACGTGGCCTGCGCCGCGGTGGCCTTGTGGCCGCGAGGATGCCGGCGCACCACCCGAAGCCCCACGGCGCGCCGCTGCTTCGCCGACAGCTGCCGGTAGTAGACGAGCACGGCGTCGCGCGCCGGGTCGGCCGAGTCGATCCGCCCGACCCCCTTGCGCGACACCTTGACCCCGGGCACCGGCCCGAGGGCGAGGGCGTAGAGCTGGAGCGCGGCGGTCTTGCTGACCCTGGGCGCGGCCGCGGCCTGCCCGAGCGCGGTGTTCCAGCTCGTCGCGCCGGCCGCGGGGGCACAGACCAGCACGCCCAACAGGGCGAGGATCGCACCGGTCCACCAGAGCCGCGCCACGGCCGCAGAGTAACCGAGAGCGCGCCGGCATCCCCCACGCCGACCACAGACCGCAGTGGCCCAGCGCCGCCAGCTGCCTGACTGAGTCGGCCCCGCCGCTCCCGCCGTTCGTCCGTTGCGGAAGAGCCCTCGCAACGGGTCGGCGAGCCTGCCGCTTGTCGTCCGCCGAGCGCACGGAGGCTACGCCGCGAGGTTCACCGATCGGGTGACGTCGCTCGTGCCTCAAGCAGGTCGTGGACGCGCACTTGCTCGGTCAGCAGGAAGCGGAAGCGCTCGGGGTGGCCCGCCACGTACCAGCGGCAGAGCTCACGCCCGGCTGAGTAGTTCATGACGTAGGTCCGCGAGGTCGGCTCGTTGAGGAAGCGGATCATGTGGGCGGCCAGCTGCGGAGTCATGAGACCCCAGCGCTCGAGGTAGGCGCGTCCTTCGTCCTGGCTCGCTCCGGCTTCGTGCAGCATCAACGCAGCGTTGACCTCTGCCCAGCGGCACGGCTCGAGCGCCCGCTCGATCGCGAGCGCGTGAGTGAGATCGAGTTCGATGCCGGCATCCTGAAAGACCGCCGCGAACGCCTCGTGCCCCTTGCCGTCGAGCAGCACCGTGGGCGCAAGTTCGGCGATCCCCTCTGAGACGAGCGACTGCGGCGTCGGCACCAGCACCAATG
>Ga0208851_1000630_pt1 | contig 14435 bp, 14 predicted proteins | sample NGESurshal092012_FD_184481 | JGI IMG/M metagenome (GOLD analysis project Ga0208851, IMG submission 184481) | Arctic peat soil microbial communities from Barrow, Alaska - NGEE Surface sample 415-2 shallow-092012 (SPAdes) | ecosystem: Environmental > Terrestrial > Soil > Wetlands > Peat ... | reverse complement strand
AATGCCGGCGGCATTGCCCCGACCGAGGACGACGCCACGGGCGGCGATGCGCCGCCGGGAACCCGCCGGACTTGCGGATGGGTCCACTAGACGGGCGTTACGGGATTCCTCTTCTGCGGCCACTCGCGGCGCTTGGTCGCGGCGTGCGCGAAGCGCCGGGCGACCTCGCCGCGCAGATCCTCGGGCTGGACGACGGCGTCAACGACGAGCTCGCTGGCGAGGTGCAGGACGTCGATGTCCTGCGCGTACTCGAGCCGCAGCTCCTCGGTCCTCGCGGCGCGCTCGGCGTCGTCCTCGATCGCCTGCAGCTGGTTGTAGAAGACCGCGTTGATCGCCGCCTGCGGCCCCATCACCGCGATCGACGCCGACGGCAGCGCGATCGTCGCGTCCGGCTCGAAGGCGGGGCCGGCCATCGCGTAGAGGCCGGCGCCGTAGGCCTTGCGCACGATCACCGAGAGCTTCGGCACGGTCGCCTCGCTGACGGCGCTGATCATCTTCGCGCCGTGGCGGATGATCCCCTGGCGCTCGACGGCGGTGCCGATCATGAAGCCCGGCACGTCGGCGAGGAACAGCAGCGGGATGCCGAACGCGTTGCAGGCCCAGATGAAGCGCGCGGCCTTGTCGGCGGAGTCGACGAACAGCACGCCGCCCTTCTGACGCGGCTGGTTGGCGACGATGCCGACGACGCGCCCCTCGATGCGCGCATAGCCGACGATCAGCTCCTTGGCCCAGCGCGCGTGCACCTCGAAGAACGAGCCGGCGTCGACGAGCGTGTCGAGCAGCAGCTTCATGTCGAACGGCTTGTTCTCGTCGTCGGGCACGATCTCCGCGAACGGCGTGGCCGACGCCGGTGCGCGCGTGCCCGTGACCGGGACCGGCGCCTCCCAGTTGGTCGGGAAGTACGAGAGGTAGCGGAGCGCGACGCGGATGCCCTCCGCATCGGTCCTGACGAGCACGTGCCCGCAGCCGGACGTGCCGGTGTGCATCCGCGCCCCGCCCATCTCCTCGAGCGTCACCTGCTCGCCGATCACCATCTCGGCCATCCGCGGCGACCCCAGGTACATCGAGGCGTTCCCGTCGCGCATGATCACGATGTCGCAGAACGCGGGGATGTAGGCGCCGCCGGCGGCGCTCGGGCCGAACAGCACGCAGACCTGCGGCACCAGGCCCGAGAGCTTGACCTCGTTGTGGAAGATCTTCCCGGCGCCGCGGCGCCCGGGGAACATCAGCACCTGGTCGGTGATCCGCGCCCCGGCGGAGTCGACGAGGTAGACCATCGGGATGCGCAGCGCGAGCGCGCGCTCCTGGATCCGGATGATCTTCTCGACCGTCTTCCAGCCCCAGGAGCCGGCCTTGACCGTCGGGTCGTTGGCCATCACGGCCACGGGCCGGCCGTCGACCTCGCCGACGCCGGTCACGACGCCGTCGGCCCCGAGCCCGTCCTGATCCCAGTTGGCGAGCAGCGCCTCCTCGGCGAACGAGCCGGCGTCCAGCAGCAGCGCGAGCCGCTCGCGCACCGGCAGCTTGCCCTGCTCGGCCGCCTTCTCGCGATGGCGCTCGGGGCCGCCCGCGAGCGCCCGCTCCTTCGCCGGCTCGAGGTCGCTCATGGTGTGCGCGTCAGACGCCCGGGTTGACGGTGGGGGCGTCGCCCGAGTAGTCGTAGAAGCCCATCCCGCTCTTCTTCCCGTACCACCCGGCGCCCAGCATCTTGCGCAGCGTCGGGGGCTGCGCGAAGCGCCGCTCACGGAACTCGTCCCACAGCACGTCGCAGATCGAGCCGAGCGTGTCGAGGCCGACGAAGTCCGCCAGCGTCAGCGGCCCCATCGGGTGTCCGGCGCCCGCCTTCATCGCCTCGTCGATCTCGCTGACCGAGCCGACGCCCTCCTCGTACGCGCGGATCGCGTCCATCATGTACGGCACGAGCAGGCGATTCACGATGAATCCCGCGGTGTCGCGGGTGGGGGTCGCGAGCTTGCCCTGTGCCGTGGCGAAGTCGACGCCGGCCTGGAACGCCTCGTCCGAGGTGGTCACGGCGCGCACGACCTCGGTGAGCTTCATCACCTGCGCGGGGTTGAAGTAGTGCAGCCCGATGAAGCGGTCCGGGCGCGAGGTGACGGCGGCCTGGTCGATCACGGCCAGCGACGAGGTGTTCGTCGCGAAGATCGCCTCCGGCTTGACGATCGGGTCGACGGCGCGCCACATCTCGAGCTTCTGGCCGAGGTTCTCGGTGATCGCCTCGATGACGAGGTCGCAGTCGGCGAGGTCGGCGTAGTCCGTCGTCCCATGGATGCGACCGCGGATCGCGTCGGCGTCCTCCTGGGAGCTCTTGCCCTTCTCGACCGCGCGCGCCAGCTGCTTCTCGATCCGCCCGATGCCCTTCGCGAGGGTCGCGTCGTCGATCTCGCGCAGCACGACGTCGTAGCCGGCCGTCGCGCTGACCTGCGCGATTCCGTGGCCCATGAGGCCCGCGCCGAGCACGCCGACCTTCTTGATGTCCGCCATTGCCTTCAGTCCCTCCCGGGTGTCCGCCGTCTCCTGTGGGCGGCGAACCCTAGCGGCGCGGGCCTCAGGCGGACACGCGCGCCGTCAGCGACGCGGCGACGGCCGTCGCGAGCTCACGGTCGTACGTGAGCACGTAGTCGAAGCGCGGCTCGCCGGTACGCCCGGGCTCGCGGCGCTCGTGGGCGATCAGCGCAGCGGCGAAGTGCGGGGCGACGACGGCGACCGTCCACTCGCTGCGTGTCGGATCGGCCGGGGGGACGGCCCCGCCGCCGTGGACGCCGGGCGCGGGATCGAGCGGCACGTCGCGTCCGACGATCGCGCAGAAGGCGAGCTGGGCGCCGAGCTCCGCGTAGCGCTCGCGCACCTCGGGGGTGAAGCGCCGCTCGTGCTCGAAGGCGGCGACGAGGACCGCGGTGCGGCCCAGGCCGCGCGCCTGCTCCTCGAGATGGCGGGTCATCGCCGAGAGCAGGGCGTGCGTGCAGCAGCGCGGGGTGCGGCACCCTGCGGCGAGCTCGAACGGGGCGAGATCACGCGGATCGGAGTGGCGCCCGGCGGTGACGACGGCCGTGCGCGGGACGTCGGGCAGCGAGATCATCGGGTTGCGACGCCCGTAGAGGAAGCCCTGGGCGAGCGTCGCGCCGAGCGCGTCGCCGACCTCGGCCTGGTCCTGCGTCTCGACGCCCTCGACGAGGATCCGCGCGCCGGAGCGCTCGGCCTGCGCGGCGACGGCGTGGATCGCCTCGGCGACGTCGGCGTCGGGGCTGCGCTGGACGAGCTGCAGGTCGAGCTTGATGACGTCGGGCGCCAGCAGGCTCATCATCGCCAGCGTGTCGGCGTCGGTGCCGACGTCGTCCAGGGCGACGGCGCAGCCCATGGCGCGCATGTCGGAGACGTGGCCGAGCAGTGCTCCGGGACGCTGGGTCAGCGCCCGCTCGGTGACCTCGATGCAGACGGTCATCTGCGCGCCGGCGCGCGCGTACAGGTCGCGCAGCTCGAGCGGCAGGAAGCCGGAGGTGTCGGGCTCGATGTTGAGGAACAGCACGCACGGGGCGCGCACGCCGGCGTCGAGCGCGGCACGCAGCGCGTTGCGCTGGCACAGCCAGTCGAGCTCCTCGAGGCGCCCCGCGGCGCGAGCGGCGGCGAAGAGCCGGTCGGGGCGCTCGAGCGTGCTGCCGCGCGGCCCGCGGGCGAGCGCCTCCCAGCCGACGACCCGGCCACTGGCCAGCTCGACGATCGGCTGGAAGCCGGCCTCGACCGCGCCCTCGGCGAGGACGTCGGCGAGCTCATTGCGCTCCGCGCGCGAGAGACCTCGCGCCGGCGCGGCTGTGGCGGCACTGGTGACGAGCATGGTGGATCCGCTCTTGAGCATGGCTGAATGTCATTCGCCGTCGGACTCGTGCCTCCTTGCATGGAGGTTTCGGGCCCAGGGCGTGACGAACTGCTCAGTCATCCGCCGAGATCCGTCCGACGAGGCAGGTAGGAGGGTAGACACTCGCGGTCCGCGTCAGCGCCAGTCGACCGGACCCGCGACCAGCGTGTGACTGCCCAGCGGCCGCCCCAGGACGGTGCGCACATCGCGGGCGCACGCCAGCAGCGCGCCGAGGTCGACCCCCGTCTCGATCCCCATCTCGTGCAGCATCGAGACCAGGTCCTCAGAGGCGATGTTGCCGGTCGCCCCCGCGGGCACCGGGCAGCCGCCCAGCTCGCCGAAGCTCGACTCGAAGCTCGCGCAACCGGCCTCCAGCGCCGCGAGGACGTTCGCCAGGCCCTGTCCGCGCGTGTTGTGGAAGTGCGCCGTGAGCTCGACCTCCGCGCCGAGCCGCGCGCGGGCCGCCCGGAGGAACGCTCGCACCTGCAGCGGGTTCGCCATGCCGGTGGTGTCGCCGAAGCCGATCTCCTGGGCGCCCGCCGCGATCAGCCGCTCGGCGATCGCGAACACCGTCTCCGGCACAACGTGCCCCTCGTAGGGACAGCCGAAGGCCACTGAGATGACGCCCTCACAGCGCAGGCCGGCCTTCCGCGCGCGCCCGAGCACCCGCTCGAGCCCGGCCAGCGACTCGGCGACGGAGCGGTTGACGTTGGCACGGTTGTGCGACTCCGTGGCGCTGAGGAAGACGTTGACCTCGTCGAAGGCGGGCCGCTCGACGTGGTGGGCGTCGCGCAGCGCGAGCGCGTTGTCGAGCCCGCGCTCGTTGGGGATCAGCACCGAGAGGCTCACCTCGGGCGGCACGTCGATCGCGTGCAGCACGTCGGCCGCGTCGGCCAGCTGCGGGATCACGTCCGCGCGCACGAAGCTCGTGACCTCCAGGCGCCGCAGCCCGCTGCGCGCGAGCTCGTCGATGAGGCGGACCTTGTCCGCGGTCGCGATCACCTCGGGCTCGTTCTGGAAGCCGTCGCGGGGTCCGACCTCGCGGATGCGCACGGCGGGCGGCAGGTCCGGCGCGGGCGCCGTCGGTCCGTCGGATCGCATGCGGGGAAACCTATACTCCGCCGCCATGCTCCAGCCCCGGACCACCGTCGTCGTCCTGGCGGGCGGGACCGGCGGAGCAAAGCTCGCGCGTGGCATGCTGGACATCGTCGGCGAGGACCTCGTCGTCGTCGCCAACACCGGCGATGACATCGACATCTACGGCGCGCACGTCTCGCCCGATCCCGACCTCGTCAGCTTCTGGCTCGCCGACCGGATCGACGAGCGCGGCTGGGGCCTGGAGGGCGACACCTTCACCGTGATGGACGGCCTGCGTGCGCTGGGCGCGGACGTCTGGTTCAACCTCGGCGACCGCGACCTCGCGTGGTGCCTGGAGCGCCGCCGGCGGTTGGACGCCGGGCAGGGACCGACCGAGGCGCTGGCCGCGCTGGGGGCGGCGATCGGCACCGGCGGGCGCGTCCTGCCGATGTGCGACGAGCAGGTCCGCACACGCGTGCGCACGCCCGCGGGCTGGACGGCCTTCCAGGAGTTCATGATCCGCCTGCGCGCCGCCGAGCCGATCGTCGAGGTCGCCTTCGACGGCGCCGACGCCGCCCGGCCGACGGCCGCCGTCCTCGAGGCGATCGCACGTGCGCGCGCGATCGTGATCGGCCCCTCGAATCCGATCATCTCGATCGGGCCGATCCTCGCCGTTCCCGGGATGCGCGCGGCGCTGCGCGCCGCTGCGGCGCCCGTCGTCGCCGTCTCGCCGCTCGTCGGCGGCGCGGTCCTGAAGGGCCCGACCGCCGCGTTCATGGAGGGCGCAGGGCTGCCGGTGAGCACGGCGGGCATCGTGCAGGCCTACGCCGGGATCGCCGACGCGCTGCTCGCCGACGAGGCGGACGGCGTCCACGACCTGCCGGTGCGGCTCGCCGACACGCTGATGGGCGACGCCGCCACGCGGCGGGCCGTCGCCGCCGAGGCGCTCGATCTGGCCGACGCCGTAAGAATGGGCCCATGAGCGTCGTCGTCGTCCTCCCCGTGAAGCGCTTCGCGCACGCAAAGCAGCGCCTCGCGGAGGGTGGCCTGCGCCCGTCGGACCGCGTCGCGCTGGCGACGGGCATGCTCACCGACGCGCTCGAGGCGCTGCGCCACTGCCGGCGGATCGACGACGTCGTGGTCGTCACCGGCGATGCGAACGCGGAGGTCCTGGCCCGCTCCTACGGGGCGCAGGTCGTCGCCGACGAGCCGACCGACGGCCACAGCGAGGCTGCGCAGCGCGGCATCGACTGGGCGCTGGGCGAGGGGGCCTTCCACGCCCTGCTGCTGCCCGGCGACGCCCCGGCGATGGACGCCGCCGAACTCGACGACCTGCTGGAGCGGCTCTCCGACGACCCCGAGGTCGTGATCGTGCCCGACCGCCACGGCGCCGGAACCAACGCGCTCCTGCTGACGCCGCCCGACGTGATCACGCCGAGCTTCGGTGACGACAGCTGCGCGCGCCACGAGGAGCTCGCGCGCGCGGCCGGCGCGAGCGTGCGCATCAGCGAACTGCCTTCGCTGCTCCTGGACGTCGACACGCGCGCGGACCTCGACGCGCTCGAGCAGGCGCTCGCGAGCGCATCGCGGCGCACCGCGTTCTATACGCGTGATGCGCTGAGTCGCGTCGCGCGCGCATGAGCGGCCTGCAGGTCACCGCGCTGCAGCCGCTGCCGGAGGTCGAGCCGGGCGACGACCTCGCGGCCCTGCTGCTCGCCGCCGGCGCGCGCGACCTGGGCCCCGGCGACGTGCTCGTCGTCGCGCACAAGGTCGTCTCCAAGGCCGAGGGCGCGATCGCGGACCTGGCCGGCGTGACCCCCTCGCGGCAGGCGTTCGAGCTCGCCGCGGCGCACGACAAGGACCCGCGCCACGTGCAGGTCGTGCTCGACCAGAGCGCGGAGCTTGTGCGCGCCGCGCACGGCGTGCTCATCTGCCGCACGCACCATGGCTTCGTCTGCGCCAACGCCGGAGTGGATGCCTCCAACGCGGGCGCGCCCGACCGCCTGGTGACGCTCCCGCGTGACCCTGACGCGAGCGCGCGCCGCCTGCGCGCGGCGCTGCCGCGGCGCCCCGCGGTCGTCATCACCGACTCGTTCGGCCGCGCCTGGCGCCACGGCCAGGTCGACGTCGCGATCGGGATCGCCGGGCTCGGCCCGCTCGAGGACTGGCGCGGGCGCGCGGACGCCGACGGGCGCGAGCTGCACGCCACGTGGATCGCGATCGCCGACGAGGCCGCCGCGGCCGCCGATCTCGTGCGCGGCAAGGACTCGCGCGTCCCCGCGATCGCCGTCAGCGGCCTCGATCGGCATGTCACGCAGGAGGACGGGCCGGGGGCCGGGACGTTGGTTCGTCCACGCGCGGAGGACCTCTTTGCATAGGAGCGGGGCCTCCCGCGGACGGTGGTACGACGCGCAGTCAGGCGTTCGCGCGCCATGCCCGATGGCAACGGGGTGCGGCCAGCCGTCCTCGTCACGCTCCTGCTCCTCGCCGTCGCCTCGGCGTCGCCCCAGGCGGCGGGAGCGACCGGACTCGCGCCCGCGGGCGCCGGCCTGACGAGCCTCTGGCGCGCCGAGGGCGACGCGACGGATGCGATCGCCGGCCGCGACGGCCTCGCCGCCGGCGGGCTGCTGTACGGCCCCGGCATCGTCGGCAAGGGCTTCGTCTTCAACGGCCTCGACAGCGGCGTCTTCGTCGCCGACGACGCCGGCCTCTACCCGGCGGGCGGTTCGTTCACCGTGCTCGCCTGGGTGCGAACGACGCAGGCCGCCGGCCGTGCCGCCGTCGCGGCGCTGCGCGAGTGCGGCGACGCCTGCCCCGCCACGTACTCCGACCCCTGGGTCGCGCTGCGCGTCCAGGACGGGCACGCGGCCGCGTTCGTGCGCGACGGGACGGCGCTCGGCCCGGACTCCGGCGGGCAGCAGCTGACCGGCACGAGCGCCGTCGCCGACGGCCGGGACCATCTGCTCGCGCTCACCCGCGACGTCGACGCCCAGCGGCTGGCGCTCTACGTCGACGGCGTCCAGGAGGCGCAGGCCCCCCTCGGCCCCGGCACGAACGGCTCGATCAACGACGAGGACTCGCTGCCGGACCCGTTCACGATCGGCACCGACCGCGCGACCGGCGTCACGCCCGCGCCGATGGACCCCTTCAGCGGCACGATCGACGAGGTCGGCTGGTGGACCACCGCGCTGCAGGCCCCGGCGATGCACGCGATCTTCGACGCCGGCCCCGGCGGGATGACGACCGACGACGCGCGGCCCCTCTCAGCGGCCTCGGCGCCGGCGAGTGCCCGGCAACAGGCGATCACCGTGACCTACGCTGCGCACGACGTGGGCAGCGGCGCCGCGCGCGGCGTGGCGGACCCCGCAGGCCTTGCGGAGGTGCGCCTCGAGGTGCGCCGCCTGGGCCAGATCGCCTTCCTTCCCGTCGGGACGGACACCACCGGCGCGGCGACCGGGTCGTTCGTCTACGTCGCGCCGTCCAGCGGGGCCTACGAGTTCCGCACGATCGCGACCGACCGGGCCGGGAACGTCGAGGCCGTCGCCCCCGTGGCGGACGCCACCACGATCGTCGCGCTGGCGCAGGACGCCGCGGCGCCGCCGGCGACCACCGCGCCGCCCGCGCCTCGCGCCCCCGCCCCGCCCGCTGCGAAGCGCCTGACGATCGGCGAGGTCGTCGTCGGCCTGCCCGGCACGCGCGCCTGCCTCAGCCGCCGCGCCTTCCGCGTGCGCCTGCGCGCCCCGAAGGGCCTGCGCATCATCTCGGCGACGATCGCGGTCAGCGGCCGGCGGGCGATCGTCCGGCGGCGCGCCGCCGAGCTGCGCGCGCCCGTCGACCTGCGCAACCTGCCGGCCGGGCGCTTCACCGTGAAGATCGGCGTGCGGCTCACGCACAACCACGCGCTGAGCGACACGCGCCACTACCGCACGTGCGCCCCGAGGCACACCGGCTGACCCGGCTCAGGAGCCGAGCCGGTCGACCCTCCAGCGCTTGACGCCGCGCGGGGTCTGGACGTCGACGGTGTCGCCCGGGGCCGCACCCACGAGCGCGGTTGCGACCGGCGACTCGCTCGAGAGCTTCCCGGCGGCGAGGTCGGCCTCGGTCGGTCCGACGATCGTGAAGCGCTGCTCGCGCCCGCTGTCGGTGTCCGTCACCGTGACGACGCTGCCGAACCCGACGACCGCGGCGCCGTGGTCGGCCTCGACGACGACGGCGAGCCGCAGGCGCTCGCGCAGGCGCAGGATCTTCGTCTCCAGGTGCGCCTGGTCCTCCTTGGCGATGTGGTACTCGGCGTTCTCCTTGAGGTCGCCCTCCTCACGTGCGGCGAGGATGCGCTTGGAGAGCGCGTTGCGCGCAGGGCCCTCGAGCTCGGCCAGCTCGGCCTTGAGCTTCTCGAGGCCCTCGGCGGTGATCGCCTGGCCGTCGGCGGCGCCGGAGCTCATGCCGCCACCTCGCGCCCGCTGAGCGCGTCGCCGACCGCGGCGTGGTCCGCATCGGACTCCGGCAGCACGCCCACCGGGTAGTGCGCGCGCAGGTCGTAGAGCGTGCCGCGCTCGGCGGCGGGGCGCCCGGCGGCGTGCGCGGCCGCCGCGAGATCGCGCGGCTCGAGCATGACGCCGTGGTAGCTGCCGGCAAGGCGGCTGATGCTCTCCTCCATGAGGGTTCCTCCGAGGTCGTTGACGCCCCAGCGCAGGGCTTCGGTGGCGGCGTCCAGGCCCATCTTCACCCAGCTGGCCTGCAGGTTGGTGATGCTGCGCCCGAGCGCGAGGCGGAAGACGGCGGTGTGCTTGAGGTTCTCCTCGCGGCTGATCTCCTCGATCCCGTGCGTGCGCCCGAGCAGCGTGTGGAACGGGATGAACGAGAGCGGCACGAACTCCGTGATGCCGCCGGTGCGCTCCTGCAGCTCGCGGATCACGCGCATGTGCTCGGCGAGCTCCCACGGCTCCTCGATGTGGCCGAACATGACGGTCGAGGTCGACCGCAGGCCGGCGTTGTGACTGGCCTCGATGATCTCGACCCAGCGCGCGACCGGCAGCTTGTTCGGGCTGATCCGCTCGCGCACCCCGTCGTGCAGCACCTCGGCCGCGGTGCCGGGCGTGGATCCCAGCCCGGCATCGGCCAGCCGTGCGAAGACCTCCGCCGGCGGCAGCCCGCTGACGTCGCACATGTGCGCGATCTCCATCGGGCTGTAGGCGTGCAGGTGCAGGTCGGCGCCCAGGTCGGCGGCGGTCGCCTTCGCAAGGCGCAGCCAGCCCAGGTAGTCCTCGAGCCCCCAGTCCGGGTGGATGCCCGACTGGATGCACAGCTCGCCGGCACCGAACTCAATCGCCTCGCCGACGCGGCGCGTGAAGTCGGCGGCGTCGTGCTCGTAGGCCTCCGGCGAGCGTTTGCCCTGCCCGAAGCCGCAGAACGCACAGCCGACGGTGCAGATGTTCGAGACGTTGATGTTGCGGTTGACGACGAAGCTCACCGTCTCCCCCGCGACCTCCGCGCGCAACTCGTCCGCCGCCTGGCGCAGGTCCTCGATCGCCTCGGGCCGCGTCTCCGCGAACAGCGCGGTCAGCTCGTCGGGTGAGAGCCGGTCGCCCGCGCGCCCCTTGGCGATCGCGCCCGCCGCGAGGTCGGGGCGGATCGGCCGCGGCGGCTCGGTGCGCCCCGAGCCCCTGCGCGGGATGAAGCTCCAGAAGCGCTGGCGGATCGTGTCGAGCACGCCCTGGTCGACCCACCCTGAGTCGATGTACTGCGGGTAGACGCAGAGGCGCTCGGTGAGCGCGATGCCGTCCTCCAGGAGGCGCTTGCGCACCTGGTGCGGGCTGGGGAACGGGTGCTCGGGCGAGATGTGGTCGCCGTTGGCGCTCAGGCCGCCGAGATCGGTCGCGCCCGCCGCGACGAGCTCCGGCCACCAGTCGGCGAGGTTCGGCGGGACCTGGATGCCGACGTCGGGCATGAGGCGCCGGGCCTCGCCGACGAGGCGGACCATGTCGTCGATCGTGACCTCGCAGGCCCAGTCGGGCAACGGGATGGGATCCCGCCCACCCCACGCTCCAATGCCGGTGCGCCAGTAGCGCTGGGCGCTCGCGTCGGCGATCTGCGCCGGCTCGCGGCCGTAGTAGCGCTCGTGCGGGACGAAGTTCTGGAGGATGACCTCCTGGATGTGGCCGTAGTGCGCCTGGACCTCGGCGAGCGCCTCCAGCGACGCGATGCGCTCCTGCTCGGTCTCGCCCAGCCCGACGAGGATGCCGCTCGTGAACGGGATGCGCAGCTCGCCGGCCGCGCGGATCGTCTCCAGCCGGCGCGCCGGGTGCTTCGTCGGCGAGCCGGCGTGCACGGTCTCCATCAGGCGCTCGGAGATCGACTCGAGCATCAGGCCCTGCGAGGCGGTCACCTCACGCAGCCGGCCCAGGTCCTCGCGGCTGAGCACGCCGAGGTTCGTGTGCGGCAGCAGGCCGCGCTCGAGCGCGCGCTGGCAGGTCCACACGACGTAGGAGGTGAAGTCCCCGTGGCCGTGCTCGCGCAGGCGCGCGGCGACGATCGGATCGACCTCGGGACGCTCCCCGGTGAGGACGAGCAGCTCCTTCGCGCGGCGCCTGACCGCCTCGTCGAGCAGTCCGTCGACCTCGTCGGGCGCGTACAGGTGCGCCTTGTGCGTCGAGAACGCGCAGTACTTGCAGTAGCACTGGCACGTCCGCGAGAGCGAGAGCGTGTAGTTGCGGGAGAACGTCACACGGCGGCGCATCGCTCGACGGGAGTCTACGGATGCGCCGCCGGGCTCCTCCCGGCGCCGCGGGCGGGAGGAGCGAAGCGGGTCGGCGGTCAGGTCGCCGCGTGACCCTCCACCTCGGCCTCCGGCTCGCCGGGCGGCTCGACGGCCTCGGCCGCTTCGGCCTCGGTCGGGTACACCGCCCGGATCGTGAACCCGGCGACGAGCCCGCCGACGACCGGCCCGACGACGTACACGAGCACGAACGTGCCGAACCCGTTGAACGCGTCTCCGACGAGCGCCGGCCCGAACGCACGCGCCGGGTTGAAGCTGCCGCCCGTCAGCGGCCCGATCGCCAGGAGCGCGGTGCCGAGGCCCGCACCGATCACGAGCGGCGTGAGCGAGCTCCTGTTCTCCAGGATGATCGCCGAGCCGACGATCGCCGCGAGCAACAGGGCCGTTCCGATGGCCTCCGCCGCCGAGCCCCCGAGGTTGCTGGAGAGGTAGGCGTGATTCACCGCCGGAGCGCCGTAGTTCGCGGCCCGCCCGGCGGTCTTCAGGAGCGCCTTCACGAGCAGCGCCGCGAGCACTCCGCCGGCGAACTGCATGAGGATGTAGACGGCTGCGTCGCCGCCGCGGATCTTGCGCATCGCAGTGAGCGTGACCGTGACCGCCGGGTTCAGATGTGCGCCGGAGGCACCCGCGAAGGCCGCGACGAGCAGGGACAGCGCGAGGAAGTGGACGAGGCCGATGGCGGCCCAGTCCGTGACTCCCAGGACGCCCCTGGAGTTGACGGTGGCGACCAGGCAGATGAAGAAGACGAGGAGAAACGTGCCGACGAGCTCCGCCACGTAGGCGGGCCACCCTTTCGGTTCCACGACGGCTCCTTTCGGTTCGAGGACGGGAGTGCCGACGATCGGGAGATCCTAACCTCCCCCGCCGATGGCCACCCCGAACAGTTCGTCCTGGCGTGTGGCCCTCCTGCCCGCGGTGCTCGCGATCGCCTGCGTGGGCGTCTCCGGCTGCGGCGGGGCGCAGAAGCGCGAATCCGCTCCGCCGCCGGCCACGCTGCTGCTCGACTTCCAGCCGAACATGGTCCACAGCGGGACGTTCCTCGCAGTCCAGCGCGGCTACGACCGAGCGGCCGGGGTGCGACTGCACGTCCAGATCCCCTCGAGCTCGACGGACGCCGTCAAGCTGCTGCGCGCCGGGCGCGCACGCTTCGCCTACCTCGACATCCACGACCTCGCGATCGCCGACGCCCGCGGCGCGGGGCTCGTCGGGGTGTTGGCGCTCGTCCAGCGCCCGCTGGCGGCGGTGCTCGCGCAGCCGGGCGTGGCCCGCCCGCGCGACCTGGCCGGCCGGCGCGCCGGCGTCACCGGCCTGCCGAGCGACCTGGCCGTGCTGCGCTCGATCGTGCAGGGCGACGGCGGCGATCCGGCGAAGGTCCGGACGGTGACGATCGGCTTCCAGGCCGTCCCGGCGCTGCTTGCGCGCCGCGTGGACGCTGCGACCGGGTTCTGGAACGCCGAGGGCGTCGCGCTCGCGCGCCGGCGGCCCGGGACGCGCGAGTTCCGCGTCGACGACTTCGGCGCACCCGCCTACCCCGAGCTGGTGCTCGCCGCCACGCGCGACACGGTCCGCAGGGACCCGGCGCTCGTGGGCGCGACGGTGCGCGCGCTGCGGCGCGGCTACGCCGCAGCGGTCGCCGCGCCGGCGGAGGCGGTGAACGCGCTGGTGCGGGCGGCTCCGGGGACCGACCGTGCCACCGCCGTGGCGGAGTTCGCCGCCGTGCGGCCCGCGCTCGTGCCGCCGGGCGGGCGCTTCGGCACGCTCCGGCCGGCGCTGCTGCGCCGCTGGGCGGCATGGGAGGCACGGTTCGGCATCGTGCGACGCGCGCCCGACGTCGGCGCCATGTTCGACACGCGGTTCGCCAACGCGCCGTAGCCGCAGTCAGCCGGCCGCGAGCCGCGCCACGAGATCGGCGCCCTCGCGGTTCATGCGCGAGCGCGGGACGACGAGGTCGAAACCCGCCTGCTCGGCGCGCTCGCGCGTGGCGACGTCGACATGGCTGTAGAAGCCGAGCGTGCGCGTGGCGCCGAGCGCGTCCTGCGCGATCAGCTCGGCGACGAGCGCCGGGCCGTCGATCGCATCGGTCGCCAGGTCCACGACCAGGACGTCGGCCTGCCCCAGTGCCGCGCGCGCCGCGGCGGGCTCGGACACGAGCCGCACTTCGTGCCCGGCGCCGGTCAGCGCGGCCTGGACCCTGGATCCGAACAGCAGGTCCGGCACCAGGGCGACGACGCCGGCCATCGCTACTGGTCGTGGAGGCGGCGGAACTCCTCGCGCACGCTCTCCGGACGCCCCCAGGCATGGAAGACGGGCGCGCGGCCGGTGCGGACCTCGCGCACCTCGAACTCGCCGTCGATGCCCGCCTCGTCGAGGAACAGCAGGGAGCGATGGACGGCCTGGGCCGCCGCGGCGTGCCCGAAACGGTGGGCGCAGAGGATGCGCCAGTGCCAGTCGTGGTGCGAGTAGGGCTGGGCGTTGCAGGTGACGAGGAACGTCGCCGCTTCGATGTAGCGCGCCTCGTCGAAGATCCGCAGATCGAGCTCGAGGTCCGTCCAGTCGTCCGGAAGGGAGTCGATGACCTCCTGGAAGCCGTCGGCCATGCCCATGCGCGGGAGCCTAGTGGATCTGTCCGGAAGTCCCGTGGGGTATCCGGCGGATGCATCGTCGTTCGTGGCAAGGACGCAGGGAGGGGGCAATGCCGGCGGCATTGCCCCG
>Ga0208851_1000629_pt1 | contig 14456 bp, 10 predicted proteins | sample NGESurshal092012_FD_184481 | JGI IMG/M metagenome (GOLD analysis project Ga0208851, IMG submission 184481) | Arctic peat soil microbial communities from Barrow, Alaska - NGEE Surface sample 415-2 shallow-092012 (SPAdes) | ecosystem: Environmental > Terrestrial > Soil > Wetlands > Peat ... | reverse complement strand
CGGCGCCGTTCGCCGCGAAGGCGACGGCCCAGCCGCTGGCGTCGACGACGTCGGCGACGCGTCGCAGGACGCCCGCGATGCGCTCGACGGGGCCTGCGTCGCAGAGCGGGCCGTCGAGCACGCCCAGGACGTCGGTCAGCAGCCGGCCGAGATCGACGAGCCCGGCGTCGCGCAGCGCCCGGCGCTCGGCGAGCTGCGAGTCGTCGGCGGGCCCCTCGGCGGCGCTGCCCGGGCCGGCCACGACGACGCGGCCGCGGCCGGCGCGCTTTGCCGCGTACTGGGCGGCGTCCGCCGCGCGCAGCAGGTCGGCCGGGCGCCCGTGGCCACCACGCAGCGCGGCCACGCCGCACGAGACGCCGATGACGGGCCGGCCGTCGGCGAGGCGGTGCGTGAGGACCTCGGCGATCTCCCGGCCGCGGAGCTCGTCGGTGTCCTCCAGCAGGAGGCAGAACTCGTCGCCGCCGATGCGGTAGATCGCCGCGCGCTCCTGCCCCGCGACCGCCCGCTCGAGCGCGCGCGCGACGGTGCGCAGCGCCGTGTCGCCCGCCTCGTGGCCGTCCTGGTCGTTGATCTCCTTGAGGTTGTCGACGTCGCACAGCACGAGCGAGAGGTCGTGGCCCTCGCCGCGCGCCTCGAGCAGCGCGAACTCGAGCGCCTCGTCGAAGGCGCGGCGGTTCAGCAGCCCGGTCAGCCCGTCGGTCTGGGCGAGTTCGGAGACGCGTGAGAAGACCTCCGCGCGGCCGATCGCCGAGCCGATCTGCCCGCTGATCGCATGCAGGAAGCGCGCGTCGCGCTCACCGAACGGCGGCTGCGCGGCCGTGCGCGCCGCCCAGATCTGGCCCCAGGCGTCGCCGCCGAAGCGGATGGGGACGGCGACCGAGGAGTGCTTGCCGAGCGCGACGAGCAGGTCGCGCTCGATCGCCGGCGCGTCCAGGTCGTCGACGGAGCAGTAGTAGGTCCCGCCCTCCTGGAGGATCCGGCGCAGCACCCGGTCGCCCTCGAGGTGGTAGATCTCGTCGGCGGGGTGATGCTCCTCGCCGGGGGCGAGCTCGCCGACGTTGACGAGGGTGCGCAGCATCCCGCGCTCGGGCAGCCAGCGCTCGATCGACAGCGACGAGGCCTCGATCGCCACCCGCGACTCCTCCGCGGCGACGTCGAGCACGTCGTCGAGCCGGTGCGCGGCGGCGACGGCGGAGGCGACGGAGATCAGCGCGACGAGCTCGCGCTCGAGGCTGGGCTCGGCGCCGACCGTCCCGGTCAGCAGCGTGTCGATGTCCGGGCGCACGGTCCCGGTCGGGCTCGGGTCGTGGACCTCGGCCAGCAGGGCGCTGACGACGCGGGGGTCGAACTGCGTGCCGGAGCAGCGGCAGAGCTCGGCGATCGCGGCCTCGCGCGGCAGCGCGGTGCGGTAGGGGCGATCGCTGACGAGCGCGTGCCAGGCGTCGCAGGTCAGGACGATGCGCGAGCTCAGCGGGATCGCCTGCCCGCGAAGGCCGTCCGGGTAGCCGCCGCCGTCCCAGCGCTCGTGCTCGTGACGCACCGCGCGCGCGACGGCCTCCAGGCCGGGGACCGACGAGAGGATCCGCTCGCCGATCTCCGGATGCTCGCGCATGAGGTCCCACTCGGCGTCGTCGAGCGGGCCGGGCTTGTGGAGCACGCCGTCGGGGATGCCGATCTTGCCGACGTCGTGCAGCAGCGCGACTGCCGCCAGCTCGGCCATCCGGGCGCTGTCCAGTCCGAGGCGCGCGCCGACCGTCACGGACAGGTCGTGGACGGCGTCCGCGTGCTCGCCGGTGTAGCCGTCGCGCGCCTGCAGCGTGACCGCCAGCGCGCGGACCACCGCCCGCACGGTCTCGGTGGCGCGGCCGCGCTCCTGCTCGAGCTCGCGCAGGACCGCGACGAGCGCGCTGTCGCCCTCGGAGAGGCCGCGCGCCACGCGCAGGGCCTCTCGGCGCAGCTCGGAGCGCGACTGGCGGATGTCAGCCATCGCAGCTCGTATCGACCGGCCTCGACCGCACCTGTACTGCTGTCGGCCTGCGCTGGACGGCGGCAACGCGCCGCCCAGCGGCGCGGGCAGCCTAGGCCATCGGCAGGCTCATGCCGGCCGGCCTGGGCGCCTCGGCGGCCGCGGCCGCGTCCGGTGCGGCGGAGACGGCCTGGAAGACCGGCAGCTCGACCGGGAAGATCGCCACGAGCCCGCGTGCCGCCTGGCGGATCGCCTGCGAGGCCGGATCGTCGGGGTCGGTGAAGACGAGCGGCTCGCCGGCGTCGGACTGCTCGCGCAGCGGCATCGTGAGCGGCACCTTGCCGAGCAGCGGGACGTCGAGCTCGTCGGCCAGGTCCTGGCCGCCGCCCTCGCCGAAGATCGCGAAGCGCTCGCCGCCCGGAGTGACGAACCCGGCCATGTTCTCAATGACGCCGCCGACCTCCAGGTCGACCTTCGCGGCCATCTCGGCCGAGCGGCGCGCGACCTTCTGCGCCGTCGCCTGTGGCGTCGTGACGATGATGAACTTCGCCTGGGGCAGCAGCTGCGCGAGCGTCATCGAGACGTCGCCGGTACCCGGGGGCAGGTCGACGAGCAGGAAGTCGAGCTCACCCCAGTCGACGTCCTCGAGGAACTGCGTCAGCGCCTTGTGGAGCATCGGGCCGCGCCAGACGACGGCGGCGTCCTCCTCGACGAAGAAGCCGATCGACATGATCTTCACGCCGGCGGACTCGAGCGGCAGGATCTTGCGCTCGGCCGACACCGGCGGGCGCCCCTGGACGCCGAACATGCGCGGGATCGAGTAACCCCAGACGTCGGCGTCGAGCACGCCAACCCGCTTGCCCTCGGCGGCCAGCGCCGCGGCGAGGTTCGCGGTGATCGTCGACTTGCCCACGCCGCCCTTGCCCGAGCCGATGCAGACGACGTTGGAGACCTGGGCCAGCGCCCCCTCGGGCAGCGAGCCGCGCCCGAGCTTCCTCTGCAGGGCGCCCTTCTCCTGGTCGGACAGCACGTCGAATGCGACGCCGACCTTCGTGACGCCGGGCAGCGCGGCGACGGCCTTGACGACCGCGTCCTGGAAGTGGTTGCGGATCGGGCAGCCGGCCGTCGTCAGGGAGACCGTGACGTCGACGGAGCCGTCGTCGCGGGAGTCGATCGAACGCACCATGCCGAGCGCGACGATCGACTTGCGCAGCTCCGGGTCGATCACGGCCTCGAGGGACTTCAGGATCTCGTCATGCGTGGGCATGGCTCCATTGTCGCAGCCCGCGCAGGTCCCCGAACGTGTCAAGGGCCGCCATCGCTGGCGGCCCTTGACGGGGAGGAGAGGGTGCTGCATCCACCGGCGGGATATGAGGCCGGGGGAACCTCCGCGGACCCGGGCCCCTCTCAGGCCCGGACCGCGGTGAGGTGTGGTGCTACGCGGCGATCTTCTGGACGCGCTCGATGACCGGCAGCACGGCGTTGATCGCGGGGGTGACGACGTCCGGGACCTGGACCTGCGGGACCTGGATGTTCGTGACCTGCGACTGGACGTCCTTGCGCAGGGAGCGCACCTCGCGCTCGACGCGCGTGCGGTTCTTCTTGAGCTCACGCTCGACGCGGTTGCGGCGGGTCTTCAGCTCGCGCTCGACGCGCGTGCGGTTCTTCCTGACCTGACGCTGGGCGCGCGTGCGGGCGGTCTCGCCGCGCTTCTCGAGCTTCTTGAGCTCCTTCTCGGCCGAGTCGCGCGTGCCGTACTTGGCGCGCAGGTCCTCGATCGTCTCGACGACGGTGTCCCGCGCGGTCAGCACGGCGCCGACCTGCACGTACGCTGCGCGCTCGGCGTAGTTGCCGGCGAGCAGGGCCGCGGAGCGGCCGGCCGAGACGGCGTCGGCGTTGAGCGTCTTCGCGTCGGTGCGGACGCTCTTCGCGTCGGTGCGGACGCTCTTGGCGTCGGCCTTGGTGCGGTTGGCTGCGCGCGTCGTGGCGGCCTTGCGGGCGCCCGTCGTGCGTGCAGCGGCCGTCTTGCTCGCAGCAGCGCGCTTGGCGGCGGTGCTGCGCTTGGCGGTGGTGGTCGCCTTCTTGGTGGTGGTCGTGTCAGCCATGAGATGCCTCGCTGTCGAAGAGTGGTAGTACTTAGAACTAATGAGCTTACGAAGAGTGTAGCACGAATCGAACACCCGTTCGTTCGTACACCTGTTCGTACGCGGCGGGGCGGCGCGGGTTACGGCGCGACGGGGATCGCCGCGACCAGCTCGAGGCCGGCCTGCGTGCGCGCGGCGACCACCGGGGCGATCGCGCGGAGGTCGTCGAGCGGCGCCGCGAGCGGCCCGGACAGGCCGGGGAACGCCACCAGGCCGCCGCTCTCGCGCACGATCAGCTGCGCCGCGGCGGCGTCGACCGAGCGACAGCGACCGAGCGACGCCATCCCGTCGACCCGCCCGGCGGCGACCTGGCACAGCGAGATCGCGATCGCGCCGATCGCCCGGACGCGATGGGCGGCGGCGGTCAGGCCCTCCGAGGCGGCGGCCAGGCGCCGCGGGGCGGCGGACTCGACGGCGACGATCTCCAGGCGCCCGTCCGCAGTGCGGCGCTCGCCCGGGACGTCGACGAGCGCCGCGTCGCCGAGCCACGCGCCGGCGCCGCGCACGGCCCGCCACTCCTCGCGCGGGCCGAAGTCGAAGACGTAGCCGAACGCCACGTCGGCCATCGTCGGGCCGTCGGCGACCGCGATCGAGAGCGCGTGGTGGCCGAGGCCGCGCTTGGCGTTCAGCGAGCCGTCGATCGGGTCGACGACGACCCGCAGCTGCGGGTCGCCGAAGTCGACGATGCCGCGCTCCTCGCTGACCGCCGTGAAGCGCGCCCCGTCGTCGTGCAGGCGTTCGAGCTCGCCGAAGACGGCGTCCTCGGCGGCCTGGTCGAGGACCAGCGTGCGGTCGCCGCCCTCTCCGATCGTGCCCGTCTCGCGCAGGCGCTCAGGGCCGGGCGCGGCGGCGGCGAGGATCGTCGTGAGCGCGGCGGTCGACCGCCGGCACGCGCCGAGCCAGTCGTAGGAGAGAGCGGCTCCCGGCGCGGCCATCGTCCACCTATCCTAGGTGGGTGCCCGATCCGCTCGAGGGCCTCACCGAACGCCAGCGCGAGGTCGTGACCCACACCGGCGGCCCGCTCATCGTCCTGGGCGCGGCGGGGACCGGGAAGACGCGCGCGCTCGCCGCGCGCCACGCGTGGCTGGCGACCGCCCGCGGCCTGGAACCCGAGCACGTGCTGGCGATCAGCCACTCCGCCGGCGCCGTCGACGCGCTGCGCGCGCAGGTCGAGGCGGGAATCGACCGCGGCTTCGCCGAGCTGCACGTCCACACGATCGCCGGGTTCTGCGCGCGCCTGCTGCGCGAGGAGGCGCTCGACGCGGGCCTCGACCCGTTCGTCGTCACCGTCTCCCCCGCCGACCGCCTCGCCATGTTGCTGGAGCGCGTCGACGAGCTCACGCTGCGCCTGCACGACTTCCGCGGCAATCCCGCGGCGCTGCTCGAGACGATCGTCGCGCGGATCGACCGCCTCAAGGACGCGATGATCACCGCCGACGAGGTCGTCGCCTGGGCCGGCTCGCTGCCCCCCGGCGACGAGCGCTCGGACCGCGAGCGCGAGTTCGCCGAGGTCTACCGCGCGCACGACCGCATGCTGCGTGAGGACGGCGCCCTCGACACCGGCGACCTCGTGCTGCTGTCGGCGCGCCTGCTGGAGCGCCCGCATGTGCGCGCGCGCGTCGCCGAGCGCTATCGCCACGTCCTCGTCGACGACGTGCAGGACCTCGCCTACGCGCACCTGCGCCTCGTCCTGATGCTCGCCGCCGAGCACCGCGGCCTGACCGCCGCCGGCGACCCGGACCAGGCGATCGTCCGCGCGCGCGGGGCGGCGACGAAGAACCTCCGCGACATCGCCGCCGAGCTGCGCGACGCCACGACCGTGCGTCTGGAGCGCTCGCTGCGCTGCCCGGCGACGATCCTCGCCGCCGCCGACGCGGTCGTCGCCGCCGACCCCGAGCGGATCGCGACGCCGGTGGCGGCGCCGCCCGGGGGCGATGTGCGCTTCTGGCGCTGCGCGAGCGAGCGGGCGCAGGCGCAGGCCGCGGCCGCGCACGTCGAGCAGCTCGTCCACGCGGGCGTCGAGCCCGGCGACATCGCCGTGCTCGTGCGCTCCGTGCGCCAGGAGGGGCAGGCCGTCTCCGCCGCCCTCGAGGAGCGCGCCGTGCCCTACAGGCTGACGGGGACGGCCGCGCTGTTCGATCGCTCCGAGGTCAAGGACGTGCTCGCCTGGCTGCGGCTGCTGATCGACCCGGCCGACGCCGGCGCCGTCGTGCGCGCGCTGGCCCGCCCGCCCGTCGAGCTGCGCGCCGTCGATCTCGCACGCTGCGTGCAGATCTCCCGCCGGCGCAAGCTCGACATGGTGGCCGCGCTCGGCGCCGCGATCGAGTCGCCGCAGGTCGACCCGGCCGCGCGCGAGCGCATCCTCGGCTTTCTCAAGCTCCACCGGCAGATCGCCGCGCAGCTCGACCAGGCCCGGCCGGACCTGTTCGTCCATCGCCTGATCGACCGCCTGGGTCTGCGCCGCCAGCAGCTCTTCGCCGCCCAGGCCGACGTCGTCGAGCGTCTCGTGAGCCTCGCGAAGCTCTCCGATCTGGCGGCGCAGTACGCACGCCGCGCGCCGCAGGCGACGGGCCGGGAGTTCGCGGCGTACATCGCCGCCGTGGCAAGCGCCGGGCTGCGGGAGGACGACGCGATCGGCGGGCTGGCGCAGGCCGGCGCCGTGCACGTGATGGCGATGCACATGGCCAAGGGGCGCGAGTTCCGCCACGTCGTCGTGCTCGGACTGCAGTCCTCGCGGATGCCGGGCGCGCGGCGCGTCGCACTCGAGCCGATCCCCGACGCGCTCCTGCACGAGGAGCTCCCGGCCGACACGCGCGACGTCCACGTCGCCGAGATGCGGCGCCTGCTGCATCTGGCGATGACGCGCGCCCGCGAGGGTCTCGTCCTGGCCTACTCGGCGCGCACCGAGCGCGGCGCGCTGCAGCCGCCCTCGCCGTTCGCCGAGGACGCGCTGGCCGCGGTCGGCGGCGTCTGGGAGGAGCGCGACGAGGAGCTCTTCGGCCCTCAGGAGGCGCTGCACGCGGCCTTCACCGAGCTGCGCGCCGAGCTGCTCGCCGACCTCCCGCGCGTGGCCGGGACGCTCGGCGATCTCCGCCTGGACGCCGACATCGAGGTCACGCTCGGCGTCACCCGCTATCTGGAGCTCGTGAAGCTCGCCGCGGTCATGGGCCGCCGCGATGGCCAGGGCGTAGAGGACGCGCTCGCGCAGGTCAACGCCGTGCTGCTGCAGTCGGCGACCTCCCAGCAGCGCGAGATCCTCGAGGCCAGCCCGCTCGACGACCTGATCCTCGGCGCCGAGCGCGATGCCCGCGCACGCAGCGCGGCGATCACGCGGCGCGGCGAGCCGTCGCTCGAGGCCTTCCTGCCACGCCGCGGCGAGGGCCTCGTGCTCTCGGCCTCGGACATCGAGACCTACCGCACCTGCCCGCTGAAGTACAAGTTCGCGCGCGTCTTCCGGATCCCGTCCGAGGCGACGATGAACCAGCGCTTCGGGATCCTCGTCCACCAGGTGCTCGAGCGCTACCACCAGTCGGGCGGCCAGAGCATCGACGAGCTGCTGGGGCTGCTCGACGCGGGCTGGCGTCGGGGCGGGTTCGGCGCCGGCGAGGAGGAGAAGCAGCTGCGCGTCAAGGCCGAGGCGGCGCTCCACAGGTACAAGGACCGCCTGCGCGGCGAGGACAGCGAGCCGGTCTGGTTCGAGAAGCCGTTCACGTTCCGCCTCGGCGCGCACACGCTGCGCGGGCGAGTGGACCGCGTCGACCGGCTACCCGACGGCGGGTACGAGCTGATCGACTACAAGACCGGGCGCCCGCGCACAGCCGCGCAGCTGCGCGAGGACGTCCAGCTCTCGCTCTACGCCGTCGCCGCGCGCGAGGCCTGGGACGTGGAGTCCGAGCGCCAGAGCTACCACTACGTCCTGGACGACGAGAAGATCCCGGTCCCCTCCGGCGAGATCGACCGTGACTGGATCGGCGAGACGGTGATGGAGGTCGCCGACGGCATCCTCGGGCAGGGCTTCGAGCCGACCCCGTCGTACTCGGCCTGCTCGTGGTGCGACTACCGGATCGTCTGCCCAGCGGCCGAGCGGTGAGCCCCGCGCGGCGAACCGACGGCCTCGACGGCCTGCGCGCGCTCGCCGCGCTGGCGGTGCTCTCGTTCCACGTCTGGCTCTACCGCGACAACCGCCCGCACCTGCTCGCCGACCGCAGCGCGCTGGACCACACGCTGCTGCAGATGAACCTCGGCCTGATCTGCTTCTTCGTGCTCTCCGGGTTCCTGCTCCACCGCGCGTTCGCGCGCGCCGCGCTGGCCGGCGGCCCCGCCGTCGACGCCCGTCGCTACGCGCTGCGGCGCGCCGCGCGGATCATTCCCGCCTACTACGTCTGCATGGCCGGGTGCCTGATCCTGTTCGCGCTCGTCGGCTACGACCCGATCACACCGTCGGCCGGCCAGCTGCCGATCTTCGCCCTGTTCGCGCAGAACTACTCCGGCGCCACGCTGATGCAGCTCAACCCGGTCACGTGGACGCTGTCCGTCGAGGCGGCGTTCTACGTCGCGCTGCCGCTGATCGGCCTGCTCGTGCTGTGGCTCGCGCGCGGCGGCGTGCGGGCGCAGGCCGCGGTGCTGGTGGGGTTCATCGCGCTGACGCTCCTCTGGCGCGCGCTGGAGCTGCGCCATGGCTGGGGCCCGATCGCCGAGAAGACGCTGCCCGCCTACATGGGCCACTTTGCGCTCGGCATGCTCGCCGCGCTGTGGGTCGAGCACCGGCGGCTCCTGGCGCGCGCGCCGCTGTCGCCGGCCCGCACGGCGCTGCTGGCCGGCGCGGGCGCGATCCTCGTGATCGCGCTGGCGACCTGGCACGAGACGACGCTGGACCTCGTCGGCGCGCGCGACATCGCCGCGAACCTCCCGGCGGCGGTCGGCTTCGCCCTGATCGTCGCAGCGGTCGCCGGCGGCGCGGGGCGCAGCGTCAGCTGGCTCTCGGCGCGCCCGCTCGTGTTCGTCGGCGTGATCTCCTACGGCGTCTACCTCTGGCATCTGCCGCTGCTGCTCGTCGCGCGCGAGGCCGGGGTGCTGCCGCACGACCTGGCGCCGCGCATGCTGACCGTGCTGGCGCTCGCGCTCGGCGCAGCGTGGCTCAGCTGGGTGGTCGTCGAGCGCCCGGCGATGCGCTGGGCCGCACGGCGCCCGCGCCGCGCGCCGCGCGCCGCCACCGCGCCGGCCGCCCAGCCCGCGGCCGAGCGCCCCTAGTTGGCCGCCCTCAGCGCCTGCGCGAGGTCCGCGACCAGGTCGTGCGCGTCCTCGACGCCGCACGAGAGCCGCACGAGGTCCGGCGGAACGGCCGCGGCGGACCCCTCGACGGACCCGTGGGTCATCGCCTGGGGAACCTCGATCAGCGACTCGACGCCGCCGAGCGACTCGGCGAGCGTGAAGACGCGCGTGCGCATGCAGATCGCATGGGCGTCCGCGTGGCGGAAGGAGACCATGCCGCTGAAGCCGGGCCAGCGCACGTCGCTGACGCCCGGCTCCCGCTGCAGGAAGGCGACGACCTCGCGCGCGTTCGCCGCGTGCGCCGCCATGCGCAGATGCAGCGTGCGCAGGCCGCGGTGGACGAGGAAGCAGTCCATCGGCCCCGGGATCGCGCCGGCGGCGTTCTGCACGAAGCGGACCTGCTCGTGCAGGCCCGGGTCCGCGACCACGACGGCCCCCAGGACCGTGTCCGAGTGGCCGCCGAGGTACTTCGTCGCCGAATGCACCACGGCATCGGCGCCGAGCTCGAGCGGCCGCTGGTTGACCGGTGTGGCGAAGGTGTTGTCGACGACGACGAGCGCCGCGCCGCGGCGCTCGACGACGCCGGCGACGTCGATGACGTCCAGGCGCGGGTTCGTCGGCGTCTCGACCCAGATGATGCGCGTGTCGGGCCGGATCGCCGCGGCGAGCGCGTCGAGATCGGTCTGGTCGACCATCGTGTACTGAAGGCCCCAGCGCGTGAGGACCTTGTCGACGAGGCGGTAGGTTCCGCCGTAGAGGTCGATCGGCAGGACGATGTGGCCGCCGGCATCGCAGGTCGCCGTGATCAGCCCATGCTCGGCCGCCAGCCCGGAGGCGAACGCCGTCCCGTGCCCGCCCTCGAGCAGGCCGAGCGCGTCCTCGAGCGCGCGCCGCGTCGGGTTGGCCGTGCGCGCGTAGTCGAAGTCGCCCACGTACTCGCCGGGGGCGTCCTGGGCGAACGTCGAGGTCTGGTGGATCGCCGGGATGACGGACCGGAAGTGCGGGTCGGGCTCCAGACCTGCGTGGACCGCGCGCGTGGCGAACCGCGCGTCGGGCGGGAGCTTCGAGGCGCTCATCGCGCCAATGCTTCCAGGAGGTCCGTCCGCGTGACGATCCCGACGGGGCTGCCGTCCTGCATCACGAGCAGCGCCTGGCGCTCGCCGCTCAGCAGCTCGACCGCCTCACGCACCTCGTCGTTGACCGAGACGGCGGGGAACGGCGCCTCCATGACGTCGACGATCTGCGCGCCCAGCAGTGAGGCGTCGCCGGTGGCGTGGCGCAGCAGCCCGCGCTCGCCGATCGAGCCGACGACGGCGCTCGCGTCGTGGCCGCTGACGACGGGGAGCTGGGAGACGCGGTGCTCGTGCAGCAGTGCGATCGCGTCGCGCACACGGTCGTTCGTGCGGACGCTGACGAGCGGCGGGATCTCGCCGCCCTGCTGCTTGCGCAGCAGGACCTCGCCGACGGTCGCGTCGCCGGAGCGCTCGAGGAACCCGTGCTGGGTCATCCACGCGTCGCTGAAGATCTTCGAGAGGTAGCTGCGCCCGCCGTCGGGCAGGATCACGGCGACCATCGCGTCCGGGTCCTCGATGTCCCTCGCGACCTCGAGCGCGGCGTGCAGCGCGGTGCCGCACGAGCCGCCGGCGAGGATGCCCTCGAGCTGCGCGAGCCGGCGCGTGGCCAGGAAGGACTCCTTGTCGCTGACCGTGACGTAGCGGTCGACGATCGCCGGGTCGAACGTCGCTGGCCAGAAGTCCTCGCCGACGCCCTCGACGAGGTAGGGCTTGACGGCGTCCTCGCCGCCGGAGTAGATCGACCCGACGGGGTCGGCGCCGATGATCTCGATCGCCGGATTGCGCTCCCTGAGATAGCGGCCGGTGCCGGTGATCGTCCCGCCGGTGCCGACGCCCGCGACGAGGTGCGTGATGCGCCCGCCGGACTGCTCCCACAGCTCGGGGCCCGTGCTGGCGTAGTGGGCCGCGGGGTTGGCGGGGTTGAAGTACTGGTTGGGCTGGAACGCGCCCGGGATCTCCTCGGCGAGCCGGTCCGCGACGCGGTAGTAGGACTCCGGCGAGTCGGGCGCGACCGCCGTCGGCGCGACGACGACCTCGGCGCCGTAGGCGCGCAGCAGGTCGATCTTCTCCTTGCTCATCTTGTCCGGCATCACCGCGATCACGCGGTAGCCCTTCAGGCGCGCGGCGATGGCCAGGCCGGTGCCCGTGTTGCCGGATGTCGGCTCGACGATGGTGCCGCCGGGCTGCAGATGTCCCTCGCGCTCGGCGGCCTCGATCATCGCGATGGCGACGCGGTCCTTGATCGAGCCGCCGGGGTTGAGGTACTCGACCTTCGCGAGCAGCTGCGGCGTGAGCCCGGCGCCCAGGCGCGAGAGGCGCACGAGCGGCGTGTGCCCGACCGCGTCGAGCAGCGAGTCCTTGATGTCCGTGTGTCCGGCGGTGAGCTGGGTCATGGCACGGCACAGTGAAGCATCCATGCGGAAGGAGCGGCAAGTCATCGCAGATTCTTCGGCTCTCGGGCCGTGATGACCTGTTCTTCTTCGATCTGGTGCGTCATCATGCGAGCGATGCCGAACGATCCTCGCCCCCAGCTCGACGCGGTCGACCGCACGATCCTCGAGGCGCTGAGCGCCGACGCGCGGATCTCCAACACGCGCCTGGCCGCACGCGCGGGCGTCGCCCAGTCGACGTGCCTGGCGCGCGTGCGCGCGCTCCGCGAGTCCGGCGTGCTCACCGGCTTCCACGCCGAGGTCGACCTGGCCGCGCTCGGGCGCCCGCTGCAGGCGCTCGTCGCCGTGCGCCTCGCCGTGCACAACCGCGAGCAGATCGAGGACTTCACCGCCCACGTGCGGGCCCTCGCCGGTGTCCTCTCGGTCTTCCACCTCGCGGGGCAGACCGACTACCTGGTCTGGATCGCCGCCGAGTCCCCCCAGGGCCTGCGCGAGTTCGTCGTCGACCACCTGGCGACCGATCCCGCGGTCGCTCACGCGGAGACGTCGCTCATCTACGAGCACTCACGCGGCCCCGGGATCTGGGGCGCGCTGGATCCGGCCTGAGCTCAGCCCCGCGGCGGCAGCCCGAACCCGTTGCGCCTGAGGACGTTGCGCCCGGCGCGCGTCGTGACCCGCGCGATGAAGTTCTGCGCGCCCGAGGTGTCGGCGCCCGCGCGTTTGACGGCGCAGATCTGGTAGCGCACCGGCGGCTGGGCCCAGCGCGGCAGCGCGATCGACGTCGTGCGATCGGCCGCGGTGCGCCCGTCGGTGAGGTACGTGAACCCGGCGTCGGCCGAGCCGAGCGCGACCTTCGCGACGACGCCGCCGACGTTCGACTCCTGGCTGACCGTGTTGCGCTGCAGAACCGACGACAGCCGCAGGCGCGCGAGCAGCTTGCGCGTGTAGACGCCGATCGGCACGGCGGCATTGCCGATCGCCAGCCGCAGGCCGCCGGCGCGCAGCGAGTAGACCGAGCGGATCCCGGCGGGATTGGACTTGGGGACGAGCAGCACGAGCGTGTTGGTCGCGAACGTCACCGGGCGGGTGCAGCGACCCTCGCGGAAGAGGGCCTGCGCCTCGTCGGGGCTGGCGGAGGCGAAGACGTCGGCGGGCGCGCCGCGCTCGATTTGCAGCTGCAGCGTGTTGGAACCGCCGAAGCTGTAGGCCACCGCGCCGGAGATCTGCGGGAAGGCGGCGGTGAGCGACGTCGCCGCGTAGACGTTCAGCGCCTGCGCCGAGGCGGGCAGGGCGAGCAGCGCGACGGCGGCGGTGAGCGCGAGCGGGAGGGTGCGCGAGCGGATCATGGGGTGACCTCCTGCGGAGTGCCGACGGGCTGGAGATAGGGATCGAGCACGGCGCCCTCGGTGTCGACGTCGAGCGGCGCGGGCAGGCCCGCGTGTGGCGAGAGGCCGGCCATCACGCGATCCTGCGTGAGGAACTGCGCGTCGCCGGCGAGCAGGCGCGCCAGCAACAGGCGCGTGGCGGGGTCCTGGGTCTGCGAGGTGCCGTAGGCGTAGACGCTGCAGAGCGCGCGGTCGAGCCCGAGGATCGACCCGAGCGCCCCCGCCTTCGTCGTGGCGGGCACGACGATGTGGAAGTCGTCCGAGCGCGGCGCGTCGCCACCGAGCGGCGCGTCCAGCAGGCGCACCTCGCGCTGCTTGACCGCGCGCGCCGCCGAGAGCAGGGCGCGCTCCCGGCGCGAGAAGCCCCGGACGCGCAGCGCCTGCGTGTAGGCCGCGACCGACACGCGCTCGGCGAGCGCCCCGAACGAGACGAAGCCGACGTCGTCGCCGACCGGCGTCGGGGCGGGCGCCGCAGCAAGTGCCCCGGGTGCGGCCGCGATGGCGAGCAGGACGACGCCGAGGACGGCGCCCACGCGTAGGCGTTGCATAGGTGCAGGTTCTACCAGACGGGCGCCGCGCGTCGAGCCGGCTCAGCCGGCGTCGGAGATCACGAGCCGCAGCGAGCCCGCGAAGCTCCTCTGCGTGCGCAGGTGCCCGTGCTCGGCGTCCCACGCTCCGGAGCGCAGCGCGCCAGCGAGCCGCTCGACCATCCGTTCCTCGACCCCCGGCTCCAGCAGCGCCCACATCGACTGCGCCGCGCGCACAGCCGGGTCCAGCAGCGCCTCCGGGCGATTCCAGAACGCCTCGAAGAACCCGTCCGCGCAGTCGGCCGGAGTCGGGATCCGCTCGACGCGCGTGCGCCCACCGAGCGCCGCCGCGACGTCCTCGATCGCGGGGAAGCGCGGTCGCTCGATGACGAGCCCCTCGCGCAGGAACTCCTGCTGCCAGGCGGGCAGAGCGCCGAGCTCGAACGTCAGGACCACGACCGGCCCGCGCGCGACGCGCCGCAGCTCCGCCAGCCCCACCGCGGGCCGATCCCAGTGGTGGATCGTCACGCACGCCATCGCGGCGTCGACGGCGTCGTCGTCCAGCGGGAGCGCCTCGGCGCGCCCCGCGATCGCGGGGGCGGCCGTCGCTGGGCGCTGCGCGCGCATCGTGGAGCTCGGCTCGACTGCCAGCACCCAGCGGTCCGGCGGCTCGTAGGAGCCCGTGCCGGCGCCGACGTT
>Ga0208851_1000628_pt1 | contig 14489 bp, 19 predicted proteins | sample NGESurshal092012_FD_184481 | JGI IMG/M metagenome (GOLD analysis project Ga0208851, IMG submission 184481) | Arctic peat soil microbial communities from Barrow, Alaska - NGEE Surface sample 415-2 shallow-092012 (SPAdes) | ecosystem: Environmental > Terrestrial > Soil > Wetlands > Peat ... | reverse complement strand
AAGAGTCCTGAGGAGGACAGCAGTGGCGAAGGCGAAGTTCGACCGGAGCAAACCGCACGTCAACATCGGCACCATCGGTCACGTCGACCATGGCAAGACCACCCTGACGGCGGCCATCACCAAGGTGCTGCACGACAAGTACCCGACCCTGAACGAGGTCTCCGCCTTCGATCAGATCGACAAGGCTCCTGAGGAGCGTCAGCGCGGCATCACCATCAACATCGCGCACGTCGAGTACCAGACCGAGAAGCGCCACTACGCGCACGTCGATGCCCCCGGTCACGCGGACTACATCAAGAACATGATCACCGGCGCCGCTCAGATGGACGGTGCGATCCTGGTCGTGGCCGCCACCGACGGCCCGATGCCGCAGACCAAGGAGCACGTGCTGCTGGCCCGCCAGGTCGGCGTGCCGTACATCCTGGTCGCGCTGAACAAGGCCGACATGGTCGACGACGAGGAGATCCTGGAGCTCGTCGAGCTCGAGGTTCGGGAGCTGCTCGCGGCTCAGGAGTTCGACGAGGACGCCCCCGTCATCCGCACCTCCGGGTTGAAGGCTCTCGAGGGTGACCCGAAGTGGGTCGCGAGCGTCGTCGAGCTGATGGACGCCGTGGACGAGTCCATTCCGGAGCCCGTCCGTGACATCGGGAAGCCGTTCCTGATGCCGATCGAGGACGTCTTCACGATCACCGGTCGTGGCACCGTCGTGACCGGCAAGGTGGAGCGCGGCAAGGTCAATGTCAACGAGACCGTCGAGATCGTCGGGATCAGGCCGAAGTCCTTCCAGACCACGGTCACCGGTGTCGAGATGTTCCGCAAGCTGCTCGATTCGGGCCAGGCCGGCGACAACGTCGGGTTGCTGCTCCGTGGCACCAAGCGCGAGGACGTGGAGCGCGGCCAGGTCGTCGTCAAGCCGGGCTCGATCACCCCGCACACCGAGTTCGAGGCTCTGGTCTACATCCTGGGCAAGGACGAGGGTGGCCGGCACACGCCGTTCTTCAACAACTACCGCCCGCAGTTCTTCTTCCGGACCACCGACGTGACCGGTGTGGTGCAGCTCCCCGAGGGCACCGAGATGGTCATGCCCGGCGACACCACGGAGATGACGGTCTCGCTGATCCAGCCGATCGCCATCGAAGAGGGACTCCGCTTCGCGATCCGTGAGGGTGGCCGCACCGTCGGCGCCGGCTCGGTCACGAAGATCATCAAGTAGCACCGGCTCGCGGACCCTGGCACCGCGGACGGCCAGCAGGGCCCCGCACGCGATTCGTCGCGGGCGGGGCCCTGTTCGCGTTCCGGGTTCGGTGCGCCTGGGCGTGGTGTTGCGCTGGGCGTGGTGTTGCGCCGGGCGCCGAGACCAGGTCTGAACAACCTCCGCTGCTCGGCATAACGTCGGCTGCTCGGCACAACGTCCGCTGCGGTTGTTCTGAGCCAGCAGAGGTTGTTCAGCGAGGCCGCCGGGCCCGCAGCCCGCACTCGGCGCGCCCCGGGGGTGAGTGCACCCGGGCGCTGCCGTCTGCGCACCTGCTGCCGGCGCGCCGGTTGCGGCCGGCGCGGTTCAGAAGCGGTGAATCCGCAGGGCAGACTCGGCGGCCCAGGTTCCGGTCACGCCCCCGCGGCAACGATCCTGCGACCTTGCTCCAGTTTGCCGCGGACCCGCCGGGCCACGGCCGCAGGATCCGTCAGGTCGCTCCACACCAGCCGGATCACGAGATACCCCAAGTCGCGCAACAGATCTTCGCGCTGCTTTTCAGCGATGACGACGTCGTGGGGCCTCTGCTCGGGCCGCAGCAGCTTGGAGTATTTGATCAGCCCGTCGAATTCGATCAGCAGCCCTAGTTCCGGGTAGCCCAGGTCGACCCGCCCGACGAACCTGCCATCCGGCGCGTAGATCCGAATCTGCAGCCTGGGCTCCGGAAGACCAGCGCGGTGCAGGACCGCCCGGGTCAGCGATTCGCCGGCGCTCTCGCTGCGACCGTCCGCGAAGATCAGAGCTCGTCGCGCGGCGGCCGCGCCGCGCCGGTGCCGGGTCTTGCCCAGAGCGACCGATAATTCGGAAGGAGTGACGAGCTTCCGGTGCAGCGCAGCGTCGGCCGAGATGACCGCGCTGCCGAATGCCGCACTACAACCGACGTCGACCAATGTGCGGGCGACCGACGTCAGGCGGACCCCGCCCTTCTCCGCGATCTCCAGCGGCTCGAGGTCCGCCGAATGCACCCGGCGGCCGGGGCCGATGCGCCCACCGCTGGTGCCCAGTCGGGTCAGGTGCACCGCGGACAGGTCGACACCCCACAACGGCAATCCGTACAGCGCCGCGGCCGAGACATGGCTCAGTACGAGATGCGGTGAACGTGCAGCCACCGCGCGCGCCCGGAGCCGGTGCAGCTCCTCCTTGCTCGACGGTAGAGATTCCGACGCGCAGTAGGCACCGCGGTGCAGGGTGGACCAGGCTCCCGTCCGGCAAGCAGTGCGGATCTCGTCTTCCGTCACCCCTGTCGCGAGTAGCGCCTGCCGGTGCAGGATGGACGGCAACTCCGCGAGCGGCATGTGCGACATTCGACGATGTTTGCCCGGCGCCCCCGGTGGCGCGACAGTCGGCGACCGATTGTGGACAGCGCAGCACATGGGGACAACGTGTCGCTCGCGGGTGACGGCTGGTCGTCACAACGCCGGGGTGTCGGCGCAACGGCCGCGCGGGTTGTCCGGTGACGGCGGAGGTTGTGGCGATGGGGTGGGGGGATGGCGTAGCGACCACCCGGGCCGAGCCGAGCCGGGCCGAGCCGAGCCGGGCCGAGCCGAGCCGAGCCAGGCCGAGCCGGCTCAGGCCCGCACGGGTGAGACCGCCCGGACCCGGTCGACGGAGAACACCCGCTCGTCCTCGCGGAGGTGGCACCAGGCGTACAGCAGGCCGTCGACCAGCTCGATGTCGGAGATCGTCCTCGTGGTCGTCCCGCCGGACGCGGACTGGTACGTGATCGACACCGGCACCTGGTTCTCAACCGCATAGGACAGTTGCCGGCGCTCGACGGGGGTCAGCCGGGAGTTGACGGCGTCGATCATGGCCTCCACCGGGGTCGGCTCGCTGTCGGGCTCGTTGGGCGCCACGGAACCGGTGGTGAGGAGCGCCGTGGCCAGCTCCCGCAGCTCCGGGGTCGATTCGTCCGCTCCGGCCCACCCGCTGGCCGGGTGAGATGGCATGGCGCGCAGCCGATCCAGCACCGTCTCGGCACCGTCGTCGGCCCTGCCCGGACTGTCGACCACCGCGTCCGGCCGCTCGCGCCCGATGTCGACGACACCTCGCTCGTCGGCAGGCACCGGCAGGTACCCCGCCGAGCGGAGTGCCGCCAGCACCGTGGGCACGTTCGCCTGGAAGGCGATCACGGTGGGCGCCAACAGGTATGGCCGCAAGGAGCGCAGGCTGCGGTGCGCGGCGACCTCGATCAGCAGCGACTCGTCGGCGGACCGCACGCAGCAGCCGGCGGGCTGCACCACCAGGCTGCCGTGCCGGCGCTGCACGTCACCGATGAGGTAGGTCAACGGTTGGGGTAACTCGGCGTCCGCGATCGACCGGAGCCCGCCGAGCAGGTCGGCCGCCGTTGCGCCCTCGTCCAGGGCGCGCCGGACGCTGGCCGGGGAGAACCGCCAGACGACGGCCGCGCCCCGGCTCTCCCGATCGGCGCAGGAGTCCAGTAGCGCGCTGATCCCCGCGGCCGGCGACCCGGCCACCATCACCGTCAGGTCGGAGCCGAAGCGTCCGCCCGTGCTGGCCGCCGGCAACAACTCGGCGGCGACGGACAGCAGCGTCTCCGGATCGGCATTCAGCAGGGCGCGCCCGATCGAGGTGAGCGCGCCGTGCGCCAGCACGCCCAGGGCGTGTGCCTCCGCCCAGGTCGCACCGATCAGCCGGGCCTCAGCGCCGACCAGACCCGGCAGCAGCCAGCTCAGATGCTCGGTCAGCGCCACCGGTGACGTCACCCCGTGGTCGGCCGGTTCCGCGCCGATCAGGGTGATGACGATCCACCGCAGCTGCCTGGCGCCGGCTGCGGCCCGGCGCCCTAGCGCGGGGATCGCCTTGCCATCGGCGTCCTGGGCCAGCGACGGGGCGATCGGCAGCCCCCACCAGGCCGCCGCGAGATCGGCGAAGCGAGTGCTCGGCCGGCGCGCCCGCCACCCGACCGCCGGCTCGTCGGTGCCGACCGTGCCGGCACCACCGGCCAGTAGATCAAGGGCCCGGGCCAGCTCCAGGGCGATCCTGATCCTGGCCTCACCGCCGCCCACCGACTTCCCGAGCTTGGCCACCTCCCGACTGCCGACGCCGCCCGCCTTCAGCGCGGGCAGCGGCGACCTCGCCATCGAATCCAGCAGTGCCGCAACGGTTTCGGTCAATTCTGTGGCGGCGGCAGCGGCCGCGTCGCGAGCCAGGGACGGGGCGATCAGCGCGCTGGCCAGCGGCGGCCGGTCGGGATGAAAACTGACGACGACGTTGTCCCGGACCGCCAGCAGCACCTCCACCGGCAGCTCCGGGCGGTAGTACTGGCCGCCGAACAGCAGGCCCCGCCGGCGGCCCCAGCTGTCCCCTTCCCGTTCCTGCTGATCCACGGGGTACCCAGTGGACTCGTCATCAGGGTTGGCCAACTCGGCCAGTCGGCGGCGAGCCGGTGCGGGCGCCGAGGCGACCAGCTCCCGGACCCGCTCGGCGTCGGTCAGGAACTCGGTCAGCCTCGCGATCACGTCCGCGCGGCGGGTCGCGTCGGGCAGGGCGAGAGCGCGCAACATCGTCCGCAACTGGTCCACCGGGCTGCGCTCGACGTGAGCGGCGACCGTTCGACCCAGGGCCAGCGGCCGGTCGACGACGAGTGTGACCCCCGGGTTCACCACGACGGTCCCCGCATCGTCGGACAACCAGGCGAGGGCCTTGTCCGACAGGATCGTCAGGACCGAAAGGACTGCCGCTCGATGGTCGGCGGGGCTGCGCTCGCCGACGTCGAGCAGCCCTGCCGCGGCGTCCAGAGTCGGCCGCGGGCCGAGCGCGGCCAAGGTGTGCAGCAGCTGGAAGCCCGGCAGTGGCAGCTCGGCGATCGCGTCGGCCACCGACGCGGGTTGGGCCAGCCGGGACACCAGATCGTCCAGGTCGCGGAGCGGGAGCCCCCAGCAGACATCCGGGCGGCGCGCCAGGACGGCGGCGAGCTGGTCGGGCGTTCGGCCGGCCAGCCATGCCTTGAGGTCGGGACCGTCGATCACACCATCATTCAACCCGACTTCCGGGGGCAGTTGCTCCGGGTGCGGAACGGCCAGGGACGAACGTGCCCGGCCGCCGGCTGCGCACGGGTCCGGCAATCGGCACCCGGAGATGGCCCGGTTGGCGCCCGGAATCGGCACCCCAACCGGCCACAACCGCCGAAACCCGGCTGCGCGGCCGATCACACCGGCTGGATTTGAAGTCACCACCCCCGGTGAGGCATACTTCTCGGGTTGCCCTCTGCCGGGGTCGCGCCTTCGCGCGGCCCTGAGCAGGCCGGTGGCGTCCGGTGAGATGCGCAGTGATGATCATCGAACCGGATGTCGGCGGGGGTGGCCGCAGCAATCGTACGAACAGCAGTGTCGCGCTCCAACGAGCGCGGCCGGTCCATCAGCGTCCGTCAAGAACTCCGGGGCGGACGCGTGAGCTGTGCGGGCGACACGCCCGACCGCGTGGACCGGTGAACCCGGACAGCTGAACAGCGGCGGCGGACCCACGTCCGTGCGCAGCGCGGCGCAGGTGTGTCGGTCGTCCGGCCGGCGCGTGCGCCAACGGCCGAGCACGACCGGCACGGGGAGACCCGCGGCGCAGGACAACAGCGGGCAACCGCTGCACAGAGCGACACGACGAGTACGACATGCCGCGGGGTCACCCGCGGCAGGCGACAAGCGCGGGACACCGCGACAAGTGAGAAGGACGGCAAGCGTGGCGGGACAGAAGATCCGCATCCGGCTCAAGGCCTACGACCATGAGGCGATCGACGCGTCAGCGCGCAAGATCGTCGAGACGGTGACCCGGACGGGTGCCCGCGTGGTCGGCCCGGTGCCGCTGCCCACTGAGAAGAACGTGTACTGCGTCATCCGCTCGCCGCACAAGTACAAGGATTCGCGCGAGCACTTCGAGATGCGGACCCACAAGCGGTTGATCGACATCCTCGACCCGACGCCGAAGACGGTGGATGCGCTCATGCGCATCGACCTGCCGGCGTCCGTGGACGTCAACATCCAGTAAGGGCCTGTCCGACAAGGTTCCTGAACCGATCACGTCCACACCGCCCCCCGGGGCGTATGTCACAGCACAGGAGATGGGTACTTCCACATGGCAAACACGATCAAGGGAATCCTGGGCCACAAGCTCGGGATGACCCAGGTCTTCGACGAGGCGAACCGGGTCGTTCCGGTCACCGTCGTCGCTGCCGGCCCGGTCGTCGTCACCGCCGTCCGCACCCCTGACACCGATGGCTACAGCGCGGTGCAGTTGGCGTTCGGCGGCATCGACCCGCGCAAGGTCACCAAGCCGGTGACCGGGCACTTCGCCAAGGCCGGCGTCACGCCGCGCCGGCACATTGCCGAGCTGCGGACCGACGACGTCTCCGGCTACACGGTCGGTCAGGAACTGACGGCGTCCGAGGTCTTCGACGCCGGCAACCTGGTCGACGTCACCGGCACCTCCAAGGGCAAGGGCTACGCGGGTGTCATGAAGCGACATGGCTTCAAGGGCCTCGGCGCCGGTCACGGCGTGCAGCGCAAGCATCGTTCGCCCGGTTCCATCGGCGGCTGCTCCACCCCGGGACGGGTGTTCAAGGGCATGCGGATGGCCGGCCGGATGGGTGGCGAGACGGTCACCACCCAGAACCTGACCATCCACGCGGTGGACGCCGACAAGGGCCTGGTGCTGATCCTGGGCGCCATCCCCGGCCCGAAGAACGGCTTGGTGCTGATCCGCTCCGCAGTCAAGAACCACAGCAAGGTCGGTGCCTGATGACCACGGTTCAGATCACCACCCCCGCGGGGGCGACCGACGGCAGCATCGAGCTGCCGGCGGAAATCTTCGACGTCACGGCGAACGTCCCGCTGATGCACCAGGTCGTGGTGGCCCAGCTCGCGGCCGCCCGCCAGGGCACGCACAAGACGAAGACCCGCGGCGAGGTGTCCGGCGGCGGCAAGAAGCCGTACCGGCAAAAAGGCACGGGCAGGGCACGCCAGGGCAGCACCCGCGCACCGCAGTTCAACGGCGGCGGCACGGTGCACGGCCCGACGGTGCATAGCTACGCGCAGCGCACCCCGAAGAAGATGAAGGCCGCCGCCCTGCGTGGCGCCCTGTCCGACCGGGCCCGCGGCGGCAACGTGCACGTGCTGTCCACGCTGGCGGTTGACGGCACCCCGTCGACCAAGACTGCGCTGATCGCCCTGCGGTCGGTGTCCTCGGCCAGGAACATCCTCGTGGTGCTCAGTGCCGACGACACGCTGGGCTGGAAGAGCCTGCGCAACGTCCCCGAGGTGCACCTGATCACCTCCGGCCAGCTCAACACGTATGACGTGCTGGTCAGCGACGACGTGGTGTTCACCCGCGCGGCACTCGACGAGTTCGTCAGCCGCTCCGGCGCGAGCGCCCCGGCCGCAGCCGACGACGCCGACGCACCGGTCGCCGTTGACGCCCCGGCCGGTGGCCGGCACGCGGCCGCCGACGACGCCGTCACCCTGACCACGGGTGCGCCGGCCGACGACGCAACAGAGGCCGACGACGCAACAGAGGCCGACGACGCAACAGAGGCCGACGACGCAACAGAGGAGGACGCGAAGTGATCGCCGATCCGCGGGACATCATCGTGCGCCCGATCGTGTCCGAGAAGAGCTATGGCCTGCTGGAGTCCGGCAGCTACACCTTCGAGGTGCACCCGGACGCCAACAAGACACAGGTCAAGATCGCCATCGAGAAGATCTTCGACGGGGTCAAGGTCGTCTCGGTGAACACGCTCAACCGGCAGGGCAAGCGCAAGCGCACCCGCGCCGGCTACGGCACGCGTCGTTCCACCAAGCGCGCCATCGTCACGCTGTCCAAGGACAGCAAGCCGATCGACGTCTTTGCAGGCGGCTGATTCGAATGTCACAGGTTAGGGACTGAGAAACGATGGGTATCCGTAAATACAAGCCGACGACCCCCGGTCGTCGTGGCGCCTCGGTGGCCGACTTCGCCGAGGTCACCCGCGACACCCCGGAGAAGTCGCTGATCCGTCCGCTGCATTCCAAGGGCGGCCGCAACGTGCACGGGCGGGTCACCGCTCGGCACCAGGGCGGCGGTCACAAGCGGGCGTACCGGCTGGTCGATTTCAAGCGGTCCGAGAAGGACGGCGTACCGGCCGTTGTCGCGCACATCGAGTACGACCCGAACCGGACGGCTCGGATCGCGCTGCTGCACTTCGCCGACGGCGAGAAGCGCTACATCATCGCGCCGAACAAGCTGTCCCAGGGTGACACCATCGAGACCGGCGCCAGCGCCGACATCAAGCCCGGCAACAACCTGCCGCTGCGCAACATCCCGGTCGGCACGGTCGTGCACGCGATCGAGCTCCGGCCCGGCGGCGGCGCGAAGATCGCCCGGTCCGCGGGTGCCAAGGTGCAGCTCGTGGCCAAGGACGGCCCGTACGCCCAGCTGCGGATGCCGTCCGGGGAGATCCGCAACGTCGACGTGCGCTGCCGGGCCACCGTCGGCGAGGTCGGCAACGCCGAGCAGGCGAACATCAACTGGGGCAAGGCCGGCCGGATGCGCTGGAAGGGCAAGCGCCCGTCCGTCCGTGGTGTCGCGATGAACCCGGTCGATCACCCGCACGGTGGTGGCGAGGGCAAGACCTCCGGTGGCCGGCACCCGGTCAACCCGGGCGGCAAGCCCGAGGGTCGCACCCGTCGGCCGAACAAGGCCAGCGACAAGCTGATCGTCCGTCGTCGCCGCAAGGGTGGCAAGAAGCGGTGATGTCGACACAGTGCGCAGTAACCAGCAGATCCATCCAGATCAGAGCAGGAAGGTAGGCAAGAGATGCCCCGCAGTCTCAAAAAGGGTCCGTTCATCGACGACCACCTGCTCAAGAAGGTGGACGCCGCGAACGACAAGGGTGCCAAGTCCGTCATCAAGACCTGGTCCAGGCGCTCGACGATCATCCCCGACATGCTCGGGCACACGATCGCCGTGCACGACGGCCGCAAGCACGTCCCGGTGTTCGTCACCGAGTCGATGGTCGGCCACAAGCTCGGCGAGTTCGCCCCGACGCGGACCTTCAAGGGCCACATCAAGGACGACCGTCGCGCGCGTAGGGGTTGAGCACAGTGGTTGAGATGACAATGGACGGAGCCTGTCGATGAATGCCAAGAAGCAGGCAGTTGAAGAACTGCCGCGTACCAGGGCCACGGTGCGGTATGCGCGCCTGACCCCGATGAAGGCACGACGGGTGGTCAACCTGATCCGTGGATTGGACGCCGCCTCAGCTGCATCGGTTCTCCAGTTCTCCCCGCAGGCCGCGAGCGAGCCGGTCGCCAAGCTGCTGGCCTCAGCCGTGGCCAACGCGGAGAACAACCAGGGACTCGACCCGACGACGCTGATCGTGGACACGGTCTTCGTGGACGAGGGCCCGACGCTCAAGCGGTTCCAGCCGCGGGCGCAGGGTCGGGCGTTCCGGATCCGCAAGCGGACCTGCCACATCACCATCGAGCTGGTCTCGGTCGACGCGAACAGCGCCGGTAGCAACCAAACAAAGGGTCGCCGTAGCGGCAGCAATGCCGGCGTGGCCCAGAGTGCGAAGGGAAGGACCCGCTAGTGGGTCAGAAGATCAACCCGCACGGGTTCCGCCTCGGCATCACCACCGACTGGAGCTCCCGCTGGTACGCCGACAAGTCCTACGCCGAGTACGTCAACGAGGACGTGCAGATCCGCAAACTGATGTCCAAGGGACTCGACCGCGCGGGCATTTCCAAGGTCGAGATCGAGCGCACCCGGGACCGGGTCCGGGTGGATATCCACACGGCCCGGCCGGGCATCGTCATCGGTCGCCGGGGCGCCGAGGCCGACCGCATCCGCGGCCAGCTGGAGAAGCTCACCGGCAAGCAGGTCCAGCTGAACATCCTCGAGGTGCGCAACCCCGAGTCCGATGCCCAGCTGGTTGCCCAGGGGGTGGCTGAGCAGCTGTCCAACCGGGTGTCTTTCCGCCGCGCCATGCGCAAATCCATGCAGTCCGCGCAGCGTTCGCCGGCAGTCAAGGGCATCCGGATCCAGTGCTCCGGACGGCTGGGCGGCGCCGAGATGAGCCGCTCGGAGTTCTACCGCGAGGGCCGGGTGCCGCTGCACACGCTGCGCGCGGACATCGACTACGGCTTCTTCGAGGCCAAGACGACCTTCGGCCGGATCGGCGTGAAGGTCTGGATCTACAAGGGCGACAAGGTGGGCACTCTCGCCGAGCAGCGGGTGGCCGAGGCCGCCGCGGCGCAGCGCAGTGCCCGCGGCGACACCCGTGGCCGTGACGACCGGGCCGAGCGTCCGGCTCGCCGGCGCTCCGGCTCGTCGGGCACCACGCCGACGTCCACCGATGCAGGCCGTGCGGCCGTCGAGGACAACCCCGAGGCAACCGCTGCGGCCCCAGAAACGACAGGGGTCTGATCGACGTGTTGATTCCCCGCAGGGTCAAGCACCGCAAGCAGCATCGGCCCAACCGGGTCGGGATGGCGAGCGGAGGCACCGCAGTGACCTTTGGAGATTTCGGCATCCAGGCGCTGGAGCCGGCGTACGTGACGAACCGGCAGATCGAGTCGGCTCGTATCGCCATCAACCGGCACATCAAGCGTGGCGGCAAGGTCTGGATCAACATCTACCCCGACCGTCCGCTGACCAAGAAGCCGGCCGAAACCCGGATGGGTTCCGGCAAGGGTTCGCCCGAGTGGTGGGTGGCCAACGTCAAGCCCGGCCGGGTGATGTTCGAGATGAGCTACCCGTCCGAGGCCGTTGCCCGCGAGGCACTGCGCCGCGCGATCCACAAACTGCCGATGAAGTGCCGCATCGTGACCCGGGAGGGTGGTGAATCCTGATGGCGACCACCGAGACCGCAGCGAACGAGTTGCGTGAATTGGGCAACGACGAACTGGTGCTCCGTCTGCGTGAGTCCAAGGAGGAGCTGTTCAACCTCCGCTTCCAGATGGCCACCGGCCAGATGGACAACAACCGCCGGCTCCGTACGGTCCGGCACGACATCGCCCGGATCTACACCGTCATGCGCGAGCGCGAGCTCGGGCTGTCGACGGGCCCGGACGAGCTGGCCGATGAAGGAGGTGCCGCGTGAGCGAGCAGCCTGTGGTGACGAACACCGATGACACTGCCACTGACGTGGCAGCTCCGGTGCAGAAGAAGCGTGGCGACCGGAAGACCCGCGAGGGCATGGTCGTCTCGGACAAGATGGAAAAGACGATCGTGGTCGAGCTCGAGGACCGGGTAAAGCACCCGCGCTACTCGAAGGTCATCCGCCGGACCACCAAGGTCAAGGCGCATGACGAGAACGGCACCGCAGGTGTCGGAGACCGCGTGCTGCTCGCCGAGACCCGCCCGCTGTCGGCGACCAAGCGTTGGCGGCTGGTGTCCGTGCTCGAGCGCGCCCAGTAAGACCAGTAGTTCCGTGCCGGTCGCCCCGACGGGGGGCCGGCGCTCCAGGGAAATCTGAGAGACAAACCAGTGCTTGCAGGCGGAGAACCCTCCGGCGAGTGCACATCGCAAAGGTTGGGACTGACGTGATTCAGCAGGAGTCCAGGCTCCGGGTCGCCGACAACACGGGCGCCAAAGAGATCCTGTGCATCCGCGTGCTCGGCGGCTCCGCCCGTCGGTACGCAGGCATCGGAGACATCATCGTGGCCACCGTCAAGGACGCCATTCCCGGTGCCGGGGTGAAGAAGGGCGACGTCGTCAAGGCCGTGATCGTGCGCACCGTCAAGGAGAAGCGTCGCCCTGATGGTTCGTACATCAAGTTCGACGAGAACGCCGCCGTGCTGCTCAAGGGCGACGGCGACCCGCGTGGCACCCGCATCTTCGGGCCGGTCGGCCGTGAGCTGCGCGACAAGAAGTACATGAAGATCATTTCGTTGGCGCCGGAGGTGCTGTAGTCATGGGACTGAAGGTGAAAAAGGGCGACACCGTCCTGGTCATCGCCGGTAAGGACAAAGGCGCGCGGGGCAAGGTCATCCAGGCCTACCCGGAGGCGAACCGCATCCTGGTCGAGGGTGTCAATCGGATCAAGAAGCACACGAAGGTCTCGACGACCCAGCGTGGCGCCAAGACCGGCGGCATCGTCACCCAGGAAGCGCCGATCCACATCTCGAACGTGCAGGTGGTGGACGGCGACAACAAGCCGACCCGGGTCGGCAAGCGTGTCAACGAAGAGGGTCGCAACGTTCGCGTGGCGCGCCGCACCGGTAAGGACCTGTGATGAGTGCACCCACTCTGGATACCGAGCCTGCTGTGAAGCCGCGGCTCAAGACCCGCTACGACGACGAGATTCGCTCGGCGCTGATGCAGGAATTCGGCTTCGACAATGTCATGCAGATTCCTGGCGTGGTCAAGGTCGTGGTCAACATGGGCGTCGGCGAGGCCGCTCGTGACGCCAAGCTGATCGAGGGCGCGGTCCGTGACCTCGCCACCATCACCGGCCAGAAGCCGGTCGTCCGCAAGGCGACCAAGTCCATCGCGCAGTTCAAGCTGCGTGAGGGCATGCCGATCGGCGCGAAGGTCACCCTGCGCAATGACCGGATGTGGGAGTTCCTGGACCGGCTGCTGACCATCGCGCTGCCCCGGATCCGGGACTTCCGCGGGTTGTCGGCCAAGCAGTTCGACGGCAACGGGAACTACACCTTCGGGCTCAACGAGCAGTCGATGTTCCACGAGATCGACATCGACCGGATCGACCGGCCGCGCGGGATGGATATCACGGTCGTCACCACGGCCAAGACGGACGACCAGGGACGCGCGCTGCTCAAGCGGCTCGGCTTCCCCTTCAAGGAGAACTGATCATGGCCAAGACCGCGCTGATCATGAAGTCGAAGCGCAAGCCGAAGTTCGCCGTACGCGGCTACACCCGGTGCAACCGGTGTGGACGCCCGCACTCGGTGTACAAGAAGTTCGGCCTGTGCCGGATCTGCCTGCGCGAGATGGCGCACGCCGGCGAGCTGCCCGGCGTCACCAAGTCGAGCTGGTAATGCTTTTCCACCGGGTCGACGCAGGTGGCGCCGTGTGTCACAGCGTCACCAAGTCGAGCTGGTAGCCCCCTGCCGGCCGGGCCCCGCGCGGATCAACATCCCCTGCGCGGCTCAATTTGTTGACTTCCGCCCCACCAGTCCCAAACACCGCACGTTGAGCCGCGCAGTCGAAGTTGATCCGCGCGGGATCAAGCACCAGGACCAAGCACCAGGACCAAGCACCAGGACCGAGCACCACTGATTCGTCCAGGCCCAGCATCGGCGCTGCCGGTGCGGGAACCAGGCGAGAAAGGCACGACCGACCATGACCATGACCGACCCGATCGCGGATTTCCTCACCAGGATTCGCAACGCCAACTCGGCGTACCACGACGAGGTCGTCATGCCCTTCTCGAAGTTGAAGGGCAGCATCTCCGACATTCTCGTGAAGGAGGGCTACATCGCCTCCTGGACCACCGCTGACGCCACCGTGGGCAAGTCCCTGGTTGTCAAGCTCAAGTACGGCCCCAACCGTGAGCGGTCCATCGCCGGTGTTCGTCGGGTGTCCAAGCCCGGACTCCGCGTGTACGCCCGCTCCACCGAGCTGCCCAAGGTGCTCGGCGGGCTGGGCGTCGCCATCATCTCGACCTCGACCGGTCTGCTGACCGACCGGCAGGCCGCCAAGAAGAAGGTAGGCGGGGAAGTTCTCGCCTACGTCTGGTAGGGGAGGAGCAGACATGTCACGAATCGGACGACTGCCGATCCCCGTTCCGACGGGTGTCGACATCACCATCGACGGGCCGACGGTCACGGTCAAGGGACCCAAGGGCGCGCTCTCGCACGTCGTTGTCGAGCCCATCACCGTGGCCAAGGACGGTGCCGAGATTGTGGTCACCAGGCCGAACGACGAGCGCGACTCGCGCTCGCGGCACGGGCTGACCCGCACGCTGGTCAACAACATGGTCGTGGGTGTCACCCAGGGCTACTCCAAGACGATGGAGATCGTCGGCGTCGGCTACCGGGTGGCCGCCAAGGGCAGCGACCTCGAGTTCGCCCTCGGCTACTCGCACCCGGTTCCGGTGCCGGCCCCGCCGGGAATCACCTTCGTGGTCGAGTCCCCGATCAAGTTCCGCGTCGAGGGCATCGACAAGCAGCAGGTCGGCGAGGTCGCCGCGAACATCCGCAAGCTCCGCAAGCCCGACCCGTACAAGGGCAAGGGCGTGCGGTACGCCGGCGAGGTCGTCAGGCGCAAGGTCGGAAAGACAGGTAAG
>Ga0208851_1000624_pt1 | contig 14560 bp, 10 predicted proteins | sample NGESurshal092012_FD_184481 | JGI IMG/M metagenome (GOLD analysis project Ga0208851, IMG submission 184481) | Arctic peat soil microbial communities from Barrow, Alaska - NGEE Surface sample 415-2 shallow-092012 (SPAdes) | ecosystem: Environmental > Terrestrial > Soil > Wetlands > Peat ... | reverse complement strand
GTTGTAGGCCAGCATCCGGACCGTGGCATCACCGATCTGCTTGGTCACCGGTGCGACGCGCAGGTCGAAGACGGCACCGTCGGACAGCTCAGCGGTCGGGGTGGGAACGCCGGCGGGCAGGCCGGTGATGTCGGTGCTGAACGCATCCTGCCCGGCTGATTCTTGCCCAACCGTGTTGTGTGCACGGCCGGTCGGAGCATGGTGTTCGGTCACCGAGGTGGCGGTCATCGTGGTGTTCCTTTCTTGGGCGGCCCGCCGGTCGGCGTGCCTGTTGACCTGGTTTCCTTCCCGGCCATCGGCTTCCGGGCATCGGATGCCGTGTGATGGCGGGACTGCGGGATCTGCTCTCCCACCGCGGTGGCCGGGCATCGGCCGCCGCACCGATGGCGGGGTGCAGAATCGGCTTACCCGCAACTGATCTCACGAGAATGCGCACGGAACGTCCTTGTCCGGACCACCGTGGCCTGGCGTCATGAATGGACCGGACAAACCCGGGGAACCAGCGGGCAGATCGTGGGGCTCACGCTTTTCGGCCAACCCCGCGTCCGCTGTCACCGTCCTGCCGGGTCGCGGGGTGCTATGCCAGGACGGTGTAGCCGGCCTGAATGATGGCTGCGGTCAGGTCCGTACGATTCACCGGGCGGTCGGCGGTTACTGTGACCAGCCCGGCGAGCTGATGGGCAACTATCACTCGGACCCCGGGGAAGCCGTTGATCGCCGCGGTCACGGTCTGCAGGTCGGCGTGAGACGTCATGCCTGCTATGAGGAACGTGGTGGTGCCTACGAACACCCGGGGGGTGTTGGACATCATGACGCTCCTCATCAAAGTGCCGACGCGGGATGGCACCGTAGAAGGTTCCCCGACCGACCGGCGCGCTTTCTTGGGCAACGCACACGGTCCCTTTCCGCCATCGACAGCCGGGCGTCGGCTGCCGTCGTGATGGTGGGGCTGCGGGACCTTGTCTTCCCCCCACGGTGACCGGGCGTCGGCCGCCGTACTGATGGTGGGTGACTGTGAGCGAAGTGCGAATGGCTTGAAGCTCCGTGGTGCGGTGTGTCTCATCAGTGTTCGGCACGATGGGTTGTCCTCGCACCGGCGAAACCACCGGTATCCCACCGTTCGCGGCTCGACGGTGCTCGACCGAGCTTTCGGCAGCACCCAGCGCTCGACCCGTCGGTTTGATCGTCCCTCGACCTGAACCGGCCCCGGTGGTTTCGCCGGCGCGATGCCGGCAGGTTCGCGGCGATGGTGAGTGCTCACGGAGGCATCCCTTGAGCACACACCGGAGGCACATCATGAGCACCACCAAACGTACCCAGGACCCAGTTCCACAGTCGGGGGCGAATGAGGCCCGCCATCTTGACCACGGAGGCCCCGGAAAGCCCCCGGAGCGCCGGTCGTGGGCCGTCCTGGCGCTGGCGTTGGTCGCACAAGTTCTTGTGGTGTTGGACATTTCGGTGGTGAATACGGCATTGCCGACCATCGGTGCTGACCTGCAGTTGAGCAGCGGGGACCTGCAGTGGGTGGTCACCGCGTACCTGTTGATCTCCGGCGGGGGGTTGTTGCTCGGCGGTCGGATCGCGGACCTGCTGTCCCGACGACGGGTTCTGGTGACCGGCCTGGCGGTGTTCACCACCGCGTCCCTGGTGAGCGGGTTCGCCTCGAACGCCGGTGTGTTGATCGGCGCCCGCGCCGCGCAGGGGTTGGGCGCCGCGCTGATGACACCGGCCGCGTTGGCCATCATCATGACCACCTACGCGGGTGCGCAACGAGCAAAGGGCCTCGCCATGTGGGGTGCGGTCGGCGGCCTGGGAATCGCCGCCGGCGTGCTGGTCGGCGGTGTGATCACCACCTTCGCCGGCTGGCAGATGATCTTCTGGGTGAACGTCCCGATCGGAGTTGGCGCGATCGTGGCCGCACTCGTGATCCTGGAAAAGAACGGCCCGGCCCGGCCTGGGCTCGGCCGGCTGGACCTGCCGGGCGCCATGGCCGCTCTCACCGGCCTGGGCGCGCTCGTGTTCGGCATCCAGAGCGCGGCGAGCGACGGTTGGACATCACCGAAAACACTTGGCGTCCTGGCTGTCTCCGGATTGCTGCTGGCCGCATTCGGGTTAGTCGAGCGGCGGGTTCAACGCCCGTTGGTGCCGCCGCACACCTGGCGAATCAAGACCTTGGTCTCCGGGACGGGTGTCATGCTCGGCGTGACCGGACTGCTGGTCGGGGCGGTCTTCCTCAGCTCGGTCTTCTTCCAAACGGTGCTGGGTTACTCCGCGTTGCAGGCTGGACTGGCTTTCCTGCCGTTGGCGGTGGTCATCACCATGGGAACGCGGCTCGGCAGCCACCTGCTCGGACACATTCCCCCCCGGTTGGTCGCCGCCGGTGGGTTGCTGCTGGCCGCCGGTGGTGCGTTCTGGTTGTCCACCGCACCGGCCGATGCCCGATTCGCCACCGACCTGCTACCGGGCCTGCTGATGCTGGGTGTGGGCATCGGCCTGGTCTTCGTGGCCGTGTCGATCACCGCGATGGCAGGCATCCCGGCCCAGCATGCCGGGATGGCATCCGGGTTCCTGATGACCGGCCACGAGATCGGTGCGGCGCTCGGGGTCGCGGTGCTGGCTGCGGTGGCCACCGCCGCCGGTGACCTGACCACACCCGCCGGCGCGGCCACCGGGTTTTCCTTGGGGTTCGTCGCAGCAGCGGGAATCGCCGCGGGCCTCGCCGTCGTCGCCTTCCTGTTCATGCCGGCCCAGCGCGCGACCGGTCAAGCACGTATGCACATGCACTGATACTGCCGCCAAAGCGGCAGTCGCGTGCGACGAAGTCGTCAGGCGCCATCGAGCATCAGCCGAGGTTGATCCTCGCGAGTTCACCGCGTGAGGTGATACCCGTCTTGGCGAAGACGTTCCGGAGGTGGAAGTCGATGGTTCTGGGGCTGAGGAACAACGTGGCGGCGACCTCCCGGTTGGAAAGCCCCTGTGCGACAAAGGAAGCGATCTGTGTCTCCTGGGCCGTGAGCGCCACGCTCGTGGAGGCATCCCGTTTCCGGGCGGTCTCGCCGGAGGCCCGGAGTTCCTGCTCCGCCCGCTGCACCCAGGGGCCGGCACCGAGGTCTTGGAAGGTTTGCAACGCAGACCTCAACTGTTCACGGGCGTCGACCCGGCGCCGGGACCGGCGCAGGAACTCACCGTAGGCAAGGTGGGTGCGGGCCTGTTCGAAGGGCCGGTCCGCGCCGTGTTCCGCTCTGAGTGCGCGGGCGAAGAATTCCTCGGCAACCTTCGGGGAGTCGGCGTGGGAGGCGAGCACCCCGCGCCCGTAGGCGACAACCCTGCGGGCGTAGGGCGTGTCGGTGGCGTCGGCGAACTGTTCCAGTTCGCTCAGCCACCGGGTGGCGGTGTCGAGGTGACCGGTTCGGGCGGCGACGTCCAACCGGTCGTAGGCGGCCAGCCGGGTCAGCGTGGGTTGGGTCATCTGCTGGAAATGGTGCAGCGCCGCCGGGGCGTCCCCGGTGAGCGCAGCGCGGCAGCCTTGCGCCCACCGCTTGGTGTCTTGCATCAACACACCAAGGATCCCGGCCGGCTCCCCTACGGTGATGCGATCCAGTTCGGCCAACAACCCGTCGTAGGCGTCTTCACCGCGCCACGCGGCAAGCAAAGCCAGTTGCGCCAACGGCATCGCGGTCAGGGCATGTTGCCCGGTGCTGCGGGACAACTCGACCGCCTCGGTGGCATGCGTCACCGCGCCGGTCCAGTTCCCGGCCGAGATGTCAGCAAGTGCCAGTCGCGGCAACGCGAACAGCACGAGGCCGATCGCCCCGTCATTGCGGGCCTGGGTCAGCAGGCGGCTGAAGCACCGACGGAAGCCGTCATCGTCGCCGAGGTGGAAGGTCGCGATCCCGAGATTGGTCAACAGGTCCGTCTCGGACAGGCTCTCGCCGAGCGTGACGGCCTGCCGCAGGGAAACGACCGCGGCGGCCAGGCCGTCCTGGTTGAGCTGGTGGAACCCGGTCAACAGATGTGTGAAACACCTTGCCCGGGTTGAGCTGTCCTGGGTAATGGACGCGAGGAGTTCGGCGGGATCGAGATCGGTGCGGTCCTGTTCGGCCAGGAACGTGGACCCGGCGGTGGCGATCATGCCGATTTCCCGCGCCCGCTGGGGGTCGGTGGCCACGACGTCCCGGGCGGCCTGGCTCCAGATCCCGACCCCCACTGGCACGGAACCGGCAACGAATTCTATCCGCCCGCGGAGCCGATCCAGATCGGCCCGCACCACGGGATCGGTGACACCGGCTCGGGCCGTGGTGGCCAGGCGCATCGCCCGCGGCAGCTGCGCCGCCAGCCACGCATTGATCGATGCTGCGAGAAGCCTGGTGCTGCGGGCCTGTTCGTCGCTGGTCAGCTCGGCGGCCCGTTCGAATGCTGCGCTGGCGGCCTCGAAGCCACCCCGCGCCGCCGCGCGTCGGGCGGCGTCGTCCAGCGCAGCAACGACCTCGTCGTCGGGTTCGTCGACCGCGGCGGCGAGGTGCCAGGCCCGGCGGTCCGCGTCCTGCCCGGCGGTCATCACCTGAGCCAGGGCCCGGTGCGCCTGCTGACGAACGTGCGTCGCAGCCCCCTGATAGACAGCGGAACGGACAAGCGGGTGACGGAACCCGATCTCGGCCCCGGTGATGGTCAGCAGCCCGGATTCCTCGGCCTCCGTCAAAGCGTCGCGACCGACGCCGAGCAGCTCTGCGGCCCGCCGGACCACGCTTACCCTGGTCGAATCATCGGCGGCGGCGACACACAGCATCGTCTGAGCATGGGCTGACAGCCGCCGGCTGCGGTCCAGGAAGACCCGCTGAACGCCCTGGGTCAACGGCAGGTCCACTGGCAATGGCTGCTGACCGCTGAGCTGGGCCGGCGAGAGTGACCCGGGCAGCTCGACCAGGGCCAGCGGGTTACCGCCGGTTTGCCGCATCAACCGGTCCCGGACGTCGTCGGCGACCGGCACACCGCCCCGGTCGGTCAAGAGCAAGGCCGCGGCGGCCGCGTCGATACCACCCACCACCAGCTCGGGCAACTCACCGCTGTCGAAACGGCGGACGTCACCATCGCGGGCGGCGAACAACATGGCCACCCGCTCCGGCCCGAGCCTGCGGGCCACGAAAAGCAAAGCAGCCGTGGAGGCTTCATCCAACCAGTGAGCGTCATCGACGATGCACAACACCGGTGACTCCTCGGCCGCTTCGGCGAGCAGGCTCAGAGTGGCCAGGAAAACCAGGAACCGGTCGCCGGTGGGTGTGTCGGCTTCCCCGAACGCCCCCCGCAGCGCGGTGGCCTGCGGCCCCGGGAGGTGCCCGAGGAGCGGCATCACCGGGCGCAGCAGCCGCTGCAACGCGGCAAACGGCAACGGTGATTCCGATTCGATGCCCTGCGTCCGCAGCACCTGCACGCCCGGCCCGACATCAGACGCGACACGACCCGCCAGGTCGGCCAGCAACGCGGTCTTGCCGACGCCAGGCTGCCCACGGATCACCAGCGCACCGCCGATGGATCCGCGGGCCTCGCCCAGCAGGACTGCGAGGCGTTCCCGTTCCCGTTCCCGACCATGCAGCACCCCGGCAGCGTAGGCGCAGCCAGCCCCGTGCTCCACCCACGAACCCCGGCGATTACACCGGCGCGACCAGGACGGCTCCACGCCCAGCCTCGGAACCGCACCCGATCCGCGCCCCGACGGCCCGCAACCCGACTTCAGTCATCCACCACGAAGGAACCAGTCATGTCGATTCACCCCGATCCGTCACCGACCGACCTCGACAACCCACGCACGCCGCTGCCCCGATTCGAACCGGGCCCGCTGGGCAAACTGGCCCGACTGGCGTTTCGCTACCGGGGCCGCGCGGTCCTGTTGTGGCTGGCCGCCTTCGTGGTGGCCCTTGGCCTGTCGACCGCGTTCGCCGGCGCGTTCAACGCGGACTACAGCGCCCCCGGATCGGATTCCCACGCCGCCCAGGACCTGCTCAGCACCCGGTTCCCCGCCGCCGGCAACGACACCGTCACCCTGGTCGCCCACTCGACCGAACCGGTCACCGACCCTGTCGTTCGGGCCCGGATCGACCAGGTCCTCGACCAGGCCGGCGCCGTGCCGCACGTCGCCGGGTTCGCCGATCCTTACCAGAATCCGGGCGCCATCTCACCCGACGAGACAACCACCGTGACCATCCTGCGCGTCGATACGGCGGACCCGCTCGACATGCCGCACGAGTCCGCGGCCGCGCTGATCCGCATCGCGAAGGACAGCAGCCGCGACGGGCTCACCGTGGCGGTCAGCGGAGTCTCCATTGTCAACGAGGAAGCGCCGCCGATCGGGTCGGAAGTTGTCGGACTGCTCGCCGCCGCGGTCATCCTGCTGCTGATGTTCGGGTCCATCGTCGCCGCCGGGCTGCCCATCCTGGTCGCCCTCGCCGGCCTTGCGGTCAGCTCCATGCTCACCGGACTGATCGCCGCCATGCTTCCGGTCCCGGACTGGTCGACCTCGCTGGCCACCATGATCGGCATCGGAGTGGGCATCGACTACGCACTGCTGATGGTCACCCGGTTCCGGGAATGGCGTGCAGAGGGTCTCGACCCGGAAGAGGCGACGGTCGCGACCCTGGACACCGCGGGCCGTTCCGTGGTGCTCGCGGGCGGCACCGTCGTCATTAGCATGCTCGGCCTGTTCGGCATGGGCCTGTCCTTCATGCGCGGCGCCGCACTCGTCACCATCGCTGCCATCGCAATCGTCCTGCTCTCCGCAATCACCCTGTTCCCCGCCCTGCTCGGCTACTTCGGCGCCCACATCGACCGGCTGCGCCTCCCCTTCCCCCGCCGCCGCGCCAGGAAGCACGGGTCGCCGATCGAAGCGGGTACCGGGTGGGTGCGGTGGAGCCACCTGGTGCGGCGGCACCGCTTCGTCGCCGCCGCCACCGGCCTGGGGATCCTGCTCGCCGTGGCCGCCCCCTTCCTCGGGGTGCATTTCGGGTTCCCCGATTCAGGTAACAGCGCCGAGGACAGCTCAACCCGGAACGCCTACGACCTGCTCGCCGACGGATTCGGACCCGGCGTCAACGGGCCCCTGCTGATCACCACCACCACCACCCTGCCCGACGGCTCCGGCGATTCGTCAACCGGCGCAACCGCTCTCGCCGATCGGCTCACCACAGCAATGACATCCACACCCGGTGTGGCTGCGGTCAGCCCCGTCCAGCGGAGCCCGGCCGGTGACACCGCGATCATGATCGTCACCCCCACCACCGGTCCGCAGGACCCCCGCACCGAGGACTTGGTACGCACCCTGCGCGCCGACGTCATCCCCACCGCGATCGCCGGCAGCGACGCCGCGGTGCACGTCGGCGGCGCCGCCGCGGTATCCATCGACAGCACCGCCAACATCTCGCAGCGGATCCCGGTCCTGATCGCCGCCGTGGTGCTGCTGTCGATGCTGCTGCTGTTGGTGGCCTTCCGGAGCATCGCCGTCGCGGTCAAGGCCGCCGTGATGAACCTGCTGTCCGTCGCCGCCGCCTACGGTGTCGTCGCACTCGTCCTGCAGGGCGGATGGGCCGGGCAACTGATCGGCATCGACCACCCCACCCCGCTGGCCCCGTTCATCCCCGTGCTGATGTTCGCCGTCCTGTTCGGGCTCTCCATGGACTACGAGGTGTTCCTTGTCGCCCGGATGCGGGAAACCTGGCTCGCCACCGGCAGCAACACGCAGGCCATCGTCAAGGGCCTGGCCGGCACCGCCCGAGTCATCACCGCCGCCGCGGCGATCATGATCGCCGTGTTCGCAGCGTTCATCCCCAGCACCGACATCGCCTTGAAGGTCATCGGGATCGGCATGGCCGCAGCCATTCTCATCGACGCCACCGTCATCCGAATGCTGCTCGTCCCCGCCGTCATGCACCTACTCGGCGACCGCAACTGGTGGCTACCCGCCTGGCTCGACCGCGCGCTACCCGAGGTCCACATCGAAGGCCACCCGCAGCACTACCAGCCCACCACATCTGGGAACGCCGAACAGCCAACTACTGCACCACAACTCGCCAGCGTCTGATCCCGAAAGGCGCCCGAGGAGCGACAGCAGACGGCCGGCGCCCCTGCGACCCGGCTATTTCACCGGCGCGACGACACCGGACCCAGCCCAACACTGATGACAACCACCCACCCCGTTCCGAGGAGCCCACCGTGATGACCAACAACGAATACGTTGACCAGCCAAGTGGCTCAGTCTTCGATGTGCTCGTGATCGGTGCCGGCCAGTCCGGACTGGCGATCGGACGGCAGTTGCAGCAACGCGGTCGCACGTTCCTGATCGTGGACGCCGGCCCCGAGACCGGGCACGTCTGGCAGTCACGCTGGGACTCCCTCACCCTGTTCACCGCCGCCCGGTACTCCGGCCTCCCGGGTCTGCCATTCCCCGGTGACCCGGACAGCTACCCCACGAAAGACGCCGTCGCCCAGTACCTCCGCCGCTACGCCACGACGTTCGGACTGCCGATCCGGCACAACACCCGAGTCACCAAGGTGACCCGGAACGGAGCCGAATTCACAGTCCATACCGACGGTGAAACCTTCCACGCCACCCAGGTGGTCGTGGCCACCGGACCATTCCAGATGCCGGTGATCCCGGCGGTCGCGGCAGCAATCGGCCCGCACATTCCGCAACTGCACAGCTCCGACTACCGCAACCCCGAACAGCTACCCGACGGCCCGGTTCTCGTCGTCGGCGCAGCCAACTCGGGTGTGCAGATCGCCGCTGAACTGAACCGGACCCGGCCGGTGGCGCTGTCCACCGGGTCGGCCACCCGCACACTGCCGCAACGGATTCTGGGCCGAGACCTGTTCTGGTGGCTCACCACGACGGGATTGTTCACCGCACCAGCACAGTCCCGATTGGGCCGCCGATTCCGGAACAGCGGCGAGCTGGTCATCGGGACCAGCGCCCGGCGATTGACCCGGGCGGGTGTCACCGTGCACCCCCGGGTCACCGCAGCCGACGCCACCACGGTGACCTTCGCCGACGGCACCACGACCACCCCGGCGTCGATCGTGTGGGCGACCGGGTACCGCTCCGACTACTCCTTCATCGACATCACCGGCGCCACCGATACCACCGGCGCACCGGTCCACCAGCGGGGCGTCAGCCCGGTCCCCGGCCTGTACTACCTCGGCCTGCCCTGGCAGCACACCCGGGGATCGGCGCTGCTCGGTTTCGTCGGCGCCGACGCCACACACATCGCCGACCACATCGCGGTCGCGCCCGCCGCGGTGCCGGCGATCTGACTCCGGCCCCGCTCGCAGCCGAACCCGGTGATTTCACCGGCGCGATCAAGACCCGTGCCGACCAAGACTTCACCATCCCTTCCAGGTCAGGAGACCCGTCATGTCGTTGCACCGCAGCAGCATCCAAGACCCGCCCGCACCGACACCCGGGACAGCGACCCACCATGACCACCCCAACGCGGACGCACCCACCACTCCCCCCGCGACGACCGGTACGGCACCCGAGCCGGCGGACCTGCGGCCCTCACGTGGCCGGTGGCCGATGCGCGTGGTCGTCGCCGTGAGCCTGCTCAGCGGACTCGTCGCCGCGGCAGCCGGGGTCGCCCTGTCCGCTGACGGGACCGAGCCGGTCGTCGACGCGCTGGTGCTCCTCGGCTTCGCCACGGGTTGGGCACTGCTGGCGGCGCTATCGGTTTTCTTCACCGATCATCCGCAGAAGTGGGCCGCCGTTCCCGCCGCCGTGATGGGCGTCGGTGCTGCCGCGTTGCTTGTCTTCTCCCCGAGCAGCGCCACCCTGGACACGCTTGGCTGGGTGTGGCCACCCGCCCTGCTCGGCCTGCTGGCCTGGATCACCACCCGGATCCGGCGGCAACTGCCTCGCCGCAGTGGCCGGTGGATGCTCTACCCGGTCATCGCGGTCACCGCCCTCGCCGCGGTCGGCGGCAGTATCCACACGGTTTCCCAGTCCATCGACCAGGCAACCGTGGAGTCGCTACCCGGACAGCTCATCGACGTGGGCGACCACCGGCTGTACCTGTCCTGCACCGGATCCGGCGAACCCACCGTGATCCTCGAACCCGGCCTCGGCGAAACCTCCGCAGCCTGGGGATGGATTGAGCCCGCCGTCGCCGCACACACCCAGGTCTGCGTGTACGACCGGGCCGGCCGCGGCCGCAGCGAACCCTCACCGGACCCACAAGACGGGGACCAGATCGCCACCGACCTGCACACCCTGCTGGAGCGCGCGGACGTCACCGGCCCGTTGGTCATGGTTGGGCACTCCCTCGGCGGCCTCTACGTGCTCGACTACGCCGCCCGGTATCCCCAGCAGGTGGCCGGGATGGTGCTGCTGGACGCCACCCCGCCCACCGCGTTCACCTCACTACCGGACTACCCGGCCTTCTACGACATGTTCACCACCGCCACCGGGTTGTTCCCCGGCCTGGCCCGCCTCGGCGTCACCCAGCTGGTCAACGGATCGAGCCACCCCGACCTGCCCGCCCAGGCCAGGCAACAGGCACGCGCCGACTCATCCGCCGCCGAGCAGGCCCGCAGCCAACGCGACGAGCTCGCGATGGTCCCGACGATGATGGCCCAAGTCCGGGCCGTCACCGATCTGGGACACCTGCCGCTGTACGTGCTCACTGCACCCGTGGACACGCAAACCAACTGGCTCACCCCGCAAATGGACCTCGCCGCGCTGTCCAGCAACAGCGTCCACCTGGTCGTTGCCGGCGCCACCCACGAATCACTGCTCGACAACCAAACCGACGCCGCCGTGTCCAGCCACGCCATCGCCGCGGTCGTCGACGCCGCCCGGGCCGGCGCACCCCTGGAGTGAACGAGGCGCGGATTGAATCGACCGGCACGCACGTGCCTCGTCACGCCACCGAAAACCCTCCCTCGGAAGGAACTGATCATGAGCGTTGACCGCAAGAACCTCGCAACGACCGACATAAGCCCAGGGGCAGAGGAATCAACGATGCGGGCAATAGTGCAGGACGGCTACGGCTCCGCCGATGTGCTCCGGTCGGCACAGATCGACCGGCCCGAGATCGCCGACCACGAGGTGCTGGTACAGGTGCGCGCTGCCGGTGTCGATCGGGGGACATGGCATCTCATGACCGGCAGACCATACCTGATGCGGGCCATGGGCTTCGGGTTCCGCAGGCCGAAGAACCGGGTCCCCGGCGTGGACGTCGCCGGCACGGTTAAAGCGGTCGGTTCAGCGGTCACCAGGTTCGCCGTGGGGGACGAGGTGTTCGGCATGAGCCGGGGCTCCTTCGCCGAGTACACCGCAGCCCGCGAAGACAAGCTCGCCCACAAACCGGCGAACGCCTCATTCGAACAGGCAGCGGTCGTCGGAATCTCCGGAGGCACAGCACTACAAGCCCTTGAAACCGGGCGACTCCAGAAGGGACAACGGGTCCTGATCATCGGCGCCTCGGGTGGCGTTGGTCACCGGGGTGTGCAGTTCAAGGCTCGGTCGAAACGGCCATCAACGCTGTGATCGGGTTGGTCATGCTCATGGCCCACACCAGCAGGTGGATTTCGACCAATAGATGGCTGGCAGGTGGAAACTGACTCCATCCTCCGGTCTCCACCTGCCGGGTTTGCCCGGGTTTGCCCTGGCAGAACACCCCAGGCTCGGCGCTTTGGTCGGGTCCGGGCCGCAAGTCCGCCCCCTATTAGCAGATGGTGCGTGCAGATGATGGAACAAAGCCCGGACGATGTTCCCGCGAGGCCGCCTCTGTCGACACTGCAAAGGCTCTTCGCCGACGGCCGCGCACCCCTGATCTGGGGAGTCCTCTGGGGCGTCATCCAAGCCGCCGCACCACTCGGCTTCTGGTGGCTCGACGCAGCGACCGTCTACGGCATGTCCATAGCCCTGATCGCAGCGGTGTACATCGGCTTCGCGGTCGCCGACGGTCGCCCGGCCGTCATCGCCGTCGAGTGCACCGTCGCCGGCGCATTCGTGGTGCTCGCCGCGGCAGGCGTCACCGGGCCGGCGTGGCTGATCGTCGTCGGCTTCGTCGGCCACGGGTTGAAGGACCTATGGCAGCACCGCACCCACTTCGTTGCCAATACGCGGTGGTGGCCCCCGTTCTGCATGACCATCGACTTTGTCGCTGCCGCGATCATCGCCGTGGCGATCGTCAAAGGAGTCACTTTCCATCAATGAGTTGCTGGCTTGTCCCGCAACAACCGGTGGTCGGCCGGACATGGTCACCGGGCTCTCTCAGTCGGGTAGCGGAATCGATTGACATCGGCACCGCCGCACCAGCTCGTCCTGACTTTCCTTGACCGAGGTGACGGTCAGGAGATGGCGCTGCCTTGGAGCCATTGGTCCCAACCGATGTTCCAGTCGCCGTACCCGTCGTCGGGGGCGAGTTGGGTGCTGGTCCCGCTGACCTGGACGATGTCGCCGTAGCTGAAGGTGTCGTAGAACCATTGAGCGGCGTCAGGTGGCATGTTGATGCACCCGTGGGAGACGTTCCGGACGCCCTGGTCGGCCACGGACCACGGGGCGGAGTGGGCGAAGATCCCGGAGTTCGACAACCGGACCGCCAGTGGGATGGCGGAGTCGTAACCCAGGTCGTAGCTGGTGGGCAGCCCGTAGGTGCCGGAGTTCATCTGCTTGACGCCGTACTTCTCCTGCGCCACGTAGATACCGCTCGGCGTGACGAAGGAGATCACCTGACCGTCGACGGTGATCGACTCGTCGCGGCCCATGCTGACCGGGAACTGCCGGGCCACCTGCCCGTCGATGGTCACCGTCATCTGTTTTGTGGCGTCGTCGACGGTGGCGATCTTCGCCGGACCGATGGTCAGGTTCAGGGTGCGGTCGGTCTCGCCGTAGAAGCCTCCGCCCAGATTCATTCCGTAGACCTTGGCGTCCACGGTGACCTGGGTGCCGGCCTGCCAGTACACCTGGGGGCGGTAGTGCACGGTCCGGTCGTCCACCCAATACCAGCCGCCGACCTGCGCGGGAACCGTGGTCACGGTGAGCGCCCGTTCAGCGGCGGCCTGGTCTGGTGGGGCCTTGTCGAAGATCACTGAGATGGGTTGCCCGACACCAACTGTGCCCCGGTCCGGCGGTGGCTCGAACGACGGAAAGATCACCCCACCGGGGTTGATGGTGGTGAACGACGACGAGCTGCTGGTGGCCAATCCGGCGGTATCGCGGGCTGCGGCGGTGATGGTGTAGGCACGGCCGTATCCGAGTGGTTCCGCGGACGTCCAGCTGGTCCCATCGGCAGACAGGGCGCCGACGACCTGTCTGCCTTCCGGGTTGGTCACGGCAACGGTGTCAAGGGTGCCGTTCGCGGCCTTCACGACCACCGGGTCGAGCACCGACGCCCCGGTCGCCGCGTCTCCGGGGGTGCTGGTGATCACCGCCCTGCTGACCGGCACCGGGCTTGACGAGGCCGCGCTGCTGCGGGCTGGGTCGCCCGGCGAGGGTGGTGCCGCCGTGGTGGGGGTTGCGACGGTGGAGGAGGTGCCAGCGGTGCAGGCCGTCAGTGTCAGTCCGGCGGCGAGTACGGCGGCTATCAGGATCGATGATGTTCGAGGAGCTGGCATGAAAGAGACCTTCCGATCACGGGACGGGTGATGTCAGGGGCCGACGCCTGCTATGGCGAGGCTAGCGGGGCCGCCGCTTGGGGTTACAGCGTCTGCAGCAGTTGCTGCATCTGAGCGATCTCGGCGCTCTGACTGCTCTTGATCGACTCCGCCAGCGCCACTGCGGCAGGGTTGCTCCCGTCGGCGATTTCGGTGCCGGCCATCTCGAGCGCGCCCTGGTGGTGCACGATCATCAGCTGCAGGAACAGCCGGTCGAATTCGGCGCCCGTCGCGGCGGTCAGTTCCTGCATCTGCGCGTCGCTCATCATCCCCGGCATCGCCATCCCGGTGGCGCCGGTGCTCATCGCGCCCGACGTGCCAGTCCCGGCCATACCGCCGTGGTTCATCCCACCCATGCCGTCATCGGAGGTGGTCGACGCCGCGGTCGAGGTTGACATTGCCGCTCCCCACAGGGTGAGCCACCCGGTCATCTGCTCGATCTCCGGGGCCTGGGCGGCCTTGATCTTGATGGCGAGGTCCTTGACCTGCTGGTTGGCGGCGCGGCTGGGGGCGAGGTCGGCCATCTCGACGGCGCCCTGGTGGTGCACGATCATCTGCTGGGCGAATGACAGGTCCGCGGCGTTGTGGTCGGCGCTTGCTGCCGGCGCCGACATCATCGCCGATGCCTGCCCGGACATCATCGGGCTGGTCATCATCGCGGAGGGAGTAACGGTGGATCCCGCTGCTGCGGAGGTGGTCGAAGCGGCCGGGGACGTGCTGGTCGCGGTGCTGCTGGTGCCGCCGCAGGCGGCCAGGGTGAAGGTCAGGGCAGCGGCGAGTGCCGCCGCCCCGGAACGGGCGAACGTGTTCATCTGGGTGTGCTCCTAGTACTACAGGGCTAGATCATGAGAGTCTGGAGTCGCATTCGGCGGACGAAGTGTGATCGGCGGGCCCGGGTTTGGTGCTCTCGACGCCAGTTTGA
>Ga0208851_1000622_pt1 | contig 14566 bp, 15 predicted proteins | sample NGESurshal092012_FD_184481 | JGI IMG/M metagenome (GOLD analysis project Ga0208851, IMG submission 184481) | Arctic peat soil microbial communities from Barrow, Alaska - NGEE Surface sample 415-2 shallow-092012 (SPAdes) | ecosystem: Environmental > Terrestrial > Soil > Wetlands > Peat ... | reverse complement strand
CAGGGACTCCGGGGGCATCGGATCCGCGAGCACTCACGGCACTCCAGGTGCACCATCAGCGCCCTTGTGAGTCACGGATTGAGAGATGACAGGCCGTACTGCAGGACGCGGGAACCCTGCTCGTCCTGGATCCAGAGCGCGGTTGCGGTGACGAGCGGGAGGTCTGCGTCCATCGGACCCAGGTCACGGACGGCAATCGCATTCCCGGTAGCCGGATCGACGGCGATGATCTGGGCCGCCGTGGTGACCCCAGTTCCTGCGACCTCGCCGACGAATTCGAGAAGTCCTCGTGCGCCTCCGATGAACTCCATGATCGCGTGGGCTATCTCCGAGGGCATTTACCCTGCTGAGAGGAGTTCCTCGTGGACGGAATGCTCGTCCTCGGTCAACACCCGCACGCTCAGCTCGTCGACCTGCGTGGCCACCCGCAGGGCAGTCGGATCGTCGAGCACCATCAACGGCACGTCGTCGACGGGGACCATGCCCATCTCGTCGGCGACAGTGCCCAGCGCACCGCGCAGCGCTGGGCGGGCGTGCAGACAGAACGGGAACTTGGCCTGCGCTACCTCCATCAGGAGCGTCCGCACCACCTGCAGGTCGACGTCAGGGCGGAAGACGGACACACCGTTCATTGGCGGTTCCGGGATCTCGCTGACGAACGCGACTATCCCGTGCCCCGGACGCCGCCCCTACTCGGCGAGGATCGCGTCGATCTGACCCATCGCGAGGGTCATGCCCTCCTCCATCCCCATGGCGATCAGCTGCTCCATCGCCTCGAGGGAGGCGAAGGTCGACGTGACCGTCATGGTCACGCCGCCCTCGCGGTCGGCGATGTCGACGACCATGCGGTTCGAAGGCATCGTGTCGACTGGTGTCCAGGCCTCGTCGGCGAAGCCGTCCTGCACCACGAGTCGTCGGGGTGCCTCGACCTCGAGCACGTCCCAGAACCCGCGGGGCTGGTCGCCGGTCGGCCCGGTCATGAAGTACGTGACCCTCCCGTCGGGGCGTAGGTCGTGCTCGACGAAGGTCGCCGGGTACGTCGGCGGTCCCCACCAGCGCTCGAGCTGACGCGGGTCGGCCCACAGCTGCCAGGCGCGCTCGGCGGTGACGTTGTACTCCGCCGTCATCGTCATCGTGAGCCTCTCGGTGTCCTTCACCACGGCGGTGACGCTCATGCCGTTCCTCCTCGTGACTCCTCGTCGAGCAGTGCGCCCATCCGGTCGAGCCGTCCGCGCCAGAGCGCCTCGTACTCCTCGAGCAGCCGCCGGGCACGGCGCAGCGCGTCGTGGCGTCCGACCACGCGCTGCTCGCGCCCGTGCCGGTGCTTCACCACGAGCCCCGCCTCCTGGAGCACGCCGACGTGCTTCTGCACGGCGGTCAGGCTGATCGGGTAGTGCCGGGCAAGCTCCGAGACCGAGTGCTCGCCGGTGATGGCGCGGCGCACGATGTCGCGCCGGGTCGCGTCGGCCAGGGCGTGGAAGAGCCGGTCGACCTCGGCATCGCTCAGCTGATCTACAACCATAGGGTTGTATGTTAGTCGAACCTGTGACGCCGGTCCAGGGGGTGCGCGAGGCAGGATGAGGCCATGCATCCCGCGCCGCGACGACACCGCCGCCTCGTCCCGCTCCTCGTGGCCGGGGTGATCGCCCTGGCCCCCGTCATGACGTTCGTGCCGGCGACGGCGGCCGGTGCCACCACGACGACGCCGGTCGCTGCGACGGCCCCGGCCGCCACGACGCCCAGCGGATACGTCTGCCACACGGTCGCGCTCGGCGCCGTGACGTACTCCTGCGTGATCGGGCGGTCGGTCGACGGGCGCGCGATCGTGGCGTCGCGGCAGGGGAACCCCGCGGCGCAGCGCATCCTCGTCGTCGTCGGGCAGATGCACGGCGAGGAGTGGGCCGGGCCGCTGACCGTCGACGTGATCAGATCGCTGCCCACGCCGGCCGCCGCCGACTACGTGATCTGGACGGTTCGCACGATGAACCCCGACGGGGGACGCATCGGGCGCCGGCTCACCAGCCACCGGGTCGACCTCAACGCCAACTTCCCCACGAAGTTCGCCGTCACCCCCACGTCCGGGCCGCGAGCGCTCAGCGAGCCGGAGTCGAGGGCGATGGCCGGCTTCCTGACCTGGGTGCAGCCCGATCTCGTCATCTCGCTGCACGGGTTCTCGACCGCCGTCGACACGACCGGCGGGGGGACGCGGGCCGCGGACGCTAGGGCGTTCGGGCGCCTGGCGAACATCTCGCCCGCGCACCCGATCCCGTGCGGCCGGCCCTGCACCGGGAACATGACCGACTGGTACACCGCAACCGCCCGCCACGGCGGCGTGGCGTTCACCGTCGAGATGCCGCGCACCTCGCGTGCCGTCACGACGTGCGGCGTACCCGGTCACCGGCGCGGTACGACGATCCAGTGCGCCGCGTGGGCCGCTGCCTACCTCGCCGCGCGGCTGCCCGCGTGAGCCGACCTCGCGACGCCGCTGCGTCGGAGCGGTTCGGTCGACGCTAGCGCGGGAGGCGGAGCCCGGTCATGCCGCCGTCGACGGTCAGCGCCGTGCCGGTCGTGGACCCCGAGAGCGGTGACCCGAGATAGGCGATCGCGTGTGCGACCTCGTCGGGTGACACGAGGCGGCCGAGCGGCTGCCGGTCGCGCAGAGACGTGCGTGCTGCCTCGGGGTCGGGTGCCGACTCGAGCAGCCGCCCGACCCATGGTGTGTCGGCCGTCCCGGGCAGGACGGCGTTGACCCGGATGCCGTCGCGCACGTGGTCGGCCGCCATCGCCAGGGCCAGCGCCAGCACCGCACCCTTGCTCGCGGAGTAGAGCGCGCGGTCGGGCACACCCACGACGGCCACGACCGACGACGTGCAGACGACCGACGCCGCCGGGGACACCCGCAGGTGCGGGAGGGCGGCACGCGTGACGCGCGCCATTCCCACGACGTTGACGTCGAGGACACGGTGCCACTCGTCGTCGGGATTGGCAGCGACGTCACCCTGAGCACCGATTCCGGCGTTGTTCACCACGACGTCGAGCCGTCCGAAGCGGGCGACGACGGCAGCGACGGCAGCGTCGACGGCCGCGGGATCGCTGATGTCGCAAGGGATCGAGAGGGTGGAGTGCTCCGGATCTCCCGGGTCGCGGTCGAGCACGGCTACCTGCGCGCCACGGGATGCCAGCTCGCGGACCACCGCCGCGCCGATGCCGCTCGCACCGCCGGTCACGAGGGCGACGAGCCCGTCGTAGTCACGCATCTCGTTCTCCAGACTGCTCACCGGCGCGGGTCGATGTGGATCTTGGGGCCCGTCCCGACACCCGGGATGGGCGTGCCGCTCAGTGCGGCGGCGACGTCGTCGAGGCCAACCGTGCCGGCGACGAGCGGGCGAGGGTCGACCCGTCCGTCGGCGTAGTGCTCGACGGTGTGCGCGAGCCCGGGCGAGGCGCTGAGGATGCCGACCGCGGTGAGGTCGCCGAGCACGAGGTCACGGGTGTCGATCAGGCTCGGGGATCCCGACAGGCCGATCAGCACGACGCGTCCGCCTGGCTGCACGAGCGACACGGCCCGTGCAGGGACGTCGACGCCGAACGTGCAGTCGATGATCGCGTCGTAGGGCAGGTCGGGCACGTCGTCGACCTTCCAGGCCCGGGACAGCCCGATGCTGCGCGCGAAGTCGAGCGACGTGTCGCTTCGACCGGCGAGGTGCACCTCGATGCCGTCGGACTCGGCGATGAGCGCTGCCAGCAGACCGATCGCTCCGGGTCCGTAGATGAGGATCCGGGAGCCCTCGACGGCCACAGTGGCCTCGACCGCCCGCATGGCGTTGCCGCCCGGCTCGACCAGGGCGCCGGCGACGTCGTCGACGGTGTCGGGCAGCGCGTGCAGCGCGCTCGCGGGCACGAGCAGCTGCTCGGCGAGCGCACCGGGCCAGTCACCGCGGATGCCGATCTCGTAGCGGTCGAGGCACACGTGCTGTCGGCCGGCCAGGCACAGCCGGCAGTGCCCGCACCCGAGCATCGTGTCGCCGGTGACCCGACGACCGAGCCACGACGGGTCGACGCCGGAACCGATCGAGCTCACGACGCCCATCCACTCGTGGCCGAGCCGCAGCGGGAAGTGCGCGTGGCCCTGGTGCAGATAGGCCATCTCGCCGGTGAAGAACTCGACGTCGGTGCCGCACACGCCCGCACGGTGCACGTCGACGACGACCTGACCCGCCCCCGCGACCGGCGGGTCGACCTCGAGCACCGCCGACTCGTTCGGGGCGGTGACGACGAACGCCCTCATCGTGCGGTGCAGTTCGACGTCACGGGGCAGCCTGGAGCTGCTGGCGCTGGGTGCCGAGCCCGTCGATGCCGAGCTCCATCACGTCGCCGGGCGCGAGGTAGAGCGGCGGTTTCATCCCGAGCCCGACGCCCGGGGGCGTGCCGGTGTTGATGAGGTCGCCCGGCTCGAGCACCAGGAACTGGCTGAGGTAGTGCACGAGGTAGGTCGGGGAGAAGATCATCCGACCGGTCGACCCGGTCTGACGGCGTATCCCGTTGACGTCGAGCCACATCCCGAGGTCGAGCACGTCGTCGATCTCGTCCGGCGTCACGAGCCAGGGGCCGCACGGGTTGAAGGTCTCGGCGGACTTGCCCTTCGACCACTGCCCGCCGCGCTCCATCTGGAACGCACGCTCGCTGACGTCGTTGACCAGGACGTAGCCGGCGATGTGCTGGGCGGCCTCGGACTCGTCGGCGAGGTAGCGGCAGCGCGTCCCGATGACGATGCCGAGCTCGACCTCCCAGTCGGTCTTCGACGAGCCGCGCGGGACGAGCACGGTGTCATCCGGACCGATCACGGTGTTGGGCGACTTGGTGAACAGGATCGGCTCGTCGGGGATGGCCTGCCCGGTCTCCTCCGCGTGGTCGCTGTAGTTCAGCCCGATGCAGAGCACCTGGTGCGGTCGAGCGATCGGGCTGCCGATGCGCTGGGCGCCGATCTCGTGCACGTCGCCGTTCGCGACGCGCTCGAGGACGACGCCGCGCAGGTCGGCGATCCGACCGGAGGCGAAGAACGCCTCGTCGTACGTCGGCTCCTGGTCCGAGACGTCGACGTAGATGCCATCACCCACGAGGACCGCGGTGCGCTCCTGGCCGACCGGGCCGATGCGCATGAGCTTCATGGTGCCTCCGGGGTCTCGTCGTGCGGGTCGGTCACGGTGGTCCACCCGTCACCCTCGACGGCGACGTTCCAGCGGCAGGTGGGGAGTCCGACGGCATCGACGTCGGAGAGGAAGAGCCGACCGGACAGCGGGAACCGCGCGCGCCGGTCGTCGTCGAGCTCCTCGCGCGCCGACGTGATGAGCAGTCGGTCGCGGGCGGGCCCGACGAAGGCGACGGCGGTCACGTGCGGCACCGGCAGGTGCACGACGTGGATCGCCTCTCCCGCAGGGGAGAAGCAGGTCACTCGGGCGGCGTTCCACTCGGCGACCCAGATGCCTCCGTCGGCATCGACGCACAGGCCGTCGGGCGCGCCGCTCAACGAGCTTACGAGAGGGCGCCAGTTCTCGACGTCACCTGACGCGACGTCGTAGTCGGCCGCCCAGACCGTGCCGGGGACGCTGTCGTCGACGTAGATGGTGGCTCCGTCGGGCGACCAGCCGATCCCGTTGGCGAGGTTCATGCCACTGCGCAGCACGGTGCTGGTGCCGTCGGCCTCGAGCCGGAAGAGCTCGGCCGCGCCCGCGCGGTGGTCGAGAGCCAGGCTGCCGACGACGAGCCGCCCGGCGGGATCGACCGCCGCGTCGTTGAGCCGCAGCAGCCGCTCGCGGTCGACGAGCGGCGCGGAGACGTGGCGGGATCCGTCGGATGACACCGCGACCATCCGGTCGTGCGCCGCGACGAGCAGCCCACCGTCCGACGTCGGCACCGCGGCGCCGACGGTGTCCGGGAAGCGCAGCACGCGTGCACCCGAGACCTCACCGTCCGCGACGACTCCGCGATACACGTGGCCCTGCACGATGTCGACCCATGTCACCGTGCCGGTGGCGTCGTCCCAGCGAGGTCCCTCGGACAGCTCGTGCTGGAGGGGGCTCGCGGGCCTCGCGGCGTGGCCGGTCACCTCCGACGCGCCCGAGTACGCTGCATGGTCCGAGGCTAGAGGACCGCCCGGGCGACGGAGGCAAGGCCCCATGACGCGCAGCCAGGAGTGGTACGCCGGCACGGACCGCAACGCCTACATCCACCGGGCCTGGATGCGCCGCGGCCTTCCGGAGCACGCCTTCGACGGTCGTCCGCACATCGCGATCGCGAACACGGCGTCGGACCTCACGCCGTGCAACGCCCACCTCACCGAGGTCGCGCAGTCGGTGAAGCAAGGCGTCTGGGAGGCCGGCGGGATCCCGCTGGAGCTGCCGGTGATGTCGCCCGGCGAGACGCAGGTGCGGCCCACCGCCATGCTCTGGCGCAACCTGGCCGCGATGTCGATTGAGGAGATGCTGCGGGCCAACCCGATCGACGGCGTGGTGCTGCTCGGCGGCTGCGACAAGACGATCCCGTCGCTGCTCATGGCCGCGTCGTCGGTCGACCTCCCTGCGGTGGTCGTCCCGGGCGGACCGATGCTCACGGGCACCTTCCGCGGGGTCGCGCTCGGGTGCGGCACGGACGTGTGGCGGCTCTCGGAGGAGGTCCGTGCCGGCGAGCTGTCCGAGGAGGACTTCCTGCGCTCGGAGTCCTCGATGATCCGCAGCCGCGGCCACTGCAACACCATGGGTACGGCGTCGACGATGGCCGTCGTGGCGGAGGCGCTCGGCATGACGATGCCCGGCATCGCGGGCACCCCGGCACCGGACAGCCGGCTCCTCGAGCGGGCGCACGCGACGGGCCGGCTCGCGGTCGAGATGGTCGCGGCAGGTCGACGACCGAGCGAGGTGATGACGCGCGGATCGTTCCTCAACGCGATCGTCGCGCTGGCCGCGTTCGGCGGCTCGACGAACGCCGTCGTGCACCTGCTCGCCATCGCGGGCCGCCTCGGAGTCGAGCTCGAACTCGAGGACTTCGACCGCACAGGCTCCGGCGTGCCACTGCTGGTGGACCTGCAGCCGGCGGGAGAGTTCCTCATGGACGACCTGCACCGTGCCGGTGGCGTGCTGGCGGTGCTGCACCAGGTCGCCGACCTGCTCGACCCCGGGGCCGTCACGGTCACCGGGCGGCCGCTCACGAGCTACCTCGACGACGCGCGCACCTGGGACCAGGCGGTCATCCGGCCGCGGGGCGCGCCGGTCACGGCCGACGCCGGGATCGCCGTGCTGCGAGGCGATCTCGCGCCCGACGGCGCCGTCATCAAGATCGCGGCCGCGTCGCCCCACCTGCTGCAGCACCGCGGTCGTGCCGTGGTCTTCGACAGCGTCGAGGACCTGCACGCGCGCATCGACGACCCGGATCTCGACGTCGACGAGGACAGCGTGCTGGTGCTTCGCGGCTGCGGACCGAAGGGCTACCCGGGTATGCCCGAGGTAGCCAACATGCCGCTCCCGACCAAGCTGCTCGAGCGCGGCGTGCGCGACCTCGTGCGGATCTGCGACGGTCGGATGAGCGGCACGGCGTACGGCACCGTGGTGCTGCACGTGGCGCCCGAGTCCGCCGCCGGCGGGCCGCTCGCGCTGCTGCGCGACGGCGACGTCGTCGTGCTCGACGTGCCGAAGCGTCGCCTCGACGTCGACGTCCCCGCCGACGTGTGGGCCGCGCGCCGCCCGTCGGAGGCCGCAGCCGCGCGCTACGCCGCACCGACGCGCGGCTGGGAGCGCCTCTACGTCGACCACGTGCAGCAGGCCGACACGGGAGCGGACCTCGACTTCCTCGTCGGCAGCAGCGGCGACGCGGTAGCCCGCGAGTCGCACTGATCCGCTTCGCGGGACATCTCGGCACCAACGCTGGGCCGATCGGGCGTCGCTGATGCCGACGGAGCGATCGCGGTCGGCGATCCTGCTGCTGGGCGACGGTGACGTCAACGCGGACGGGGATGAGGACGTGGATGCTGCTTACCAGCCGGACTGGGTCACGAAGGAGTTGCTGAATCCGGGCGGCATCACGTGCTCCTGCGGGCAGCGGCCCACCGTCTTCTTCGTGTGCTTCCGCACCGGCAACGCCGGACAGTGGATGGAGCAGATGTGCCGTACCTGCTCGGACGCCTACTCCGGCGCACGCCCCACTCACGAGTGGGACGGTGAGACGTGGGTCCCTCGCACGTAGCGGCGTGCCCTCTCGCGCGCGGTCCGGAACCACTGCAGCTCCGGTTCCTCCGTGGAGCACCACGCCCGGGCTGGTGTCGGGATCGCGGGATTCAGGTCCACGGACGTTGCGCCGAACGGGCGGCTGCGGGCCGTTCTGTCGGACGCTGTGCGCCATTCTGATGCACGCGGGTCGAGCGCGACTCGTCACGACGGGGGTGTGCTCTTGGGTGCGCAGGTGGGGCCGGAGGAGTATCACGCCAACCTGGCAAGGGACGGTGGCGACCTGTGCCGCTGCGGCAGGCGCCCTGTCGCGATCATCGCCCACCACGGCTCCGGGCACGGCAACTACCTCGGGCGTCACTGCAGCGTGTGCCTCGAGACGTCCTACCGTGCGGACCCCGAGTACGTGTGGGCCGGTGGTGAGTGGGTCGTGCTCTCGAGCGTCTACGGCTCTGGTCGGCTGGACACGAATCTCACCTACCTGCTGTGGAGCACGATGCGGCACGAGCTGCCGGAGCGCACGCCGCCGTGGGACGAGGCCTGGGCCAGGTGGGACTCGATCAGGCGCGAGCCGAGCGGGCTCACGCACGACCACGTGGTGCGGCTCGCGATCCGCAACCTCGGCGATCGACCGATCTGGGCCCTGTGCGTGCTCAACCCGGGCCTGACCCGGCGCGACGCCGCCCTCTACCTCGCCAGGAGCCCCACCGGCGGCGTCCACTTCCTCGACGTCCTGGACGGGGGCCTGCCCCCGCAGGAGGAGTCCGCACCGAGCATCGGTGATCTTCGGGCCGAGGCAGCCGAGTTCCAGCATGAGCTGTCGCTGGTCCCCCAGCCGATGTCGGGCGACCTGTTCGAGGGTGAGGGGTTCCGGTTCCACGCCTTCACGACCAGGGAGGCGCACCTGGAGCTCTGCGCCGTGAGCGCTCGCGAGCTCCCCTACGGGTGGGGGCCGAGCCGGGACCGGTGGCATGTCGCGTTCGACGGCACCTGCACACCGCAGGGCGACGTCGACCCGGACGCGGTACGAGCCCTGGCAGGCTGGACCCAGCAGCACGACCTCGTGGCCGCGGCGATCCGGCGTCACTGCTCGCACGCGCTCTTCTCGGCCCACCTCGCGCTCCTGGACGAGGAGTCGCTCGGCGAGAGCGAGGCGTGGGAGCTGCTCAGGCAGGTGCGGGTCGGACGCGCGCTGGTGGCCGCCGCCGACCTCCCGGCCGAGCGTCGCAACGGACCGCTGTTCTTCGCGCTGTCCACCGAGCGCTCGTCTGCCCGGCTCGCCGGCGTCGCCCGCGGTCGGAGGCCGCCGGCCGAGGCCATGTCCATGGTGCCGTCGCCGCAGACCATCCGGCGGATGGCCGCTGAGGGACCGTCGGCGGGTGGCAGCACGTCGCTCGCGACGAGCGTCGTCGCCGCCGGCCCGACGCCCGGGTCCGCCGGCCCGATGGCGGCGACCGTCCTGCCGTCGTGGCCGGAGCACCGCCGACGCACCACATGGTGCAGGGGCGGTTGGCGCAGCCGCGCGACTCGCCCGCGCTAGCGGTCCACCGCGTGGGCGATCCATCGCGAGGCGCCGCGGTGCCGGAACGTGGAGCGCGACCCGCACCTAGGCTGACGACGTGACTCGTCGCGCTGTCGTCCACGGCCCAGCTGGCTCCGCTGCCGTGGCCGCCGGCTCGGCGGGCGCGGTCGACGCCGGGATCGAGGTGCTGCGCGCGGGCGGCTCGGCCGTCGACGCCGTCCTCGCGTGCGCGTTCGCCTCGGTGGTCACCGAGCCGGTGCTCTCCAGCCTCGGGGGCGGCGGGTTCCTGCTGCACGCACCGCCGGGCGCGGAGCCCGAGGTGCTCGACTTCTTCGTCGCGGTGCCCGGCCTCGGGGGCACGGACGTCGAGCCGCGGGTGACGACCGTCGTGGTCGACTTCGCGAAGGCCGGACCCGCCGCGAGCGCGAGCGAGCAGGTCTTCCACGGCGGCTGGGGCACGGTCGCCGTCCCCGGGTGCCTCACCGGCTACCTCGACGCGCACCGCCGCTGGGGGCGGCTGCCGCTGTCGGCCGTCGTCGCCCCGGCGGCGCGACTGGCCCGTGACGGCGTCGACCTCTCGCCGGTGCAGCGACGCTTCGTCACCCTCGTCACCGAGCTGCTGGCGATCACCGACGAGAGCCGCGCCGCGGTCGACGCGCTGGTGTCGACCGGGCGCTCCGCCAACCCGGGCTACGCCGACCTCCTGGCCGCCATCGCCGCGGGTGAGCTGACGGCGCCGACCGATCCGGCGTTCGCCGAGCGGCTGCTGACCGCCTCGCACGAGGGCGGCGGACTGCTCACGCGCGCCGACCTCGAGGCCTACGCAGCGGTGCTGCGCGCGCCGCTCGGCGCCGAGTGCGGTGGCGTTCGCGTGTGGTCGAACCCGCCGCCGTCGGCGGGCGGCTCGATCGTGCTCGATGCGCTGAGCCCGCTGTCCCGGCCGTCCGGCGGCATCGACTGGTCCGACGTTGCCTCCGCGCAGGCCGCCGCGACCCTCGCCCATCGCGCGCCCGGACAGGTGGCGACAGGGACGACGCACGCGTCGGTCGTCGCGGCCGACGGGTCGGTCGCTGCGCTCACGACCTCGAACGGGTCCGGCTCCGGCACCGTCGTACCTGGATGGGGAGTCGCGCTCAACAACATGCTCGGCGAGGAGGACCTGCAGCCCGGCGTCCCGCCGGCGCCGGGGGAGCGGATGGGCTCGATGATGGCGCCGACCCTGCTCGCGTGGCCCGACGGGTCGCGCGTCGCGCTCGGCACCGGCGGCAGCGAGCGGATCAGGTCCGCGCTCGTCTGTGTCCTGGCCCGCCTGGTCGATGAGGGTGAGGATCTCGCCGACGCCGTCGACGCGCCGCGCGTGCATGTCGGCTCGGACCACCAGATCCACGTGGAGCCGGGGCTGTCGGCCGCGGACCTCGCCGGGCTGACCCGGCTGGCGGCGTCGCGCGGCTGGGCGCCGGTCGACGCGTGGCCGACCCCCAACGTCTACTTCGGGGGTGTCCACGCGGTCCGCCGTGCTGCCGACGGGACCGTCACGGCGGTGGGGGATCCGCGCCGCGGGGGCGCTGCCGCGGTCCTGCTCCCCGACGGGACCATGGGGCTGGTCTCGTCCGAGGACGAGACGGCCTCCGACGGCTGACGGGCCGGCCCATCGCCCGGTGCTCGCCGCTAGCGTGCACGTCATGACCGCCGCAGCACCGCGCCCCCGCGACGCCGCCCCTGCCTGGCTCGACCGCTCCGAGTACCCGTTCGAGGCGCACTGGTTCGACGCCCCCGACGGCCGGATGCACTACCTCGACGAGGGCGAGGGCCCGGCCATCGTGTTCCTGCACGGGAACCCGACGTGGTCCTTCCAGTTCCGCAACGTCGTCAAGGAGCTGCGCGGCTCGCGCCGCTGCGTCGCACCAGACCAGATCGGCTTCGGGCTCTCGGACAAGCCGACGTCGTACTCCTACCTGCCGGTCGACCAGGCGCGCAACGTCGCCGCCTTCCTGGACTCCCTCGACCTGCACGACGCGACGCTCGTGGTCGGCGACTGGGGAGGTCCGGTCGGGCTGTCCTGGGCGCTGGACCATCCGGACCGCGTGGCGAACCTCGTCATCACCAACACCTGGATGTGGTCGGTGCGCGACGACTGGTACTACCGCGCGTTCAGCGGCTTCATGGGCGGCCCGGTCGGTCGTCGCCTGATCCGGCACCGCAACTTCTTCGCCGGCAGCTTCCTGAAGCGGGCGTACGGCGACCGCTCGAAGCTCACCCCGGCGATCCACCGGCACTACCTCGAGGCGCTCGCGACGCCCGACGACCGCACCGGGAGCGCCGTCTACCCGCGCGAGATCATCGGGTCGAGCGACTGGCTGCAGTCCTTGTGGGACAGGCGATCCGCGCTGTCGCAGATGAAGGTGCTCATCGCGTGGGGGATGAGCGACATCGCCTTCCGCGAGAAGGAGCTCGAGCGCTGGGAGTCGCTGTTCCCCGACCGTTCGACCGTCCGCTACGCCGGCTGCGGGCACTTCGTGGCCGAGGAACGACCGCACGAGCTGGCCGAGCAGATCGCGATCCTGACCGCCTGACCCGCAGCGTGCGCAGGATCAGCCGCATGGTGGCCACCGTGCCGAGCAGGGTGACTCAGCACGGGTTGACGAGAAAAGTAGTTGAGTGATCAACCAGTATACGAGCCCCGACGACCACGGACGGCCGCTGGCACCCGCGGCACCAGCCGCGAGGAATGTGAGAACCGTCTCGTCGCCCCGTTGGTAACGGGTTCATGGACTTGGTCGGACGCGCGGCGCCTTGTTAGCGTCGCGGTCACCTGATGTCGAGGACGTCCCACGGAGCTCGGACCGAGACCGTGCGCGTGCTCGCCGGCACTGCGTGCCGGGAGTGGACGTTGAGAGCCGACGAAACGAGGACTTCGTGACCGACCGAACTCGAAACCTGCGACGGCCGGTCGCGGCCGCCATGGCGGCCGCGCTCGCGCTCACGGTCCTCACCATCGCGGAGTCCGGCCCCGCCGCGGCCGCGGCCTGCTCGCTGACCGTCCCCACGGTCCGTACGGTCGTGTCCGCCGCAGGCGCGCCGCGCGTGCGGAACTCGCTGTCGTCGCGCCGCGATCTCGCGCGGGCCAAGGTGACGTCGCTCGCGTCTCGCAGAGCAGGTTCCCGCTCCTGGGCGTCCAAGGCGTCCGCGACCGCGATCGTGGCGGTGACCGGCCGGGCCCGCGTCACGTCCATCGCTACGAGCCGGGTCACGCTGACCGCTCACGTCCTGTGCTCCGGGGCGGCGAGGGTGGTGACCGTCCAGCACGCAGGAACGGGTGCTGCCGCCTCCTCCGGGCAGGCGCAGGTGACAACCACGGCACGCGGCGCGGGTCAGGTCTCGGCGACGACGAGGACGACCTCACGCGCGAGCGCCAAGAAGCTCGCGACGTCGAGGGCCCTGGCCGCGGGCACCGCCACCGCGACCGCATCGTCGCGGGGGCTGGCGCGCCGCCGGGCCGCCGCCACGTCGCTGTCGGTGGCCCGGGCGAGGTCCGTCGCGGCCGCGCGGAAGGCCTCGTTCGCGGCCCTCAACCTCGCGCTGCAGTCCCTCGGCGCCGGTCCGGTGCCGCCGCCGGGCTCGCCGCCGACCGGTTCGGCGCCGACCGCAACGGTGCCGACCGCAGCGGTGCCGGCGTACCCCGCGAACGGGACCTTCGACTACCAGATCGGTGGTCCGTACGCCCCGCTGGCCGGAGTCACGATCGTGGACCGGGACCGGACCGCCTCGCCCGTGGCAGGCAAGTACAACGTCTGCTACATCAACGCCTTCCAGTCCCAGCCGGGCGAGTCGGCGGCCTGGGGCTCGCTGCTGCTCCGCACCTCGTCCGGTGGCCTGGTGCAGGACCCCGGCTGGCCGGGGGAGTACGTCGTCGACACCCGGCAGGCCGCGGCGGTTGCCGCGTTCGTCGGGACCTGGATCCGCGGGTGCGCCGCCAAGGGCTTCCAGGCGGTCGAGCTTGACAACCTCGACTCCGACACCCGCTCCGGCGGCCTGCTCACCGCGGCGAACAACCTCGACGTGTTCCGCCGCCTCGTGGCGGTCGGGCACGCGGCGGGGGTCGCCGTCGCGCAGAAGAACACCGTGGCGCTCTCCGCACAGGCGAAGGCTGCCGGTGCCGACTTCGCGATCGCCGAGGAGTGCCAGGTCTACGCCGAGTGCGGGGGCTACGCCGCCGTCTACGGCACGTCGTGGGTCGAGATTGAGTACACGGACTCGGCGTACTCCGCCGCCTGCTCGGCGCGCGGCGCCACGACCTCCGTGATTCGGCGCGACGTGCAGGTCGCGCCCGCCGGCTCGTCCGGGTACGTCTACTCGGCCTGCTGACCAGCGCGGCGTTGCGCAGCCTTTCCTCGCCGTGAGCCGCGGCTTCTCGGATCCGCTGAGGGCCCGGAGCACGCGGAGTAACTTCGCCGGGGTGGTGATCGGAGCGGACGGGCAGGTGGCAGTCCCGGATCCCGACAGCGTGCGGGATGCGCTGACGACCGTCTCCGGCGTGACCGGCGTCGAGGTCGACGCCGACGACTTCGCGGGGCCGATGCTCGTGCGGCTCTCGCTGGCCCCGGGGACGGACGAGACGGTCGTGTCGATGGCGGTCCATCCAGCCCTGATGCTGCGGTTCGGACCGGCGCTCGGCCCGGTGCGCATCGAGGTCGACGACTCCTCCGCAGCCGATCTTCATCCGCCTCGGCACCTGCGCGAGGGTCAGGTCGCCGCGGGACGCCACGGCGGGTCGACGTACGCACTCCTCGCCACCCACCAGGAGGACTTCGGCCTCACGGCGGGGCCC
>Ga0208851_1000621_pt1 | contig 14591 bp, 11 predicted proteins | sample NGESurshal092012_FD_184481 | JGI IMG/M metagenome (GOLD analysis project Ga0208851, IMG submission 184481) | Arctic peat soil microbial communities from Barrow, Alaska - NGEE Surface sample 415-2 shallow-092012 (SPAdes) | ecosystem: Environmental > Terrestrial > Soil > Wetlands > Peat ... | reverse complement strand
CTGGACCCGACCGGCGTGCGGTTCGTCGGCATCGAACTGCAGGTGGACTACATCGCCGGCATGGTGGTGGATCTGCGCGGCACCGTGCTCGCCCGGCGCCGGATCGGCCGGTCGATGGCCGATCTGGGGCCGGCCAGGGCGCTGGGCATCGTCGCCGATGTGGCCCGCGAACTTGTCGCCGATGCCGGCAGCACCGTCGATCAGGTGCAAAGCCTGCACCTTGCGGTGCCCGGTCTGGTCGACGCGGATGCCGGGATGCTGTCCTTCGCGCCGAACCTGCACTGGCACGACGTGGACATCGTGCACACCCTGATGGGCCGGCTGCAATGGACGAGCGCCCGAATCGGCGTCGACAACGACGCGAACATGGGCGCCATGGCGCACTACGCGGTCGGCCAGGTCTCCGGTACGTCGAACCTGCTGTACCTGGCCGGTGCGGTCGGGGTCGGCGCCGGAATGATCGTCGACGGCCGGATCGTCCGTGGCGCAGCCGGTTTCGCCGGCGAGGTCGGTCACATGACGATCGGCTCGCCGGACCGGTTGTGCGGCTGCGGGCGTCGGGGCTGCTGGGAGACCGAGGTCGGCCTGGCCGCACTGCTGGACATGGTCGCCGAACCCGGCGAACCGCTGCACGACGCCCGGGTGGATCTCGGCGCGCGGCTGGTGAAGGTGACCCAGCGGGCGGCCGACGGCGACCGCAGGGTGCTGGACGCGCTCGCCGAGCAGGCCCACTGGTTGGGCATCGGCATCTCCATCCTGGCCAATGTGCTCAACCCGGACACCATCGTGCTCGGCGGCCACTACCCCGCCGTCCGCAAGTACCTCGAGGAGCCGGTGCTGGCCGAGCTGCGGGCCAGGGTGCTGGCCGGGCCGGCCGCGCTGGGCCGGCTGGAATTCTCCCAGCTGGGCTTCGAGGCGGCCTCGCTCGGCGCGGCGCACGCGGGCATCGAACAGTTGATCGCCGACCCGACGCTGGCCGGGGTGCCCAGTTCGGCACGGTGATCGTCCACCGCCGCCACCGGCGGGCGCGCCGCCGAGCTCGATCGAAGGAGTGTGGGACACCGTCGTGACCGAGGACGTTCTTGTTGCGGGAATCGACTCCTCCACCCAGTCGACGAAGGTCGTGCTGGTGCGGGCCTCGGACGGCGTCGTCGTCGATCAGGCGTCGGCGGCCCACCCGCCGGGCACCGAGGTGGAACCGATGCGGTGGTGGGAGGCGTTGCAGCAGGCCGGTTCCGGACTGCTGGAACGGGCCGCCGCGATCGCCGTCGGCGGTCAGCAGCACGGGATGGTCGCGCTCGACTCGGGCGGCGCCGTCGTCCGCCCTGCCCTGTTGTGGAACGACCTGCGATCGGCGCCGCAGATCGCTTCGGTGGTCGATCATCTCGGCGGCCCGCGGGCCTGTGCCGACACCATCGGATCGGTGCCGGCGGCGTCGTTCACGGTGACCAAGCTGCGCTGGATGGCGGAGAACGAGCCGGCCACCGCCGCCCGCACCGCCGCCGTCCTGCTCCCGCACGACTGGCTGACCTGGATGCTGGCCGGTGGGCCGGAATCCGGGGCGGAGATGACCACCGATCACGGCGATGCCTCCGGAACCGGCTACTACTCTCCGGCCCGCCGGGAATGGTTACCGGAGGTCGCGCAGTGGGCGCTCGGCAGGGGCGCCGGTGGCCCGAGGGTGGTGTTGCCCCGGATCGCGGCGCCATCGGAGATCGTGGGACGGACCGCTTCCGGCGCCGCGTTGGGTGCCGGCACGGGCGACAACATGGCCGCGGCGCTGGGTCTGGGTCTGGGCACCGGCGACGTCGCGGTGTCGATCGGCACCTCCGGCACGGCGTTCTGCGTCACCGATACGCCGGCCGCCGATCCCACCGGGTCGGTGGCCGGGTTCGCCGATGCGACCGGCCGGTACCTGCCGCTGGTCGCCACGGTGAACGCGGCCCGGGTACTCGCCGTCGTCGGCACCCTGCTCGGCGTCGACCACACCGGGTTCGCCGATCTCGCGCTGTCCGCCCCCTCCGGGGCGGGCGGGCTGACCCTGTTGCCCTACCTGGACGGCGAACGCACCCCGAACCGACCCACCGCGACCGGGGTGCTGGCCGGGTTGACCTCGGCGGTGACCAGGGCGGATCTGGCCAGGGCCGCCGTCGAGGCGCTGCTCTGCTCGCTGGCCGACGCCGTTGACGCGCTGGGCAGCTCGCCGACACGGGTGCTGATGATCGGCGGCGCGGCCCGCAACCCAGCGATCCAGCACTTGGCACCGGCCATTCTCGGGGCGGACGTGCTGGTGCCCGAACCCGCCGAGTACGTCGCCCTCGGTGCCGCTCGGCAGGCCGCGTGGGCACTGGCCGGCACCCGGCAGCCGCCCATTTGGCGGGCCGCCGAGGCAGTGACGTTCAGCGCCGAACCGACGCCGCTGGTGCGGGCCCGGTACGGGGTGCTGCGGGACGGTACCGCCGGCTGGTGACGCCGCCCACCTCGTCGTCGCGGACTTTCCGGTCGTCAGCGGTCCTCGTCATGCCGGTCGTCGTGCTGCCCGCCGCCGGTCGGGATGATGATCACTTCGGGGACCTGCTCGAACAGCACCTCGGCGGCGTGCGGGTCCAACCGGTCGTCGGTCAGCAGGGTGGTGACGGCCCGTAACGGCGCGATCTGCGCGAGACCCACGACGCCCCACTTGGTGTGATCGGCCACCACCACCAACCGGCGGGCCGATTCGACCAGCGCCCGATTGGTCTCGGCCTCCAACAGGTTCGGCGTGGTCAGCCCCGCGCGCTCGTCGATGCCGTGCACGCCCATGATCACCATGTCCACGTGCAGCGACCGAATGGCTTGCACTGCAACGGGTCCGACCAGACCATCGGACGGGGTCCGCAGCCCGCCGGTGAGCACGACGGTGAGATCCGGTCGCTGCCGTGCGTTGAGCACCTCGGCGACCTTCAACGAGTTCGTCACGACGGTGAGATCCGCGATGTCGCCCAGGTGCCGGGCCAGCGTCCAGGTGGTGCTGCCCGCGGTGATCGCGATGGCCATCCCGGGGCGGATCAATTGGGCGGCCCTGGCGGCGATCGCCTCCTTCTCGAAGATCTCCCGCTGACTGGTCACCTCGAAGCCGGGCTCGATGGCGCTGGCCGTGTCCATCGCCGTCGCACCGCCGTGCACCTTGGACAGCAGACCCTTGCGGTCCAGCGTCTCCAGGTCGCGGCGTACCGTCATGTCCGAGACGCCGAGCAACGCGGTCAGGTGTGCCACCCGGGCACCGCCGGTCCGGCGGACCTCCTCGAGGATCCTGGCCTGACGCATGGCAGCGAGCACGGAGCGCTCCTTGGCAGATGGTGGCCGGCGCCGTCGCTCGGGCCTTCGGCTCAAACCTACCGAACCGGACGCGGTGTTGTTGGTACCTGTTGACTGGTTGCGGGATCGTGATGTGCGGCGGCGTGCCTGCCGGCCGGCGCATGGCCTCACCGGACCGACCCGAGACCGCCGCCGAGAGCGGTGCCCGAGACGGCCCGGCCGCATCGGTGACAAGATCGGATCCGTGTCGGATACCAGTGATGTGCGGCCGGCGGCCGGCGCGGCCTCGGCCGCGGCACCGGCGGCTGCCCGCCGACAGCGGGTGACGGCAGCCGACATCGACGCCGCCGCCCGCCGGATCGCCGGCGTCGCCGCCCTGACGCCGCTGGAGGTGTGCCCGCGGCTCAGCGCCGAGACCGGGACCACGGTGCTGCTCAAGCGGGAGGATCTGCAGGTGGTCCGGTCCTACAAGCTGCGCGGGGCGTTCAACCTGATGTCCCAGCTCAGTCCCGAGGAGCGGGGCGCCGGGGTGGTCTGTGCCAGCGCCGGCAACCACGCGCAGGGTGTCGCCTTCTCCTGCCGGGCGCTGGACATCAAGGGGCGGATCTACCTGCCCAACACCACGCCCCGGCAGAAGCGGGACCGCATCCTGTCGCACGGCGCCGGCACGGTGGAACTCGTCCTGACCGGCGACACCTTCGACGATGCCGCGCTTGCCGCGGCCACCCACGCCGCGGAGTCCGGCGCCGTGCTGGTGCCGCCGTTCGACGACCCGCGCACCATCGCCGGCCAGGGCACCGTCATCCGAGAACTGTTGCAGCAGTGGGGCCGCGCCCCGGACGTGGTGATCGTCCCGGTCGGTGGCGGCGGGCTGATCGCGGGCATCGTCAGCTATCTGCGCGAGCGCGCGCCCTGGGTGCGGGTGATCGGGGCCGAGCCGGCCGGCGCCCCCTCGATGCGCGCGGCGCTGACGGCCGGCGGCCCGGTCCGGCTGGAGGTCCTGGACCCGTTCGTCGACGGCGCCGCGGTCCGGCAGGTCGGCGCGCTGCCGTACGAGATCATCGCGGCAGCCGGGGTGCAGGTGATCGACGTCGACGAGGGCGCCATCTGCACCGAGATGCTCCGGCTCTACCAGAACGAGGGCATCGTCGCCGAGCCTGCCGGGGCGCTGGCGGTCGCCGCGCTGCCCGCCCTGGACGTCCCGCCCGGGTGCACGGTGGTCGTGCTGGTCACCGGCGGCAACAACGACGTATCCCGGTACGGCGAGATCGTCGAGCGGTCGCTGGTGCACCTGGGCCTGAAGCACTACTTCCTGGTGGATTTCCCCCAGGAGCCCGGGGCGTTGCGCCGTTTCCTGGACGAAGTCCTCGGGCCCGATGACGACATCACCCTGTTCGAATACGTCAAGCGGAACAACCGGGAGACCGGGCCGGCCCTGGTCGGTGTCGAGATCGGTTCCGCCGACGGGCTTCCCGCGTTGCTGGCCAGGATGCAGACTGCGCCGATGGAGGTGGAACGGATCCTGCCGGGGTCGGCGGCCTACCGGTACCTCACCTGACGCCCGGCGCCCCCGGGCGGATGTGCGCGAGTTGCGGCGACTTTTCGCGCGAATCGGACCCGTGCATGACCGATTTCTCGCCGCAACTCGTCGCACCCGGACGCTCGGGCGGTGGGAGAACTCCCCGTGAGCCCGGCGGGCGCCCCGTCGGCGGGGCATCATGATCCGGTGACGGACAGCCGCGCGAGTACCCGGCCGCCCGGCAGGACCGAATCGGCCGCCCGAACCGGGCCGGATACCCGAACCGGGCCTACCCTGCGACCTGCGCCGCACATCCGGATCGGGGTGGACACCGGCGGCACCTTCACCGACGTGGTCGCGGTCGACACCCGGACCGGGCAGGTCACCAGCACCAAAACCCCATCCACCCCCGCCGATCCCGCCGACGGCTTCCTCGCCGCCATCACAAAGGTCCTCGAACTGATCGGGGAGACGCCGGACGACGTCGAATCGGTCTTGCACGGAACAACTGTCGCCACCAACCAACTGCTGCAGGGCAAGGTCGGCGCGCTCGGTTTCATCACCACCACCGGGTACGAGTCGATGCTGGAGATCGCCCGGCAATCCGTCCCGGACGGCTACGGCAATTCCTATTTCTGGGTGAAGCCGGACCGGATCGTGCCCGCCGACCTGGTGCGCACCGTTGATGGCCGGCTGGACCACCGCGGCGCCGAGATCAGGCCGTTCGATCGCGGGTCCGCGGTGCGGGCCGTCCGGTTCTTCCGGGAGCGCGGGATCAGCACGCTGGCCGTCTGTTTCCTGCACTCCTACGCCAACCCCGCGCACGAGGAGCTGATGGGTGAGGTGATCGCCGAAGAGTACGGCGAGGCCGTGGTGTCGCTGTCCTCGCGGGTGCTGCCGGAGTACCGGGAGTACGAGCGGGCGATGACGACGCTGATCGACGCGGCCGTGAAACCGACAGTGGCCCGGTATGTCTCGGGCATAGCCGACCGGCTGGCCGCGCTGGCCGGCGACCGGGAGTTGCCGTTCTCGATCATGCGGTCCAACGGCGGGGTGCTCTCCGCGCACGAGGTGGTCCACCAGCCGATCAGCACGGTGCTGTCCGGCCCGGCGGCCGGAGCGCTGGGTGCGGCGAGGATCGCGGCCGGGGCCGGCTATCCCAGTGTGGTGACCTGCGACGGCGGTGGCACCTCCACCGACGTCACGGTGATCACCGGCGGCCGGCCTTCGCTGACCACGGAGGGCTCGGTCGGCCCGTTCCCCGCGAAGACCCCGATGATCGACGTGGTCACCGTCGGCGCCGGCGGCGGATCGGTGGCCTGGATCTCGCCGGAGGGCACGCTCAAGGTGGGGCCACGATCGGCCGGCGCCGACCCCGGCCCGGCCTGCTACTCGCTCGGCGGCACCGAACCAACGGTGACCGACGCGCACCTGATGCTCGGCCGGATCCCGCCACACCTGCTCGGCGGGGAGATACCGTTGGACGTCGGCGCCGCGACGGCCGCGCTGGCCGCGGTCGCCGGGCCGCTCGGCCTGTCGGTGGCGGATTGTGCGGCCGGCGTCCTGGAGATCTCCGCCTGGAATCAGGCCAACGCGCTGCGCCGGGTCACCACCAAACGCGGTCTGGACGTCAGGGACTTTCCGATGGTCACCTTCGGTGGCTCCGGCTCGCTGCTCGCCTGCCGGTTGATGGACATCCTGGACATCGCCTCGGTGGTGGTGCCGCCGAACCCGGGAAATGTCTCGGCCTACGGGTTGCTGACCGTCGACGTTCGCAACGACTACGTACGGACGGCTGTCGCGCCGGACGACGGCCTGGACCTGGACGCGGTCCGGCAGATCGTCGACGAGCTGACCGAGCAGGCCCGGGAAGCGTTGCGGCGCGAGGGTTTCCCTCGGCCGGTCCAGGTGATCGAAAGATCGGCGGACCTGCGCTACGTGGGGCAGGCGTTCGAGGTGCGGGTGGCCTGCCCCGACGCCGAGGTCGGCCGCGACTGGGCAGATGCGGTGGTGGAGTCCTTCCACGAGGCGCATCGGGCGTTGTACGGCTACGACTTTCGCGACAAGGTCGACCAGCGGGTGGAGTGGGTCAACCTGCGGGTCACCGGTGTCGGCCCGATCCCACGTCCGGAGATCCGTGAGATCACCGGCGGCAGGCGCGATCCGGCTGCGGTTGACCTGGGCGTCCGCCGGGTCTATTTCGGCGACTGGACGCAGGCCCGCATCGACGACCGGTCCACGCTGGGCGCCGGGGATGCCGTCGACGGTCCCGCGGTGATCCAGGAATTCGGGTCCACGGTGCCGCTGCTCCCCGGGTTCCGGGCGACTGTCGACCGGTTCGGCAACCTGATCATCAACCGGGTGGGGGCGGCATGACGGGCGCGCGCACGACCGCCACCGGCACTGCGCAGAATCCGGGGCACCCCCCCGGCACGGCCATCGATCCGGTGCTGGTCGAAATCGTGGCCGGTACCCTGGTTTCGGTCGAGGCGGAGGTGGAGACGGCGATCGGCCGCACCGCCCGCTCGCCGATGATCCGCGACGCACACGACTTCCGGGCCGGCATCCATGACGCGAGGATGCGCAAACTCACCGGTCGCTCGTATTCGGCGCTGGTACAGCCGGTGGTGCGGGACTACCCGATCGCCGAGATGGCGCCCGGCGACGTGTACTTCCACAACGACGTGTACCTGTCCGAGGGCGGCATCGGGCATCTGCCCGACCTGTGCGTGACGGTCCCGGTCTTCCACTCCGGCGAGGTGGTGGCGTTCGTCCAGGCCTTCGGGCACCACGACGACATCGGCGGAACCGTCCCCGGTTCCATGCCCTCGCACGCCACCAGCGTATTCGAGGAGGGCCTGATGGTGCCGCCCATCAGGCTGTGGGCGGCCGGGGTGCCGAACGAGGCGGCGCTCAAGATCATGACCCGCAATTCCCGCATGCCGGAGTCGCTCTCGGCCGATCTGGATGCCGAATGCGCCGCCTGTCTGATGGGGGCACGGCGGCTGGCCGAGCTCTTCGACCGGTACGGCCGGGCGTCGATCGAGGCCGCCTTCGAGGCCATCCTGCAGGCCACCACCCGCACCTACCGGACCGAGTTGCTGTCCAAGATCCCGGACGGCGAGTACGTGTGGGAGGACTACGCCGAACACGACGGGGTCGACGAACCGCGGCTGCACACCCAACGGATCACCCTGACCAAACTCTCGGCCGGTGACGGGATCACCGACGGGCGGCTGATCTTGGATTTCACCGGCACCTCGGCGCAGGCCAAAGGGCCGATCAACCACTGCGCGGACTACTCGGGCGGCGTCTTCCTGGCCAAATGGCTCGCCCCGATCCTGCGGAACCTCGCGGACTCACCGGACCGGATGGCCGAATTGGAGGTCAATGAGGGGGTGGTCCCGCTGATCGAGATGCGTTTCCCGGCAAAGGGAACGCTGCTCACGCCGATCTTCCCGGCGCCGACCAATGCGCGAACGTTCGTCATCCTGCGGTTGCTCGGGGTGTTGGCCGGGGTGCTCGCGAAGGCGGTGGGCGGCAGGATGCCGGCCGACCAGGAGACGATCAGGTACACCGGTGTCTACGGCACCGACGCCGATGGCCGGCCGTATCTGGTGCGCGAGGTGCTGGGCGGCGGATCGGGCGGTCGGTACTACGCGGACGGCGAGGACACCATCCATGTGGTACCCGATTCGCGGAACCTGCCGACCGAATTCACCGAGGCGCGGTTCCCCTTCATCGTCGAAAGGCTCGGTCTGGCCATCGATTCCGGTGGGCCGGGGCGGTACCGGGGCGGCCTGGGCTACGACAAGCACATCCGGATGCTGCTCGACGCGCGCTTCATGTCCATCGCCGACCGGTCGATCCTGTCCTGCTGGGGGCTCGACGGCGGCCGGGCCGGCCAGCCGTTCTCGGTGACCATCGATCCGGGCGGCGCGAACGAGCGGACCGTCGATGCGCTGGCCGACGGAGAGCCCGTCCGAGCCGGCGAGGTGATCCGGATCCGCACCACCGGCGGCGGCGGCTGGGGTGACCCGCTGACCAGGCCACCGGCCCAGGTGCTGCGAGATGTTCGGTGGCACAAGGTGTCCGTGGAGGGTGCGCTGTCCGACTACGGAGTGGTGATCGGCGGCGGCCCGGACGAGTACGTGGTCGACGACGACGCCACCGCCGCGGCGAGAGCCCTGCTCGCGGCCGAGGTGCCCGCGGACGCCCCGTTCTTCGACCGCGGGCCCGGCTATGCCCGGCTGTCCGGCGGCCGGGCGTTCGCCGAGGTCGACCTGCGCTGAGCTACCCCGGCCGGCGGTGCAGCAAGGCGCCCCAGAGGTGTTCCGCCCGGTGCCCGCTCCGCCGCCAGGACCACGCTCACCGCGGGAACTGCGGCGGCGACGGTCTGCGGTGCCCGATCCAGCCCCGCGGCGACCGCTCCGGCGGGCAGTACCAGCCAGAAGGTGAGCACTCGGTAGATCACCACGGCCGCGGCGGCGGGCGCGGCGGTCGCCCCGGCGGCGATCAGACCGGCGAGCAGGGCGGCGTCGATGACGCCGAGACCACCCGGCGTGAACGGCACCTGCCGCAGTGCCTGCACCCCGAGGTACACGGTGGCAACGGCGACCAGATCGACGGTCGCGCCGACCGCCTGCGCCGCGCAGAGCAGCACGGCGAAATCGGCGACCCACTTCAGCAGCGCCCAGCCGGAGGTGGCGCGCCAGCCGGCAAACGGGATGGTTCGCACTGTCGCTGCGAATGTCCGGGTGGACCGCTGCAGCATCGCGGCCAGCCGGCCGGTCGGTACGGTGCGGCTCCCCGCGCTCGGCCGGGCCCACAAGGCGGTGCCGGCGACGATCGTCAGGGCGATGACGGAGATCGTCAGGAGCTCGTTCCCGGCGATCAGGCCGGCCGCGTCGTCGAGCAGGGACGGACCGGCGAACACCAGGTAGAGCAGCAGCAATGCACCGGTCAGCACCCCGGCGGAGGCGACCATGGTGACGCCCACATCCGGCGCCCGCAGGCCGGCCCGCCGCAGCCGTCGGTAGGTGTAGCCCGCGCCGAGCGCCGTCCCGGCGGGTAGCGCCATCGACAGGGCGCCGCTGGCCAGGGTGAGTTCCATCGATCCCCGACCGGTCAGATCACCACCCAGGTCGACCACCAGCCGTCGTTGCAGCATCGAAAATGCCAGCAGCGCAACGATTTCCGCCGCAACGGCGGCCAGCAACCAGCCGGGCGCCGCGTCCGCGAGCAGGCCACCGATCGAGGACAGCGAGGGGATCTCGTCCCACACGGCCCAGACTCCGACCCCGACGGCCGCGACCCCGACGGCGGCCCAGAGTGCGCCCCGCCTGCCGGCTCTGCCGGTCGGTGATGCTGGTTCGCTCACTCCGTGATCATGACGGGCCGGCGCGGTCGGGTCGTCGTCCGGTCGGCGACACTTACCCCTACCACCGCGGCGGTATGCCCACCCTGATCCCGACCGAACGCGGGCCGGCCGAGGGCCGGACGCGGGACTGGCGGGGGCCCGACGTGGGCCTGACTCGGGTCGGTCTCTGGCGCATCAGACCGCTCTCGTAGGCGATCACCACCAGCTGGGCGCGGTCGCGGGCCCCGAGTTTGGTCATCGCCCGGTTGACGTGCGTCTTGGCGGTGAGCGGGCTGACCACCAGATGTTCGGCCAGTTCGTCGTTGGACAACCCCATGGCCACCAGGGAGAGCACCTCGAGTTCCCGCGGGGTGAGCATGGTCAGCCGGTCCGGGGACCCCCCGTCGGACCGCTGCGGGCGGTCAAGGAAGGTGGTGATCAGGGCGCGGGTGGCGAGCGGGGAGAGCAGCGAGTCGCCCCGGGCGACGACCCGGATGGCGTCGAGCAGTTCGTCCGGCCCGACGCCTTTGCCGAGGAAGCCGCTCGCACCGGACTGCAGCGCCTGGAAGACGTATTCGTCGAGCTCGAACGTGGTCAACACCAGCACCTTCACCTCGCCCGACGCGGGGTCGGCGATAATCGCCCTGGTGGCGGCGAGCCCGTCCATCTCCGGCATCCGGATGTCCATCAGCACCACGTCGACGCCGCCGGTCCTGACCCGGTCGACGGCCTCCCGGCCGGTGGCCGACTCGCCGACCACCGTCAGGTCCTCCGCCGAGTCGATCAGGACCCGGAACCCGGCGCGCAGCAGGGCCTGGTCGTCGACGAGCAGCACCCTGATGGCCGCCGGTGCACCCGGCTCCGTGCTCACGCTGGGGGCAAGCCCACCGGTAGCGGGATCGGCAACGTCACCGCCGTGACGAACCCGCCGCCCGGTGTCGGCCCGGCACGGAGGTCTCCGCCGATACTGCTGACCCGTTCCCGCATGCCGACCAGGCCGAACCCACCGGAGGTGCTGGCGCGTCGGGCGGCCGCCCTGGACCCGTCGCCGGTGCCGGCGTTCGTCACGGTGATGGCCAACTGCCGCGGCCGGTAGTCGAACTCGACCACCACCTCGGCGTGCCCGGCGTGCTTACGGACGTTGGTCAGCGATTCCTGGACCGCTCGGTAGGCGACCAGGTCGGTCGCCGTTGGCAATGACTGCAGGGCGCCACTGACCACCGTGTCGAACTCCAGGCCGACGGCCCGGAAGCTCTCGATCAGCTCGGTGATCCGGTCGAGGCCAGGTGTCGGCTCGGCGGGGACCTCGGTGTCAAGGGACTCGCCGGGTTCCCGCAGCACGCTGACCACGGCCTGCATCTCGGCGAGCACCGAACGCGCGGCCGTGCGGACGTGGTCCAGCGCCTCCCGCGCCTGCGCCGGGTCGCGCTCCAGGAGATGACCGGCGACGCCGGCCTGCACATTGACCACCGCGATGTGATGGGCCAGCACGTCGTGCAGTTCGCGGGCGATGCGCAGCCGCTCATCGCCCACCCGCCGCCGCGCTTCCTGGTCACGGGACTCCTCGGCCCGCCTGGCTCGTTCCTCCACGGCCGCCACGTAGGCGCGGCGATTGCGGACGGCGTCGGCCAGTGCGATCGCCAGCGCGCAGAGTGCGGCCACCGCCACCGGTCGCGGATGAGACCAGTACTCGGCGTCGACGACCGATCCGATGGCCAGCGCCGTCAGGGTGACCACGACCGCCGCAATGATCGCGCCGCGCCGTTGGCCGGCCAGGGTGAGGGTGACGAGCGCAGCCACCACCGCCAGGATCAGCGGTGGCACGTCGTGGCTGGTGGCCTGCAGCAACAGGTACCCGGCGGCGGTGACGACCAGCACCGGCCACGGGTGGCTGCGGCGCAGCAGCAACGACAGGCAGGCGATGGCGGTGGCGGCCCAGGCCCAGTCCGGCGGGACCGGGTCCCCGCCCATCCGGTGGCCGGCGATCAGTCCGCCCGCCGTGAGCAGGAAGAGATTGCCAGCGCCAGGCCGGCGTCGTACAGGTGCGGGTGGTCGCGGCAGCCGACAGCCCAGGATCGGTGCCACCGTCCTGGCTCCCGTTCGGGGTCGGGTTCGGCCGGCCGCGCCGTGTGCGGGCCGCCGGTGGTCGCCGATCCGGGGGTGTGGGCGGTGGTTGCCGCGGCCGGAGCTGTGCCGGTGACCGGTGGCCCGGACTGCCTGCGCACGACGACGTCCGGAGCCGCAGCCCCGGGCACCGCCGTTTTTTTCATGGTCGTTTCCTCACGTTCCCAGCCTAGGCGCGCGAGGCTCAGGCATCCCGGCGGCGGATCAGCACGGCGGCGGCGGCCAGCAGGACCACCAGCCAGCCGACGAAGACGGCCGCGCCCGCACCGGCGCTGAGCAGGGTGTCCGATCCGCTGACGCTGGTGAACGCCGAGCCGGCGTTGGACGGCAGGTACGGCGTGAGAGTGGTGTTCCAGTCCTCGGGCAGGATCAGCCGGGCCAGCCCGGGGATGATCAACAACGTTGCCACGACGATCGAGATCGCCCCGGCGGTGTTGCGCATCAGCGCTCCGACGGCGATGCCCAGGACCCCGATACCGGTCAGGTAGAGCCCGGCCCCCAGCACCGCACGGAGCACACCGTCGGCGGCCAGGGTGGTGTTCTTGCCGTCGCCCAGGATGGCCTGCCCGACCAGGAACGAGGCCAGGGTGGCCACCACCATCAGCCCGGCAAGCACACCGAACAGCACGAGCGCCTTGGCCCAGAGGACGGGGAGCCGGCGGGGCACCGCGGCGAAGGTGCTGCGGATCATGCCGTTCGCGTACTCGTTGCTGATGAACAGCACGCCCAGCACGCCGACGATGAGCTGCGCCAGGGTGACCCCGGCCAGGCTGATCGCGGTCGGATCGGTACTGGCGAACGGGCCGCCGCCCGGGCGCGGACCGGTCTGGGTCACCGCGCCGGAGGCCACCGATGCGGCCAGCGCGCCGAACGCGATCATCAGCACCGCGGCGGCCAGCGCCATGACGGTCCACGACCGCACCGAGCGGAGCTTGATCCACTCCGAGCGGACCACCCGTCGCTGGGTGACGGCCAGCTCGGCACCGTCCCGGGCGAGTCCGCGGGTCTCGTCGACCATGCTCATCAGGCGGCGCTCCTGTCGGTGGCGGACGCGTCCAGGTGCGCCGGGTAGTCAACGGAGTCCCGGGTGAGGTCCATGAACGCCTGTTCCAGCGAGACCGTGCGCGGGGTCAGCTCGTACAGCACGATCCCGGCGGCGGCCGCCCGTTCGCCGACGATCCTGGAGTCCAGGCCGCTGATCTCGATCACTTCGCGATCGGCACCGGCCCGGACGGCGACACCCTCGCCGCGGACCAGCTCGGCCAGCCGCCCGGCCTGCGGCGACCTGACGTGCACCCCCCGCTGCTCCGCCCCGGCGCCCAGTTCGGACATCGGGATCTCGGCGATCAACCGGCCTCGACCGATGATCACCAGGTGTTCGGCGACCGCCCCGAGCTCGGTGATCAGGTGCGAGGAGACGAATACGGTGCGGCCCTGCGCGGCCAGATCGGCGAGCAGCCCGCGGATCCACAGGATGCCCTCCGGGTCGAGCCCGTTGACCGGCTCGTCGAACAGCAGGATCTGCGGATCGGCCAGCAGCGCACCGGCGATGCCCAGCCGCTGGGACATCCCCAGGGAGAAATCAGCCGCGCGGCGGCCGGCGGCGCCGCTCAGGCCGACCAGGTCCAGGACCTCGTCGACCCGCGCGGGCGTCACCCCGGTGGTCGCGCCGTCGGCGAGCAGGTGGTTGCGGGCGGACCGGGCCGGGTGCACGGCCTTGGCCTCGAGCAGCGCACCGACCTCGTGGATCGGCGCGCGGTGTTCGGCGTAGCGGCGGCCGTCGATGGTGATCTGACCGGAGTCCGGCCGGTCCAGCCCGATGATCATCCGCATGGTGGTCGACTTGCCGGCGCCGTTCGGGCCGAGAAAGCCCGTCACCACACCGGGTTTCACCTCGAACGCCAGGTCGTCGACGGCGACCTGCTGGCCGTACCGCTTGCTGATGTGATCGATGACGATCAAGGGGCCCCCCTGGTCGGGCACGGAAGAATTGACGCTTCCCAGACTGCCCGCCCGATCCGCCCCCGTCGTCGTCCCCCGGGTGACTCTTCGCCGTACCGCGCCCGCGGTACCGGCAGCACCTGCCGGCACCGACCGGCACCGACCGGCACCCACCGGCACCGACCGGCCAGGTCGGGCCGCGGGCGTCATCGCGCAGGCCGAGACCTGCCGGCAGCGCGGACCGGCGGATCCGCCCGATCCCGGTTCGGCTAGGACGGTATGAGTGGCCCCCGACCGCTTGACGGGGCCGGGGCCTCTCTCGCAAGTTGGTCGTGGATTGCCGGCGGGGAG
>Ga0208851_1000619_pt1 | contig 14625 bp, 13 predicted proteins | sample NGESurshal092012_FD_184481 | JGI IMG/M metagenome (GOLD analysis project Ga0208851, IMG submission 184481) | Arctic peat soil microbial communities from Barrow, Alaska - NGEE Surface sample 415-2 shallow-092012 (SPAdes) | ecosystem: Environmental > Terrestrial > Soil > Wetlands > Peat ... | reverse complement strand
CCCGCCGGCCCACGCTCGACCGGCGTGCGCGTCGTGGCCCTGGGCGGAGGCCACGGACTCTCCGCCACGCTGCGCGCGCTGCGCCGCGTCACCGACGACGTCACCGCCGTCGTCGCGGTCTCCGACGACGGAGGCTCGAGCGGGCGGCTGCGCCGGGAGTTCGGCGTCGTGCCCCCGGGCGACCTGCGGATGGCGCTCGCGGCGCTGTGCGGCGACGACACCTGGGGCCGCACCTGGAGCAGGGTGGTGCAGCACCGGTTCGCCGGTGCCGGCGACCTCGCCGGGCACTCGCTCGGCAACCTGCTCATCACCGCGCTGTGGGAGGAGACCGGCGACATCGTCACCGGTCTCGACTGGGTGGGGGCGCTGCTCGGCGCCCACGGACGCGTCCTCCCCGTGGCCGTCCAGCCGCTGCAGGTCGTCGCCGACGTCGCCGGGCTGCACCCGGAGGACGCGTCGATCGTCGAGCGGGTCATGGGCCAGGTCCAGGTTGCGACCACCCGCGGCGAGGTCGTGGGCCTGCACCTCGAGCCGTCGGACGCCGTCGCCTGCCCGGCCGCCGTCGAGGCCATCGCCGACGCCGAGGCCATCGTGCTCGGCCCGGGATCGTGGTTCACGAGCGTCCTGGCACCGCTGCAGGTGCGCGGCGTCGGGGACGCCGTCTGCGGAGCGGCCGGTCGGGTTGTCGTGGTCCTCAACCTCGCGCCCCAGCCGGGGGAGACGAGCGGCTTCTCCCCGCAGCGTCACCTGGAGGTCCTCGCCGCCCAGATGCCGCTGCTGCGGGTCGACACGGTCCTGGCCGACCCCGAGCACGTCGAGGACGTCGACGCGCTCGCGTCCGCCTCGGCCGCCCTCGGCGCTCGGCTCGCGCTGGCACCTGTCGCCAGCCGTGACGGGTCTCCGCGCCACGACGTCGACCTGCTCGCCTCCGCGCTCGGCGGGGTGCTCGCCCCCTGAGCGCCGGACCCGTGCGGTCGCGACCGGCTCCGCGGATCGGCCGCCCGTGTTCGAGGGTTGTTGACCCGAGTGGCAGGATGCGGCGCATGGCGATGACGGCAGCGGTGAAGGATGAACTGGCACGCCTGAAGATCACCAAGCCCTGCTGCCGCAAGGCCGAGGTCTCGGCGATCCTGCGCTTCGCCTCGGGCCTGCACATCGTCGGCGGGAAGATCGTGATCGAGGCCGACCTCGACACAGCCGCCGCGGCCCGGCGGCTCCGCAAGGACATCGCGGAGGTCTTCGGCCACTCCAGCGAGATGACCGTCGTGCACCCTGGTGGACTGCGCAAGGGCAACCGCTACCTCGTGCGGGTCCACCACGAGGGTGAGCAGCTCGCGCGTCAGACCGGCCTGGTGGACGCGAGCGGTCGCCCGGCGCGCGGCCTCCCGACCGCGATCGTCAACGGTTCGCGGTGCGACTCCGAGGCGGCGTGGAGGGGTGCCTTCCTCGCACACGGCTCGCTCACCGAGCCCGGTCGCTCCTCCGCCCTCGAGGTCACCTGCCCGGGACCCGAGGCCGCCCTGGCGCTGTCCGGTGCCGCGCGCCGGCTCGGAATCGCGGCGAAGCCCCGCGAGGTGCGCGGCGTGGACCGCGTGGTGATCCGTGACGGCGACGCCATCGCGGCCCTGCTGACCCGCCTCGGCGCGCACGAGTCCGTCCTCGCGTGGGAGGAGCGGCGGATGCGCCGCGAGGTGCGGGCCACCGCCAACCGCCTGGCGAACTTCGACGACGCCAACCTCCGTCGCTCCGCGCGCGCCGCGGTCGCCGCCGGGGCCCGGGTGACCCGTGCGCTCGAGATCCTCGGGGACGAGGTCCCTGAGCACCTCGCCGAGGCGGGTCGTCTGCGCATGGAGCACCAGCAGGCCTCACTCGAGGAGCTGGGCGCGCTCGCGGACCCACCCATGACCAAGGACGCCATCGCCGGCCGGATCCGCCGGCTGCTGGCGCTCGCGGACAAGCGCGCGGGGGAGCTCGGCATCCCCGACACCGAGGCGGGCATCCCCGCCGATCTCGTCGACGCCGACTGAGCCCGCACCGGCCGCGAGCGAGGTGTGGGCCTGCTCACGAGTGCACCCGCAGCCAGCAAGCGGTTGCACGATTCCGATAGGGTCGGAGACGCCACGCGGGCACGTCACGTGCCCCGCGACCGAAGGGCCGGCAACGATGCCGGCTGCCGACTCGTGACTCAAGACGAGGACTGAACATCGTGACCGTTCGTGTGGGCATCAATGGCTTTGGCCGTATCGGCCGCAACTACTACCGTGCGCTGCTGGCGCAGGGCGCCGACGTCGAGATCGTCGCCGTGAACGACCTGACCGACAACGCCACCCTGGCGCACCTGCTCAAGTACGACAGCATCCTCGGCCGCCTCGGGGCCGACGTGAAGGCCACCGAGGACGCGATCCTGGTCGGCGACAAGAAGATCGTGGCGCTCGCCGAGCGCGACCCCGCGAAGCTCCCCTGGGGCGACCTCGGCGTCGACGTCGTCATCGAGTCGACCGGCTTCTTCACCGACGCATCCAAGGCGCGCGGCCACATCGAGGGCGGGGCCAAGAAGGTCATCATCTCGGCGCCGGCCAAGGGCGAGGACGCCACGATCGTCATGGGTGTCAACCATGACATCTATGACCCGGCCAACCACAGCATCATCAGCAACGCCTCGTGCACCACGAACTGCCTCGCGCCGATGGCCAAGGTCATCAACGACTCGTTCGGCATCGAGAGCGGCCTGATGACGACGATCCACGCGTACACCAACGACCAGGTCATCCTCGACTACCCCCACAAGGACCTGCGTCGCGCTCGTGCCGCCGCCATCAACATGATCCCGACCAGCACCGGTGCAGCCAAGGCGATCGGCCTGGCCCTGCCCGAGCTCAAGGGCAAGCTCGACGGCTACGCCATGCGCGTCCCGGTCCCGACCGGGTCTGCAACCGACCTGACGGTCACGCTGACCCGTGAGGCTTCGGCCGAGGAGATCAACGCGGCGATCAAGGCTGCCGCAGAGGGTCCGCTCAAGGGCGTCCTCGAGTACACCGAGGACCCGATCGTCTCCACCGACATCGTGACCAACCCGGCCTCGTGCATCTTCGACGCGGGCATCACCAAGGTCCTCGGCAACACCGCCAAGGTCCTCGGCTGGTACGACAACGAGTGGGGCTACAGCAACCGCCTCGTGGACCTGACCGCGTTCGTCGGCAAGTCTCTGTAAGGCGCCGTCGTGCACACGATCGACGACCTCGACGTCGCCGGTCGCCGCGTCCTCGTGCGGGCGGACTTCAACGTCCCGCTCGAGGACGCCGGTGACGGCACCCGTCGCATCACCGACGACGGTCGCATCCGCGCTGCGCTCCCGACCATCGAGTCGCTGCGTTCGCGGGGCGCCCGCGTCATCCTCGTGGCGCACCTCGGCCGCCCCAAGGGCGAGGCGAAGCCGGAGCTGTCGCTGGCCCCGGTCGCCCAGCGGCTCGCCGAGCTGCTGCACGTGCCCGTGGCCCTGGCCGGCGACGTCACGGGGCCCTCGGCCCAGGCGATCGTCGCCGACATGGCCGACGGTGACGTCGTCCTGCTCGAGAACGTCCGCTACGACGCCCGAGAGACGAGCAAGGATCCCGCCGAACGGGCGGCCCTGGCCGCCGAGCTCGCGTCGCTCGCCGACCTCTTCGTGAGCGACGGCTTCGGCGTCGTGCACCGGGAGCAGGCGAGCGTCACCGACGTCGCGCGGCTCCTGCCGCACGCTGCCGGCCGTCTCGTGCTCTCCGAGGTCGAGGTGTTCCGCAAGGTCCTCGGCGACCCGGACCGCCCGTACGCCGTCGTCCTCGGTGGTTCCAAGGTCAGCGACAAGCTCGGCGTGATCGAGAACCTACTCGGCTCGGTCGACCGGCTCCTCGTCGGCGGCGGCATGTGCTTCACCTTCCTCGCCGCGCAGGGCAAGGGCGTCGGCTCGTCCTTGCTCGAGGCCGACCAGATCGAGACCGTGAAGGGCCTCATCGCGACCGCCGAGGCACGCGGCGTGGAGCTGGTGCTCCCCGTCGACGTCATCGTCGCCACCGCGTTCTCGGCCGACGCCGAGCACAAGGACGTCACGGTCGACGACATCGAGGACGGCTGGATGGGGCTCGACATCGGCCCGAACAGCCGCGCGTTGTTCGCCGACCGGCTCGCCGACGCGAAGACGGTCGTGTGGAACGGCCCGATGGGCGTCTTCGAGATGGCTCCCTACGCCGAGGGCACCCGCGCGGTGGCCGAGGCGATCACTCGTGTCGACGGCCTCACGGTGGTCGGCGGTGGCGACTCCGCCGCCGCGGTCCGCCTGCTCGGGATCGACGAGTCCGGCTTCTCCCACATCTCGACGGGTGGAGGTGCGTCCCTGGAGTTCCTCGAGGGCCGGACCCTGCCCGGCATCGCAGTCCTGGAGGACTGACCATGGCCGCTGGCCGCCTCCCGCTCATGGCGGGCAACTGGAAGATGAACCTCAACCACCTCGAGGCCATCGCCGTCGTGCAGAAGCTCGCCTTCGCACTCAACGAGGCCGACCTCGAGGCCTGCGAGGTGGCGGTTCTCCCGCCCTTCACCGACATCCGTTCGGTGCAGACGCTCATCGACGCCGACAAGCTCGACCTGCGCTACGGCGCGCAGGACCTGTCCGCGCAGGACAAGGGCGCCTACACCGGCGAGATCAGCGGGGCGATGCTCGCCAAGCTGGGCTGCACCTACGTCGCCGTAGGCCACAGCGAGCGCCGCGAGTACCACGCCGAGACCGACGAGGTCGTCAACGCGAAGGTCCAGGCCGCCTACCGCAATGCGCTCACGCCGATCCTCTGCGTCGGCGAGGTGCTCGAGATCCGCAAGGCCGGCACGCACATCGAGCACACCCTGGCTCAGCTCGACGGCGCGCTCGCGGGCCTGCCGGCGGACAAGGCGCGCTCGATCGTGATCGCCTACGAGCCCGTGTGGGCCATCGGCACCGGTGAGGTGGCCACGCCGGAGGACGCCCAGGAGGTGTGCGCCGCGATCCGGACCCGTCTGGCGGAGCTCTACTCCGGCGACCTGGCCGACGGCGTCCGGGTCCTCTACGGCGGCTCCGTGAAGGCCTCGAACGTGGCCGCGATCATGGCCAAGCCCGACGTCGACGGGGCCCTCGTCGGCGGTGCGAGCCTCGACCCCGACGAGTTCGTGGCCATCTGCCGCTTCCGCCTGCACCCCGCAGACGAGTCCTGACCCGTACGTCGTCGCACCGCTCCGGCATGCCCCGGGGCGGTGCGCCGACGTTCGCTGGTGCTCGTCACGTATCCTGACCTGACGCGCCGGGCTCCCGGCGCGCCCCGAGGAGAGTGAACACCGTCGTGGTCGTCCTGTTCGAGATCCTGCTGATGATCGTCAGCGGCCTGCTGATCCTGCTCGTGCTCCTGCACAAGGGGAAGGGCGGGGGTCTCTCCGACATGTTCGGCGGCGGCATCTCCTCGTCCTTCGGAGGGTCCAGCGCGGCCGAGCGCAACCTCGACCGGATCACCGTCGCCCTCGGGCTCGTGTGGGCCGCCCTCATCGTCGGCCTCGGCCTCCTGCTCAAGTCCTGAACGTCCCGTCCGTACGCGAGAGAGGCACCACCTGTGGCCAGTGGAAGCGCGATCCGGGGCAGCCGTGTCGGAGCCGGACCCATGGGCGAGGCCGAGCGCGGTGACGCCGCTCCCCGCCACCGCGTGACGTTCTACTGCGCGAACGACCACGAGACGCGGCCGAGCTTCGCCACCGAGGCCTCGGTGCCGGAGACCTGGGACTGTCCGCGCTGCGGGTTGCCCGCCGGGCGCGACAAGGACAACCCGCCTGCGGCCCCCAAGGTCGAGCCGTACAAGACCCACCTGGCCTACGTGAAGGAGCGGCGCAGCGACGCCGACGGCGAGGCCATCCTCAACGAGGCGCTCGCGAAGCTCCGCGACCAGTAGTCACGCACAGCGCTCGACGGCCCGCTCACAGTGTGAGCGGGCCGTCGGCGTCGTCACGGGCTGGCGAGGCGCCGCAGCTCGGGAGGCAGGGACGAGGCGGCCGCCTCGTCCAGGAGTGCGACGGTGCGATCGCGACCGCGGGCGCCGGCCCCCGGAACCTGCACCGGCCCCGCGTCGGACAGGGCCAGGCGCACGGCGTCGGCCTTGTCGCGGCCGGCGACGATGAGCCACACCTCGCGGGAGGCCTGCAGCGCAGGAAGGGTCAGCGAGACGCGCAGCGGCGGAGGTTTCGGGGACCCATGGACACCGACGACAGTGCGCTCGCGCTCATGGACCCCCGGGAGCTGCGGGAACAGGCTCGCGACGTGGGCGTCGGGACCGATCCCGAGCAGGCACACGTCGAACGACGGCAGCTCCGCATGGTCCTCGGGCCGCGCCCATCGCTGCAGCTCGCGGGCGTAGGCCGCGGCGGCCTCGTCGACGTCGAGGCCCGAGTCCGCCGACGGCATCGCATGCACGTGAGCCGGATCGAGGGGAACGTGGTCGAGGAGCGCCGCACGCGCCTGGAGCTCGTTGCGGTCAGGATCGGTCGAGGTCACGTAGCGGTCGTCGCCCCACCACACGTGCAGCCTCGGCCAGTCGATGCTGTCCCGGGACGCCGCCGCCTCGAGGGCGGCCAGGCAGGAGATCCCGATGTGCCCGCCGGTGAGGCACAGGTGCGCGTGCCGCCCGTCGGACTGCGCCTCGACCAGCGAGGTGACGAGGCGCGCGGCGATCGCGTCGGCGAGCTCTCCCGGGTCACGCGCGACGATGACCTCCGGGGTGCTCACGCGCCCCGCCCCCGTCGGCCGGTCGGTGCGGTCGTGGGCTTCGTGGCCGGCCGCTTCGCGGCGGGCTTCGCGCGCGAGGCACCGGCGGCCTTCGCGCCCTTGGCGGCAGGAACCGCAGCGGACCCGCGGTGGTCGGAGTGCGCAGCCCACGTGGCCAGCTGGGGCAGCGCCTGCAGCGTCTCGCCGTAGATCTCGTCCGGGTCCAGTCGGCGCAGCTCTTCGGCGATGAGAGCCTCGATCGTGCGCCGCTGCAACGGTGCCTCGCGGTCGGGGAAGCCGGGCCGGACCATGCGTGCGACCCTGCCGTCGGGACGCGTGATGGAGATGTCGCCTCGCTCGGTGTGCAGCACGACGCCGGTGAGCCCCGGACCGCGGCTGACGTGGACGTCGACCGGCACCGCAAGACCTCGCTGCATCCAGGCGGCCAGCAGCAGGGCGGACGGGTTGTTGCGCTGCGCGCTCACGCTCGCTCGCACGACCGTCTCGAAGGGCTCGTCGAGCGCCGAGGCCACAAGGGCGCGCCACGGGGTGATGCGGGTCCACGCCAGGTCCGTGTCGCCCGCGCGGTACGACGTACGGCGGACCTCGAGCGCGCGCACGGGCCGGGAGGCCGCTCCGGCGTCGGTGATACGCCGCTGCGCGAGCCGGCCGACCGGGTCGGCCGCGACGTCGTCCGGGGCGGTTCCCGGCCACCACACCACGACCGGCGCGTCGGGCACCAGGAGTGGCAGGACGACGGAGGACACGTGGTGGGAGAGCGGGCCGCGCAGCCGGAGCTCGGCGAGCTCGCCGAGGCCGTCCGCGCCGCCCACGGTGATCTCGGCATCGAGCCTGGCCGGGCCCCGCCCCGGACGCGGGATGGCCGTGAGGATGCGGCACGGGTGCTCGCGCGCGGCCTCCGCGGCCGCGCGGACCGCATCCGCCTGGGTCGCCTCGTCGGCGACGATGACCAGCGTCAGCACGCGTCCGACGGCGCTCGACCCCTGCCGGAACCGCTCGGCCGAGATCGCGGTGCCGACCTCGCTCGCGGTGGTGTCGTCCAGCCGGACGCTCATGGTCGCCTCCAGGCACGCCCGTCGCGGGCGAGCATCTCGTGCGAGGACGCAGGCCCCCAGGTGCCGGACTCGTACTGCTCGGGCTGCCCCCTGCTCGCCCAGTGCTCGAGGACGGGGTCGAGGATCTTCCAGCCGAGCTCGACCTCCTCGTGCCGCGGGAACAGCGGCGGGTCCCCGAGGAGCACGTCGAGGATCAGTCGCTCGTAGGCCTCCGGGCTCGACTCGGTGAAGGAATCGCCGTAGGCGAAGTCCATGTTGACGTCGCGGACCTCCATCTGGGTGCCCGGCACCTTCGAGCCGAAACGCATCGTGATGCCCTCGTCGGGCTGGATCCGGATCACGATGGAGTTCTGCCCGAGCTCCTCGGTGTCGGTCGCGCTGAAGGGCAGGTGCGGTGCGCGCTTGAACACGATCGCGAGCTCGGTGACCCGGCGTCCCAGCCGCTTGCCCGTGCGCAGGTAGAACGGCACGCCGGACCAGCGCCGGGTGTCGATTCCGAGGCGAACCGCGGCGAACGTCTCGGTCGTCGATGTGGGGGAGATGCCCTCCTCCTCGAGGAACCCCTGGACCTGCAGGCCGCCCTGCCAGCCGGCGGCGTACTGACCGCGCGAGGTGTGCAGGTCGAGGTCCTTCGGCAGCGTGAGCGCCGAGAGCACCTTCCCCTTCTCGACCCGTACGTCCTTCGCGAGGAAGGACAGCGGCTCCTCCATCGCGGTCAGCGCGAGAAGCTGGAGCAGGTGGTTCTGGATCACGTCGCGTGCTGCGCCGATGCCGTCGTAGTAGCCGGCGCGACCGGCGATCCCGATGTCCTCGGCCATCGTGATCTGCACGTGGTCGACGTAGTTGGAGTTCCAGATCGGCTCGAACAGCGTGTTGGCGAAGCGCAGCGCCAGCAGGTTCTGCACCGTCTCCTTGCCGAGGTAGTGGTCGATGCGGAACACGGTGCCCGAGGGGAAGACCTCGTTGATCGTGGCGTTCAGCTCGCGTGCGCTCTCCAGGTCGTGCCCGAACGGCTTCTCGATCACCACACGGCGCCAGGCCCCCTCGGCGGACACCGAGAGCCCGGACCGCTTCAGCTGCTGCACGACGTCACCGAAGAACTTCGGCGGGATCGACAGGTAGAAGGCGTGGTTGCCGCGCGTGCCGCGCACCCGGTCGAGGTCGAGCACCACCTGTGAGAGCTGGTCGAAGGCGCCCTCCTCGGAGAAGTCGCCGGCGACGAACCGGATCCCCTTGCAGAGCTCCTGCCAGACGTCCTCGCGGAACGGCGTACGGGCGTTCTCGCGGACCGAGTCGTGGACGATCTGCGCGAAGTCCTGGTCGGCCCAGTCGCGCCGCGCGAAGCCGACGAGCGCGAAGCCGGGCGGGAGGAGCCCGCGGTTGGCGAGGTCGTAGACCGCCGGCATGAGCTTCTTGCGGGCGAGGTCACCGGTCACGCCGAAGATCACCAGGCTGCAGGGCCCGGCGATCCGCGGCAGGCGTCGGTCGCGCGGGTCGCGGAGCGGGTTCGCGTCCGGCGCGAGGATCCGGGTGCGCACGCCGACGCCTCAGCGTCCGGCTGCGACGCGGGCGGCGTCGAGGGCCGTGCGCAGGCTCGCCAGCAGCTGCTCCCAGGCGACGACGAACTTCTCGACCCCCTCGTCCTCGAGCACCGTCACGACGTCGGCGAGGTCGATGCCGGCCGCGGTGAGCGCGTCGAGCGCGGCATGGGCGGCGGCGTACTCGGGGACGATCGTGTCGCCGGAGGTCTCGCCGTGGTCGCGCACGGCGTCGAGCGTGGCCTCGGGCATGGTGTTCACCACGTCGCGCGTCACGAGGTCGACGACGTAGCGGGTGTCGGAGTACGCCGGGTCCTTGACACCGGTCGAGGCCCAGAGCGGCCGCTGCACATGTGCCCCGTCGGCCGCGAGGGCACGCCACCGGTCGCTCGCCAGCATGTGGGAGAAGGCCTCGTGGGCCACCCGGGCGTTGGCGATGGCCGCCGTGCCGCGCAGCGGGGAGTCCGCCGGGAGCCGCCGGTCGACCTCGGTGTCGACCCGGCTGACGAAGAACGAGGCCACCGACTCGATCTCGGAGAGGTTGTGGCCGTTGGTGCGGGCCAGCTCGAGGCCGGCGAGCCAGGCGTCGAGCACCGCGCCGTAGCGCTTGACGGAGAAGATGAGGGTGACGTTGACGCTGATGCCCGCGCCGAGTGCCGCGGTGATCGCCGGGAGCCCCTCGACCGTGGCGGGGATCTTGATCAGGACGTTGGGCCGCTCGACCGACCAGTGCAGGGCCTTGGCCTCCGCGATCGTGGCCTCGGTGTCGCGCGCGAGCCGCGGGTCGACCTCGATGCTGACGCGACCGTCGACGCCACCCGTCGCCGTGTGCGTCCGGGCCAGGACGTCGCAGGCCCAGCGCACGTCGAACGCGGTGAGCGACCGGATGGCCTCACCGATGTCGACGCCGCGCAGCGCGAGGTCACGCACCTGGTCGGCGTACGCCGCGGCGCCCCCCACGATCGCCTTCTCGAAGATCGACGGGTTCGTCGTGACGCCGACGACGAAGGAGTCCGCCACCAGGTCGGCGAGGCCGCCGCTGGTGAGCCGCCCCCGGTCGAGGTCGTCGAGCCAGATCGACACTCCGGCGGCGGACAGGTCGGCAAGGCGGTCTGCGGTCATGACTCCGACCCTAGACCGGCTCGCTGTGCCCGTCCTCAGATAGCGGGTCGGTCACTGCTCCGGACCGCGGCGGGACGTCGGGACCTCGTGACACGGTCAGCTGGTGGCGGCGGCGATCGACTCGCGGGCGGCGGCGGCCACGGCGTCCGCGGTGATCCCGAACTCACGGAACAGCGTGGCCGCGTCGGCCGAGGCCCCGAAGTGCTCGAGGGAGACGGGGCGACCGTCGGTGCCGAGGTACTTCCACCAGCCCTGGGCGATCCCCGCCTCCACCGTCACGCGTGCCCGCACTGCCGACGGCAGGACCGACTCCCGGTAGGTCGCGTCCTGCCCCTCGAACCACTCGACGCACGGCATCGACACGACCCGGGCACCGATGCCGTCGGCCGCGAGCGTGTCGCGCGCCGCGAGCGCGAGCTGGATCTCGGACCCCGTGGCCACGATCAGGACGTCGGGAGAGCCGTCGGCCGCGTCCGCGAGGACGTAGCCGCCCCTCGCAGCGCCGGCGGCGGGGGAGACGACCGTGCGGTCGAGCGTCGGGAGGTTCTGGCGCGTGAGCGCGAGCCCGGTGGGCCGGCGACGTCGCAGGATCTCCCCCCACACGACGCTCGTCTCGTTCGCGTCGGCGGGTCGGACGACGTCGAGACCCGGGATCGCCCGCAACGCCCAGAGGTGCTCGACCGGCTGGTGGGTGGGGCCGTCCTCGCCGAGGCCGATCGAGTCGTGCGTCCACACGAACGTGACGCCCGTCTGCATGATCGCGGCGACGCGGACCGCGCCACGCATGTAGTCGCTGAAGACCAGGAACGTGCCACCGAAGGGGCGCAGCAGGGTCGACAGCGACATCCCGTTGAGTGCGGCACCCATGGCGTGCTCGCGGATGCCGAAGTGCAGGATCCGGCCGTACGGCGACTGGCTGGACCCGAACGGCGAGGTCGGCGAGACGACGGTCCCGGTCGGGAGGAACGACGGGGCGCCCTCGATCGTGGTGTTGTTGCTCTCCGCGAGGTCGGCGCTGCCGCCGACGAACTCGGGCAGAGCGGCGGCGATGGCCTGGATCACCTCGCCGCTGGCCTTGCGGGTCGCCACCGCCGTGCCTGACGGGAACTCCGGGAGCACGAGGTCGTCCGGGAGCGTCCCGGCGACCAGGCGGTCGAGGAGAGCGGCTCGCTGCGGGTTGGCCCCGCGCCAGGCGGCGTAGAGCTCGTCCCACGTCGCACGCGCCGCAGCGCCTCGGCTCTTGACCTCGCGGGCGTGGGCGAGGACGTCCTCGGCCACGACGAAGGACTCGGCCGGGTCGAAGCCGAGCAGCTGCTTCGTGGCAGCCACCTCATCGGCCCCGAGAGCGGAGCCGTGCGCCTTGAACGTGTTGCGCAGGTGCGGCGCCGGCCAGCCGATGACCGTCTCGAGCCGGATGAAGGACGGGCGCCCGGTCTCGGCACGGGCGGCCTCGAGCGCGGCGCCGAGGGCGAGGACGTCGACGCTGCCGTCGGGCAGGGCGTCGACGCTCTGAACATGCCACCCGTACGCCGCGTACCGCGCCCGCACGTCCTCGCCGAAGGCGATCGCCGTGTCGTCCTCGATGGAGATCTTGTTGTCGTCCCAGACGACCGTGAGGTTGCCCAGGCGCTGGGTGCCGGCGAGGGATGAGGCCTCGGAGGTGATGCCCTCCTCGAGGTCGCCGTCGGAGGCGATCACCCACACGTGGTGGTCGAACGGGCTGGTCCCCGGCGCGGCGTCGGGGTCGAGCAGGCCGCGCTCGTAGCGCTGGCCCATCGCCATGCCGACCGCCGTCGAGAGGCCCTGGCCGAGCGGGCCGGTGGTCGTCTCGACCCCGCGGGTGTGGTGGCGCTCGGGGTGGCCCGGCGTGAGCGAGCCCCAGGTCCGGAACGACTGCAGGTCCGCGAGCTCGAGGCCGTAGCCGGACAGGAAGAGCTGGATGTAGAGGGTCAGCGACGAGTGACCGCACGAGAGCACGAACCGGTCGCGACCGAGCCAGTCCGGGTCGGACGGGTCCTGGGTGAGGAAGCGCTGGAACAGCAGGTAGGCCGCGGGAGCGAGGCTCATCGCCGTGCCGGGGTGGCCGTTGCCGACCTTCTGCACCGCGTCCGCCGCCAGGACGCGCGCGGTGTCGACCGCACGGGCGTCGAGCGCGGACCAGGTGGCGGGGTCGAACGGGGCGGGGGCGGTGGGTGAGGTCGTCACGATCGGTGAGCCTACCGGCGGCGCCGCGCCGGGGAGCCGGGCCGGTAGACTCCCGCCGGACCTGGGTGGCCGGGTCCCCCGACCCCGTGGAGCGTGCGTGTGACCGCCGTCGACCCCCGGCCCTCCGTGGCCGGCGACGAGAGCGGCACGGACTCCCGCGAGGGCCTCGCCCCCGGCGACTCGACGCGGACCCGACCGGTCGCGCTGGCATACCTCGCCCTGACCAAGCCGCGCATCATCGAGCTGCTCCTCGTCACCACCGTGCCGACCATGATCCTGGCGGCCGACGGCGTCCCGTCGCTGCGGCTCGTGCTCGTCACGCTCGTCGGTGGCTTCCTCGCCGCGGGCGGGGCGAACGCGCTCAACATGTACATCGACCGCGACATCGACGGCCTCATGGCGCGCACCGGGCATCGGCCCATCGTCACCGGCGAGGTCAGTCCGCGCGGTGCGCTGGTGTTCGGCCTCGCGCTGGCGGTGAGCTCGGTCCTCTGGTTCGCGGTCGCCACCAACCGATTGGCCGCCGTGCTCACCGCGCTGGCGATCCTCATGTACGTCGTGGGCTACACGCTCCTGCTCAAGCGCCGCACGCCGCAGAACATCGTGTGGGGCGGTGCCGCCGGCTGCATGCAGATCCTCATCGGCTGGACCGCGGTCACCGGGTCGCTGTCCTGGGCGCCGATGGTGCTCTTCGGCGTGGTGTTCTTCTGGACCCCGCCGCACTACTGGCCGCTCTCGCTGCGCTTCAAGGACGACTACGCGGCGGCAGGTGTCCCGATGCTGCCGGTCGTCGCCCCGTTGTCGACCGTCGCGCGCGAGATCATCGGCTACTCCTGGGCGATGGTGCTGACCTCGCTGCTGCTCGTCCCGGCGGCGCACATGACGCCCTTCTACGCCGTCGCCGCAGTGCTTCTCGGCGCAGCGTTCCTCGGGGAGGCGCACGGGCTGCTGCGCCGCGTGCGTCGCGGCGACCGCGACGTCAAGGCGATGCGGCTCTTCCACGGCTCGATCAGCTACCTGGCGCTGTTCTTCCTCGCCGTCGCGATCGACGCCTTCCTGCCCTGGTAGGCGCGCCCAGGCCCGCCGCTACAGCCCGGCGTTGAGCCCGCCCAGCGCGAGTGCCATACCGAGGGCGAACGCGGCCAGCAGCGACAGCAGGCCTCCGACCGGGCTCACCAGCACGGCGATGACGGCCAGGGGGTGATGCCAGGCCCCGATCCCGGCGACGAAGCCGAGCACGGAGGCGCAGCAGCTCCCCAGGCAGAGCATCCCCAGCCCGGCCACGGCGTCGGAGGACACCGTCGGGAAGAAGAACCACAGGGCGACGGGCACGAGCACCGAGCACAGTGACAGCGCGAACGCGACGAGCGCGAGGCCAGGCGCATCGCCAGCCCCGTGCGACACGCGGGACGGCTGCGACGCCTCCCGGTCCTCACGGCACGCCAGGAACCCGTAGGGGTCCGCGGACGCGGGCAGGGGATCCGGTGTCGCCGGCATCCCCAGCTGCTCCGGTGCGGCCTCCATGCGCAAGATCGCCTCCAGCTCCGCGAGGAGTACGGGGAGCTCGTCCGGGCGGACGGGGAAGAGGGCGACGATGGCACCTTTGGCGGTATCGACGTAGATGCGGTAGCGCACCTCCACCCGTCCTTGGGCCAGGTCCACGTGCGTCGACCCCTCGGTGCCGGTGACATCGTCGAGGCACAGGGTGCGTCGGACGTGCTCAGCCGCCTCTGCGGTCGAGGGGTGCCCCGACCAGAGTGCCGCGTGGTGGGTGTACGTCAGGCTCGTCGAACCCGTGCGTCGCGCTGAACGGACTGCTGACGGCGCCCGTACCTTCACGACTGTCACCCCGCTCGACCCCCGGCAGGCTCAGGCAGCGCGTGCCCTGGGACCCGCAGCCAACGTAGGCGTCGGGCGCAACGGTGGCTCGGCG
>Ga0208851_1000618_pt1 | contig 14627 bp, 15 predicted proteins | sample NGESurshal092012_FD_184481 | JGI IMG/M metagenome (GOLD analysis project Ga0208851, IMG submission 184481) | Arctic peat soil microbial communities from Barrow, Alaska - NGEE Surface sample 415-2 shallow-092012 (SPAdes) | ecosystem: Environmental > Terrestrial > Soil > Wetlands > Peat ... | reverse complement strand
GGGCCGTCAGTAACCGCAGTTTCCTGCGGAACTCACGGGGAGCGGGAGGCCCCGCCCCGTTATGGCATCAGTTCAGGTACATCCGCTCATCGGCATTTGCACGAGACGCTCCAACTCACAGCATGCGGCCAGCTGCACGGACATCCACTGCGCCAGTGACGGTTGTACCGGTTCGGTTCGTCCACTGACGCAGCCGCAGCCGGATCAAAGTCCCACCGCACTCACCTGGATAGCCCCGAACGGCTATGCGCTCGCTTCCGCGATCACGCGGGACGTCTGCGTGCGAACGCGCGAGCGCTTGCGGGTGGGGGTGAGCAGGTCGGGGCACTGGGTCCACAGGCTGACGGCTTCGAGGATGGACTGGACGGCCTCGTCGAAGTCGTAGTCGTGGTTGCCGCTGCACAGGCCAAGGCCGTAGCCGTCCTCGAGCGCGATGATGTTCTCGGCGATGCGGTGCGTTGAGGCCAGCGGAGTGAAGTAGCCCTGCTCAACGCCTTCGTCGAGGAGCTGCTGGTAGAGGCGGACCTGCTGCCCGCACAGGTCGGTGATCATTTCGCCGTGGTCGGCGTCGCGGGCTTTGTCGACGGTGACCTGGTACAGGGCCAAGGACAGTGGTACGTCGCTCGGGCTGGGCAGGCCGAGCCGGATCAGGGTGGCCACCTTCTCCCGCGGGTCGGTCAGTCCGCCGATCGCCTCCACTCGGGAGGTGTAGTAGCGCTCGTAGGCGAGGGCGTGCACGTGGCGCAGGAGCTCGTCGACGTTGTCGTAGTAGTAGTACACCGAGCCGGTGGCCAGCCCGGCGGCGTCCGCGACGTCCTTCATCTGCACGTTCGCCGGCCCGTTGGTGTTGATCACCTGCAGGGCCGCCTCGAGTAGCTGCTGGCGCCGGGCGGTCTGGTTACGCGGGCGTGGCATCGGTCGGGCTCCTCCTGGTGATCGTTTGCCCATCTTCACCCGTGGCCCCCGGTCGCCGCCATGGTCCAGCTGGAGAACGGCTGCGGACGACGCCGGGGATGACTCTTGACACATCCAATCATTCTTCGAATACTTCGACGAATTATTCCCCCGTTCGAGGGAGCGCCATGAGCCAGCAAGGTCCCGGCGGGACGGCCCAGCCGACCACCGCGCGCTACGAGCAGCAGCTGTCCCGGTCCCTGACGTTGCGGGGGAACGTCCTGATCACGCTGTCGTCGGTGACGCCGGCGTCGAGCGTGTTCATCATCATCCCCGCCGTGCTGGTCGCCGTGGGCGGCGCCTCGTTCGTGGCCTTCGTCGCCGCGGCCGTCGTCGGGGTGTTCATGGCCTACTGCTACGCCGAGCTGTCCTCGGCGTTCCCGCTCGCCGGCGGGGAGTACTCCTTCGCGGCCCGGGTGCTGGGCAAGGGCACCGGCTTCGCACTGTTCCTGATGAACGCGCTCAGCCTGGTGCTCATCATCGGGGTGATCGCCCTGGGGACGGGTGAGTACCTGTCCGCGGCCTGGTCGGGCGGCAACTCCAAGTGGGTCGGCGTCGGCGTGATCGTGTTCTCCGCGGTCGTCGCGGTGCTCAACATCCGCACCAACGCCTGGGTCACCGGCACCTTCCTGGTGCTGGAGATGGCCGCCCTGGTGGTGCTCACCCTGCTCGGCTTCCTCAACGTGTCCCGCCCGGTCACCACCCTGTTCCAGCCGCAGACCGTCGGCACCGGGGGCGTGCTGGTCTCGGTCGGCTGGGGCCTGGTCGCCGCCCAGATGGCGATCGCGATCTTCGCCTACAACGGCTACGGCGCCGCGGTCTACTTCGCCGAGGAGACCCGCAACGCCGCCCGCGGGATCGCCAAGGTGATCATGTGGTCGCTGGCGATCACCGTCGCCGCCGAGCTCATCCCCACCACCGCGGTGCTCCTCGGCGCCCCGGACCTGACCAAGCTGCTGTCCGACCCGGCCCCGATGCAGTACTTCGTCACCGCCCGCGGCGGTGCCACGCTGAACACCATCGTGTCGCTGGCCATCGCGCTGGCCATCATCAACGCGGTGGTGGCCATCACCCTGCAGGCCGGGCGCACCGTCTACGGATCGGCCCGCGACCGGGCCTACCCCGACCCGATCAGCAACGCCCTGAGCTGGGTGCACCCCACCCTGAAGACCCCGCTGCCGGCCACCCTGCTCGTCGGCGCCGCCGCGGCCATCGTCGCCTCCGTCGTCCCACTGAACACGCTGATCACCGCGACCGGCGCCACCCTGGTCGTCCTGTACGTCATGGTGGCGCTGTCCGCGATCGTCGGCCGCCGCAACGGCACCACCGCGCACGCCCACTACAAGATGCCCGCCTGGCCGCTCGCCCCGGTCGCCGTCATCGCCACCCTGGCCTACGTCACCTACCAGCTGTGGCAGGGCAACAAGTGGCAGGTCATCATCGCCGTCGGCGCGCTCGCCGTCGGCTACGCCTACTACTACGCCTACCTTTACCCGCAGCGGGCGCACCGCTGGACCATGCCCGCCGCCCCGCACGACGAGCACGCGCTGGAGGACGCCGGCGCCGTGCTGATGGGACCCATCCTCGAGATCCACGCCCCCGGCGTCGACGACGAGGTGCAGGCGTGAACCCGCAGAACCACTCCCCGGCCGGGGAACCACGGGCCCGCGGCCTCGGCATTCCCCTCGACGGTGAGCCCGGCCCGTGGAACGCCATCACCGACGTGCCCGGCGTCGAGGTCGGCTACCGCACCCTCATCGAGGGGGACGGGCCGCTCACCCCCGGCGCCGGGCCGGTGCGCACCGGGGTCACCGTCGTGCACCCCCTCGGTAAGGACAAGGCTGGGGTCTCGGTTCCCGCCGGGTGGCACAGCTTCAACGGCAACGGCGAGATGACCGGCACCGCCTGGCTGGACGAGGCCGGCGCGCTCTCCCTGCCCGTCGGGCTGACCAACACCCACGCCGTCGGCCCGGTGCACCGCGGCATCATCGACTGGGCCGTCACCCGGCACCCGCACCTGGCCCAGCGCTGGCTCCTTCCCGTCGTCGCCGAGACCTGGGACGGCTACCTCAACGACATCAACGGCCCCCACGTCCAACCCAACACCGTCGTCGACGCCCTCGACCACGCCACCAGCGGACCCCTCGCCGAAGGCTCCGTCGGCGGTGGCACCGGCATGAACTGCTACGCCTTCAAGGGCGGCACCGGCACCGCCTCCCGCCGCGTCCAGCTCGGCCACCACACCTACACCGTCGGGGTGCTCACCCAGGCCAACTTCGGCGGCCGACGCGAGCTCGTCATCGCCGGCCGCCCCGTCGGACGCCAACTCACCGACGACAACCCCATGGAGGACACCGACTGGCTCGCCCCCGCCGGCGCCGGCTCCTGCATCGTCGTCGTCGCCACCGACGCCCCCCTGCTCCCCGGCCAGTGCAAAGCCCTCGCCCGCCGTGTCCCGCTCGGCCTGGCCCGCACCGGCACCACCGGCAGCCACTTCTCCGGCGACCTCTTCCTCGCGTTCACCACCGCCAACGCCGGACAGCTCGACAGCTCCATCGACGACACCACCCTCAACGGAGCCAGCACCCGCACCCTGCAGTTCCTCCCCTGGGGCGCCATCGACCCCCTGTACGAGGCCGTCGTCCAGTCCGTCGAGGAATCCGTCCTCAACGTGCTCGCCGCCAGCCGCACCATGCACGGACGCGACCACCACCGATCCCCCGGCTTCCCCGTCGAACGCATCGCCGAGCTCGTGCTGGGCTGACGGGCCCTCGCCCGGGGCACGCCACACGGACAGGCCTTGGCGCCGGCATCGGCACGGTCCTCAGGTAGGCGACCGCCTCGCTGATCGCGGAGCTCCGGCTGCGATCCGGCTCTGGAACCTTTCTGGCAGCCAAACTGGCAACCAAACTGGCAACGTCGGTCGTCAACCTGGGCTCACCGGTTTCTGACCCTTGCGGGCGGGCACGAGCGTCTGCCTCGCGAGCCCTGCAGTGCCCCCCAGGCGACGGGGCTCGCCCTTCTCCTGGCCCGGACCCCGGGCGGCGCTCGGTTTGACGGAGTTCACTCGCAACGGATCTGGCAACACCGTGACCGGCCCACGGCGACCAACGGACACAGCTGCTTTCGTCAGGCGGTGGCCTTCAGGGACTCCCGACACGCGTGACGCAGGGCCTCCACCGACATGCGCGGCTCCACGATGGCCCGAACGAGCGGGGTGGGGTCGCGGGTGATCCCCAGGACGAGGTGCTCGACTTCGAGGCTGCGCTGATCCAAGGCGACCGCTTCGCGCACCGACAGCTCCAATGCCTTCCGCGCCGCAGGGTCAAGGGGGAGGTGACTGCGTGTGCCGAACAGGCGACGACTACGACTCGTCGACGCGGCCGTCCAGGCGTCCGGCCCGAAATTGGCGGCGACGGCCTGCTTGACAGCGCCCAAGTCGATGCCGATCGCCCGCAACGCCTCGGTGTCGTCACGCTCATCCGCTCCCCCGGCGGCCTCGACCAGGGCTCGCGCCTCGGCGTAGGAGTAGCCCAGCCCGGTGAGGTACCCCTGCGGTCCGAGCATGGCCAGCAGAAAGTGCTCGGGTCGGATCTGGCTGGAACCCAGCTCCTTCGCCTGGGCCATCGCCTCGGCGACGGTCGCCCGGGCGGCCTGGGTGAATCGCTCGAACATGAGCTAGTCCTTCCCGTGCTTCTGGTGCACCGCCTGCCGAGACACCCCGAGCTCGGCGGCGATCTCAGCCCAGCTCCAGCCAAGCCGTCGGGCGTTGGCGACCTGGATGGACTCCATCCGGTCACTGAGCCGGCGCAGCGCCGCCACCGCGCGCAACCCGATCGCCGGGTCGCTCGCCGCCAGCCGTTCGCCGAGCTCGTCATCCACGACCGTCAAAATACGTTGACGGCAGCACTCTGTCAAGACAGGTTGACGGTTCGGGTTCCCGCTGCCGTGAGGGAACGCCTGCTCGAGGTCCGCAAGAACAAGGCGGTGCACCCGCTCGGGGCGGCCAGCGTGCGCCGGGTGCACTCCACCCTGCGCTCCGCGCTGAACACCGCGGTCAAGCGCCGGCTCATCCCGCACAACCCGCTCGCCTACGTCGAGCTGCCCACCGGCCGCCGGCCCAAGGCGGTGGTGTGGACCGACGAGCGGGTTGCCGCCTACGCCGCCACCGGGCAGCGCCCGGCGGTCGCGGTGTGGACCGCGAAGCAGACCGCCACCTTCCTCGACCACGCCGCCGGCGACGACCTGTACGCGCTGTACCACCTGGTCGCGCTGCGCGGGCTGCGCCGCGGCGAGGCGGTCGCGCTGCGCTGGACCGAGGTCAACCTCGACGCCGCCCAGCTGACCGTCGACCGGCAGGTCGTCCAGCTCGGCTGGCAGACCGCCGAGTCCCCACCCAAGTCCGGCAGCACCCGCACCATCCCGCTGGACGCCACCACCACCGACGTGCTGCGCGCCCACCGCGCCCGCCAGGCCGGCTGGCGGCTGGCCGCCGGCCCCGCCTGGGTCGACACCGGGCGGGTGTTCACCCACCGCGACGGCACCGGCCTGCACCCGCACGCGGTCACCGCCCCCTTCCGCGAGCTCACCGCGCAGGCAGGGCTGCCGCCGATCCGGCTGCACGCCCTGCGCCACGGCGCCGCCACCCTGGCGCTGGACGCCGGGGCGGACCTGAAGACTCGCTCGGAGATGCTCGGCCACTCCACCATCGTCATCACCGCCGACACCTACACCTCGGTGCTGCCCGAGCACGCCCGCACCGCGGCGGAGTCCACCGCGGCGCTGATCGCCAGGGCCCGCGACACCGACGTTTCAAGATCTGCACCCACCCTGCACCCACCAAAGATCAAAAAGGGAGTCCGCGAGGGCTCGAAAACGGCATCGTCGCAGGTCAGCGCGGTGGGCCGCCTGGGGATCGAACCCAGAACCCGCGGATTAAAAGTCCGCTGCTCTGCCAGTTGAGCTAACGGCCCGGGAGGCTCCCTCTTCAGCCCAGGGAACCCGTCAGAGTATGCATCAGAGTATCCGCGCCCGCTTTGGCATAGTCCGTCTCGATCACCGGCTCCTCAACGCAATCCACGACCGCGATCGGGCCCAACCGAGCCGTTCCGGTCAGCCACCCCGGGGGCGAGGCGCAGCACGGTGAACTCCGATACCGGGCCGTCCCCGGCAATCGACGATCTCAGATCGAGTGCCTCAGTAGCCTCCTCAAGATCCAAAGTGAGAGGCCGATCAGGTCGTTGGCTCAGGAGGGCGGAGGCGGCAGACGGCTGGACCGGCGGCCATGGGGGCGCGTGCCTCTCAGAGTCGGTCCTCGCCGCTCGGCGAGCGGGCCATGCCGCTCACCTCATACCTTGCTTGTTTTCCCGGAGGCAACTTGTTGCCCGCTGACAGGATGTCCCCCGGTCCGTCGTCGACCGCAGCGAACAACCCTGGGGGGGACGTCATGAGCCGAGGCACGCGGCAGGAGCCTGACTTGGTCCCAGCGCCTCGACTTCGGATGGCCGCCCCACCCGACGGCCAGCACAAACACCAGCCCGGTCCGAGTCCGGACGACCCGAAGGGGGAAGAGTGACTGACTCGAGTGGTCGCCACCAGGAAGACGTCCCGTTCGTCGAGCGGTCGCGTCCCCAAGTGGGTGATGGACGAAGCAGCCGGACGCACCGTCGAACCGGTCCTGTTCCGCGCGTCACCCGCCCCCCGAGTCTCGCGGACCTCTCGAGCCGCAAAGTAGGGCAAGGGAATCGCCATAGTCGGCGTGTTCGCAATCGCCGTCGCGCTAGCTGCGCAGTTCGGCGTCGGGCCGACGGTCCCGTGGGCGGCTCAGGCGGGCGCTGCCCCGGCACCCGCAGACGCGCTACCGCCCGGGCACGAGGAGTCCCCCAAGCGACTCGACCCGGCGCCAACCCCGCCGGCCCCTGGACCGACCACCACGCACTAACGATTCGAGGACAAGCAGGCCAACGGCGTCACCCCGGTCACCTGGTCACCGTGCCGCCCCATCCACTACGTCGTCCGAGAGGCGAACGCCCCGGCCAACGGAGACCAGATGCTCGCTGAGTCGCTCGCGCGCCTATCCGCGGCCACCGGACTGAAGTTCGTCAACGACGGCACCACAGCCGAGGCACCCAGCAGCACCGACCGATCCGACCACCAGCCCAAGACCTACGGCAACCGGTGGGCCCCCGGGCTCGTGGCCTGGGCCACCCCCGCCGAAGTCCCCGACTTCGGCATCGACGTCGCCGGCGAGGCAGGCCCCATCCGCGTCGAGGCGCCCAACGGAGACTTCGTGCACGTCACCGGCATCGTCTACCTCGACCCGGTCAAGATCGGCCAGGTGTCCTCGGCCTACGGCGGGGGAGTCGGCAGGTCCGTCATCCTCCACGAACTCGGCCATCTCGTCGGCCTCGCCCACGTGAACGACCCCAACCAGATCATGTGGCCCAGCGGAAACAACGCTCACCTCACTGCGTACCAGGGCGGCGACCTCACCGGGCTCGCACTACTCGGAAACGGCCCCTGCCAGCCCGATGCGTGATCGGCCAGAGTCAGGCCAACTCGCCTGGAGGTGACTGCACGCTCAGGGCAGGGCTGGCTCACGATGCTGCTGGCCACGCTGCTCCCCCTGACCGCCTGGGGAAGATCGCCCAGGCAGTCCTCCGGGAGCAGGCCACTAACCCCTTTGATTCGTTCGTGACAACTAGCTAGTCGCAGTCGATCGATCCACACCAACTGTTCGGCCGAGTTTGCGCAGTCACTAGGCGATGCCGACCGCCAGACGCGATCACGTCGCCGGGAGGGGAGTGACAGGGGTGGGACCGCTTCGCGTTCGTTGGCTGGCCGACTCGCTGCCGGCCGAGCTCGTCCACGCGCTTGCCGACGAGCAGGTGAAGCTCGTCCCCGAGGACGCGGTTGCCGACGTCGTCGTCCTGGACGCCCACGCCTGGCCGCACCGCGCCCACAAGGCCGGCGGTGGCATGCCGCTGCTGCTCCTGCTGGAGACCGAGTCGCTGGCCAACGTGCCTCGACTGCTGTCCGCCGTGCCGCCCGGCGCGGCGGTGGAGCCGGCCGGGCTGCACCCGCGCCTGCTCGCCCGCCGGCTGGGCGAACGGTGGCGGCCGGCTCGTCACCTCCGACGAGTACGAGCTCAGCGCCGGTGACCATGGGGTGGAGCAGCAGGCGTTCGAGGACCTCGTCCGGGTGCTCTCCCGTCGCACGTTCGACGCGATCATCTCGCAGGGCGTTCGGGTGATCTCCGGCATCCGGGACGAGGCGGACCGCGACGGGCTGACCGGGCTGCCGAACCGGCGGACCCTGGACCGTCGGCTCGAGCGGGAGGTCTGGCTGGCCCGGGAGACCGGACGCCCGCTGTCGGTCGCGTTCGTCGACGTCGACGACTTCCGCTCGGTCAACAAACGGTTCAACTGGCAGATGGGGACGCCGTCCTGCGCCACGTCGCGCGGGGGTTCGAGCGCGCCATCGGCGGCGCCGGCTGGGTCGGGCGCTACGGCGGCGAGGAGTTCTGCGTGGTGCTGCGCGGCTACCAGCTGGCACCGGCCTGGGACGTCCTGGAAAGGTGCCGGGGCGCGGCCGCGGTCGACGACTTCGCCCTGAGCGACCGCCGGAGCCTGCCCATCACGGTGAGCGTCGGGGTGGCCGAGCTGCAAGACAGCGAGGACATCCGGTCGACTATCGAGCGGGTCCAGGCCTGGACAAAGATCGCCAAGCATGAGGGGAAGGACCGGGTCCGCCCAAACCGGCGGAGATCGGGGCAGGCACTCCGGCGAGCGAGGCGACCGGTACCGGTCCAGCCGCACCGCCGCGGCCGCACGACTGAGCCGGCTCCCCTCGCCCGGCTGACCCAGTCCCGTGGGCCCGGCGTTGACGTGCCCCTACGGCGTCAGGACGTCGGCGAAGACCCGCAAGAAGTTGCCGCCTACCACCTTGGTCAGCGCCTCCTCGCTCATGCCGCGCCGCAGCAGACCGCCGACCACCAGCGGCATCTTCGCGTAGGTCTCGAACACCGGCTTGTGGTTGGCGTCCATGTCGGTGCCGATGCACACGTGGTCCTCGCCCAGCAGGTCGACCAGGGCGACGATGCGCTCCACGAAGTCCTCCAGGGTGCCCAACCGGATGCCTGCCGGCCAGGCCCCGACCGCCCCGCCGGCCCCGGCCACCGAGCGGGCCAGCCCCTCGGAGACGAAACGGGGATTGTCCAAGCCGCCCTCGGCGACGTCCGTGTGAGTGATCAGCAGCGGCTTGGTCGACACCTCGAGCGCGTCGTACGCCGTCCGCTCCGAGGAGTGCGACACGTCGACGACCAGCCCGACCCGGTTCATCTCCTGGACGACGTCCCGCCCGAACGGCGTGAGCCCACCGTGCACCGGTGGGGCGGTCATGACGTCACCGATCACGCCACCGCGGAAGTAGTGCACCAGGGTCAGCACCCGGACCCCGTCGGCGAAGCACTGCTCGACCCGCCCCAAGTCGTCCTGAAGGAAGTCCGCCCCCTCGACGCCGAGGATCGCCCCAACCTGGCCGGCCGCCCGGGCCGCGGCCACGTCGTCCGGAGCCCGCACCCAGGCGACGTCCCCGCTCGCGACCAGTGCTCGGAGGTTCGCCAGCTGCGTGCGGTAGTAGGCCCACGCCTCACCCGGATCGAAGTCGCGCACCGGGGTGAGCGTCCCGCCACGGGCGTCGAGGGTCGGGAAGTCGGACACCGCCGAGAAGCAGGCAGCGGCCACGTGGCCCCGCTGCAGGTCGGCGATCGCCCGGTTCTCGAACGAGCCGCGCGACGCGTACAGCCGCAGCTTCCAGGTGAGGTGCTCGGCACCGCGCACGAAGCTGCGCCCGGGATGGGCATGCGTGTCGATCGCCGGGTGCGCATCCAGAAAGGCGACCGCGCGGTCGAGCTCGTCCTCGCTCAGCTCGAACCCGACGGCAGCGCGCGGGGTTCCGAGCTGCCGGGCAGCCCACCACGCCACCACGCCGACCCCGGCAGCTGCTCCCGAAGCCACACCGCCGACCACCGCTCGCCTCGAGGCCACGCCACCCTCCTCCGACCCGCAGGTCGAGTCTGTCACGACCGATCCTTGACGGATGGCAGTTCGCGATATATCGTGAGCTTACGGATCAGAGAGTGACCCAGACAAGAATCGGAGAGATCCATGAGCTACAGCTCAGCACTTCCCCCGGGGGGCTTCCCCCAGTTCAGACCCTTCTGGATGGCCCAGATGGACGGCCCGGCCGAGGGCGCCCAGCGCCGTCGACGCGGGCACCGGCACGGTCCCGGCCCGTGGGCCGGCGGCCCCGGCGGCTGGCTCGGCGGGCCTCCTTGGGGCGGCGGTCCTGGTGGACGCCGTCCCCGACCGCGGCGTGGCGACGTCCGAACCGCGATCATCACCCTGCTCGGTGAGCAGCCCATGCACGGCTACCAGATCATCACCGAGCTGACCGAGCGCAGCGGCGGCGTGTGGCGGCCCAGCCCCGGCTCGGTCTACCCCACCCTGCAGCAGCTGGAGGACGAGGGCCTGGTCCGCGCCGACGAGGCCGATGGCCGGCGTGTCTTCCAACTCACCGACGACGGACGGGCCGCGGCCGAGCGGCTGGTGGCCACCGGCCAGCAGGCGCCGTGGCAGGCCATGGCGGACGACGCCGATGCGGGCGTCACCCGGCTGCACGAGAGCGCACGGCAGGTCGCGGCGGCCCTGATGCAGGTCGTCTCCGCTGGCAGCGACGCCCAGATCACCCGCGCCGAGGAGCTGGTGACCCAGCTGCGCCGCGACCTCTACCGGCTGCTCGCCGAGGACGACGACGCGACGAGCTGACGCCCACAGAGGCGGCGGGGACTCAGCCGTTGAGTACCCGCAGCGGGGCCCCGCCGGCGAAGGCGACGATGTCCTCGACGACGTCGCCGTACCACCGCCGGTACGACTCCCAGGTGACGTACCCGACGTGCGGGGTGAGCAGTGCGCGAGGCTCGCTCCGCAACGGGTGATCGGCGGGCAGCGGTTCCGCTGCGTGGACATCCAGCGCAACGCCGGCGATCCAGCCCTCGGCGCACGCTCGCCGCGGAGCCGGCTCGTCGCACAGCGGGCCCCGGCTGGTGTTGACCAGCCAGGCGTCCGGGCGCATCGCGGCCAGCTCGGGCTCCCCGACGACACCGCGGGTCTGGTCGGAGAGCACCAGGTGCAACGACACGACGTGGGAACGCCGGAGCAGCTCGTCCTTGTCGACGTACCGCCCCCCGCGCGTGGCGGCGCGCTTCGGCGTCAGGTGCGGGCTCCAGGCCAGCACCTCCATGCCGAAGGCAGCGGCGATGCGGGCCATCCGTCCGCCGGTGTGCCCGAGGCCGACCAGCCCGAGGGTGCGCCCCTCGAGCTCGGAGCCCACCGTCGGCTGCCACTCGCCGGCGGCCATCGAGCCGACTCGGCCGGGCAGGTCGCGCACCGTGGCCAGGATCAGCGCCCAGGCCAGCTCGACCACCGGCGACCCGCCGCCCGTCGTCCCCGACACGACGATCCCCAGCTCGGAGCAGGCCGCCTTGTCGATCGCGGCGTTACGCGCCCCGGTGGTCACCAGCAGCCGCACGGCCGGCAGCCGGGCCAGCAGGCTACGCGGGAACGCCGTGCGCTCCCGCATGGCGACGATGACGTCGAACGGCTGCAGGAGCTCGACCAGCTCGTCCTCGTCGTCGACGTGCCGGTTGACGACGGCGAGGTCACCGAGGGCCGTCACGGGGGTCCAATCGGCGGCCGCCAACGCAGCCCGCTCGAGGTCGTCCAGGACCCAGATGCGCACGCACGCCAGGATCGCAGACGATCACCTACCCGTGTCAGGGCCAGCGCACCTCGACCGATCGCCCGGTGAACCGGGCGTAGGGCTGCAGCGCGGCCTCGACCCGCTTCCGGTCGGTCGCCCGCAGGGACACCAGCGGCCGGGCCTCGACCACCGTACGACTCTTGGTGGTCGACCGCTTCCAGGTGCCGGCAACCCGCCCGTCACGCACCAGGGTCGCCTGGAAGACCCCGTTCCCGCCCGGGATGATCGCCTGCTTGTGCTCCTCGGCGAGCATGAGCGAACGGTCCTTGAACCCGAGCAGGTACTCGTCGAACCCGGGCAGCGCGTGCCACCCGCTCGCGCCGTCCGAGTCCGGCCGGACGGCGTGCTCGTCGAGCTGGACCGGATCGAGGAACACCTCCTTGCCGTCGACCGTCGCACGGGCCAGCCGGTCGCCGGCCACGGCGATCCCGCGCCTCGTGTCCGTCATGGTCAGCCCGGTCCAGCCCGCGAAGTCCTGCCGGGTGGTCGGCCCGTGGCTGCGGAAGTAGCGGACGGCGATGGTGGCAAGCGCCTCGTCACGGTCCAGCCGGACCGGGTCGGGCACCCACTCGTCGAGCAGCACGAAGGTCTGCTCGGTGCCCACGTTCGGCGCGATGCAGGTCACCCCCCGCTGGCTGGCGTACCAGAGCAGGTGGTAGCCGAGCTGCCCCGCACCGGGGATGCCGGCCCGTTCCAGCCTGGCCACGCACTCGGCCCGGGTGAGCCGCCCACCCCCGGCGAGCGCCGCCCCCAAGACGTCGACAGCGCGGTCCGCCACCGCCTCGTCCAGCCCGAGGAAGGCTCGCCGGGCAGCCGCGCCCGCGAGGGCCCGCTGCCCCATCAGCTCAAGCATCCAGTGCGCGTCCCGCGGGGGGACCAGGTGGACCGTGCCGCGCATCGGCCAGGTGCGCAGCGCCTCGCGGTCCTCCAGGGCCGCCTGGACGTCGGCCGCGGCGAGGTGCGGCAGCCGCGCCCCCAGCGACCACAGACCGCTGCTGAGGTCCTGCGCCTGCAGGGCGCCGAACCAGGTCACCACCCCCGCGACGTCCGCCGGCCGCTCGACCGCCGCAGGCCGTTCGCCCAGCAGCAGGCTGGCCATGCGCAGGGCCAGCGCGTGCTGCGGGGTCAGATCCATCGCGGCCCTCCTCGCCGGCACCGTAGCGGCCGGGCCCGACAGCGCGCGCGATGAACCGGAGCCGGGCTCCGCTCGTTTGACGGGAACGAGACGTTCTTCGGAGGCCACCATGCCGAGACCCCATCGACCAGCCCTGCTCGTCACCGTTCTCGCGGCCACGGCGCTGCTCGTCACCGCCTGCGGCTCCTCGTCGACGACACCGGTCGCCAACAGCGGCTCGACCGGGGGGGCACCGGCGCCGGGCTGTCCACCACCAGCACATCCCTGGGCACGATCGTGGTGGACGCCAAAGGCATGACCGTCTACCTCTTCGCCATCGACAGTCCCGGACACTCGGCCTGTACGGGCGCCTGCCTGCAGTACTGGCCGCTGGTCCCCACCCCGGCCACCCTGCCCACCAGCCTGCCCGGGATCACCGGCACGGTCGGGGTGCTCGACCGCCCGGACGGCGCGAAGCAGCTGACCCTCAACGGCTGGCCGCTGTACACCTACGCCGGGGACACCGCGCCTGGCATGACCGCCGGGGAGGGGCTCAACCTCTCGGGCGGCCTGTGGTGGGCGGTGTCGCCGTCCGGCAGCGCGGTGAAGTCCACCGGCCCCGGCTCCAGCCCGAGCTCCAGCTCCGGTGGCTACACCCGCAGCTACTGAGCCGCCTCGACTCGCCGTCGCGCGGTCCGGCGGCCACGATGGAGCCGTGGATGACGCGTCAGCCGGGCGGTCGGAGCTGCTGGAGCACGGCCCGGCCGGGCCGCACCGGCGGTGGAGCCGCCGTCGGTGGCTGGCCGTCGCCGCTGCCGTCGTGCTGCTGGCCGTCGCCGTGGCTGCCGACCGCTGGGTGCACGCCGGCGAGGTGAGGTCGGCGCGCGCCAACCTGGCCGCCGCCGAGCAGGCCGCCGACCACGCCGACGGGCTGCTCCAGAGCACCTTCCAGTACAGCTCGCCGCTGATCGTCTCCACCCGAGCGTCCGACTCGGTCCGGTCAGCGCTGCGGGCGCTGGTCATGCAGGCCGCCGCCGACGGCGCCGCTGAGCTGCGCGCGGTGCGCACCTCGGTCGCGGGGACCAGCCTGCTGCCCTGGCACACCGACATCCGACGGTCCAGGAAGGCGACCTTGGCCTTCCTCGATGCCAAGATCGCCTTCCTGGCCGCCGGCTCGCGCGACTACAACCAACTGAACGAGGCGCCGCCGGGCGTCGCCTCCGCGCTGGACCAGGCCCGCGTGCTCAGCCCTTGACCGACCCCGCCAGCAGCCCCCGGACGAAGTACCGCTGCAACGAGAAGAACACAATCAGCGGCACGACGATCGCGATGAACGCGCCGGCGGTGAGCAGGTTCAGCCGGCTGCCCAGCGAACCACCCAGCTGCGACAGCCGGGCCGTGATGGGGGCCACCTCTGGTGTTCCGCCCGCGAACGTCAGCGCCACCAGCAGGTCATTCCAGACCCAGAGGAACTGGAAGATCGCGAACGAGGCGATCGCGGGGACAGAGAGGGGGAGCACGATCCTCCGAAACGTCGTGAAGTGGTTCGCTCCGTCGACCTGAGCAGCCTCCATCAGCTCCCGTGGCAGCTGGGACATGAAGTTGTGCAGCAGGAAGATCGCCAGCGGCAGCGAGAACATCACGTGTGAAATCCACACCGGGGCGAAGGTGCCCGCCAGTCCCGAACTCGAATAGATCTTCAGCAGCGGGATCAGCGCCATCTGGAGGGGCACGCCCT
>Ga0208851_1000617_pt1 | contig 14638 bp, 7 predicted proteins | sample NGESurshal092012_FD_184481 | JGI IMG/M metagenome (GOLD analysis project Ga0208851, IMG submission 184481) | Arctic peat soil microbial communities from Barrow, Alaska - NGEE Surface sample 415-2 shallow-092012 (SPAdes) | ecosystem: Environmental > Terrestrial > Soil > Wetlands > Peat ... | reverse complement strand
GACCGCGTTCGCCTCGGCCGGACGGCGGCCGTCCCCGGCAGAGCTGCGCGTCCCGGAGAGCCCGGTCGGGGCCGAGCCCGTGCGCAGCGCCGCCGGGTCGGCACGCCGGAGTGGACGCGAACGGCCTGAGCGATCCGCTGGAGGAGAGCGGCGCGAACGACCCGGACGCGTGGAGCGGGGTCCGCGGCCCGAGCGCCCGGTCGGACCGGGTGCCCGCGGTGCCCCGCTGGAGCTGCCACCCGAGCTGGCCGGGGACTGGAAGGCCCAGGCCGAGTTCCTCGAATCTCGCGGCCGGACGCGGGACGCCGCGCGCCTGCACGACAAGCACGGCGGCTTCGTCGACGCCGCGCGGCTGTTCGAGGCCGGGGGAGATCTCCGCTCCGCGCTGCGCTCGGCGCTCGCGGCGAAGGACCTCGACAGCGCACGGCGGCTCGCCGGCCAGCTCCCGCCCGCCGAGGCCCAGACCACGCTGGAAAAGGCGGAGGCGTGGGAGCTGCTGATGGAGCTGCACGTGAGGTCGGCCCGCTTCGACGAGGTTGCGAAGCTCTACGAGCGCGCCCGTCAGTTCGATCAGGCCGGGCTTGCCTGGGAGCGCGCGGGGAAGCTGGGCGCGGCACGCAAGGCATACGAGCGCGCGCGTGACATGGGCTCGGTGGATCGGGTGCGCACGCTCGAGGTGGATCGCCTGGTGGAGCGCGGTGACCGGCTCGGCGCGGCGCTCCTGCTGGTGCAGGCCCGGAAGAAGGACCAGGCGGCGAAGGTGCTCGAGCCGCTTCCGCCGCCGAAGGGCTTTCGTTTCCTCCAGCAGCTCGGCCTCGACGCCGAGGCCAAGGCGCTGGGCGAACGCGAGCTCCAGCGGGCGACCGAGGAGAGCAAGTCCATGGCCCGGGCACGCTGGCTCGAGCTGCTCGAGCGTCCGGCCGATGCAGCGGAGGCGTGGGAGGCGGCAGGCCGGAAGGACAAGGCTTTTCCGCTGCTGGAGAAGGCCGGGCAGTTCGGCCGCGGGGGTCGGCTCGCCGAGGAGATTGGCAACCGGAACGAGGCCATTCGCCTGTTCCGGCGCGGAGGCGAGGACGCCGAGGCCGACCGGTTGGAGGCGCTCCCGCCGGCTCCGGTGCCGGAGGCGCTCCCCGAGCCGCCGGACCACGAAGGTGTGGGAGGAGTGGGCACCCCCGTTCCCGAGGAGCGGGGGGTGCCGGGCGGCGAGACCGCGGGCGAGTCCGGCGGCGCGCCGAATCACGCCTGACGGGCCATCGGGCCGTCCGCCTCCTGTCCCGCGGTACGAGCGCGCGGCCGGGCGGCCGCTGCTACAGTCGTTCGCATCCATTGCTCGCTCTCGTCTCGACCCTGACGCTCGCGGCGCTTCCTGCGTCGCGTCTCCTCCACCTGCAGCGTGCAGCGGCGCTCGCGGCGATCATGGCGATGATCTGCACCGCGGCGATCGCCTGCGTGCCTCACGTCGCCCGGCACGTGCGGCGCTCGCGGAAGGTGGCGGCGAACCGCCGGCGCCTGAAGAAGCCGTAGGCTCATCGACCCTCTCGGACCCCAGTCAGCGGCCCGGCGTCGCGGGCCCCTCGCGCGGTCCTGGTGGAATCCAGCGCTCGAAGAAGTCGACCAGTCGCCGATAGAAGTAGAGCGCGTCGTCCTCGCGCGCGGCCCAGGCGTGGGTGGCGGTGGGCGTGAACGCGAACTCGAAAGTCCGGTGAGCCCGGACCAGCGCATCGGCGAGCATCACCGAGGTCTGAAAGGGCACGACGTCGTCGGCCATTCCGTGGATGATCAACAGAGGATCGCGCAGCTCCTCGGCGTAGAGCTGGGCGCGGTTCCGTTCGAACACCTCCGGATGCGTGGCGGGGGTCCGGGTGATGGCCACGTCGTCGCTGCCGTAATAGCGCGGGTCCGTCGCGGGCGCGCCGGCCACGCCGGCCTGGAACAGCCCCGGCTTCCTGAGGAGCGCGAAGACGGTGAGAAGTCCGCCATAGCTGCTCCCGAAGATGCCGATCCGGCCGGGGTCGACGAAGGGCAGCGACTTCATACCCGCGACCGCGTCCTGGTAGTCGTCCAGGTCGCTCCGTCCCCACTCGAAGAGGAACTTCTCGCGAAACGCGCGGCCGTACCCCGTGCTGCCGCGGCCGTCGATCTGGACCAGGACGTACCCCTGTTCGACCAGGAACTGCACCAGCCCGCCGAAGCGTGGGTTCCACTGATGACGGACGGTGTCGCTGTAGACCGGACCGAAGAGCACGGGGTAGCGCCGCGTCGGGTCGAGATCCACCGGGGTGACGATGCGGGCGTGAAGGGGAACGCCCGCCGTGGTGCCTGGGAAGGTGCGGTACTGCACCCGTCCCCATCGAACGCGGTCGAACTCGGGAGGTGGCGAGCGGGTGATTCGCCGGGAGCCGATGTAGAGCTCGGTCGGGGCCTGGTCGTCGCTGTGGAGGAAGGCCACCGCGCGGCCGTCCGGTGAGACGATGGGTCGGTTGCTGCCCGCGAGAGGGCTCACCCGCACCGCCGCGCCGCCGCTCGCGGGGATGCGCCACACCTGCCGCTGCTCGGGCGAGGGGTCGTTCGACACGAAGTGGATGAACGGCGCGCCGGGTGGGGCGAGCGCCGCACCGATCACGTCGTGAGGACCGGAGGTCAGCGGTTGCAGGTCCCGCGACCCGGGCGTCAGGAGATACAGCCGGTACCAGTCGTCCAGATCGCCCGTCAGAAGGATGCGCCTGCCGTCCGGGTGCCAGGCCGAGGCCACGCGGTTGTAGATGCGCGAAGCGCGGTGGTCGGTCCAGACCTCGGTCAGGCCGCCGCTGGTGGGCTCGACGAGGGTCACGGTGCGGTCCACTGAATCGTCCGTCTCCCGGTCGACCAGCAGCTGCCCCCGGGAGGAGAAGGCGAGGGCGACGAGGTGCCAGCGGGTGGGCTCGGGGAGGTCGAGGAGCCGGAGCGTGCGCGTGCCGATCTCGATCAGCGCCACGGTCCGGGAGTCGTTCACCTGGCCGGGAGCCCCACGGCGGACCTGATCGAGGGTGGGCTCGGGCGTGAGGTAATCGGGGACGGGATAGAGGTGGACGCCACGCCGGTCCACGAACTGCAGCGCGAGGAAGCGGCCGTCCGGGGACCACGCCGGCGCGAGCTCGTCGTCCCACGCGCCGCGGCCGAGCTCGACGTCGGGGCGATCGTACACGCCGCCCCCCTTGCCCGCGGGCCTCACCGCAACATGCGTCGCCTGCACCGGTGCTCCACCCCCGAGCGGCAGGAGCCAGAGGTCTCCCTCCTGGACCCAGGCCGCCGTGCGCCCGTCCGGAGAGACGGAGAGGTCCCCCCGGTCACCGGAGGTAGGCGCGAGCACCTCGGACTTCCCGCCCGAGGCGGAAACCCGGCGCAGCTCGCCCGCCTCGAGATAGAGGATCTGCTGGTTGGGGAGCCAGGCCAGCTCGGAGACCCCGCCCTGTGCCCTGGCGTCGGTCAGCCGGCGCGGGCGCGTGCCGTCGCGATCCACCACCCAGACCTGCCGTCCGGGCATCGCCTGGTCGTTCCAGAGAAACGCGAGCAGCTTTCCGTCGGGCGACCAGGTGGGAGCGGTCGGCGCGGTGCCGAAGAGGGCAGGACGGCGAGAGACGATGCGTTCCAGGGTGAGCGCGAGCGGGACCTCGGCCTCCGCCGGCGGGGCGACGAGTGCGAGGAGAAGCAGCAGGCGCGTCCTTGCGCTGGGCATCCACGGATGCTCAGGTCCCGGGCCGGCCTTGGCAAGCGCGAGATTGGTGCGGAGCATCGGACTGGTCGGTCTGACCGCGACCGGGATCGCGTCCATGGTGGGCGCCGGCATCTACGTGGTGCCGTTCATGATCCAGCGGCACGTGCCGGGCATCGGCGCCGGAGTGCTCCTGGCCTACCTGCTGGCGGCCGTCCCTGCGATGCTCGCCGGCCTGGCGTACGCCATCCTCGCGTCCGCGATGCCGCGGGCCGGAGGAAGCTACGTCTATGCCAGCCGGGGGCTGAGCCCGTACCTCGGCTTCATCGCCAGCTTCTCGCAGTGGTTCTCGCTCTGCATCGCCATCGGGGTGGTGAGCTATCTGCTCACGCCCTTCGTGCGCGACGTGGCGCTCGCGGCGGGCGCGGTCGACCTCGGCCGGGCGCTGGACCGGTCCACGGTTCGGGTGGTGCTCCCGCTGGCGGTGCTCTGGATCTTCGCAGGGGTGAACCTGCGCGGGCTCGAGACCTACCAGCGCGTGCTGCTGCCGCTCCTCGGGCTGACCTTCCTGCTCGGGGCGGTGGTCATCGTCGCGGCCCTCGCGCTCGGACCGGGGGAGGTGGCCACGCCCGTCACGGGTGCCCTGGCTGGTCCGCCGAGCGCGGGGACAATCGCCACCGCGGCAGCGCTGCTGTTCTCGAGCTTCATCGGGTTCGATGCCATCGCCCAGGCGGGCGGAGAGGCGCGCGACCCATCCCGGACGCTGCCCCTGGCCATCTTCCTGGCCATCGGCATCGTGACCGTCTTCTACGCATTGTTCGCCGGCGCGGTGTACCACGCGGTCCCCTGGACAACGGTGCGGGACCAGGCGCTCCAGCACGACACCTCGGCGGCGGCGCTCCTGGGCGCGCGGCTCCCGGCGCCGCTCCGGGTCGCGGTGGTCGCCGGGGCAGCCGTGGCGCTGGTGAAGGACCTTCCGGCGATGCTGCTCGGGGTGAGCCGATTGATGTTCGCCTGGGCGGAGGATGGCATCGTCCCCCGCGTGGTCGCCTCGGTGCACCCGCGCTTTCACACCCCGCGGGTCGCCATCGGGCTCAGCGCGATGATGGCCTCCCTGGGCATCCTCGGGTGTCACCTGGCCGGGGACTTCTTCCTCGGGGTGGACATCCTCGTCACGTCGATGCTGGTGAACTTCCTGCTGATGTGCGGCTCGGTCCTGGCGCTGCCGGGGCGGAACCCCGCGCTCGCCCGCGACATCCGGGTCATTCGCTCACGGAGTGCGCAGCGGATCATCGGAGTCACCGGCATCCTGCTCCTGGGCGCGCTGCTCTTGGTGCACACCGCGCGCGACCTCGGGCCGTCCGGAGTCGTCTGGTACCTCCGGAGCACGCCGGTGTGGCTGCTGGTGATGGCCCTGGGCTCTGCGGTGTACTGGCGTGAGCTGCGCGGCCTGCGCCGGCGCGGGGTGAACGTCCAGGCGCTCTTCGCGGCGCTGCCGCCGGAGTAGGACAGGAGACCATGGCCAGCATCCCCCGACCAGAGAGACGGCGCCTTGCTCCCGACCTCGACGTGTCCCGCATCGTGACCGGGCTGTGGCAGGTCGCGGACATGGAGCGCGGCGGGCGGCAGCTGGATCTCGAGGCTGCCGCGGGCGCCATGGGCCCCTACGTGCAGGCGGGGTTCACCACCTTCGACATGGCAGACCACTACGGGTCGGCGGAGGAGATCGCCGGGCGGTTCGCGGCGAGCGGTCGCCAGGCCGAGCTCCTCACCAAGTGGGTGCCCGAGCCCGGGCCGGTGACCGAGGACGAGGTCCGGGAGGCGGTGACGCGTGCGCTGCGGCGGCTGCGGCGCGAGCGCATCGACCTGCTCCAGTTCCATGCCTGGCGGTTCTCGGACCCGTCGTGGCTGGACGCGCTGTTCTTCCTCGACGCGCTGCGAGCCGAGGGGCTCATCCGGCACCTGGGGGCGGTGAACTTCGACACCGCGCATCTGCGGGTGGCGGTGACGACCGGGGTCCGCCTGGTGTCCAACCAGGTGGCGTTCTCGCTGCTGGACCGGCGGGCTGCCGGCCGGATGGCGGCGTTCTGCGGCGAGCATGGCGTTCAGCTGCTCACGTACGGCGTGCTCGCCGGAGGGTTTCTGACGGAGCGGTGGCTCGACCAACCTGCGCCGACCCAGGCGGAGCGGTCCACCTGGTCGGAGATGAAGTACCACCGGTTCATCGAGGCGGCGGGTGGCTGGGAACCGTTCCAGACGCTGGCCCGCGCGGTGGCGGCCATCGCCCGGAAGCACCACGTCTCGATGGCCAACGTGGCATGTCGGGCCATCCTCGATGAGCCCGCGGTCGGAGCGGTCATCGTGGGCGCGCGGCTGGGAGAGCGGTCTCATCTGGAAGACAACGCACGGATCTTCTCGCTGGTGCTGGATGACGAGGACCGCCGGGCGCTCGCCGCGGCAGCAGCGGGGCTGACGCCCATCCCTGGCGACTGCGGAGACGAGTACCGCCGGCCGCCCTTCCTGACCGCCACCGGAGACCTCACCCACCACGTCCAGACGTTCCCCGTGCCGTACCGCACGCGGGAGACCGAGGGCCGGACGCTGTGTCTGAGCGGGACGCCCTGGGAGCCGCTCGCCGGGTACGCGCGCGCGGTCCGGAAAGGTTCGCGCATCGCGGTCTCTGGGACGACGGCCTCGCACGGGAGCCGCGCCATCGGCGGGACGGACCCGGCGGCCCAGACCCATTTCGTCATCGACAAGCTGCAGGGCGCGCTCGAGTCGCTCGGGGGGCGGCTCGAAGACGTGGTGCGCACCCGGGTCTTCGTCCGGCGCATCCAGGACTGGGAGGCGGTGGCGCGGGCGCACGGGGAGCGTTTCGGGCACATCCAGCCCGCGAACACGCTGGTCGAGGCGTCGCTCGTCTCCGAGGACGCGCTGGTGGAGATCGAGGCGGACGCGGAGCTCTGAGCCCTCGAGGGGACGGCTCGCCGTGCAAGCCCGACTTGCTCGCCCGGGGGCGACGCTGGTATCCACCTCTCGCGCCGTCCCGGCGGCGCTCCATGACCCCGCGCTCCTGACCTCCGAAGCCGCTGCCCCGTCGAGCGCGGATGCGCCCGGGGCAGGTCGTGCCCTCGATCCAGGAGCTCGCCGTGCCCAGCATTCGCCTCGACCGGGTGACGTTCGCCCACCATGACGCATTCCCCGTGCTCGACGCGGTGAGCGCGGTGTTCCCGGACGGCTGGACGGGGCTCGTCGGCGAGAACGGAGCCGGCAAGAGCACGCTGCTCCGGCTCCTCGCGGGCGAGCTCCGGCCACAGGAGGGGCGGGTGCGCCTCGAGCCCGAGGGGACCGAGGTCGTTCTTTGCGCCCAGGACGTCGACAGCCCGGGCGACGACGTGCGCTCGCTGGCCGCGCGCGACGACGGAGCCGCGTGTCGGCTCCGGGGCGAGCTCGGGCTGGCCGATACCGACATCGAGCGCTGGGCCAGCCTCTCTCCCGGGGAGCGCCGCCGGTGGCAGCTCGCCGGGGCGCTGGCGCGTGAGCCGCAGGTGTTGCTCCTGGACGAGCCGACGAACCACCTGGACGGGGACGGTCGCGCGCAGGTCCTGGCTTCTCTGGAGCGGTTCCGGGGGGCCGGCGTCCTGGTCTCACACGACCGCGTGTTGCTCGAGACGCTGACCGCGAGGACGGCGCGGATTCACCGGGGCGCGCTGACGGTCACCTCCGGAGACTACGGCGTGGCTCGCGACATCTGGACCGCAGAGCGGGAGCGGGCACGAACGGTGCGGGAATCCGCTCGGTCACAGGAGAGGCGGGCGCGGCAGGCCCTCGCCGAGGCGCGCCAGGCCCGGGCGTCGGCGGAGAGTTCGCTCTCGGGAAGAGGCCGGGATCCCCGCGATCGTGACGCGCGGAGCATGGGCGCACGGACGAAGCGGGCCTGGGCGGAGGCCCGGCTGGGCAGGGACGTTCGCCGCCTCCGCACGGCGGTCGATCGGGCGACGGCAGCGGTTCCGGACGGACATCCGGACATCGAGCTCGGGCGGTCCATCTTCCTCGGGTACAGCCCGTCCCCAAGGCCCGTGGTTCTCAGCCTGGACGCCTCCGAGCTCCGGGCGGGCGAGACGCTGGTCGCCAGCGACTTGCACCTGGCGCTCCGCCGAGAGGACCGGATCCGGCTCGCCGGGCCGAACGGGGCAGGGAAGACGACGCTCCTGAACGCGCTGCTGCAGGGCAACCCGCGCCGCAGCGAGCAGGTGTTCTTCCTCGGCCAGGAGCCGACGCGCGAGGACGGCCGGTCGATCCTGGAGCGCGTCCGCGCTCTCCCTGCCGACGCGCGTGGCCGGACGCTCTCGCTCGTCGCGGCGTTGGGCACCGAGCCCGACCGGCTCCTCGCCTCCGCCGCGCCCTCGCCCGGCGAGGTCAGGAAGCTGCTTCTCGCCGAGGGGCTCGCCCGACGGCCCTGGGCGGTTGTGCTGGACGAGCCGACGAACCACCTGGATCTGCCGACGGTGGAAAGGCTCGGCTCGGCGCTGGCGGCGTACCCAGGCGCGCTGCTCCTGGTGACACACGACGACCGGCTCGCCGAGATGTGCACTGAGACTCTCTGGGAGCTGCGCGGGGGAAGGCTCGACCTTCGCTGAAGCGCGTGCATGTCCCTCGCGACACCAGCGCTGGCGGTTTGTCACGGTCGGCTCGCGGACGCGGGACGGCGCGCTCCCGAGCCACCGGGGGGCGGGTCGGGTGCGGCTTGCGAGTCGGGGCTCCGGGGAGGCGCCGCCCCGGGGGGCACGGTCCGGCGGTCAGAGGCTATAGCAAGAACCAGGACGGGGAGTGCGGAAGACATGCTCTTAAACCTTCGAAACCCGGCTGGGCGATTTCACCCTTGGTCATACTTCTCGCTATAGCCTCTCGACGCCGAACCCCCTCCACCGGGGGGGCTCTCCCCCCGCGCCATCCACGGCAGCGTGCCACTGTCCCCGCTCCGGAGCGCTCGAGGTTCGCGCAGGCCGCCCCGGGCGTGGCGCGCCGCCCCGACCCGCGCCGGGTCTCCGTTCCCCAGGGGCGCTTCCCTCAGTGGCCCGGCCCCTGCCCGTGACCGTTCACTCCGACACCGTGCTGAAACACCAGATGTCCCCCCAGCCACCCCCCGACTCCGAGTCCTCCCGCGACCAGAACCAGCGCGGCGACGTGGAGGACGCACCCGCATCCACTCGGCAGCACCGTTGCCCGGTACACCAGGTCGATCACCGCGATGGAGGTCACCGACAGCATCACCGCCAGATGCGCCGTTGCGGTCCGGAGCGCCCTGGGCGCGCCGCTTCCTACTCCGAGGTAATCCACGAACCCTGCGGATGCGGCGATGACTGCGGCGGCGGTGCCCCCGATCAGCGCCCAGCGGCCCACCATCCAGAGGAGGGGAGAGCCTGTCACCAGCGCCGTCCCATCGAGCACCACCCAGAGCAGAAGCAAGACCATCGGGAAGTCACTCAGGGCCGCGTGCAGCGGATGTCCACCGATCCGGGAGCCCACGGGTCATGTGGCCTGCATCACCGCCACGAGCAGGATCACGAACCCCGTCACCGCGACCAGGGCATGAATCACCACCACATTCCGGGGCAGGGCCTTCTTCTGCATGTGCTGGGCGAAGAGGAAGGCTCCCCCGAGCACCGCCACGATGAAGACGATCAGCGCGGTCCGCGCGAGGCCGGGGTCAGTCATTCCCATCACCGCGGCGATCAGCGCGATGAGACCGGCCGCGGCTGCTGCGCCGTGGACGAGCGCGATCGCCGTGGGCGGCCGCTCGGCCCCCCGGAACACGATCGTCGCCATGTACAGGCCCCCCAGTGCAGCCAGGCCGAACAACACGAGTGCGATCACCATGCCGTGTCTCTCCTGTCAGGGGCAGCCCCGCGGTCGCCCGGGTGATGGATGATCGAGCGTGGCCGAGGTGACAGCCGGAGGCCCCATACCCGCCGTGCGTTGTCACCTTCTGACCGTCCGTGCATCCGTTAGTCGACCATGTCCACCGTGCCGCTCCCGTCCCCGACACTCGAGCCGGGAACCCGTGACGAGGCGCTCGTTTCCCGGGTCCTCGCGGGCGACGTCCAGGTCTTCGAGCTGCTCATGCGCCGGAACAACGCGCGGCTCTACCGCGCCATCCGCTCGTTCGTGCGCGACGAGTCCGAGGTCGAGGAGCTGATGCAGCAGTCGTACCTCCTGGCGTACTCGCGCCTGAGACAGTTCGCGGGCGGCGCGCAGTTCTCCACCTGGCTGCTCCGCATCGGAATCAACGAGGCGCTCCAGCGGCTCCGCCGGGAGCGCCGCTGGCCACGGGCGGCACCCGACGCCCTCGACGAGGGGCCTGCCACGCGCGGCAGTGACGCGACTCCCGAGCAGCGTCTCGCCCGCGCACAGCTCAACCACTTGCTGGAGCAGCTCGTGGACGGACTCCCGGAGTCGCACCGGTCGGTGTTCGTGCTCCGTGAAATCCAGCAGCTGTCGACGTCCGAGGTGGCCGAGGTGCTGGGCCTCTCCTCGGACAACGTCAAGCAGCGCCTCTCCCGGGCCAAGGCTCTGCTCCGCGCGGCGCTCGAGGAGCACACCGGAGAGTCGCTGACCGAGCTGTACCCGTTCGAGGCGCCGCGCTGTGACCGGGTCGTCACCGGCGTCCTCGGAGGCCTCATGGACGGCGGCGAACCACCCACCGGCGGTCCCCGTTGACGCACACCGGCCCACCTCACCCGCGACGGCCTGGAACCCTGCGATTTTGGTAGGCTTCGCCGGCTCCACCACAGCCACATCCCTGAAGGGGAGGCCGCGCGTTTGGGGACCGGTGCCGATTCCGTCAAGGCGTACTCTGCCGTCCTGCACAAGAAGCCGAACGACGCCGAGGCCCTGGCGGCGCTGGAGGCATTGCTGAAGGACGACTCGGTGCGCGCCGAGGCCGCGCGCGCCCTCATCCCTGCCTACGAAGCGGTGAAGGAGCACCGGAAGCTCGTCGCGGCGCTCGATCTCGTCGCCGAGATGACGCAGGACCAGCTGGAGCGCGTGCTCGCGCTGCAGCAGGCCGCGCACGTGCACCTGCACCACCTGCGGCAGCCGGAGCTCGCCTTCGCCGCGCTGTCCCGCGCGCTTCGCCTGTCGCCCGCAGATCCGAATCTCCGCACCGCCGCCCGTCGCGCGGCCGAGGACGCGGACGCCGTGGACGGCTTCGCCAACGTGCTCAAGGAGCTGGTCGGCCGGACCGATCTCACGCCGCCCGCCCGCATCGCGCTCCACCGCGAGCTCGCCGACGTGCAGGAGAAGAAGCTCGACGACCGGCGCGGCGCCATCCTCCAGCTGCAGGCGGTGCTGGCGGTGGACCCGGGAAACACCGACGCGCTCCGGGCCCTGCAGCGGCTGCTCCGCGCCAGCGAGGACTGGCGCCGGCTGGTGCCGGTCCTGGAGACGTTCGCCGGCGTGGTCGCGGACCCGGCCGAGCGGCTCGCGCTCTGGCGGGAGATGGCCTTCTTGCTCGAGGGCAAGCTCGAGGACCGCGAAGGTGCCGCCGCCGCATGGCGCCGGGTCTCCGAGGCAGATCCCCTGAATCGCGAGGCCGTGTCGGCGCTCGACCGTCTCTACACCGCGCTGGGGAAGTTCGAGAACCTGGCCTTTGCGCTCGAGCTCCGCCGCGCACAGGAGGGGCAGAGCCCGCAGGGCCGCGAGGCCACCTTCCGGCTCGCCCAGCTCCGCCGCGAGAAGCTGCAGGACTTCGGCGGCGCCCTCCAGCTGCTCGGGCAGGTGCTCTCGGAGGATCCGGGCCACACGCCGACGCTGGACCTGCTCGAGGCCTGGGCGCGCTCTCACGATCCGGACAGCCGCAGCGCGCTGGACACGCTCGACCCGATCCTGGCCCGCTCCGGCCAGCATGCCCGCCGGGTGGCCATCCGCGAGGCGCGGATGGCGGACGCGCTGACCGACGAGAAGATCCGCCTCGCCCAGGAGATTCGCTCCATCCACGAGCGAGACATGGGGCAGCCGCTGCGCGCGTTCCTCGCCGCCGGCCAGGCGTTCGCCCAGAACGTGGACCGGGCCGGCGCCAAGGCGGACCTCGAGCGCCTCGCCCGGGTGACGGGAAGCTACGAGGAGCTGGCGGGTACCTACGAGCGCGTCGCCTCGGAGACCCGCGGGCCCGACCCGGACAAGGCTGCCTGGCTGCGCCGGGCCGCCGAGCTCCGGGAGCACCTCGCCCAGAGCGACGAGGCCATCCGCGACTGGCAGGCGCTGCTCACCGAGGCCCCCCAGGACCGCCAGGCCCTGGACGCGCTCGGCAAGCTGTACGAGCAGACCAAGAACGCCAAGCAGCTCTCGGAGGTCACGCTCCGCAAGGCCCAGCTCGCCTCGGATCCACACGAGCGCCGGACGCTGCTCCTGCGAGCGGGCGAGGCGCTCGAGGCCGCGCTGGACGATGCCCGCGCCATCGATGCCTTCAAGGAGGCGCTGGCCCTTCGCCGCGGGCCGGACGGGCTCGAGGCGCTCGATCGGCTCTACGCCCGGGGCAAGCGCTACGAGGAGCAGGCGGACGTCCTGGCCCAGCTCGCCGCCTCGACGACCGGCGAGGTGCAGAAGGGCCATCTGCTCCGCCGCGCCCAGCTGCTCGAGCGGGAGAAGGAGCTGCCGGCCGCCGTCGAGGGCTACGCGCGGCTGCTCGCCGTCGCCCCCAACGATTCGAACGCGGTCGGCGGTCTGGAGCGGCTGATGGAGCTGCCCGACGTCCGTCCGGACGCCGCGCGCCTCCTCGAGCCCGTCTACCGGAGCCTGAACGACGTGCGGCACCTGGTCGATGTGCTGGAGATCCGGCTGGCGGGAGCGTCGCCGCAGGACCGGCTGCCCCTGCTCGGGGAGATCTCCAACCTCCGCGAGACCCTGGGACAGAAGGACCTCGCCTTCGCCGCGCGGGTCCGCGCCTTCGGCGAGATGCCCGAGAGCACCGAGGCCCGGGAGGAGCTGGAGCGGCTCGCGGCCGAGACCGGCGCCTTCGAGGAGCTGGCCGCGGCGTACCAGGATCAGCTCGAGCGAGGGGTCACCAACGCCACCTCGACCGAGCTGTGGCGGCGGCTGGCCGTGCTCTGGTCCGAGCGGCTGGATCGGCTGGACCTCGCCACCCGCGCCTACGAGGAGCTGGGGCGGCGCGAGCCGAGGAACATGGCGGTGCTGGAGGCGCTGGCCCGCATTCACACCAAGGCCGGAGACGCGCGCGAGCTCGCCTCGGTGATGAAGCGGATGGTGATGGTCGAGCCGTCACCGCCCAAGCAGATTGATCTGCTCTTCCGGCTGGGCACCCTCGCCGAGGAGACGCTCGCCGACAAGCAGCTCGCCGCCCAGTGCTACGGGGAGATCCTCGCCCGGAAGCCGGACGACGAGGACGCGATCAAGTTCCTCGGGAAGGTGCTCACCGAGAGCGAGCGCTGGCCCGAGCTGGCCTCCCTGATCGTCCGAGAGATCCAGCTGGCGGACTCCACCGGCCGCCACGAGGAGATGTTCGACCTCATGGTCCGGCTCGGCCGGCTCCGGCTCGCCCGGCTGCGAGATCCCCGCGGCGCGCTCGACATCTTCGAGGACGTCCTCCGCAGGAAGCAGGGCCACGCCGGCGCCATCGGCGCGCTGGAGGAGATGGCGCGCTCCGACAGCCCGCTGCGGGGCGAGGCCGCCGAGGCGCTCGAGCCCATCTTCACCTCGGGTGGTGACCACCTCCGGCTGGTGCAGATGCTGGAGTCACGCGCCTCGACCGAGCCGGTCGCCGCCGAGCGTGCGGCACTCTTGCGCAAGGTGGCCAAGCTCTACGCCGGGCCGATGCAGAATGCCGAGCTGGCGTTCGTCTCGGCGAGCCGCGCGCTCCGCGAGCTCCCCGACGAGGAGGCCTCGCTTACCCTGGCGGTGACGCTCTCCGAGCGGGCCAGCGGAGGCGGGGAGGAGCTGGCCGGGCTCCTCGAGGAGATCCTCCCCCGGGCCTCGGAGGACGCGGCCCGGGTGACCATTCTCCGCGCGCTCGGTCGGGCGCAGGAGGCGCTCGGGCACCGGGCCGAGGCCATCGATGCCTGGCGACGGGTGCTCGAGGTCGTCCCTTCCGATACCGAGGCGATGGGCAGCCTGGTCCGCCTCTACCAGGAGTCGGGGCGAGCGCCCGAGTTGCTGGAGGTCTACCGGCGGCAGCTCTCGATCAGCGAGGAGCCGGCCGTCCGTGCGGCGCTGCTCTTTCAGATCGCCGGGCTGCAAGACGGCGCCCTGCACGACACGGTGGGGGCCATGGCCACGCTCCGGCGGCTGCTGGAGCTCAAGCCCGACGACGCCCGGGCGCTCGAGAGCCTCGATCTGCTCTGTCAGAAGCAGGAGCGCTGGCCCGAGCTGGCGGACGTCATCGGCCGGCGGCTGGCGCTGCCGGGCGGAGACCTGGACTTCGACCTGCGTACCCGCCTGGCGGTGGTCCGTGAGACGCGGCTCCTCGACAAGTTCGGCGCGCTCGAGCTCTACGGCCAGGTGCTCGTCGCCCAGCCGAAGCACCCCACCGCCCTGGCCCAGCTCGAGGCATGGGCCCAGCGCGAGCCGCAGAACAAGCCGATGATGGACGTGCTGCTGACGGCGTACCGCACCGCCGGGGAGCAAGCGAAGCTCACCCCGTTGCTCGCGCTGCGGGTGGGCGCCTCGCCGGATCCGTTCGAGCGCAAGCAGCTCCTGATCGAGCTCGCCGGCCTGCGCGAGACGGCGCGCGACCCCGCGGGCCTGTTCGACGCCCTCGCTGGCGCCTTCCGCGAGGATCCGAACGACGCCGTGCTCCGGGCCCGGCTTGGCAAGGCCGCCGATGGAGCGCGGACGCACGCGGAGCTGGCGCAGCTCTATGAGGAGGAGCTTCCGCGCATCGCCGAGACGAACGACGCCGCCCAGGTGCTGCTCGAGCTGGGGACGCTGAAC
>Ga0208851_1000615_pt1 | contig 14681 bp, 14 predicted proteins | sample NGESurshal092012_FD_184481 | JGI IMG/M metagenome (GOLD analysis project Ga0208851, IMG submission 184481) | Arctic peat soil microbial communities from Barrow, Alaska - NGEE Surface sample 415-2 shallow-092012 (SPAdes) | ecosystem: Environmental > Terrestrial > Soil > Wetlands > Peat ... | reverse complement strand
CGATTTCTTCGACGATGCGGGCGGTCTTCTTCGCCAGCGCATGCTCGGCGGTCTCGACAATTTCGATCTCGCCGTCCGCCCAGTCGATCTCGCCGACAAATTTCGGATCGCTGATCGCGCGACGGAAGACTTCCGCGTGCTCCTCGTGCAGCGTGATGTCCTTGGCGACGTCCTGCTCGGTCACGAAGCGGCGCACACGGGTGCGGCCGGCCTCAACCAATTCCTTGCCCACCTCGAGCTGTTCCTCGGCGAGGCGAAGCACTTCGTCATGCGCCGCGGCGAGTTTGGGGGCGACGGCGACTTGCTGCGCGGCCGCGAGCGGAACGGCGGCGAGCTTCTCCTCGACGGCCTCGACGTGGGCGGCCGGCGCAAGGCCCGAAGTCACCGCGCGGTCATGCACGTCAACCGGACGGAAGGTGTTGAGAACGCCCTGCGCATGGGCGACTTCGCTGTCCAGAACGCGCAGCGAAATCACGACGCCGCCGTCCTTGATGGTCTGGCCGTAAACGGCCGCTTCATGCTGACGCAGGTCGTCGCCGAACAGGCGGCTCCACAGGCCGGGCTTCCCGGCAACGGCCTTGTCGGCGGCGAAGCGCTTCGCATCGAAAATGCTGATGTCGGAATCGTGGAAGCCGGCCGCCTTCAGCGCCCTGACGGCCGCCTCGGCGTAACCATCCAGGACGTCAACCAGGCACTGGCCGAAAACTTCGGTCTCAAGGGGCCGACCGGCGCGCTGGTTGGCACGGTTCAGAAGGATGGACCGGCCGCCAAAGCCGGTGTCGAAGCCGGCGACGTGATCCTCAAGTTCAACGGCAAGGACATCACCCGTTCGGGCGAGCTGCCGCCACTGGTGGCCAACGTCAAGCCGGGCGCCAAAGTGACCATCGACGTGTGGCGCAATGGCGCCGCGAAGCAGTTGTCGGCAACGGTGGGCACGCTCGAGGACAAGACCGTGGTCGCGGCCGACGACAATGGTTGGGGTGTCACAGCTGCAGATCTGTCGACACCTCGACGGACAAGACCTTGAGACCGTCGAAGCGGGGCTAGCCGCAGGCTAGCGCTGACTGGGGCCGCCTACACTGTCGAGGTCTGTGAGCCGCTCGGCCTGGGCATGCGCGGCGTGGTGGAACTCAGGATCGGCAGGGACCGCCCTGGGCACGTCCGCCAGATGTGCGGCCACTACCGCAAGGGTGACCACACCCAGGTCGCGGCTCGCATCGTCATTGACTCCACCGAGAATCGGACCACGGTGACCATTGAACCCTGGAGTGCCGGATCGCAGCGGACAAGCTCAAGTGCCCAGCCGGGACTCGACCCGCACAAAATCAACCTCTACCGTGACCATCAGTGCCTTCCGCACTACGCACGGTGCCCCCGAGATATCTGCCAAGAATTCAGCGGGGGCGCCGTGCACCTCACCGACGGCTCAAAGCCCCGTGGTCGTCATCGGGAGAGACGGTCAACAATCGATGACCGCGAGGGTGTACCGGGTGTCCAGGATCGCCTGCCAAGCCTGGCCCTCCGCCCGGGATGAGGCAGGGCTGACTTCGGGGCGCAGATAGTGGAAGTGGTCGCCGCGCAGGTCATTGAAGCTCTTGCCGCGGCGGAATCACTTCGCACTCCTTTGGCTCTTCAGATCCGTATTCCTGCTCGGCTGCACCCGCTTCGGTTCGCCGGGCATCTTCGGGTAGTTCGGCGGGTAGGGCAGGTCGCCGAGGCCACGCTCCTCGTCGGCGGCTGCCATAGCGAGCAGCGGGTCGATCGACTGCGCTACCGAATCCAGTCCCGCCATCGGGTCGCCCCGCTTGGCGATGAGCGCCGGCACGGTGGCGATGGTGTAGTCGTCGGGGTCGGCGGTGGCCAGTTCCTCCCACGTCAGCGGTGTCGACACCGTCGCGATCGAGGTTGCGCGCACCGAGTACGCCGAGGCGAAGGTCCGGTCCCGGGCGTTCTGGTTGAAGTCGATGAACAGACGCTGCCCGCGTTCTTCCTTCCACCACGAGGTCGTCACCAATTCCGGAGCACGCCTTTCGATTTCGCGCGCCAGAGCGATGCCCGCCCGACGTACGGCGATGAAGTCCCAGTCGGGCCGGATGCGCAGGAACACGTGCACGCCACGTCCGCCGGAGGTCTTGGGGTAGCCGACCAGTCCCAGCTCGTCGAGCAGCGGCTTGAGGATGTCGACGGCGACGGTGCGCGCCTCGGCGAAACCGGTGCCGGGCTGTGGATCGAGGTCCACCCGCAGCTCGTCGGGGTGATCGGTGTCGGGGCAGCGGACCTGCCACGGATGGAACGTGATGGTGCCCATCTGCGCCGCCCATACGATGGCCGACGGGTGGGTGACCATCAGCGCGTCGGCGGTGCGGCCGGACGGAAACGTCACCCGGCAGGTGTGCAGATAGTCGGGATGCTTTTCGGGAACCCGCTTCTGGTAGATCTCCTCACCCTCGATGCCGTCGGGAAAGCGCTGCAGATGAGTGGGGCGGTCGCGCAGCGCGGTGAGCAGTGCGCCGGCCGCCACCGTTCGGTAGTACTCGACGACCTTGCCCTTGGTTCCGCCTGCGCCGAGTTTCGGGAAGTACACCTTGTCCGGATTGGTGAACCGGACCGCGACACCGTCGACGTCGAGTTCCTCGGCCTTGGTTGCCATCAGCGCGTCTCCAGAACGTCGTACAGGTCATAGTTCAGCGGGACGTCGAGTTGGTCGAACGTGCAGCTGGCCGGGTCACGGTCGGGCCGCCAGCGCACGAACCGCACGGTGTGCCGGAAGCGTTGCCATCCCGCATTGCCCTCCATCTGGTCGTAGGTCACCTCGGCGACCTTCTCCGGACGGATCGGGATCCAGCGCTTGTCGGCCGCGGAGTTCCACCGGCTCGGCTCGCCGTCAAGGACCACGTCGTCGCCCTTGCGCAGCGGCTCCAGTTCAGCGAGCAGCCTGCCCCTGTCCTTGACGGTGAATGATGCTGCACCGCCGACCATCTGAAGCTCACCGTCGTCACGGTAGAGACCCAGCAGGATGGAGCCCACACCCTCGCCGCTCTTGTGGATCCGGTATCCGATGGCCACGCAGTCCGCATCGCGGGCGTGCTTGACCTTTACCATCTCGCGCTTGCCGGGCACGTAGGCGCCGTCGAGCCGCTTGGCGATCACCCCGTCGAGTCCCGCGCCCTCGAACGTGGTCAGCCACCGCGCCCCGTGCTCCGGGTCGTCGGTGGTGCGGGTGACGTGACACCACCGCTGCCCGGAGATTGCCTCCGACAGCGCGTCGCGCCGAATCCGGAACGGCTCCCCCATCAGCGAGCGGTCGCCGGTGGCGAGCGCATCGAAACCGATGAAGTGCGCCGGGGTCTGTTCGGCCAGCATCCGCACCCGGCTCTCGGCCGGGTGGATGCGCTGCGACAGCGAGTCCCAGTCCAGCCGGACGCGGCCCTCGATGTCCCGCGGAACCACCACCTCCCCGTCGAGCACGCACCGGGGAGCGACCTCGTCACGAAGCGCGTCGATGAGCTCGGGGAAGTACCGTCCGAGCTCCTTGCCGTTGCGGGACTGCACCACCACGTCGTCACCGTCGCGGAACACCAGCGCCCGGAATCCGTCCCATTTCGGTTCGTATGACCACACACCGGCGTCGGCGGGCACCGCCGTCGCCGCCTTCGCCAGCATCGGTTCCACCGGCGGCATCACGGGAAGCTCCACAGTGCTCATCCTGATCTATCGGGGGCCGTCCGTGTCTAGACTTCCGCCCGGACCGGAACTCATCGGTTACCCATCCGCCGCCAGGGGCACGCCTCGGGCTACATTGCGGGCGTGACCCGCCCAGCACCGGGCGCGGGCCGGTTCGCGCCCAGCCCGTCGGCCGACCTGCACATCGGCAACCTGCGCACGGCGGTGCTGGCGTGGCTGTTCGCGCGGTCGACGGGACGACGGTTCCTGGTGCGGGTCGAGGACCTCGACGACCGCACCCATGACGACGTCGCGCGGCGGCAGCTGGCCGACCTGGCGGCGATCGGCATCACCTGGGATGCCGAACCGGAGTGGCAGTCCCGGCACCGCGACCGCTACGACGCCGTGGTCGACGGTCTGATCGCCCGCGGCCTGGTCTACGAATGCTATTGCAGCAGAAGGGACATCCTCAGCGCACCGCGGGCACCGCACGCCCCGGAAGGCGCATACCCCGGGACGTGCCGGGAGCTCACCGAGTCCGAACGCGCCGTCCGACGGGATACCAGCCGGCCACCGGCGTTGCGGCTACGCGCCGAGGTCACCGAGTACACGGTGACCGACCTGGTGCACGGCAGCTATACCGGCGTGGTCGACGACTTCGTGCTGCGCCGCGGCGACGGTGTGCCCGCCTACAACCTCGCCGTGGTAGTCGACGACGCGCTGTCCGGCGTCGACCAGGTGGTGCGCGGTGACGACCTGCTGTCGTCCTCCCCGCGACAGGCTTACCTCGGCGAACTGCTGGGCTACCCGCAGCCGGTATACGCCCACGTGCCGCTGGCGCTCAAACACGAGGGCAAGCGGCTGGCCAAACGCGACGGCGCGGTCACCCTGGCCGAACTCGGTGCCGAACGCGCGTTTGCCCTGATCAGCGAGTCACTGGGCTGGCCCGCCACCGACATCGCCGGCCTGCTGGACCGGTTCGACCCGACGCGGCTGCCGCGCGAACCGTGGACATATCAACCCGTTTGATCCGTCCCGCGAATGTGGATTACCCCCACGCCAGATGCGCCAAAGCGTGGGGGTAATCCACATTCGGCGCCAAGGGGGTCAGGGAGTCAGTTCCATCTGGCCCCACGGCGAGCCGTAAGCGGTCAGCAGCTCCAGGAACGGCACCGAGTCGAAGCACTCGGGACCGAGCACACCCACCCCACTCCACGTGCCGTTGGCCAGAAGCTCCAGCGCCACAACGGGATTGATCGCGGTCTGCCACACCACGCACTGGTGGCCGTACTCGGCCATCGACCACTGGTTGTCGACGACGTGATACAGGTAGGTCGACCGCGGATTGCCGTCCTTGTCCTTCCCGGTCACCCACAATCCGGCACACGTCTTGCCCGTCATCTGCGGGCCCAGCGTCGCGGGGTTGGGCAGGCAGGCCGCGACCACATCTCGCGGGCTGACCTCCACCCCACCGACTTTGACCTTCTCGGTGCGGTCCAGGCCGAGTTTGTGCAAAACCTTGAGCACCTCGATGAATTCATCACCGAGGCCGTACTTGAACGTCACCCGCTTGCACTCGATCCAGCGCGGCATCAACAGCACCTCTTCGTGCTCGACGTTCACGCACTCGACCGGTCCGATGCCGTCGGGAAAGTCGAACACCTCGGGCTCGCTGAAAGGTGCGGTGGTGAACCAGCCCTTGTCCTTCTCCCAGATGACGGGTGGGTTGAGGCACTCCTCGATCGTGGTCCAGATGGAGAACGACGGGGCGAACTCGTATCCCTCGACGGCGAGATTGGCCCCGTCACGAACGCCGAGTTCGTCGATCTCGCTGAACAGGAAGTCCGAGGCGTAGCGCGCAAAGACGTTGGCCAGGCCCGGTTCGACGCCGAAACCGACCAGCGCCAGCCGACCCGCGGCGATCCAGTCCGGTTCCGCCTCGAACTGCTCGTCGCCCAGTTTCACCCCGGTCAGCTCGTAGGGCTTCTCGGGATGGCGTTGCGAGAGGCTCATCGCCATGTCGAGGTAGTCCGCGCCGCCGGCGAGGGCACCGTTGAAGATCGGCATGGTGAACCGAGGGTCGACGGCGTTGAGGACGTGGGTGATGCCGTGCTCGCGGATCAGCTCGGCGACGGCGTCGGCCGAGCCGGCGTCCACCTGCGTGGCGGAGAACCGCGAGTCCTTCACCGCCTCCGCGGCCTGGCGGGCCTTGCCCTCGTCGTAGTCGGCCACCACGATGCGCTCGAAGAAGTCCCGTCGCTTCGCGATGGCGCAGAACGCCGAACCGACACCGCCCGCGCCAATCAGCAGAATCCTCATGGGGGGCAAACTAGCCCAGCGCGACAGGCAACGACGCCATTCCGCGCAAGGTGACGTTGGGCTTGTACACCGGTTCGCCGGCCAGCCGCGCATTCGGGAACCGTCGCGTCACCGCCGAGAGAGCCACCGCGGCCTCCATCCGCGCCAGCGGCGCGCCGAGACAGAAGTGCGGTCCCTTGCCGAATGCGAGATGGCGGATCGACTCCCGGCCCGGATCGAACTCGTCGGGACGGTCGGCGACGGCCGGGTCCCGCTGCGCGGCGGCCAGCAGGAGCATCATTGTGTCGCCCTTCGGAATTCGCGAACCATTGATCGCCATGTCTTCCCCGGCGACGCGTCCCACCAGCTGAACGGGCGGGTCGTAGCGCAGGGTCTCCTCGACGATGGCGGGGGCGAGGTCAGCGTCGTCGCCCAGCGCGGTCCAGTGTTGGCGGTGGCGCAGCATCGCCAAGACGGCGTTGGCGATCAGGTTGACCGTGGTCTCGTGGCCGGCGATCAGCAGCAGGTTGCAGGTCGCGACGATCTCTTCCTCGGTGAGCTGGTCGCCGGATTCCTCGACTGCGATCAGTCTGGAGATCAGGTCGTCGGCGGGATGCGCGCGCCGGCGCTCCAGCAGGTCGCGCAGGTACTCGCGCAGCCACAGCCCGGCCTGCAGGCGGTCCTCGAATCCGTGCGGCTGCCCGCTGAAGGCGATGAACGGGTCCAGCCCCTGACCGAGCAGCGCCGAGGCCCAACTGAACTTCGGTTCGTCCTCGATGGGAACCCCGAGCAGTCGGCAGATCACCGCGACGGGCAGCGGGTAGGCCAGATCGGCGATGACCTCGAACTCGCCGGCCTCGGCGACCTTGTCGAGCAGTCCGTTGACCATCGTGGCGATGTCGGGCTCGAGTGCCTTGACGACCTTCGGCGAGAACGCCTTGCTGACCAGCCTGCGCAGCCTGGTGTGGTCGGGCGGGTCGAGGAACAGGAAGCCGGGCGTGCCGAAGGGCCGAGGCTGCTCGCCGGCGGCGATGGCGCGCTGGGCGGCACTGGACTTGAGCCGATCACTGCACGAAGCGGGATGACGCAGGACCTCGTCGCAGTCGGCGAAGCTGGAGAACACGTGCAGGTTGTTCCCCGGCATCTGCAGCGGGCCGCCCTCGAGGAGCTGCCGATAGACCGGGTACGGGTCGGGACGCTGAGCCGGGTCGAGCAGTGTTGCGAGCAGCGCCTGCGACGGTGCGGGAGCGGTCATCCCTCTATTGTGCACGCGTCGAGTAAGTGCTTTCCCGCGCCGAGATCGACGAAATGGCGAGATTTACTCGCAGTTCCTCGCCCAAACGTCGGTTTGGGCGAGAAGGTCAGGTCCCGTAGTAGCGGCCGAGGACGTGGTCGCGCAGTTCGTCGAACTCCCCGGCGGCGATGGCGGCCCGGATCTGGTCGACGAGGCGGATCACGAAGCGCTCATTATGGATCGTGCACAGCGTCGCGGCGAGAATCTCCTTCGCCTTGAACAGGTGGTGCAGGTACGCCCGGGTGTAGTGCGCACACGTGTAGCAGTCGCATTCGGCGTCGATCGGGGTGAAGTCGCGCCGGTGCCGGGCGGTGTTGACGTTGAACCGGCCGGTCGCCGAGTACACCGCTGCGTTGCGCGCGACCCGCGACGGGGACACGCAGTCGAAGGTGTCGGCGCCGGCCTCGATGGCCGCGAACAGATCGTCGGGCTCGCTGATCCCGAGCAGGTGCCGCGGCTTGGCGTCGGGCAACTCGTCGATGCACCAGCCGACGATGGTGGCCAGGTTCTGCTTCTCCAGCGCTCCGCCGATGCCGAACCCGTCGAACCCGCGCCCGCCGGCGTCGACGATGCCGGCCAGGTCCCGCGATGCCAGCCGGCGTAGGTCCTCGTACTGCGCCCCCTGCACCACACCGAACAACGCCTGCGCGGGCCGCTCGGGCCGCTCGGCCGTCAACCGGCGGTGCTCGGTGAGGCAGCGCTGCGCCCACGCGTGGGTGCGGGCCACCGACTCCTCTTGATAGCCACGGGTATTCACCAGCGTCGTCAGTTCGTCGAAGGCGAAGATGATGTCCGCACCGATCTTGTGCTGGATCTGCATCGACACCTCGGGGGTGAACCGGTGCGTGGAGCCGTCGAGGTGGGAGATGAACGTCACGCCGTCGTCGTCGACATGGGCCAGCCGCTGCTTGCCCTCGGCGATGATGTCGTCGGCCTGCACCCGGTTGGCGTCCATCGAGAGCACCTTGCGAAAACCCGCACCCAGCGACAGCACCTGAAACCCGCCGCTGTCGGTGAAGGTCGGTCCCGGCCAGTTCATGAACGCACCGAGCCCGCCGGCTTCGTCGACGATGTCGGGACCGGGCTGCAGGTAGAGGTGGTAGGCGTTGGCCAGCACCGCCTGCGTGCCGAGTTCGCGCATCGTCTCGGGCAGCACTGCTTTGACCGTCGCCTTGGTGCCGACCGCGATGAACGCCGGAGTCTCGATGTCGCCGTGCGGGGTGTGGATGACGCCGGTGCGCCCCCGCCGGCCGGGCAGCTCGGCGTCGACGGTGAAGAAGGGTCGCTTGGTCACCGGAGTATCTAACCAAGCCGCTGTGTGCGGCTTATCCCAGGAAGTCGACGAGGTGGCGGGCAAGCTCCTCGCCGGCATCTTCCTGCAGAAAGTGCCCGGCGCCGTGGATGGTCGGATGCTCGATGCCCTGGGCGCCGCGCATGTGCTCGCGGAATATCCGGGCCATCGCGCCGGTGATGGGGTCGCCGTCACTGAAGGCGACCAGCATCGGCGTCGGGTTTTCCGACAGCGCCGCCCAGGCTCGGCGGTTCGCCTCGGTGGCCGGATCGTCGGGGCTGGTCGGCACCAGCCCAGGCATGGCCCGCGGTCCGGCGGAGAAGGTGTCGTCCGGGAAGGGCGCGTCGTAGGCCGCCCGCACCTGCGGGCTCAACGGACGCTGACACCCCGATGCCACGAACGCGCTGACCTCTACGTGTGGAGCGTTCTGGATGGCCTCGCGGAACCGCCACCACACCTCGGGCATGTTGAAGTCGCCGGTCGGCAGGCCGGTGTTGGCGACGACGATGCGACCGAAGCGTTCCGGGTGCTCGGCGGCCAGCCGCAGCCCGAGCAGGCCTCCCCAGTCCTGGGCGACCAGGGTGACCCGGCGCAGGTCGAGGACGTCGAATGCCAGCGTGCGCAGCCACTCGACGTGCCGGGCGTAGGTGTGGTCCTCCTGGCGCGTCGGTTTGTCCGACCGGCCGAACCCGACCAGATCGGGGCAGATCACCCGATGCCCCGCGGCGACCAGAATCGGGATCATCTTGCGGTAGAGGAACGACCACGTGGGTTCACCGTGCAGCATCAAAACCGGGTCGGCGTGCGCAGGCCCGGCTTCTATCCACGCAATTCGGAGCTGTCCGTCTTCGTCGTCATCGACTTCGCAATAGTGCGGTTGATACGGGAAATCCGGAATGTCAGCGAACCGTTCCTCAGGTGTGCGCAGCGTCTCCATTCGCGCGACGATACCGGTGCTGGCTGGGGCTACTGATGACAGTGATGTGTTGTGGCGCATCAAAACAAGGAATATGGTGCGCCATCAGATGATTCCCAGCCAAATTTTTCTCCCATTCCCGACACCATTGGCTAATTGCGTCCCATACTTTCTCCGATGATCCGCCAATGTCGACGGGTCACGTCAACAAAGGAGAATTCGGTGAAGCGTGGCTTTGTGGTGGCCGTAGCCGGTGCTGCAGTTCTGGTCGCCGGAGTGTCCGGCTGTTCCAAGGATGAGAAGAAGACCGAGTCGACGACGGCGGCGAGCTCGCCTGCCGCAACCGCGACGACGAGCGCGGCTGAGACCCCCAGCGCCGGCGCGGGCACCGCCAAGGTGACCATCGACGGCCAGCCGCAGAACATCAACGGCCAGGTGGTCTGCGCGACCGCCGGCGGCAACTACAACATCGCCATCGGCGAGGCGGCGACCGGCATCGCCATCGTGATGTCCGAGGACGCGTCGACGGTCCAGTCGGTGGGACTGGGCAACGTCAATGGTGTGACGCTGGGCTACACCGCCGGGGTGCCGGGCGGCGCTAACGCCACCGCGACCAAGGATGGCAACAACATCAAGGTCACCGGTACGGCCACCGGTGTGGACATGGCCAACCCGATGCAGCCGGTAAACAAGCCGTTCGAGATCGAGGTGACCTGCCCGTAGCGGCAGCCCGAACGAGGCGGCGGCGAACCCGAGGGGACATCGCCGCCTTTTTCGTGCCTTACACCCCGACGGCTTCCTCGAGTCCGGTCAGCGAGTCCTCGAGGTGGCCGAGCAACCGCTGCAGGTGCGGGACGCTGCGCCGGCACCCGACGAGCCCGAAGTCGAGGTTGTCGGCGTTGTTGGACAGAGTGATGTTGAGCGCCTGGCCGTCCAGGGCAATGGACATCGGATAGTTGCCGTCGAGCCGGGCGCCACGCCAGTACAGCGGCTCCCGCGCGCCGGGCACGTTGGAGATCACGATGTTGAACGGCGGCTGAGCTGCCTGCGCCAACGGCGGCACCAGGGCCAGCGTCAGTGGAGCCATGTTGAAGGCCGACAACGCGAGCTGCTGAAGCCGGGGAAGTTGGGTGAAGACCTCCTTGTTGCCGCGCATGGAGGCGTGAATGATGTCCAGCCGCTGGGCCGGGTCGTCGAGGTCGGTCGCCAGGCTGCACAAGATCGCACCGACCATGTTCCCGCCGCTGGACACGTCGTCCTGCGCCCGCAGGCTCACCGGCACCATCGCCACCAGCGGGCGATCGGGCAGGCCGTCCTGTTCGATCAGGTAGGCGCGCAGGGCTCCCGCGCACATCGCCAGCACGACGTCGTTGACGGTGACGCCGGCGGTCTTGACCGCGATGACGCGTTTGAGCGGCCAGGACTGCGCCGCGCACCGACGGGCACCGCCGATCGGGACGTTGAACATCGTCTTGGGTGCGCTGAACGGCAGCGTCAGTTGCTGTTCCAGCAGCGCGGCGCGCGCCACCGTCAGGGCCGAAGGCGCAAGTCCCGCAACGGTTCCCGCAACTTTGACCAGATCGCTCAGAGGTGCCGCGCGCTTTTTGGCCTTGGACCGCTTGCGCGGCCCGATGCTCCATGGTGCCTCCAGTTCGGTGTTCTGGGGGTCGTCCGACAGTGACCGGCGCATGAGCCTCATCGCCGAAACGCCGTCCAGTAGCGCGTGGTGCACCTTGGTGTAGACCGCGAAGCGTCCGTCGTTGAGGCCCTCGACGAGGTGGGCCTCCCACAGCGGCCGGTGCCGGTCGAGCAGGGTGCCGTGCAGCCGAGACGTCAACTCCAGCAGCTCGCGGACCCGGCCTGGTGACGGCAGCGCCGAGCGGCGCAGGTGGTACTCCAGGTCGATGTCGCGGTCGAGCGACCAGGTGAGGTTGGCGATCCCACCGAACAGCTCGCCCGGATGCTTGCGGAACGTCGGCTGAACGTCCTCATAGCTGAGCAGAGTGGCGTAGATGTCGCGGATGAAGTCCGGGCCGGCGCCTTCGGGCGGCTCGAACAGTTGCAGTCCGCCGACGTGCATCGGATGCTCGCGAGACTCGGCGAGCAGGAACATCGAATCCGCCGGCGAAATCAGTTCCATCGATGCCCTCCGCGTCCACTGTGTCAACCGTGTGCCCATTACACCGGCTCGCTACGCAGGCCGGTCCATTTCCGTGTGATCCACGGTGCACGCCGCGACTATGCGCGTGCGAAATCGCACACTCGACGGGCGTTTTCGGGCCCAAAGACCCTGTCAGCGCTGGTTCCCGGCGCGCAGGGTAAGGGCATGGCGACCGATCGTCGACGAATGACGCTGGCCGTCGCCGTCGTGGTAGGCGCCACGGTCGCGGGTCTGGGGTTGCTGGTGGTGGCCTTCGTCGGCATGGCCCGCCATCCGGCCGACAACCGGGAGTCCTCGCCAGCCATCGCGACGTCGAGCACCACGACGACATCGACGACGGCGCTGGCGGGCGCGATGCGCGAGTGGCAGTCACGAGCCGGGGACCACTTCAAGGAGACGGCCAAGGCGCTCGATCAGGTCTCCGAAGGCTCCGAGCACGACGATGACGCCGCCGTGCGAGCGGGCTGCCAACGGCTGCACGACACCAACGCGATCGGGTTACAGGCCGACCTGCCGACGCCGGATCCGGCGCTGACCGCCGAACTCCAGCGGATGATCGACGACGTCAACACCGCCGCGCATTCGTGCTTGCGGTTCTCCGACAGCCGCCACCAGGACGACGCCTCGACGTACCAGACCTACCTGGCGCGGGCCATCGATCACCTGACGACGGCCAAGCAGATCCTCAACGAGGACCTGGGAAAAGGCTGACGCTCAGCGTCGCCCGCCGCCACCACCACCGCCGCCACCCGGCTCGGCGTTGAAGCCCGGTTCGGCGACCTCGGCCTCGGTCAGCTGGTCGCTGGTATCAGGGATGACGGTCGGCGCACAGTTCATCGAGAAGCTGTCTTCGGTGTCCTGGTCCTGACACTGGGCCAGGACATGGGGCGCCTGGCTGCCGGCTCCGGCGAACACCGCCACGGCGGGAGTCAGCGCGATCGCCAGTCCGACGGCGCCGTAGACCAGCCGTCGCCCGCTAATCGAATGGGTCGCCATGCTCAACCAACCCCCAGGGAAATCTCGATGACGTCTGGCCCGGCGCACTGCGTCTCCGGAACGCCAGGGTAGGCCAGCTTTCTGGGAAACGCGATCCGTTGGCGTTGACAAGCCCTGTGCGTTCCGTTTCAGGCGAACACCAAAACGAGCAGATACCCGCTGACCAGGATGGGTAACACCGGAGCCGCCCAGCAGCCGACAGCCTTCCAAGTCTGCTTGTAGCGGCGGCCCAACAGGACTGCGCACAGACCCAGAACGGCCATGACGACGGCGACCGCCGGTACCCAGAACCGCACCGGAGTCGTCGCGACAATCAATCCGACGGCGCCGAGCCAGATGACGTAGCCGACGAGCATGCCGACAGCAGCACTGAGTGCGGTTCGCAGGCGATCAGTTGCCATGATCCCAGCCTAGAAGGCCACGAGGCCGGGTTGTGTTGGCCGCGTGGGCAATCTCGAGTCGAGGTTGTCGGCGAAGATCTGCCAGATGCCCTTGTTGAGCCAGCTTGCGCCGGGTAGCAGACTGCCTCTGGACAGCGGACCCGAAACGGCAACGCGCAGTTCCCAATTCAGCCGGCCGGGCACTGGGTTGTCGGCGGCGGGCACGATGCTGAACTTGATCACACGTCCGGCGCCTTCGTTGTGTCCGGGATGGGACACGAACGAGAAGCTGTCCGCAGCGATAGCGGTGACCTGCACGGGCTCGTTCTCGCCGAACGGACCTTCGAGGTTGATCTTGACGCCCGTGACGAGTTCGCCTGCGTCAGAAGTGAATGTGAAGTAGTTGTTGAAGTGCGTCTGGATCTCGCTCATGATCTGCTCTTTGGTCCATCCCTCACCCGTGCTGAACTGATACCCGTAGTGGTAGCTGCCGTATCCGCAGCCCGGCTCCGGAGGGTCGGACGGGCCGTCGGCCGGCGCTCGTTTGAAGTCGACGAGTGTGATGTCGCCGAAAGATTCTGTGGCGGAGATTATTTCGTCTGCGACTCGGTAGTCGAGCCCCACGAGTTGACCGAACCGGGTTCGGATGTCGGCAGCGAGCACGGGGGCTTGGACTTGCCGTGCCGCTCGTCCTGCCTGGCTGCCGGTCGCGGGGCTGGCGACTGAGAAGTCTTCTCGCACTGTGAATCCCGCCGCCTCGGCGGCGCCGACCGCGTCGAGGACCTTCGACTTCGCGTAGCCGATCTGGTCGGCGCCCCGTCGCGCGATGTCCGCGGCATCGTGGAGGCCGTCGGCGAATCCGCTGACGATGAGTCGGTCGGCGTGGGCGCGTTGGCGAGCTTGCTCAGCTGCCACGCCCTCCCACGGGGCGCCACCCGGACTCGAGATGTGCGACGCCACATTGTCGAAGGCGCTCTCCAGATTCCGGCGGTCCTGATCCAGTGGGCAGCCGCTTCCGTCAGATGCCTGGTGTCCCAGGTTCGTACCTGCGACAGCGATGGTGTCGTGAATGCCATCTACACCTCGCCGATCAGCCTTCTAAGGGCCGCCGTGGACCGGCCCTCTTCGAGCGCGTAGCAGCTGCCAGCGCCCTCGAGTGCCACCGCGGTGTCCCACATTCGAGCCACCATGGCCTCCGCCGCACGAGCGGCACCGCTATGGGCGGTGTTCACCGCATCGGCAGTGGCCTGGCCGCCGGCCTCGACCGCCGTATGTACAGAACAGCCACCGATCTCGACACCCAGGGCGTGGCACCGCGCCGCCAGTGTTCGCAGACCGTCTGAAGTGACCTCCAGCAAACCCATGGCCCGGGAGTGTAGGAACGTTTCGACGAGCGGTCACTTCACCCCGAGATCACCCAGACACAGAGGAAGGCCCGAACCCACCAGGGACTCGGGCCTTCTTGCTGTCACATCACAGTAGTTCACCGGAATTATCTGTAACTGTGGGCAAAATGTGGGCACGGGTGCCTGGTGGCCCATGGCAAGGGTGATCCCCTGAACCGGATAGCCGCCGCTGTGGGGGGTGCACCACAGTGCCGCCAGGAGGGTCCTGGACGCTGCCGTGCAGGCGCTCGCCGTATAGCCAAAGCGCAGAATCGATCCGTCGCAACAAGGTCGCCT
>Ga0208851_1000614_pt1 | contig 14683 bp, 13 predicted proteins | sample NGESurshal092012_FD_184481 | JGI IMG/M metagenome (GOLD analysis project Ga0208851, IMG submission 184481) | Arctic peat soil microbial communities from Barrow, Alaska - NGEE Surface sample 415-2 shallow-092012 (SPAdes) | ecosystem: Environmental > Terrestrial > Soil > Wetlands > Peat ... | reverse complement strand
CTCGTCCCCCGCGACGAGCTCGCCGGTGCCGAAGCGGCGTGGGTCGCAGAAGCGCAGCTCGTGGCCGTCGCCGAGGCCGATCGCGACGCGCTGGTAGCGCTGGTCGGGCGCGGGGTCGTAGAGCAGCGTCCCGGTCATCCGCAGGTGCATGATCAGGAAGAGCTCGTCCTCGAGCTCGAACACGAGCCACTTGCCCCGGCGCGAGAGCGCCTCCACGGCGCGCCCCTCGACCGCGTCGGCCAGCTCCTGCGGCGCGAGCGGTGCGCACCAGCGGGGATCGAGCACCTCGAGCGAGGTGACGCGCCGGCCCTCGACGACGGGCGCCAGCCGGCGGCGGATCGTCTCGACCTCGGGCAGTTCGGGCATCCGTCGAGGATACGGCCGCCCGAGCCGCGATCAGAGAAACGCGGCGCCCGGCAGGGCGGGCTCGTCCTCGCCCGTCAGCCAGCGCAGGGCGCTCGCACCGACGTCGGCCATCGCCCCGTCGTGGCGCCCGTGACGCACGGCCGGGAACGCGGCCAGCAGCGGCACCTGCTCACGCGTGTGGTCGTAGTGGGCGAGCGCCGGGTCGACGCCGTGGTCGGCGGTGATCACGAGCAGGTCGCCCGGGCGCAGGCGGTGCAGCCAGCCGCCGACCGCAGCGTCGATCTCGCGCAGCGCGCGATGGAAGCCGGCGACGTCCTTGCGGTGCCCGTAGAGCTGATCGGTCTCCACGAGGTTGGCCATCGCGAGGCCGTGGCCCATGCCGTCGACGAGGGCATCCAGCGACGCGAGCGCCTGGGCGTTGGTCGCCCCGGGGTGGGCCTCGTCGATGCCGCGCCCCGTGAAGAGGTCGCCGACCTTCCCGACCGCGTGCACCGCCACGCCGCGGTCGTGCAGGGCGTCCAGATGCGAGCGCCCGGGGGGCGGCACGGCGAAGTCGCGGCGCCCGTCGGTGCGCTCGAACGCTCCCGCCGGGCCGGTGAACGGCCGCGCGATCACGCGGCCGACGGCGTCCGGGCCGGCCAGCTCGGCGCGAGCGGCCGCGCACGCCGCGATCAGCTCCGCTTCGCTGAGGACGTCGCCGTGCCCGGCGAGCTGCAGGACGGAGTCGACCGAGGTGTAGAGGATCAGCTCGCCGGTCCGCAGGTGCCGGGGCGCGAGCTCGGCGATCGCCGCGAGACCGTCCATCACCCCGCCCCCGCAGGTCGGGCGGCCCATCGCAGCCTCGATCCGGGCCACGATCGGCGCGGGGACGCCGTCCGGGTACGTCGGGAGCGGCGTCTCGGTGACGACGCCCATGAGCTCCCAGTGGCCGGTCGTCGAGTCCTTGCCGGGGCCCTGATGGGCGAGGCGCCCGTGGAGGACGGGCGCCGGCGAGGGCGCGACCCCGGGGAGCGGCAGGATGTTCCCGAGGCCCAGGTGCTCGAGCGCCGGGAGCTGCAGCCCCCCGCAGCGCTCGGCAAGGTGCAGGAGGGTGTTCGCGCCGGCGTCTCCGTAGTCGGCGGCATCGGGCTCGGCGCCGGCGCCGAGCGCGTCGATGACCACGACGAAGGCGCGGCGTTCGGCAGGGCTGTCGGAGGGCGCGGCGGGCATCGGCGGCAGCGATGCTCGCACAGGCGGCGGGCGGCTCTCCCGCCGCAGCTCAGGCGCCGGGCGCGCCGAAGCGCAGGCCGTCGAGCGCGAGCGTCAGGAAGCGCTCCCACCCGGCGCCGGGTCGCCACGGCGCCGTCGTCATGACCTGGCCGACGCCGCACATGATCGCCGAGATGTCGTCGACGCCGGCGTCGGGACGCAGCTCGCCGGCCTCGACGCCGGCGGCGATGATGACGCTCGTAGCCGCGATCAGGCGCTTCTTCTCGGCGTGCGCGCACTCCATGAGCTCGGGGCGCTCCGCCATGATCTGCGCCATCGCCGCGTCGCCCTCGACCCGCCGGGCGGAGTCGTGCAGCAGCCCGCCGAGGCGGTCCCAGGGCGAGCCCTCGGCGTCGCGTGCGGCTTCGGCCAGATCGGCGAGCGAGTCGAAGTGCTCGGCCGCCAGCGCGCGGAACAGCTCGTCCTTCGTCGCGTAGTGGCGGTAGAGCGTGCCGACGCCGACGCCGGCGCGCCGCGCGATCTCGTCCATCTGCACGCCCGTCCCGTACTCCGCGAAGGCGGAGCGCGCGGCGGCCATGATGTGGTCGCGGTTGCGCCGCGCGTCGGCGCGCATCGGGCGCTCGGTGTCGGTGATCGGGGTGACGGGCATGTGCCAGGACGCTGGAGCTCGAGAACCGGAACTTCCGTTCCGCTATGGTGTGCAAAAGTGGAACCGGAGTTCCTCTTCCGCTTGATTCTAGCCTGATCACCGCCCTCCTTCATCACGGGAAAGCACTGATGTCGACGCCCACGCTCGCACCACCGTCCACCGGCCGCGCCACCCACGTCGGCGGCGTCCACAAGAACCTGATCCTCGCCCTGCTGGCCGCCAGCCAGTTCGTCGTCGTGCTCGACGCCTCGATCACGAACGTCGCGCTGCCGTCGATCGGGCGCGCGCTGAGCTTCTCCCAGGACAACCTCTCCTGGGTCGTCAACGCGTACACGCTGACCTTCGGCGGCTTCCTGCTGCTCGGCGGCCGCCTCGCCGACCTGCTCGGGCGCCGGCGCGTCTACATGGCGGGCCTGGTGCTGTTCGCGATCGCCTCGCTCGTCGGTGGCCTTGCGCAGAGCGAGGCGATGCTGATCGCCGCCCGGGCGGTCCAGGGGCTCGGCGCCGCGCTGCTCTCCCCCGCCGCGCTGTCGATCCTGACCACGACGTTCAGCGAGGGCACCGAGCGCAACCGCGCGCTGGGCGTCTGGGGCGCCGTGGCGGGCTCCGGCGGGGCTGTCGGCGTGCTGCTGGGCGGCGTGCTGACCGAGTACCTGAACTGGCGCTGGGTGCTGTTCGTGAACGTGCCGATCGCCGTGGGCGCCGTCGTCCTCGCACCGCGGCTGATCGCCGAGAGCCGCGCACAGGAGCGTCCGGAGTCCTTCGACGTCGCCGGCGCGATCACCGTCACCGCCGGACTGTCGCTGCTCGTCTACTCCCTCGTGAACGCGAACTCCGCCGGCTGGGGCTCGGCGGAGACGATCGTGCTGATCGCTGCGAGCCTGATCCTGCTCGTCTCGTTCCTCGTCATCGAGCGCCGCTCGAAGGCGCCGCTCGTCCCGTTCGACGTCTTCTCCTCGCGCACGCGCACCGGCTCGTACATCGTCGGCGTGCTGCTGGCCGCAGCGCTGTTCTCGATGTTCTTCTTCATCTCGCTTTACATGCAGCAGGTGCTGCACTGGTCGGCGATCCGCTCCGGGCTCTCCTACCTGCCGCTGGGCCTGACGATCATCTTCGCCGCCGGCGCCGGCTCCCAATTGGTCAACCGGATCGGCTTCAAGCCGGTGCTCGTGACCGGGCTGCTGTTCGTGACCGCCGGGATGCTCTGGTGGTCGCAGATCAGCGTGAACGGGACGTTCCTCAGCGACGTCCTGGGGCCCGAGCTCGTCGCCGCCGTCGGGCTGGGCCTGGCCTTCGTCAGCGTCACGATCGGCGGCACCTCCGGGATCTCCGAGGACGAGGCGGGCCTGGCGAGCGGGCTGCTGAACGCCGGCCAGCAGGTCGGCGGCGCGCTCGGCCTGGCGATCCTTGCGGCCATCGCGACCGCACGCACGGACGCCGTGAGCGGCCCGCTGTCGCACGCCCTGACCTCCGGCTTCCAGGCTGCTTTCCTGACCGGCGCCGCGTTCGCGCTGATCGGCGCGATCCTCGCGATGACCCTCGTCTCCAACGCCGACAGCCGCGAGCTGCTGGCCGCCGCCCACGCCGAGGACGCCGCCCTGGCCGCGGCAGGCTGAGCGGCGCTCAGTCCGCGTGCGCCCGCGGATGGGCGCGGAAGTACTGGTCCTTCAGGCGCTCCGCGGAGAGATGCGTGTAGATCTGGGTCGTCGCGATGTCGGCGTGCCCGAGCATCTCCTGCAGGGCGCGCAGGTCGCAGCCTCCGGCCAGCAGATGCGTCGCGAAGGTGTGGCGCAGCGTGTGCGGGCTCATGCGGTCCTGCAGGCCCGCGGCCGCGGCGTGGCCCTGGACGATCTTGTAGAGGCCCTGCCGGGTGAGCCCGCTCCCGCGCTGGTTGACGAACAGGTGCGGCTCCTCGCGCAGCCCGACCAGGCGCGGGCGCCCATGACGCAGGTAGTAGCGCACCGCGGTCACGGCCTCGCGGCCCACCGGGACGAGTCGCTCCTTGGAGCCCTTGCCGCGCGCCCGCAGCACGCCCGCGTCGAGGTCGATGTCGCCGACGTGCAGGCCCGTGGCCTCCGAGGCGCGCAGGCCACAGGCGTACATGAGCTCCAGCAGCGCCCGGTCGCGCATCGCGGCCGGCGTGCCGCCGCGCGGGGCGTCGAGCAGGCGCGCCACCTCGTCGCGACTGAGCACCTGCGGCAGGCGCTGCGTCTTGCGCGGCGCGCGCAGGTCGGCCGTCGGGTCGTGGTCGATGAGCTCCTGGCGGCGCAGGTGCCGGTAGAACGAGCGCAGGCACGCGGCCTTGCGCTGCAGCGTCGCCGGCGCGACGGGCCCGCGCTCGGCGGTGCCCGCGGCGAGCTCGTCCAGGAAGCCCGCGATGTCCCCGTGCTGGACCGCGAGGGCGTCGCACTGGCGACGGTCCAGGTAGGCGCCGTACTGGAGCAGGTCCGAGCGGTAGGCCTCGAGCGTGTTGCGCGAGAGTCCGCGCTCGAACTCCAGGTAGGCCAGGAAGTCCAGGACCTGGTGCTCGAAGGAGCGCGTCGTCTGCGTGGGGGCAAGTGCCATCCCCGTCAGGTTCGGGGCGGGCGCACCGCGTTCCTTGCCGGTGCAACGTCGTGTGCGGGGCGCCGCTCAGGCGCGCAGGCGCTCGCGCAGCCACATCAGCCCGATCAGCGTCTTGGAGTCGCGCGTCGCGGCAAGCGCGCCGTCGAGGTCGGCGAGCGGCCAGCGGACGATCTCGATCCGCTCGTCCTCCTCGGCCTGGGCGTGCGCCGCGGAGAGCTCGGTGGCGTGGAAGAGATGGACGACCTCGTCGAGGACGCCCAGGCTGGTGCAGAAGTCGAGGATCGGCTCCCAGCGCGCCGCCGAGCGCCCGATCTCCTCCGCGAGCTCCCGGCGCGCGGTCTCCAGCGGCGGCTCGCCCGCGACGTCGAGCTTGCCCGCCGGGATCTCCAGGGCGTCCGGGTCGCCGACCGCCTGGCGCGGCTGGCGCACGAGCAGCAGATGGGTCTCGTCGTGGACGACGATCCCCACGGCGCCGGGGTGGTGGACGATCTCGCGCTCGATCTCCTCGCCGTCGGCATAGCGGAAGCGATCGCGGGTGACGCTGACGATGTGGCCGGCCCAGATCGGCTCGCTGGCCAGGTGTTCGAAGCGCCGCTCGCGCGCAGCGCTCATCGCGCGACCTCCGCTCGGGCCGCGGCGAGGACCGAGCCCGCGGCGAGCGCCGCCGTGAAGAAGAGCTCGTCCTCGTCGATCGTGCGGCCCATCGTCCGGTCCGGCAGGGCCGCCGTGCGGTAGCCGCCGAGATCGGCGGCGCCCTCGCGGACGCGGTGATGCGGGCCGGCCGGCACGAGGTCCGCCGCGCCCGGCGGCGCGGCGACGACGACGTCGGCGAGCAGCAGCTCCAGGACGGTGCGCGTGTGGTGCGAGAGGCCGCGGTGGCGCTCGCGCTCGTCGCCGCTGGACATCCGCGCGCACAGCACCACCGGGCAGCCCATCGCGAGCGCCGCGTGGGCGCTGTCGAGGGCCGTCATGCCGCCATGGCCCAGGGCGGAGGCCGAGCCGAGGATCCCCGGCCCGGGCGCGCAGACGGCCGCGTCCCAGCCCAGATCGTGCAGCCCGTGCTGGAGCGCGCCGGCGGTCGAGATCGCCTCCCCCTCGCCGCCGTACGCCGCGCCGGCGGTCAGGAAGCCCGCGAGCAGCCCGCGCTCGCGCAGTGTGCGCACGACGCGCGAGTGGCCGCCCGGCAGCGCGCCGCCCGGTGTCTGGACATAGCCGAGCCGCAGCCCGGGGCGCGCCCGGCCCGCCGCCCAGGCGAGCGGGGCCAGCTGCCCGTGCAACGAGGCGACGCCGACCGGCCGGCCCAGCGGGGCGTGCAGCCCGGGCCCCTCGACGGGCAGCACCGCGTGCTGCAGCGAGGAGTAGTTGAGCTTCATCACGTGCGCGCCGCGGACGCCCTCGCCGTCGAGCCCGCGGGTGAGGTTCACGTGTACGACGTCGAACCCGCCGGACCCCAGCGCCAGGTCGGCCGCCTGGGTGTTCACGACGACGTCGTCACCGCGCTGCGCGGCGCCCACGAGCGCGACGTCGGCGATCGCCGCGCGCGGACCGCGCCCCGGGACGTCGACGCTGAGGCGCTGCTCGGGTCCGTCCGCGGCGCCGGCCTCGACGACGTGCCCGCGCCGCAGGACGAGCGTCATCCGAGCGCCCGCAGCTCGTCGAGCAGCGCGAAGGTCACGTCGAGCATCCCCTCCAGCGCGGACTGGCTGACGCGCTCGTCGGGCTGGTGGTTGCGCTCGGTGCCGTTGGCGAGGTTCGCGCAGGAGAAGCCCTGCGCCTCGAGCGCGTTGGCATCCGACCCGCCGCCGGTGAGGATCCGCCGCGGCTCATAGCCGCAGGTGCGCAGCGCCGCCTCGGCGGCGAGCACCTGCGGCGCGCTCGCGCGATGGCGGTAGCCCTCGAACAGCCGCTCGACCAGCACGTCGACGTCGCACTCGCAATCCGGGTCGTTCGCGGCGTCCTGGAGGTGCTCGATCGTCTCGGCGACGATCTCGTCCACGGCGCCCTCGGACAGCGAGCGGGCCTCGCCGATGATCCGGCAGCGCTCCGGGACGACGTTCGTCCCGGCCACCCCGCCGTGGATCTGGGCGACGTTCAGGGTGGTCTCCTCGTCGATGCGGCCCGTGCGCATCGCGGCGATCGCCTTCGCCGCGGCGACGATCGCGCTGCGCCCGTCCTGCGGGCGGATCCCGGCATGCGCCGCACGACCGATCAGCTCGGCCTCCCAGCGCACGTACGTCGGCGACGCCACGACGATCTCGCCGATCGGCGAGGCGTGGTCGTAGACGTACCCGAAGTCCGAGCGCAGCGTGGCCGTGTCGAAGGCCTTCGCGCCCGCCAGCGCGCGCTCCTCGCCGACGGTGAACAGCAGCTCGACGGCGACCGGCGAGCCCTCGATCGCCGTGCGCCGCGCGAGTTCGAGGAGCACGGCGACGGCGGCCTTGTTGTCGGCGCCGAGGATCGTGTCGCCCGCGCTCTCCCAGCCGCCGTCGACGAGGACCGGCTCGATCGGCCCCTCGTGCGGGACGGTGTCCAGGTGGGCGCACAGCAGCACGCAGCGCTCCGAGCGCCCCGGGATGCGCGCGATCAGGTTCCCGCACTCGGCCTGCGCCTCCGCGGCGGCGCCGTCCTCCTCGACGGCGATGCCGAGCGCCCTCAGCTCGGCCGTCACCCGGTCGGCCATCGCGCGCTCGCGCCCGGACGGGCTGGGGATCGCGCACAGCTCGGAGAACGTGTCGTTCAGCCGGCGGCGCTCGACCTCCGAGGCCGGTCTCATGGGCTCGCTAGGCCGTGGGACGGCTGGCGCGGACCTCGCCCTCGGGCTCATGCTCCGCGCCCGCGCCGCGGTGCGCCCGCGCGCGCTCCAGCGCGGCGGCGACGAAGTCGCGGAAGAGCGGCGCCGGCCGCTCGGGCCGGGACTTGAACTCGGGGTGGTACTGCGAGGCGACGAAGAACGGGTGCTGGTCGCGCGGCAGCTCGATGACCTCGACGAGCCGCTCGTCGGGCGACGTGCCGGAGACGACGAGCCCCGCGGCCTCCAGGCGCTTGCGCAGGCTGATCGACACCTCGTAGCGATGGCGATGGCGCTCGTAGACGACCGCCTCGTCGTAGATCTCGCGAGCGCGGGTGTCGGGATGGAGCTTGATCGGGTCGGCGCCCAGGCGCATCGTGCCGCCGAGGTCGGAGACCTCCTTCTGCTCGGGGAGCAGGTCGATCACGGGCCACTCGGTCTCGATGTCGAACTCGGTGGAGTTCGCGCCGTCCATGCCCGCGACGTGCCGGGCGAACTCGCAGACGGCCATCTGCATGCCCAGGCAGACGCCCAGGTAGGGGATCTGCAGCTCGCGGGCGACCCGCACGGCGCGGATCTTCCCCTCGATTCCGCGCCCGCCGAAGCCGCCGGGGACGAGCACGCCGTCGGCGCGGCCCAGGCGCTCCCGCGCGGCCTCGTTGCTGTCGAGATGCTCGGAGTCCACCCAGTCGATCTCGACCTTGCCCCCGCACATGTTGCCGCTGTGACGCAGCGCCTCGGAGACCGACTTGTAGGCGTCCTCGAGCTGGACGTACTTGCCGACGAGCGCGATCCGCACGGGCTCGGAGGCCGCGCGGGCGTGTTCGACGACCTCGCGCCAGCCGTCGAGGTCGGCCGGGGGCGCCTCGATGCCGAACTCCTCGCAGATGAAGTCGTCGACGCCCTGCTCGTGGTACCAGAGCGGCACCTCGTAGATGTCCTGCACGTCGACCGCGGAGATGACCGCGTCGACGGGGAGCGAGGCGAACAGCGCGATCTTCTTGCGGATGTCCGCGGAGAGCTCGCTCTCGCTGCGGCACAGGAGCATGTCCGGCTGGATGCCGATGCGGCGCAGCTCGTTGACCGAGTGCTGTGTGGGCTTCGTCTTGAGCTCCCCTGCGTGCCCGATGTACGGGACCAGGGTCAGGTGGATGTACATGCAGTTGCGCCGGCCGACGTCGACCGGGAACTGGCGGATCGCCTCGAGGAACGGGAGCGACTCGATGTCGCCGACGGTGCCGCCGATCTCCGTGATGACGACGTCGACGTCGCTCGTCTCGGCGATCAGCCGCACGCGCTGCTTGATCTCGTCGGTGATGTGCGGGACGACCTGAACGGTCGCGCCGAGGTAGTCGCCGCGGCGCTCGCGGCGGATCACCGAGTTGTAGATCCCGCCCGCGGTGACGTTCGAGGCGCGCGAGGTGTTGGCGTCCGTGTAGCGCTCGTAGTGGCCCAGGTCGAGGTCCGTCTCCGCCCCGTCCTCGGTGACGAAGACCTCACCGTGCTGGTAGGGCGACATCGTGCCCGGGTCGACGTTGATGTACGGGTCGAACTTCTGGAGGCCGACGCTGAGGCCCCTGGCGACGAGGAGTCGGCCGATCGACGCGGCGGCGATGCCCTTCCCGAGGGAGGACACGACGCCACCGGTGATGAAGATGTAGCGCGGCTTGCGTTGGGCGTCAGGCACGGTTCTGCAGTCTCCCGAGTGAGTCTAGGTGACGGAGCCCCGGGGTTCCCTCGACGAGCGAGTTGATCGAGCGGAACTCCCCGTAGGCGGTGATGAGGGTCAGGACGGCCAGGGCGATCACCAGGCCGGTGGTGCTGAGGGTCAGGACGAGCCACAGGCCCGCGACGGCGCCCGCGGCGTTGGACCCCGTGTCGCCGAGCATGCCGCGCTCACGCAGGTCCAGGGCGCCCGCGATGACGATCGGGCCGATCCACAGGCCCAGGTCGAGCAGCGGGTTCGCGTCCATCGAGCCGATCGTCAGCGCCGCCCCCAGGAGGACGAACGCCTTGACCGAGCGGCCGGGCCGCAGGTCCAGGAGGTTGAAGAGGTTCGTGGCGAGCACGATGACCGCGGTCGCCAGCAGGAAGCGCGAGACGCCGGGCTGGGTGACCGCGCTCCAGGTCAGCGCGAGCCCGAGCGTGCCGACGGCCTTCAGCGCCCCGGTGCTGAACGACCCGCTCGCCGCGGCGGCGCCGTGGCCGCGCCAGCCGCGCGAGGGCCCGGCGTACGCGTCGTCGGCGAGGCCCAGCAGGGCGACGCCCAGCACGAGGAACACGCCCTCGACGTCGAGCGTGCGGCTGTCCCACAACCCGTTGAGCAGCGCCAGCGGCACGAGCGCGGCGAGCGCGGCGGCCGCGATGAGCAGACCGAGCGGGCACGGGATCTCGACCTGGCGGTAGTTGGGCTTCACGTGGCCGTTCTCGCGCAGGAACCGCACGAGCGACGGGGCCATGGCGCCTGCTGCGAGTGTCGAGAGGACGAGAGGCAGGCCGCGCACCGTGGGAACCTAGCGAGCCTCCCGGACGCGTAACGCTGAGGCCCGATCCGGGACTGAGCGGTGTGCGTATCAGCGACAGAGACCAGATGACCGGAGGCGGCATGGACCCCAGCGTGAAGGTGGAGAAGACCGAGGAGCAGTGGCGTGCCGAGCTCGACGAGCAGGCCTACGCCGTGCTGCGCCAGGCGGCGACCGAGGCGCCCTGGACCGGCGCCTACGTCGACCAGAAGGGCGACGGCACCTACCGCTGCCGCGGCTGCGGCGCCGAGCTCTTCAGCTCGCAGACGAAGTTCGAGTCCGGCTCGGGCTGGCCGAGCTTCACCGACCCGGTCGTCGCAGGCGCCGTCGAGCTCAAGGAGGACCGCTCGCACTTCATGGTCCGCACCGAGGCCGTCTGCGCGCGCTGCGGCGGCCACCTGGGCCACGTCTTCGACGACGGCCCCGGCGCGAGCGGCCAGCGCTGGTGCATCAACTCGGCGGCGCTGGACTTCGACGCCGGCGCCGACGCCGCGTAGGGGTCCGGCTCACCCGCCGGCCGCCGCGGCGGCCGGGGTGACGCTCTCGGGGCCGGGCAGCAGGCTCTCCGCCTGCGGCCCGACGCCGAAGCTCCCGGTCGCACCGGACAGCGCGAACACCAGCGCCGCGCGGCCGGCGCGCTGATCGATGTTGTCGACGCTGGAGAGGTTGCGGTCGCGGTACCACGTGACCTGCGAGGGATCGGTCGTCGTCTGCTCGACCCCGACGGCCGCGACCGGGTTGTCCGTGACGCCGCGCATCAGGCCGTTCTCGAGGTCGCTGGTCTGCTGCTTGGCCTCGCCCTTGAGGTCGGGCGCCTTGCGATAGACGACGATCGCGTCGAAGGGTCCCAGCGTCCCCGAGCGCGTCGCGAACAGCGCGTCGGCCTCGGAGCGCAGCAGCGCCCCGCCCTGGACGAGCTGGATGCCGATCCGCCTGCCGAAGGGCTCCAGCAGCGTCGGATCGTCGGCTATCGCGCTGTAGCGCGATGGCCCGGCGGCGTCGCTCAGCGCGCGCAGGTCGGGCGGCTCGCGCACGGCGAGGATCCCGACGAGCCTGCCGTTCGTGCCCACGAGCGCGGCGCGGACGTCGGCGGCGACCGACTCGGACGGCGCACCGAGGAAGACCAGGCCGATCTTCAGCCCGTCCAGGCGCCCCGCGACGAGCAGCGGGTAGGCCGCGGCGGAGTAGCGCTGCTCGGCGTCGAGCTGCTTCCGCGTCGTCGCCGCGCGGTCGTTGGCCTTCTTGATGTCGTCGCGCAGCGATTCGCGCACGGACTTCTCGGCCGAGGAGACGAGGCCGGCATCGCCGATCGCGACGCCCAGCAGCAGCCCGACGACGAGCGCGACGAGGACGGCCACGAGAGAGATGGCGTGATAGCGGAAGTCGAACACGGTGGGACTACCTCTGCGCGGCGCCGCTCATGGGCTGCCGCCCAGGAGCAGCCGCAGCTTGAGCCACAGCAGGTCGGCGACGTCGCGCAGCGCGGGGGTCGCGAGTATGACGGCGATCAGCGCGATGAGGCCGACGACCAGCACGAGCGCGACCGGCGCCACACCGGGCGCTGGACGGTAGAGCCGGCTGACGCCCTTGGCGTCGACGATCTTCTCGCCCAGGCGCAGGCGCGTCAGGAACGTTGAGGACATCCCGCGCCGGTTCTTGTCCAGGAACTCGACGAGGTTGAACTGCGAGCCGACAGAGACGATCAGCGACGCGCCCTTCTCGTTGGCGATCAGCATGGCGATGTCCTGGCTCGTCCCGGGTGCGGGGACGACCTTGTGCGCGAGGCCGAGCTGCTCGAGCAGCTCGCGGCCGGGTGCGCGCCCGTCGGGGTAGGCGTGGACGACGAGCTCGGCGCCGCAGCGCAGCGTCGCCTCCGATGCGGAGTCCATGTCCCCGACGATCATGTCGGGGTCGAAGCCCGCCTCGAGGATCGCGTTCGCGCCGCCGTCGACTCCGACCAGGACCGGGTGCACGTCGCGGATGAACGGGCGCAGCGCCTGGAGGTCGGCCTGATGGTCGACGCCGCGCACGACGATCAGCGCCGGGCGGTCGCGGAAGTCGGTGTCGAACCGCGGGAGCTCGATCTTGCCGGACAGCAGATCCTGCTCGTCGACCATGTGCTCGACGGTGTTCTGGGCGAACGCGCGCAGCGCCCCGCCGATCTCGCGCCGGCGCAGCTCGGTCGCGCGCAGCACCTCGGCCGGTTCGTGGGCCTCGCCGGCGGCGATCTCCACGCCGCGCGCGAGCACCGTGCCGCCGCGCAGCTCGACGGGGTCGCCGTCGCGCAGCTCGTCGAAGAGGCGGTCGTCCGGCAGGTCGACGAGTGGGATGCCGGCCTGGACGAGGAGCAGCGGGCCCATGTTCGGGTACTCGCCCGTCGAGGAGACGCGGCAGTTCAGGACCGCCGCGGCGCCGACGGCGATCAGGTCCTCGGCGGAGACGCGGTCCAGGTTGCGGTGGTCGATGACCGCGATCTCCCCCGGCCGCAGCCGCTTGACGAGCATCTTCGTCTTGCGTCCGAGCCGGACGGGACCGCTGACGACACGGGTCTGCTCGAGCGCGGCGGGCTCCATCCCCGCCGAGTCTATGCGGCCTTGCGCAGCTCGCTCGCGTGTCGGCGGGCCACGGCGTCGCCCTCGTCGGCGCCGAGCATGCGGGCCAGCTCGCCGACGACGTCGCGCTCGCCCAGCTGCGTGACCGTCGTGCGGGCCGGGTCGGCGGCGGGATCCTTGGCGATCGAGAAGTGGCGCTCGGCGAGCGACGCGATCTGCGGCAGGTGCGTGATGCACAGCACCTGCTGGCGCTCGGCGAGCTCCTGCAGGCGCGAGCCGACCGCGCGCGCGGTCCGCCCGCCGATGCCGGCGTCGACCTCGTCGAAGACGAGCGTCGCCGCCGAGCCCGCGTTCGCAACGCCGAGCAGCGCGAGCATGATGCGCGAGAGCTCCCCGCCGGAGGCCGTCTCGCGCACCGGCGTCGCGGGGACGCCCGGGTTGGGCGCGACGAGGAACTCGACGGTGTCGGCGCCCGTCGGGCCGGGCTCGCGTTCACCCAGCAGCACCTCGAAGGCCGCGCCCTCCATCGCCAGGTCGGCGAGGCTCGCGCGCACCTTCTCGGCCAGCCGTGGGGCGGCCTTCGCCCGGGCGCCGTGCAGCCTGCGCGCCAGCGCGTCGCGCTCGGCGCGCGCGGCGTCCAGGTCGGCGCGCGCCTGCTCGAGCGCCACCCCGGCGTTGGCGAGCTCGTCGTGGCGCTCGCGGCAGAGCTCGGCGTGCGCGAGCACCGCGGCGATCGTGCCGCCGTGCTTGCGCTTCAGGCGGTCCAGCACGCCGAGGCGCTCCTCGGCGCCGTCGAGCGCCGCCGGGTCGCCCTCCAGACCCTCGGCGTAGTCGCGCAGGCCGCTCGCCACGTCGTCGGCCTCGAGCGAGAGCGCGCGCAGGCGCTCGGTGAACACGTCGAGCACCGGGTCGACCCCGCCGGCGGCGTCCAGCGCCGCGGTGGCGCTCGCCAGGCGCGCGGCGGCGCCCGCGCCGTCCTCGTCGCCGAGCGCCGTCAGGGCGCCTGCCCCGGCCGTGCGCAGCGACTCCAGGTGGCGCAGACGCTCACGCGTGGCCAGCAGCTGGCGCTCCTCGGCCTCGTCCGGCTCGGCGTCGTCGATCTCGCGCAGCTCGAAGGCCAGCAGGTCGAGTTCGCGCTCACGCGCGCCCGCACGTCCTGCGAGCTCCTCCAGCGCCCGCTCGGCGCTGCGCGCGCGGCCATGGGCGGCGGCCGCCGCCGCGCGCAGCTCGGCCTGCGCGGGCCCGCAGAAGGCATCGAGGACGTCGAGCTGCGCGGAGGCGAGCGTGAGGCGCCGGTGCTCGTGCTGACCGTAGAAGGACAGCTGGGCGTCGGCGACCTCGCGCAGGTCGGCGAGGTTCGCCGAGCGGCCGTTCACGTACGCGCGCGTGCGGCCCTCGGCGCTCACGCGACGGGCCAGGACGAGCTCCTCGGCGTCCTCGGGCAGCCGCTCGCCGAGCGCCGCGCGCAGCGGCTCTGAGAGCTCGAAGACGCCCTCGACGTAGGCCTCCGCGGCGCCGGGCCGGACGATCGACCCGCGCGGCCTCCCACCGAGCAGCAGGTCGAGCGCGTGGGCCAGCACGGTCTTGCCGGCGCCCGTCTCACCCGTCAGGACGTTGAGGCCGGGGGCCAGGCACAGCTCCGCCCGCTCGATGAGCAGGAGGTTCTCGACACGCAGCTCGAGCAGCACCCGACGGGTGTACCAGCGCGCCCCGACGGACCGCCGACCACAGCGCGCCCCGCGCGGCAGGCCGGTGTGCGGCGCGTCACGAAGAGGCGAGCTTGCCGAACTTGTCGCGCAGGCGCCGGTAGAACGAGGAGCCCGGCAGCAGCGCGAGATCGGTCGCCTCGCGCAGGAACCCGGCCGTGATCGTCTCGCCGGGCCCGACCTCGCCGGCCGGGCGCCCGTCGATCGAGACGTCGACGGCGCCGTGCGAGCGGTTGTGCACCGACAGGACGTCGTCCGGGGCCACGACCAGCGCGCGCGCCGTCAGCGAGTGCGGCGCGATGAACGACACGACGAAGCCCTCCACG
>Ga0208851_1000613_pt1 | contig 14691 bp, 17 predicted proteins | sample NGESurshal092012_FD_184481 | JGI IMG/M metagenome (GOLD analysis project Ga0208851, IMG submission 184481) | Arctic peat soil microbial communities from Barrow, Alaska - NGEE Surface sample 415-2 shallow-092012 (SPAdes) | ecosystem: Environmental > Terrestrial > Soil > Wetlands > Peat ... | reverse complement strand
ACATCAAGCTGAACTAGGAGCAATCGCCGTGGGAGTTCCCAAGAAGAGGACGTCCAGGATGCGCCGCGACCGTCGTCGCGCCGCCAACAACAACCTCCGTGCGGCGGTGCAGGTGGTCTCCTGCTCCAACTGCAAGGAGCCGGTGCTGCCACACCGCGCGTGCAGCAGCTGCGGGCACTACGCCGGACGCGAGGTCGTCGCGGTCAAGTAGCCCCGCCGGTCCACGTGGAGACACACAGAGTCAATTCCGCTGGGAGCACAAGGCGGACGGTGAGCGGAGGACATCGGCGCCAGCTTGGGCCATGGTGACCTGCGCATGACACGCACCGCCATCCTCGGCACCGGGGCCTACGCGCCAGAGAAAATTCTGACGAATGCCGAGCTCGAGAAGATGGTCGAGACCTCGGATGCGTGGATCACCGAGCGGACGGGGATAAAGGAGCGCCGCATCGCCGCACCGGGGGAGGTCACCTCGGACATGGCGGTGAAGGCGGCCATCCGCGCTCTGGAGATGGCCCACACCCGCGCCGACGAGCTCGATCTCATCATCGTCGGCACGATCTCTGCGGACATGCCCATGCCGTCCTGCGCCGTGATGGTGCAGGCCAAGCTCGGGGCGAAGAAGGCCTTCGCCTTCGACCTCTCGGCGGCGTGCGCCGGCTCGCTCTACGGGATGTCCATCGCCGACCAGTACATCCGCAACGGCAGCGCCCGGCGGGTGCTGGTCATCGGCGCCGAGCTGCTCAGCCGGCTCACCGACTGGACCGACCGGAACACCTGCGTGCTCTTCGGCGACGCGGCCGGAGCGATGGTGCTCGGCCCTTCGGAGGACCCGTCGCGCGGCATCCTGGGAATCAAGCTGCGGTCCGATGGTGACGCCTGGAGCTTCCTCACCATCGCCGGGGGCGGGAGCCTCCACCCACAGTCGACCGAGGTGCTCGAGCGGAAGATGAACAAGGTCGCGATGAACGGCCGCGAGGTCTACAAGTACGCGGTCCGCGCCTTGCCCGAGGCGGTGCTCGACGCGCTCTCCGCCCAGGGCCTCACCCCGGCCGACGTCACCCACCTCATCGGCCACCAGGCCAACCTGCGGATCATCGAGTCGGTGTGCCACCGGCTGGGGCTCCCACTCGAGAAGTGCTGGGTGAACATTCACCGGTACGGCAACACCTCCTCCGCGTCCCTGCCCACCACGCTCGACGAGGCGAACCGCGCCGGGCGGCTCCACCCGGGCGACGTCATCGCGATGATGGCCATCGGCGCGGGCATGGCCTGGGGCGCAGGCGTGGTGCGATGGTAAAGGTCGCCTTCCTTTTTCCAGGCCAGGGGAGCCAGGCGGTCGGGATGGGCAAGGCCCTGGCCGACGCCTTCCCCGAATCGCGGGCGGTGTTCGAGGCGGTGGACGACGCGCTCGGAGATCCCCTCTCGCGGCTGTGCTTCGTCGGACCCGAGTCCGAGCTGGTGCTCACCCGCAACACGCAGCCGGCGATCCTCACCACCTCCATCGCCGCGCACGCCGCGTGGACCGCCAGCGGTGGACCGGCGGCGGCGTTCGTCGCAGGACACTCGCTCGGTGAGTACTCCGCGCTGGTCGCCTCGGGAGCGCTGGGCCTCGCCGATGCGGCCCGCTCGGTGCGGGCCCGCGGCAACTTCATGCAGCAGGCGGTCCCGGCCGGAACGGGGGCCATGGCCGCGGTGCTCGGACTGCCCCCCGAGGACGTGGCGCGCATCTGCGCCGAGTCCAGCGACGGCGAGGTGGTGTCCCCGGCGAACTACAACTCGCCGGAGCAGACGGTCATCGCCGGGCACGTCGCGGCGGTGGCGCGTGCCTCGGCCCTGCTGCTCGAGGCCGGAGCGAAGCGGGTGGTGCCGCTGACGGTCTCCGCCCCCTTCCACTGCGCGCTGATGGAGCCGGTGAAGCCGCGCCTGGCCGAGGTGCTCGGAAAGTGCCCGGTCTCGGCCCCTCGCACCCCGGTGGTGAGCAACGTCGATGCGACCGGCAACTCCGATCCGGCGCGCATCGTGCCGCTCCTGCTCGCCCAGGTCAGCGCGCCGGTCCGCTGGGTGGAGTCCATCCGCTGGCTCGCCGCGGCGGGTGTCACCCGGGTGGTGGAGCTCGGCGCGGGTCGGGTGCTCGGGGGCCTGGTGAAGCGCATCTCGAAGGAGATCGAGGTGCTCAACGTGGAGGACCCGGCGAGCCTGGAGAAGGCGCTCGCCGCGGCCGGCGGAGCGTGAAGGGGAACCGATGATGGACTTCACCGGCAAGGTCGTCCTGGTGACCGGCGGCTCGCGCGGCATCGGCCGGGCGTGCGCCATGGCCTTCGGCAAGGCGGGCGCGACGGTGGTGCTCGGCTACGCTGGAAACGACGCCGCGGCCGCCGAGGCCGTTGCGGCGAGCGGACCGACCGCACGCAGCATGAAGTTCGATGTCGCCGACACCGCGGCCTGCACTGCCGCCGTGGAGGAGGTGGTCAAGGGTGCCGGGCGGCTCGACGTGCTGGTGAACAATGCCGGGATCGCCATCGACGGCCTCGCCGTCCGGGTCAAGGACGACGACTGGGATCGGACGCTCGACACCAACCTCCGAGGCGCGTTCGCGCTGTGTCGCGCTGCGGCGCGCCCGATGATGAAGCAGCGCTCCGGCAGCATCGTGAATCTGACGTCGGTGGTGGGAGAGATGGGAAACGTGGGCCAGGCTGCCTACGCGGCCAGCAAGGCCGGCCTCATCGGGCTCACCAAGTCGCTCGCCCGCGAGCTGGCGAGCAGGAACGTCCGGGTCAATGCGGTCTCCCCGGGGTTCATCGACACCGACATGACGTCCGGACTGTCGAGCGAGCTCAAGGCCAGGATGACCGACGCCATTCCGCTGGGCCGGCTCGGCACCGCCGACGAGGTGGCGAAGGCCGTTCTGTTCCTCGCCGGTGACGCGGCGTCCTACGTGACGGGCGAGGTCCTGAAGGTGAACGGCGGCATGTACATGTAGAGGGGCGTGGGCTATACCGCGCGCGCCCCGGGGGGTCGCCCGTGGGACCTGCCCATGTGTTCCAGGTCTCCCGGACGCGGTTCCCCCCAGTCACGAGCACCGGAGGAACAGATGGCGACGAGCACAATCGAGGCCAAGGTCAAGTCGATCATCGCCGACCAGCTTGGCGTCGGTGAGGACGAGATCAAGCCCGAGTCCTCCTTCATCGAGGACCTCGGCGCGGACAGTCTGGACATCGTCGAGCTGGTGATGGCGATGGAGGAAGAGTTCGAGGTCGAGATCCCCGACGAGGAGGCCGAGAACATCAAGACCGTCGGCGACGCCATCAACTACATCAACACGCACAAGAAGTAGCGCTGGCCGGGGCGCCGGAGCTAGGTCACCGCCCATGTCGAACCGTCGCGTCGTCATCACTGGAACCGGACTGATCACCGCGCTGGGAACCGGCGTGGAGAAGAACTGGCAGGCCATGCTGGCCGGCAAGTCCGGAGTGGGTCCGATCACCCGGTTCGATGCGAGCGGAATCGACGCGCGCATCGCGGCCGAGGTGAAGGACTTCGTGCCCGAGGAGTGGATCGATCGGCGCGAGGTCCGGCGGATGGACCTCTACGCGCAGTTCGCGCTTGCCGCCTCGGACATGGCGATGACGGAGAGCGGTCTCCCGGTGGGGACCGAGAAGCCCCACGGCTACGTCCCGGAGAAGGTCGGGGTCATCATCGGCTCCGGCATCGGCGGCATCGGCTCGCTCGAGGAGCAGCACAAGAAGGCCCTGGAGAAGGGCTTCGACCGGCTCTCGCCGTTCTTCATCCTGCAGATGATCATCAACATGGCCCCCGGCCTGGTGACCATCCGCTACGGCTGCAAGGGCCCGAACTGGTCGCCGGTGTCGGCCTGCGCGACGTCGGCCCACGCCATCGGCGAGGCGGTCAAGTCGATCCGCATGGGCGAGACCGACGCGATGATCGCCGGCGGCGCGGAGGCGGCGATCACCCCGCTGGGCGTGGGTGGCTTCGCGGCGATGAAGGCGCTGTCCACCCGGAACGACGACCCGGCGCACGCCAGCCGCCCCTTCGACAAGGATCGGGACGGCTTCGTCGAGGGCGAGGGTGCGGGCATCGTGGTGCTCGAGGAGATGGAGCACGCGCGGCGCAGGGGGGCGAACATCCTGGCCGAGGTGGTGGGGTACGGCGCCAACTCGGACGCCCACCACGTGACCGCCCCGGCCCCCGAGGGCGAGGGCGCTGCACGGTGCATGCGCCTGGCGCTGGCCGACGCGAAGATGCGCCCCGAGGACATCGGCTACCTGAACGCCCACGGGACGTCGACGCCGTTCAACGACGCAAACGAGACGAAGGCCATCAAGGCGGTCTTCGGTCCCCACGCCCGGAAGATGCTGGTCAGCTCCACCAAGTCCATGACCGGGCACATGCTCGGCGCGGCCGGTGGAGCGGAGGCGGTGGTGGCGGTGCTCGCGCTGAACGCCGGAGTCATCCCGCCGACCATCAACTACACCACGCCCGATCCGGAGTGCGACTTGGACTACGTGCCCAACGTGCCGCGCGAGGTCCGGGTGGACGCGGTGATGAGCAACAGCTTCGGGTTCGGCGGGACGAACGCGGTGCTGGTTCTGAAGCGTTACAGCAAGTAACGGCCGAGCGGTTACTGTGTGGGCATGTCACTGCTCCCCGTGGTTCGCGAGATGTCGAAGCTGCTCGGTAACGTCAACGTCTGGCTCGACAAGGCCGAGGCCCACGCCGCGGCCAGAGGCTACGAACCGGCCGTCCTGCTCCAGGCGCGGCTCGCCCCCGACATGTTCCCGCTGGTCCGGCAGATCCAGGGCGCGTGCGACAGCGCCAAGTTCGCCGCGGCCTTCAGTGCCGGCAAGGAGCCGCCGGCGCACCCTGACACCGAGCAGAGCTTCGGCGAGCTCCGGACGCGCGTCGGGTCGGTCACCGAGTACCTCGGGACGTTCTCCGCAGCCGACCTCGACGGGACGGACGCCCGCGAGGTGACGCGCCCCCGCTGGGAAGGGAAGTCGATGCGGGCGACCGACTACTTCCTCGAGCAGGGCATGCCGAACTTCTTCTTTCACCTCTCGATGGCGTACGCGATCCTTCGCCACAACGGCGTGGACGTGGGCAAGCGCGACTACCTGGGGAAGCTCAGCTTTCGGTAGCGGCGAGCCGGAAGAGCACGGCGAACCGGGTGGTGTTCTCCGGGTCGTCCTCGATGCCCGCGGCCAGGACCGTGAGCCCGTGGATCTCCGCCGCCCGGGTGCTGGCGACGACGGCGCACGACGGGTCGCGCTCCTCGGCGAGCTGACGGGCGGCGCTCGAGGTCGTGCTGCGCGGGACGAGCTCCCAGCCGTGCTGCTGGAGAAGCCCGCTGCACTGGGCCAGGGCCTGGGGATGGGACGCCACGCGGCGGATGTCCTCGAGCGTCGTGCCGGGCAGCACCAGCAGATTCTGCCGGACCCGAAGCGCCAACCGATCCGCCACCTGCAGCGGGGACTTCGCGAGGAGCCGGACCACCTCCTCCACCATCCCGGCGCGCGAGTTGTGGAGCGGAACCACGCCGCGCTCGGCTGCACCGCGCTCGACCGCGGCGAACACCCCCGCGAACGAGGCGCAGGGCAGGGGCTCGGCGCCCGGGAGCATCCCGGCCACCTCCTCCCCGAACGCGCCGGGCTCGCCCGCGTACGCGACCTTCACCCCGGACCCCGGTGCGCGACGTACGAGCCCACCACCCGCACCTCGGCATGCGCCCGAGCGTCGTCGAGCGCGCGGGAGACCCGCTGCCCGGCGGCGTGGCCGTCCATGTCGACGAAGAATCGGACCCTGGGGGGTGTCCCCGGCGCCGGGCGCGATTCGATGCGAGTGAGGTTCACGCCGTGGCGGGCAAAGGACTGGAGCACCTCGCCCAGCGCTCCGGCGCGGTCGGCGAGGGTGAGGATGATTGACGTCTTGCACGGCACGTCCTCGGCGACGGCCGGTGGCTCGCGGCCCAGCTCGACGTAGCGGGTGAAGTGCTCGCCGTCGCGCTGTACCTCCTCGCCGCTGATGGTGAGGCCCGCCTCTGCGAGGAGGTCCATGGTGCGCGAGGAGCCCTCCTCGGTGCTCTCGACCGGCAGGAGCGCCACGTCGGCCCGGCCCGACCGCACCGCCTCCACTGCCTCGCCGAGTGTCGGGTGTCCCTCGAGGAGCGCGCCCCCCCGCCGGCCGCCGTAGCGCGCCTGGGCCGCCAGCTGTCCCGCGCTCCCCTCCACGCCCTCGAATGCCACCCGGAGCGGCACGGTCTCCAGCTCGAGCAGGTGCGTCTGCTGCTGCGAGACCGACATGTCGATGATGAGCCGGTAGAGCCGCTCGGACTGGTGCGCGTCGAGCCCGAGCTCCGTCGCCGTCTCGCGCGCCCGCCGGAGCACCAGCGCCTCACGGACCGGGTCACGCAGCGGCACCGCGGCGGCAATCTTGGCCCGGGCGGCCTGCTGCCCCAGCACCTGCCGCTCTCGGAGAAGCGCCAGGAGGGCGCGGTCGAGGGCCTCGATGGCCTGCCGGATGCGGGCGAGCTCGGCGTCCTGGTCGTCCACGACCCCCGGAGTCTCGCACCGCCCGCGTGCGGCGAGGAAGCCATCGTTCGGGGCGCGACCGCCGCGGCTTCGGTGGAGCGGCAGCCGTCCCGGCCCTCTGCTATGAGGCCCGCCATGGAGAACACCCGTACTCTCGCCCAGGTGGACCCGGACATCGCGGCCCTGGTCCGCAAAGAGACCGAGCGCCAGGAGGAGGGCCTCGAGCTCATCGCCTCGGAGAACTTCGTCAGCCCGGCGGTGATGGAGGCCGTGGGCTCCACCCTGACCAACAAGTACGCCGAGGGCTACCCGGGCAAGCGGTACTACGGCGGGTGCGAGGTGGTGGACCAGGTGGAGACCCTGGCCATCCAGCGGGCCAAGACGCTGTTCGGCGCGGAGGCGGCGAACGTGCAGCCGCACTCCGGCAGCCAGGCCAACATGGCCGCATACATGTCCGTGCTGCAGCCGGGCGACACCATGCTCAGCCTGGACCTCAACTCGGGCGGGCACCTGACGCACGGGATGGCGCTGAACTTCTCCGGCAAGCTCTACAAGGTCGTCCACTACGGGCTGGACCGGACCACCGAGCGCATCGACCTCGCCCAGGTCCAGACGCTGGCCAGGGAGCACCGGCCGAAGATGCTGGTCGTGGGCGCCTCGGCGTATCCGCGGGTGCTCGAGTTCGGCGCCTTCCGGGAGATCGCCGACAGCGTCGGGGCGCTGCTCCTCGTGGACATGGCCCACATCGCCGGCCTGGTCGCCGCAGGCATCCACCCCTCACCGGTACCGCTGGCGGAGCTGGTGACGACGACCACGCACAAGACTCTGCGCGGCCCGCGGGGTGGCCTCGTCCTCTCCAAGGAGTCCTTCGCCAAGGGCGTGAACAGCAACATCTTCCCGGGTATCCAGGGCGGGCCTCTGATGCACGTCATCGCCGCCAAGGCGGTGGCCTTTCACGAGGCGCTCCAGCCGGGGTTCGCCGCCTACCAGCGGCAGATCGTCGCCAACGCCAGGGCGCTGGCCGAGGCGCTGCAGCGCGGCGGGCTCCGGCTCGTCTCGGGCGGCACCGACAACCACCTGATGCTGGTCGACCTGCGGCCCAAGAAGCTCACCGGCAAGGTGGCCGAGGGCGCGCTGGGGAAGGCGGCGATCACCGTCAACAAGAACATGATCCCGTTCGACCCCGAGAAGCCGATGGTCACCTCGGGCGTCCGCATCGGCACGCCGGCGCTCACCACCCGCGGGATGAAGGAAGCCGAGATGTCCACCGTCGGCGCGCTCATCGTCGAGGCGCTGGACCACGCGGCGGACGACGCGGCGCTGGCGCGGGTGGCCGGGAAGGTGCACGACCTCGCCAGGAGCTTTCCGCTCTACGCCTCGCGGCTCTAGGAGCGAGGGATGCGCTGTCCCTTCTGCAAGCGCGACGACAGCAAGGTGCTCGACTCGCGCGAGTCGGCCGAGGGCACGGTGACCCGGCGGCGACGGGAGTGCCTCGGCTGCCACAAGCGCTTCACCACCTACGAGCGTGTCGAGGAGCTGATGCCCCTGGTGGTGAAGAAGGACGGACGGCGCGAGCCGTACGACCGCGAGAAGCTCATCTCCGGCCTGCAGAAGGCGGTGGAGAAGCGGCCGGTGTCGATGGAGCAGCTGGAGCTGCTCGTCGCGGAGGTGGAATCGCGCATCGTGGAGCGGGGCGAGAAGGAGGTCCACTCCAGCCTCCTGGGCGAGGAGGTGATGCGGCGGTTGCGTGCGCTCGACCAGGTGGCGTACGTCCGCTTCGCGTCGGTGTACCGGAGCTTCCGGGACATCGAGGAGTTCATGGACGAGCTGAAGGGCCTACTCGATGACCACGGCGCAGACGCCGCACGGCGAACCCGCGGACGCCTCGAAGACTGAGCTTCCGCTGCCGTCCGGCACCGAGGGCTGGATGCGCGAGGCGCTCGCCGAGGCTCGACGTGCGGTGGGCCGCACGCATCCGAACCCCGCCGTCGGAGCGGTGGTGGTGCGCGACGGGCAGATCGTCGGGCGTGGCCACACCGCTCCGGCGGGCGGCCCGCACGCCGAGGTGCGCGCCATCGCCGACGCAGGACCGCGCGCGCGGGGGGCGGACCTCTTCACCACGCTCGAGCCCTGCGACCACTTCGGCCGGACACCGCCCTGCACCGAGGCCATCCTCGCGGCCGGAGTGGCCCGGGTCTTCGCGGGCTCCGCAGATCCGAACCCGCTGGTGAACGGGCGCGGCGTGCGTCGGCTGCGCGCCCTCGGCCTACCGGTGTGGACCGGGGTGCTCGCGGCCGAGACGGATTCTCTCAATCGACCCTTCTTCAAGGCGATGCGCGCCGGGCTCCCGTGGGTGACCCTGAAGGCGGCGGTCTCGCTCGACGGAAAGCTGGCCACCGCGTCGGGGGACAGCCGGTGGGTGACCGGTGAGGCCGCTCGCGCCGAGGTGCACCGCCTCAGGAACGTGGTGGACGCGGTGCTCGTTGGCTCGGGGACCGTGCGAGCGGACGACCCCGCGCTCACCACCCGGTTCCCCGAGGGCGGGGGCAGGGACCCGCTCCGCGTCGTGCTCGATTCGGCGTTACAGCTGTCGCCGCCACGGCAGCTCTTCCGGCCCGGGTCGAGCGCGCGCACGCTCCTCGTCCATGTGGAGGGGCAGGGGAAGGACCGGGCCGCGCTGCTCACCCATGCGGGCGCCGAGCTCCTCGCCGTCCCTGGTCGGCCCGGGGCGGTTGATCTCGAGTCGACGCTCCGCGCGCTTCTCCGCCGCGACGTGCTTCATGTCCTCGTGGAAGGGGGCCCGACGGTGTTCGCGGCGTTCGTCCGAGCGGGGCTGGCCGATGAGCTGGTCCTGCACCTCGCGCCGACGCTCGTCGGGGGGGAGGCGCTGTCCTGGCTCGGTCCGCTGGGGGTGGAGCGGATGGACCTCGCTCGCCGGGTCCGGGTGGAGTCGGTCCGGTCGCTGGGCGAGGACCTGGAGCTCCGCGGCCTGCTGGGGCCTTAGCGAGACGCAGTCTGGACCGGGGGCGGGGTGCTCTGACCCCGGGCAGCGCTGACTGACCCGGCGGAGCCCATGGCGCCGACGGAGCCGACCGTCACGAAGAACGCGCTCGCCCAGAGGAGAACCCGTCGGCGGAGGCAGTGGCTGCACAGATGGTTGGAATGCATGTGGAGGCTCCTACGCAATCGACGTGCCGGTTGGATGCGCATTCACGTTGAAGGTTCCGTGCCCTCGCTGCGTTCGACCTCCACGGCTACGCTCGCCCGCGAGGCCCACATGAACCGCCATCTCCCCCTCGTTCTCCCGCTCCTCCTGGTCGTCGTGGCCTGCTCGAGCCACAAGACGGCTGCGGTCGTCCCCGGCGCCGAGGCCCAGCAGCAGCTCCCGCCGGCTCCCCCGCTCCCGCCTCCTCCCGCCCTCGGTCCGGACCAGTCCATGGCCAAGGTCGGCGGCTGCTCGCAGTCGGCCACCCCGTCGGAGCAGGACGCGGCCAGCTGGCCGCCCATGGTTCAGGGAAGTCGCGCGCCCTCGGCCACGGACGTGCAGCTCGGGATGCAGCAAGGGGGCGTCTGGCTGTCGCACAACCTGACCCACGCCTGCTGCACGAAGGCGAAGATCTACGTGCAGCGTGTGGCGGGGCAGGTGAACTTCGTCGAGGCGATCGAGGGACAGCCGTGTGGGGACGGCTGCATGTGCACCTCCGAGGTCCAGGCGGCGGTGGGCGTTCCGCCCGGACGCTATGCGGTGTCGCTCCGCGTGGAGGACTCGTCCGGGTCGACGGTGGTAAAGCAGAGCGCGTTCACCGTGGAGGCATACTGATGTCTCGCATCCTGGTCGTGGTCGTCGTCCTCGGGGCTGCCTCGTCGTGGGCGAAGGACGCTCCGGACGCAGGCGCCCGCGCTGCGGTCTCTTCGTCCGTGCAGAAGCTCGACGTGGCCCAGTTCCGGTCGGAGCTGGAGAAGGCACGCGCATCCGGCAAGTTCACCCTGCTCGACGTGCGAGAGCCGGCCGAGACTGGTCTCGGGTCCGTGCAGGGTGCGGAGCTGATGCCGTACACCAGCGGTGCCTTCGCCCGGGACCACGCGAGCATCCCGAAGGACCGTCCGGTCCTGATCTACTGCGCGAGCGGCGCGCGCGCGGGACGTGCCGCCCAGATTCTCGCCACCGAGGGTTGGAAGGACGTGTTCGTCCTCTCGGGTGGTGGCTACGAGGATCTCCGGCCAGCGCCGCGCTGAAGCACCGCCCTGTACCGGCGGGCCCCCGGGCGTGCTGTGGCTGGAACTCGGCGCGCCCTGTCAGGCACACTCGAGTGGATGCCGACGACCTTCCGCTCGACGTGTCCGTACGATTGCCCGGACGCCTGCGGTCTGCTCGTGGAGACAGATGGGCCACGGGTGCGCTCCGTCCGGGGCGACCCCGAGCACGGCTACACCCGCGGCACGCTCTGCCCGAAGGTGAACGGCTACGAGAGAACGGTGCACGCGCCCGGCCGGCTGATGACCCCGCTCGTCCGGAGCGGTCCGAAGGGGAAGGGCGGCTTCCGCCGGGCGAGCTGGGACGAGGCGTCCGCGCTCGTGGCCGACCGCTGGCGTGCCGTCATCGCCACGCACGGCCGCGAGTCCATCCTGCCGTACACCTACGCGGGCACGATGGGCATCGTTCACCGGGCGGCGCAGGACCCGTTGATGCACAGGATGGGAGCCTCGCTCCTGGAGCGCACCATCTGCACGCCGGCCCAGAACCTCGGCTACAGCCAGGTGATGGGGGCGACGCCGGCCTCGGACCCGGACGAGGCAGCTGGGAGCGATCTGGTTCTCCTCTGGGGCATCAACCCGCTCGCGACGAACATTCACTTCCTCTCCCAGGTGAAGGCGGCGCGCCGGGCAGGGGGCCGGGCCTTCCTCATCGACACCCACCGGCACGCGAGCGCCGCCCACGTGGACCGGGTCTTCATCGTCCGGCCGGGCTCGGACGGCGCGCTGGCGCTGGGGATCCTGCACCTGCTCTCCGGCGAGAACCTGCTGGACCGTCGGTTCCTCGAGCGCGAGACGGTGGGCTGGGGCCAGCTCGAGCGCGAGGTGCTGCCGTCCTACACGCCCGAGCACGTCGCTGGGCTGACCGGGCTCGGCACCGACCAGCTGGTCGAGCTCGCGCGGGAGTACGGGCGGGCACGGGCGCCCTTCATCCGGCTCGGCGGCGGCCCCTCCCGGTACGGCAACAGCGCCATCAGCACCCGGGCCATCCTCTGTCTCCCAGCCGCAGTCGGCGCCTGGGGCAAGCCAGGGGGCGGCTTCCTGGCGAGCACCGGCAGCCACGAGGCGTTCGACATCACCTCGCTGACCCGGCCGGACCTGCTGCCGGGGCCCACCCGGTCGGTCAACATGAACCGGCTGGGCGAAGCGCTGCTCGCGCTCGACGGCCCGCGGGTCATGTCGCTCTTCGTGGCCAACTCCAATCCAGCGGCGGTGTGCCCGGACCAGAACGCGGTGCTCGAAGGTCTCGCCCGTGAGGACCTGTTCACCGTGGTCCACGAGCGGTTCATGACCGACACCGCGCTCTACGCCGATGTCGTGCTCCCCGCGCCGACGATGCTCGAGACGGCCGACCTCTACCGGAGCTACGGGCAGTTCTTCATCCAGCGGGTCCGCCCGGTGATTCCTCCCCTCGGAGAGTCCCGCTCGAACTGGGAGACGATCCAGACGCTGGCCCGGGCGATGGGCTTCGGCGACGACGTGTTCTCGCGCACCGTGGACGAGCACATCGACACGATCCTGGCCGTGCCGTCGCCGTGGTTCGAGGGCATCGACCGGAAGGCCCTGGACGCCGGGCGGGCGGTGCGCCTGAACCCGCCGCGCAAGGGGTGGCTCACCCCCTCGGGGAAGATCGAGATCTGGAACGAGCGGCTGGAGGAGCCGCTCCCACGTCATCGTCCCACCCACGCCGACCTCGACACCAGCGGGCCGCCGCTCCGGCTCCAGACGGCGCCGTCGATTTACCGCCTGAACTCGTCGTTCACCGAGCGGGCAGAGCTGGCCGCCAAGCTGGGCCCCCAGACGCTCCGGCTCTCTCTGGCGGACGCCGCGGCCAGGGGGCTGGTCGCCGGACAACGGGTCACCGGCTTCAACGCCCTCGGTGAGGCGAGCTTCGTGCTGGAGGTGAGCGAGTCCGTGCCGCAGGGCATCGCCATCGCCGAGGGCGTTCACTCGATCCAGGCAGGCAACCTGCGGAACGTGAACGCGCTGACCTCACAGCGGCTGACCGACGCAGGGAAGGGCAGCACGTTCTACGACAACCGGATCGACGTCCGCGCCGAGGGCGGCTCAACGTCCGCGTCGGCGTGACGCATCAGGCCGTGCCTGAACGCTGTTTGACGACGCTGGCGCGGGCGATGACCATGGCCGCCACCGCACCGACCGCCGCGGCAACGATGGACAGTGCCTCGTACAGGGCGCCGTAGGGCAGGAGCATCCGGCAGAACATTCCTCCCACCACTCCGCCGACCCCGCCCGAGGCCATCCCCCAGCCGAGGGTGAGGCCGCGGACCTTCCACGTCGCCGACAGTGCGGCTCCGAGCAAGATCCCGAGCACCTGCCAGATCAGCAGCGAGAAGATGGTCATCGCCGCACCTCCCTCGGGACAGGCGCGTGCATCGGCCGTGCGCGGTCCCAGCGGAGAAGCGGCCCCCAGGGAGAACAAGGCGCACGCATTGCGTCAAACCGCGCGCACATTGCGCCGCCGGCCTGTCGACGCGCAAACGGCGCGCACTGCTAGACCTTCTCCAGCCACGCCTGGAACGCCTCGAACCCGTAGGGCCGTCCCAGGAAATCCATGATCAGATCCGCCGCATCCCTGCTCCCGCCAGGAACCAGGACGGTGTCCCGGTAGCGGCTCGCGGTCTCCTCGTCGAGCAGGCCGTGCCGCTGGAACTCGCCGAGCAGGTCCTTGGCGATGACCAGTGACCACAGATACGTGTAGTACATGGCGGAGTAGCCGTTGAGGTGTCCAAAGCTGGCGAAGAAGTGCGTGCCCTCCACGTACGGGAACGGGCTGTAGCGCTTCTGGAGCTCCAGCATCGTCTTCGTGATGTCGAGCTTCGACGGCGGCTGGCTGTGCAGCGCGAGTGACAGCTGAGCGTAGAAGACCTGGTGCCGGGTGTGCGCGCCCTTGCCGAACTCGTTCGCCTCCCGCATCCGGTGCACCAGCTCGGCGGGAATCGGCGCACCGGTCTCGACGTGCCGGGCGAACAGCGCCAGCGTCTCCGGGTCCCAGGCCCACTCCTCGAGCATCTGGCTCGGGGCCTCCACGAAATCCCACTCGGTCGCCACGCCCGAGAAGCCGAGCCAGGGCTGCTGGCCCCCGAGCACGTGGTGCATCAGATGCCCGAACTCGTGAAAGAGCGTCACCACGTCGTCGTGGTCGAGCAGCGCCGGGCTGTGCACCGCGGGATCGGCAAAGTTGCAGACCAGGGCCCCCTCCGGGAGCTGCACGCCCTTCACGCCGGCGACGATGGGGAACTGCGCCGCGTGCTTGTACTTGTCAGGACGCGGGTGCAGGTCGAGGTGGATGCGGCCCAGCCGCTCGCCGCCGCGGAACACCTCATACGAGTCGACCTTGGGGTGCCATGACGCGGGGTCCTTCGACGCCACGTAGCGGATCCCGAACAACCGGGCGGTGATGGTCAAGAGCCCATCTCGCACCCGGTTGAACTCGAAGTAGGGCCGGACCGACTGCGAGTCGAAGTCCAGCTCCTCCTGCTTCACCCGCTCCTCGTAGTAGGCCTTCTCCCAGTCCTCGACCCGGGTCGCGCCGGGCACGTCCTTCTGCTTGCGCCGGAGCAGCCGCTCCACGTCGCGCCTGGCCGGGCCCTCGGTCACCGCCGCAACCCGGGCGAGGAACTCGGCAACGGTCTTCCCGGACTTCGACATCTTGTCCTCGGTCACGTAGTCCGCCCAGGACGTCATGCCGAGCAGCCGCGCCTGCTCGTCCCTCACCTCGAGGATGTCGCGGAGCACCTTCTCGTTGCCCGGGTACGCCCGGGACGTGTTCTCCACGTACAGCTGCCGGCGCGCCTCGCCGTCGCGCGCATAGGTCCGGAAGGGCAGCAGGTCCGGATAGTCCGTCGTGATGTGTACCTTCCCGTCC
>Ga0208851_1000612_pt1 | contig 14699 bp, 15 predicted proteins | sample NGESurshal092012_FD_184481 | JGI IMG/M metagenome (GOLD analysis project Ga0208851, IMG submission 184481) | Arctic peat soil microbial communities from Barrow, Alaska - NGEE Surface sample 415-2 shallow-092012 (SPAdes) | ecosystem: Environmental > Terrestrial > Soil > Wetlands > Peat ... | reverse complement strand
TCACGTCGGTGGGTCCGGGCAGGTCCATCCAGCGCATGTGCAGGTCGGCCATCGCGTTGGTGTCGAGCAGCACCATCGACAGTTCAGCGGCCGGGTTGACGTTCATCTTGCGGATGACGAAGCGGGCGACGCTGATCAGTTCCTGCTCGGACACGTCGAGGCCGGATTCGTTGGATACCTCGATGCTCATGTTCTGCTGTGCCGCCTAACGCCGCGGCGAGCGGCGCTGCGCCCGGTTCATCAGGGCCGGCTGCTCGGCTTTGGCGTAGGCGTCGACGATCTCCGAGACCAGCCGGTGGCGCACCACGTCGACGCTGGTGAGTTGCGCGAAGTGGATGTCGTCGATGCCGTCGAGGATGTCCATCGCCGCGCGCAGGCCAGACCTGGCGCCACCCGGCAGGTCAACCTGCGTGATGTCGCCCGTCACAACGATTTTCGAGCCGAATCCCAGCCGGGTCAGAAACATCTTCATCTGCTCGGCGGTACTGTTCTGCGCCTCGTCGAGAATGATGAACGCATCATTGAGGGTTCTTCCCCGCATAAATGCCAGCGGGGCAACCTCGATCACGCCGGCCGCCATCAGCTTCGGGATGGCGTCGGGATCCATCATGTCGTGCAGCGCGTCGTAGAGCGGGCGCAGATACGGGTCGATCTTCTCGTACAGGGTGCCGGGCAGAAAGCCAAGGCGCTCACCGGCTTCCACCGCCGGACGGGTAAGGATGATCCGGGTGACCTGCTTGGTCTGCAACGCGCTGACCGCTTTGGCCATCGCCAGGTAGGTCTTGCCGGTACCGGCCGGGCCGATGCCGAACACGATGGTGTTGGAGTCGATGGCGTCGACGTAGCGCTTCTGGTTGAGCGTCTTGGGACGGATGGTCTTGCCGCGCCGCGACAGGATGTCCAGGCTCAGCACTTCCGCCGGTGACTCGTTGTCGGCGCCAGAGACCATGGCCACACTGCGGCGCACTGCGTCCGGGCCAAGGGTCTGCCCGCCGGCGACGAGGGCGATCAGCTCGGAGATGACCCGCTCGGCCAGCGCCACGTCGGCGGCGCCGCCCGCCATCGACACCGTATTGCCGCGCACGTGCACGTCCGCCGACAGGCTGTTTTCGAGGGCGCGCAGATTCTCGTCGGCGGAACCCAGCAGGCCCACGACGAGGTCGGGCGGAACAGTCATGCTGGTGCGAACAGGCGAGCCAGCGGTTGTCTCGCGGGGCGTCACGTGGTCTTCGAAGCCTGCTTCCTGGGTTTTTCGGGTCACGGTGTCGAAGGCCCAGTTTACCGCTCGTCGTGCGTCGCCGTGCCGGTCCACCGCGAGGTGAGCACACCGAGCGCCCCGAGGGCCACCGCCGCCGCCGTCGACGTCCGCAACACCGTGGGGCCGAGCCGGACCGCGCTGGCGCCGGTGGCCGTCAGATCGGCGATCTCGCCGTCGCTGACCCCGCCCTCCGGTCCGACGACGAGCATGATCGAAGGTGCTTGTGCCACCGGCATTTCGGCCAGTGGTCGCTGTGCCGACTCGTGCAGGACCAGCACCACGCCGCCCGACGCCACCCGCTCGCCGACCAGCCCTGCCAGCACAGCCGTCGACACCGGCCCGCCGACGTCGGGGATGTAGGCGCGCCGCGACTGCCGGGCAGCCGAGCGGGCCACCGCACGCCAGCGTCGCAACCCCTTCTCCGCGCGCTCACCGTCCCAACGCGCGACGCACCGGGCGGCCTGCCAGGGCACGAAGTCGTCGGCGCCGGCCTCGGTGGCCAGCTCGATCGCCAGTTCCGAGCGTTCGGACTTGGGGATGGCCTGGACGACCGTCACCGGCGGCATCGGTCGCGGCGCCGTCCAGCGCTCCACGACCTGCGCCGACAGCCCGCGTTTGCCCGCCTCCCGCACCTCGCAGCGCGCCATCGCACCGGCACCGTCGGAGAGCACCAGCCGTTCGCCCGGCCGGATTCGGCGCACCGTCGCCGCGTGGAAGCCTTCGTCGCCCGCGACGACGGCGATCTGGCCGACCGCCGGGATGGCGTCGGCGTAGAACAGTGTGTCGGCCAACGGGGCTCAGCGGCCGCTGAAGGTCTCCCGCAGCCGGCTGAACAGCCCGCCGCCGGAGTTGGCCGTCTGCGTGTGCGTGGACCGGACCTGCGCTTCCTCGTGGCTGTTGCTCTTGACCTCACCGAGCAGTTCCCTGGTCCGGGCGTCGAGCTTGGTCGGGATGGTGACCTCGATGTGGGCGTGCAGGTCGCCGCGAACGCCGCTGCGCAGATGCGGCATGCCGTGACCGCGCAAGGTGGTCACCGAGCCGGGCTGGGTGCCCGGCGGGACGGTGATCTCGGTCATGCCATCCAGGATGGCGTCGACGCCGACCGTGGTACCCAGCGCGGCGTCGACCATCGGCACCGACACGGTGCAGTGCAGATCGTCACCGTCGCGCACAAAAATGTCGTGCGGCTGCTCGTGGACCTCCACGTACAGGTCACCGGCGGGACCGCCACCGGGGCCCACCTCACCCTGGGCGGCCAGCCGGACCCGCATCCCGTCGCCGACCCCGGCCGGGATCTTGACGCTGATGTCGCGGCGGGCACGCACCCGGCCGTCGCCGCCGCAGCGGTGACAGGGGTCGGGGATGACCTCGCCGACCCCGCGGCACGTCGGGCACGGCCGCGACGTCATGACCTGGCCGAGCAGCGAGCGCTGAACCGTCTGGATCTCGCCGCGGCCGCCGCAGATGTTGCAGGTGACCGGGGTGGAGGTGCCGTGGGTGCCCTTGCCCTGGCAGATGTCGCACAGCACCGCGGTGTCGACGGTGACCTGTTTGGTCACCCCGGTCGCGCATTCGCTGAGGTCCAGCCGCATCCGCAGTAGCGAGTCCGAGCCGGGGCGCACCCGGCCGACCGGGCCGCGCGATGTGGTGCCGCCGCCGAAGAAGGCCTCGAACACATCGCCCAGTCCGCCGAACCCGGCGAAGCCGTTGGCCGCGGCGGCGTTCTCCAGCGGGTCGCCGCCGAGGTCGACGATGCGCCGCTTCTCCGGATCGGACAGCACCTCGTAGGCGGCGCTGATCTCCTTGAACTTGTGCTGGGCTTCCTCGTCGGGGTTGACGTCGGGGTGCAGCTCGCGGGCCAGCTTCCGATAGGCGCGCTTGATCTCCTGATCACTGGCGCCCTTGCTCACCCCGAGCAGGCCGTAATAGTCGCGTGCCACGCTTGACCTTTCCTACCGGTTATCGGTTGCCCAAGACTTCGCCGATGTACATCGCAACCGCCGCAACGTTGGCGATAGTTCCCGGATAGTCCATCCGGGTGGGGCCCAAGACGCCCATGCCGCCGAAGACGGTGCCCGAGCTGCCGTAAGTGGTGGTCACCACCGACGTGCCGACCATCTGCTCGGCCTCGGTCTCGTGACCGATACGCACCGTGACCTTACCCGCGTCCTGCTGGGCGGCCAGCAGGCGAAGCACCACCACCTGCTCCTCGAGCGCTTCGAGGACCGAGCGCAGCGATCCGCCGAAATCGGCGGTATTGCGGGTCAGGTTGGCGGTGCCGCCCATCAACAGCCGTTCCTCGCTGTGCTCGACCAGCGATTCCAACAGCACAGTGGCCGCCCGGCCGAGGGCATCGCTGAGACTGTTCGGCTGCCCGCCGGAGCGGTCGAGCTGAGAGGCCAGATCGGCCACCGCCACCGAGGCCGCCGAGAGCCTCTTGCCGTCCAGTGCCTGGCCGAGCAACTCCCGGAGCTGGGACAGCTGGTGATCGTCGATGGTGTCGCCGAGTTCGACGATGCGTTGGTCGACGCGCCCGGAGTCGGTGATGACGACCAAGAGCAGCCGGGCCGGAGTCAGCCCGACGACCTCGAGGTGCCGCACGGTCGAGGTGGACAGCGTCGGGTACTGCACGATGGCCACCTGCCGGGTCAGCTGGGCCAGCAGCTTCACCGCGCGGCGCAGTACGTCGTCGAGGTCGACCCCGGACTCGAGGAACTGCAGGATCGCGCGGCGCTCCGAGGACGACAACGGTTTGACCTCGTCGATCCGGTTGACGAATTCGCGGTAGCCCTTCTCGGTGGGCACCCGGCCCGAGCTCGTGTGCGGCTGGGCGATGTATCCCTCGGCCTCGAGCACCGCCATGTCATTGCGCACGGTGGCGCTGGAGACGCCGAGGTTGTGGCGCTCGACCAGGGCCTTGGAGCCGATCGGCTCCTTGGTCGCGACGAAGTCGGCGACGATGGCGCGGAGCACCTCAAAGCGACGGTCGTCGGCACTTCCCATCTGGTACACCTCCAAGTCGTCTCCATTTTACGGCCATCAACAGCACAATTAGCACCCACGCCCGGCGAGTGCCACGGTCCGGCGGACCGAACTTCGCCCAGCGCTGGCGTTCCGGCGGCCAGCGACTAGCCTTGCTCAGATGGTGATGCCAGGTCGGGGGGCCGCATTCAGGGCGACGCCCCGATGATCTTCAAGGGCGTGCGCGAAGGGAAGCCATACCCTGAACACGGCCTCACCTACCGCGATTGGTCACAGATTCCGCCCCGACAGATCCGCCTCGACGAACTCGTCACGACCACGACCGTGCTGGCCCTGGATCGACTGCTGTCCGAGGATTCCACGTTCTACGGGGACCTGTTCCCGCACGCGGTCAAGTGGCATGGCGTGGTCTACCTCGAGGACGGCCTGCACCGGGCCGTGCGCGCCGCGTTGCGGAACCGCACCGTGCTTCATGCCCGGGTGTACGACATGGACGGCGGCCCGGACGGGCGCTACTAATCGAGCACGTCGCGCACCACCGCGTCGGCGAGCAGCCGGCCGCGGCCGGTGAGCACCAGGTGATCCCCGACATCGGTCAGCAGACCGTCGGTCACCGCGACCGCGGCCCGGCGTCGTTCGGACTGCGTCAGCATCGCCGTCGGCAGACCGCTGTGTAATCGGATGCGCAACAACACGTCCTCGATGTGGCGGTCGTGGTCGTCGAGGCGTTCGAAGTCGGCGGTCGGCGCCTGGCCGAGCTGAATCCGATCGGCAAACGTGTTGGGGTGCTTGACGTTCCACCACCGGGTGTCGCCGACGAAGCTGTGCGCGCCGGGCCCGGCGCCCCACCATTGGCCACCGTTCCAGTAGCCCAGGTTGTGCCGGCACTCCCCGCCCGGCCGGCTCCAGTTGGACACCTCGTACCAGCTCAGCCCGGCGGCCGACAGCCGCGTGTCGATCAGCTCGTAGCGGTGGGCCAGCACATCGTCGTCAGGGCGGGCGATCTCGCCGCGGTTGACGCGGCGGGCCAGCGCGGTGCCGTCCTCGACCACCAGCGCGTAGGCGGAGACGTGGTCCACCCCGGCCGACAGCGCCGCATCCACCGAGCGCCGCAGATCGTCGTCGCTCTCCCCCGGTGTGCCGTACATCAGGTCGAGGTTGAGGTGCTCGAACCCGGCCGCCTGCGCCTCGGCCACGGCATGCGTCGCCCGTCCCGGCGAATGGGTGCGGTCGAGGATCTTCAGCACCCCCGGCGCCACCGACTGCATACCGAGAGACACCCGGGTGTAGCCGGCGGTGCGGATGTGCTCGAAGAACTCCGGCGACGTGGATTCTGGGTTGGCCTCGGTGGTCACCTCGGCGTCGGGCGCCAGGACAAAGTTGTCCCGAACGGCGTCGAGCACCGCCGCCAGGCCGTCGCCGCCCAGCAGCGACGGCGTGCCGCCGCCGACGAAGACGGTGTCGACGGCCACTTCTCCCACGGCGCCGGCGGCCATCGCAAGTTCGGCGCGCACCGCGGCCAACCACCCCTGCGGAGTCGCCCCGCCCAATTCCCCGGCGGTGTAGGTGTTGAAGTCGCAGTAGCCGCACCGCGTCGCACAGAACGGGACGTGGACGTAAATGCCGAATGCCGTTGCCGGTCGCAGGCGCACATCCGGATGCGGATCCGTCGACGCGCTGCTGTTCACCCGGCCAGTATTCCAGCCCGAGTTTTGCTCACCGTGAGCACAAATCTGGCCCGGTTGGAGGTATCGGCGAGGTTCGTGGCAGAATGGGCCGCATGACCGCCCCCCAGACGCTGCGCAGTGTTGCGCTGGTGGCTCGGCGGCATGTGGATTTCAAGCGCGTTTGTACGTGTTGTTGTCCGGCCTGACGCCGTAGACCCGCCCACCTGTTCTCCAGCTGGCCCCCGGATCTGCGCCGCCGGAACAGCTCACCGGTGGTCTTGCGCAATTCGAACGCCAGCTCCTTGATATGAGGAGCACCTCTCATGACCGAGCCGACCAAGACGGCGAGGCCACCCAAGTCCCGCGACGAGGGCCAGTGGGCCCTGGGGCAACGTGAACCGCTCAATGCCAACGAGCAGACCAAGAAGGACGACGACCCGCTGAACGTGCGGGCCCGCATCGAGGGCGTGTACGCCGAGAACGGCTTCGACAGCATCGACAAGACCGATCTGCGCGGACGTTTCCGGTGGTGGGGTCTCTACACCCAGCGTGAGCAGGGCTACGACGGCACGTGGACCGGCGACGAGAACACCGACATCCTCGAGGCCAAGTACTTCATGCTTCGGGTCCGCTGCGACGGCGGTGCGCTGAGCGCGGCCGCGCTGCGCACATTAGGGACGATTTCGACTGAATTTGCCAGGGACACCGCCGACATCTCCGACCGCCAGAACGTGCAGTACCACTGGATCCGGGTCGAGGACATGCCCGAGATCTGGCGGCGGCTCGACACCGTCGGCCTCTACACCACCGAAGCCTGCGGTGACTGCCCCCGCGTGGTGCTCGGCTCGCCGTTGGCCGGTGAGTCGCTCGGCGAGGTCATCGACGGCACCCCGGCGATCGACGAGATCGTCCGCCGCTACATCGGCAAGCCCGAGTACTCGAACCTGCCGCGCAAGTTCAAGTCGGCGATCAGCGGTCTGCAGGATGTGGTCCACGAGATCAACGACGTCGCGTTCGTCGGGGTCAACCATCCCCAGAACGGACCCGGTTTCGACCTGTGGGTCGGCGGTGGGTTATCGACCAATCCGATGCTGGCGCAACGGCTGGGAGCATGGGTTCCGCTCGACGAGGTACCCGATGTGTGGGAAGCGGTGGTCAGCGCGTTCCGCGACTACGGCTACCGGCGGCTGCGGTCCAAGGCCCGGCTGAAGTTCCTCATCAAGGACTGGGGCGTCGAGAAATTCAGGGACGTTCTCGAAACCGAGTACCTCAAGCGCCCGCTGATCGACGGACCCGCCCCCGAACCGGTGGTGCGCCCGATCGACCACGTTGGTGTGCAGCGGCTCAAGAACGGGCTCAACGCCGTTGGCGTGTCCCCGATCGCGGGGCGGGTGTCGGGCACGATCCTGAGCAAGGTCGCCGACCTGGCCGAGGCAGCCGGCTCGGACCGGATCCGGTTCACGCCGTACCAGAAACTGATCATCCTCGACGTCGCCGACGAGAAAGTGGCCAAGCTCGTCGAGGAGCTTGATGCGCTGGGCCTGCCCTCGACCCCGTCGCACTGGCGGCGAAACCTGATGGCCTGCACGGGGATCGAGTACTGCAAGCTGTCCTTCGCCGAGACGCGCAAGCGATCGCAGGTTCTGGTTCCCGAGCTGGAGAAGCGGTTGGCGGACCTCAACGCCCAGCTGGACGTTCCCGTCACCGTCAACATCAACGGCTGCCCCAACTCGTGCGCTCGAATCCAGGTCGCCGACATCGGTTTCAAAGGCCAGATCATCGAGGACGGCGACGGCGGGCACGCCGAGGGCTTCCAGGTGCACCTGGGCGGCAGCCTGGGTCTCGACAGTGCCTTCGGGCGCAAGCTGCGACAGCACAAGGTCACCAGCGAGGAGCTGGGCGACTACATCGAGCGGGTCGTACGCAACTTCGTGAAACAAAAGCAAGAGGGCGAGCGTTTCGCCCAGTGGGCAGTGCGAGCAGACGAGGCTGATTTGCGATGAGTGTTGAGCTACATGACGTGACCGAGGCTGACCTACGGACATTGGCTGAGCGCGGTGCCGCCGAACTGGACGGTGCTGATGCGCTGGAGTTGTTGGCATGGACCGACACCCATTTCGGCGGCGGTTACGTGGTGGCGTCGAACATGCAGGACGCTGTGCTGGTCGATCTGGCGGCCAAGGTCCGCCCCGGTGTGGACGTGCTGTTCCTCGACACCGGATACCACTTTGCCGAAACCATCGGCACCCGTGACGCCGTGGAAGCCATCTACGACATCAACGTCGTCAACGTCACCGCCGAGCACAGCGTCGCCGAGCAGGACCGCCTGCTGGGCAAGGACCTGTTCGCCCGCGACCCCAACGAATGCTGCAGCCGGCGCAAGGTGACCCCGCTGCGCAAAGCGCTGCAAGGTTATTCGGCGTGGGTGACCGGTATCCGCCGGGTCGAATCACCCACCCGGGCGAACGCTCCGCTGATTTCCTTCGACGAGGCGTTCGGGCTGGTGAAGATCAACCCGCTGGCGGCATGGTCCGACGAGGACATGGAGGCCTACATCGACACGCACGGTGTACTGCTGAATCCGCTTGTCGACGAGGGATATCCGTCGATCGGATGCGCACCGTGCACCGCCAAGCCGGTCAACGGGGCCGACCCGCGCAGCGGCCGCTGGCAGGGCTCGGCCAAGACCGAATGCGGACTGCACGTTTCGTGAGGCTGATCCTCACCGCGCACGGCAGCGCCGACCCGCGTTCGGCGGCGACCGCACACGCGGTGGCCGACCAGGTCCGCGTGCAACGGCCCGACGTGGACATCCGAGTGGCGTTCTGCGAGAAGAACTCCCCGAACCTCCGCGATGTGCTGCGCACCGCGCGCGGCCCGGCGGTGGTCACCCCGTTGCTGCTGGCCAGCGCCTACCACGCCCGGGTGGACATCCCGGCGATGATCGCCGAATCCGGCGCCGACGTGATGCAGGCCGACACACTGGGTGAAGATCCGCGTCTGGTCGAGATCATGCGACAGCGCCTCGCCGAGGTCGATGTCAGCCAGCGCGACCGCCATCTGGGCGTGCTGGTGGTGGCGGTGGGCTCCTCGCGAGCCGCGGCCAACGCCCGAACCGCCACGCTGGCCGAGGCACTGGCGCACGGAACCCGGTGGGCCGGTGTCCGGGTGGCCTATGCCACCGGACCACAGCCGTCGGTGACGGACGGAATCGAACTGCTGCGCCAACGCGGCGCCCGCCGGATCGTCCTGGCGCCGTGGTTCATCGCTGAAGGCCGCATCACTGACCGGGTGGCCGAAATCGCCGGTGCCGCAGGCATTTCGATGGCAGCGCCGCTAGGGGCCCATCCGCTGATCGCCGCGACTGTCCTCGATCGGTTCGACCGGGCGGTCGCCGAGCGGGCCGCGGCCTAGACCTTCTTTGACCCCCGGCCACGCCACCGGTACGGATACTGGCAGCGCCCGACGAGGTCTCAGCGGCACGGCGAAGGATAGGCGTTCACTGCACCGCAACGGCGTCGACGATGTCGAGGCGCGATGCCCGAATCGCCGGCGGGACCGACCCGAGTAAGGTCAGACCGAAGGCGAGGCAAGCGAACGCGAAGGCCATCGCACTCGGTCGGTACATCACGTCGATGCTGAGCACCCGAGTCAGCGCGGCGGCGCTCAGGTACTGGTTCGCCATCCCGCACACCACTCCGATCGCGGCGCCGACGAGTCCGATCCCCGCGGCTTCCGCCAGCACGGTCCGCAACGCGAAACGGCGCGACGAACCCATCGCACGCAGCACCCCCAGTTCGCGTCGCCTTTCCAACACCGACAACATCAGTGTGTTGAGCAGCGCGATGCTGGCGGTCAACACCACGATCCAGGCCATCACGGTGATCAGTGCGGTGCCCTGAGCCATGGAGGCGCCAACGGCGCGGGCTGCGTCGTGACCCGGGTAGACGTAGATGTCGGCGGGCAGCTTGGCGCGAATGGCCTTCTCGAGCGCCGTATGGTCGGTCCCGGGCGCGGGGTCGACGGAGAGGATCGTCGAGCCGGGCCGGTCGAACCAGTCCCGCAGATGCGGCAGGCTCATCGAGACGACGCCGCCCAGCAGCGAAAAGAATGGCGCCACCTGCAGGATCTGCACGGTCCGCTGACCCGTCGGCGTTTGCAGCACGAGTTCGTCACCGGCGCGCAAGTGCATGGAACGGGCGATGTCGCGCGAGATGACTACACCGTCACCTGCGAGAAGCCGACGCCGCACCTCATCGCTCATCGCTCGCATGGGCGGTGCCACCGATCCCGGAGACAGCCCCTGCACCAGTGCGCGCGTGCCCCCGACCGTCGCGTAGGCCATCTGCCCGGCGACCACGTCGGCCACCCCGGGGACCGACTTGATCACCGCTTCGGTGTCCGCAGGTAGGAGCGGGGCGGTTGGGAACACTCCGGGACCCGACGAGCTGACGAACAAACCCGCATCGCCCAGCGAAGCAAAGCTCGCATTCGTCGAGTCGATGGCGTTGGCGTTGGAGCCGGTGCTCTGCACGGTGATGGTGACCGCGATCAGCTGCCCCGAATCACCGCGCGGATAGGATCGCCGTCACCGAGGGCGTCCTCGAGGCGCGAGCACCACGACGTCGCAATCGCCCGCCTGGAGCGCCTGGCATGCCTGGTGGACCGCCACCAACGACGAACTGCACGCGGTGTCGACCATCACCGCGGGACCCTGGAGTCCGAGTCGGTAACTGATCCGGCCCGCGCCGGCCGCAGGCGACGTGCCGGTTCCGAAATAGATGTCGATGTCCTCGGCGTCACAGAGGCGAATGAGCGTGCCGGCGAACTCGTGCGTGGACAGGCCCATGAAGACGCCGGTGAGGGTGCCGTACAGGGCGGAGGGCGCCATGCCGGCGTGCTCCACCGCAGACCAGGTCGTCTCGAGGAGCAGTCGATGCTGCGGATCCATGAATTCGGCTTCGCGTGCCGAGATCCCGAAGAAGGGGGCATCGAAACCCGCGACGTCCTCGACGAAGCCGCCCTTTCGGGTAACCATCTTGCCTGGCGCGTCGGGGTCCGGGTCATAGAAGTGGTCGACGTCCCACCGATCGCTGGGCACCGTCGACACTGCGTCGCCACCCTCGGTCAGCAACCGCCAGAACTCGCCGGAATCGGCGGCTCCGGGAAAGCGCAACGCATAGCCCACCACGGCGAAGCAGCGACCGACGGTCATTTCAAGTCGCTAACCGCAGACATGCTCGCAGCATCGGTCAGCAAGGCGCTTCCGCGCGCTTCTTCTTGCTGGCCAGCTGTCGTGGTGCTGGTCATCGGCTGGGAGTCAACCGACGGCATGCAGGTAATCGTAGGCGTGTTCTCCAACGCGGGCGTCAACTCCCTGTAGATCCGCGGGCCGTCATCGCGCTGCTCAGGGCGCCGAGTGCGGTGTCGCCCTGCGGTTCGACGACCTGATCGCCGCGAACAGCCGCGTCCGCGCGAGCGTCCGGGCTGTGGGTGCCGCCCTGTGGGCGGTCGAGGTGTACACCGAGCCTGCGATCGCCCGAGCCGTGCAGGCCGAACACAATCTTTTCGCCCGGATCGATGCCGAGTTCGGGATGCTGACAAAGGACCTTCGGCGCCCGAACAGCGCCATGATGTAGGGGCGCAGACCACGCCGAGAAGAGGAATTTCTCCGGCGGTTTGACCTGCTGCTAGGTGGTGCTCGAAACCGCAGGCTCCTGCGCCTGGTCATCGGGTGCAACCTGCACTTCGCCGGCGATCGGCGGTACCCGGGTGGCCCGCACGTACACGGTGTCGCCCTCCTTGAGCCCGAGTGCCTCGGCATCGCCGCGGGTGATCTGCGCGGTGAACGGGGCGCCGTTGGTGGCGCTGGTCAACTCGACGCGCACCTCGAAGCCCAGGTACACGATCCGGTCGATGGTGGCGCGGGTGACACCGGTGGACTCTGCGGTGCCGTCGTCGGCGGCGAACGCCATTTCCGGACTGCGGCCCACCCGAATATCGTGCGGGCGCACCAGGATTCCGTTCAGCGCGGACACTGTGCCCAGAAACGACATGACGAAGGCGTTGGCGGGGCTGTCGTAAACCTCGGTCGGCGACCCCACCTGCTCGATACGGCCCTTGTTGAGCACCGCGATCCGGTCAGCCACGTCGAGCGCTTCGGCCTGATCGTGGGTCACCAACACAGTGGTGACATGGACCTCGTCGTGCAGCCGGCGCAGCCACGCCCGCAGATCCTCGCGAACCTTGGCGTCCAGCGCGCCGAACGGCTCGTCGAGCAGCAGCACCTCCGGGTCGACGGCCAGCGCGCGGGCCAGTGCCATGCGTTGGCGTTGGCCGCCGGAGAGCTGGTTGGGATAGCGGGTTTGGAAGCCGGCCAGGCCCACCACCTCGAGCAGGTTGTCGACCTTCTCCTTGACCTCGGCCTTGGGCCTCTTGCGGATCTTCAGGCCGAACGCGACGTTGTCGCGCACCGTCAGGTGCTTGAACGCGGCGTAATGCTGGAACACGAAGCCGATCCCGCGCCGCTGCGGCGGTACGTTGGTGACGTCGCTGCCGTTGATGGTGATGGTGCCGGAGTCGGGCTGGTCGAGGCCGGCGATGGCGCGCAGCAAGGTCGACTTGCCTGAGCCGCTGGGCCCCAGCAGGGCGGTCAACGATCCCGAGGGCACGACGAAGTCGACGTTGTCCAAGGCGTTGAAGTCGCCGTAGCGTTTGTTGGCCCCGGTGACGGTGATCGCGTTGGTCATGACAGCTCCGATCTTTCTCTGGCGCTTACTCGGCGGACCGGGCGCGCCGCGCATCGAGGACGACCTGGACGACGAGGACGAGCACGGCCACCCCCATCAGCAGCGTCGCGACGGCATAGGCGCCGTACTCGGCGCCGCGGTTGTAGCGGTCAGACACGAGCAGGGTCAGCGTCTGAGACTTGCCCGGCAGGTTGGACGACACCATGATCACCGCGCCGTACTCGCCGAGTGTGCGGGCCACGGTGAGCACGATGCCGTAGGTCAGGCCCCACCGGATCGACGGCAGCGTGATCCGCCAGAACGTCTGCCACCAACTCGATCCCAGTGTCGCGGCAGCCTGCTCCTGATCGGTCCCGAGTTCGTGCAGGACCGGCTCGACCTCGCGGATCACGAACGGCACGGTGACGAAGATGCTGGCCAGCACGATGCCGGGGAACCCGAAGATGATCTTGAAGCCAAGGTTGTTCTCGACGAAGCCGAACACCCCGGCGGTTCCCCACAACAGGATTAGGGCCACACCGACCACCACCGGCGACACCGCGAACGGCAGGTCGATGATTGCCTGCAGCGCGGCCTTGCCTCGGAACTTGGTGCGCGCCAGCACCAGTGCGGTGGGCACGCCGAAGATGACGTTGAGCGGCACCACGATCGCCACCACGAGCACGGACAACTGCAGGGCGGACAACGCCGCCGGTGTGGTGATCGACGCGAAGAACGCGCCGACGCCCGGCGCGAAGGTGCGCCACAGGATCAGCCCCACCGGGACGAGCACCAGCACGAGGATGTAGGCGAGCGCGGCGTAGCGAGCCAGATAACGCACCAGCGGGGACGGAGTCACGACGCGAGCTCCTCCCGCTTGGCCGCCCGCGAGCCGATGGCCCGCAGGATCAGCAGCACGATGAACGAGATCACCAGCAGCACAATCGAAATGGCCGCCGCACCGGTACGGTCGTCGTTCTCGATCAAGGTGCGGATCCACTGCGAGGACACTTCGGTCTCCCCCGGCACCGCGCCGCCGATGAGAACCACCGACCCGAACTCACCGATCGCGCGGGAGAACGCCAGCCCCGCGCCTGCCAGCAGCGACGGCAACAGCGCCGGAAGGATCACGCGGGTGAAGATGATGGTGTTGTTGGCACCCAGCGACGCCGCGGCCTCCTCGACCTCCCGGTCGAGTTCGAGAAGCACCGGCTGAACCGAACGCACGACGAACGGCAGCGTGACGAACAGCAATGCGATGCCGACACCCCACTTGGTGTGCTGCAGGTGCAGATCGACAGGACTGTTGGGGCCGTAGAGCGCGAGCATCACCAGGCTCGCGACGATGGTGGGCAGCGCGAACGGCAGGTCGATCACCGCATCGACCAGGCGCTTGCCCGGAAAGTCGTCGCGGGTCAGCACCCAGGCCACCAGCAGGCCGAACACCGCGTTGATCAGGGTGACGCCGATCGAGATCGTCAACGTCACCCGGAACGACTCCAGCGCGGCGTTGGAGGTGATCGCCGTCCAGAAGGCGTTCCAGCCGCCCTTGGCGGACTGCCAGACGATGGCGGCCAGTGGCAGCAGGACGATGACGCTCAACCAGATCGAGGCGGCCCCGACGCGCAGCGTGGTGGTGCCGTGCCGGCGGGCCAGGAAGCCGGGCGGCCCGCCCGAGCCACCACCGGTGAGCTCGGGCCGGACCGCCTGTGGATTCGGCTCAATGGCTGCTGTCATCCAGTCGCCTGCTTGTAGATCTTCGTGATGGATCCATTCTCCTTGTCGAACAGCGCCGGATCCACTGTGCTCCACCCGCCGAGGTCGCCGATCGTCCACAGCTTCTGCGCCGGCGCCGGGAAGTCGGCGGCGAAGTCCGCGGCCACTGCGGGGTCGACGGGCCGGAACCCGGCCTCGGCCCAGATCTTCTGGCCTTCCGGCGTGAAGAGGAAGTTCTTCAGCGCGGTCGCCTTGTCCAGGTGGGTGCTGCTGGTCACCACAGCCACCGGGTTCTCGATCTTGAAGGTCTGCGGCGGGATGATGTGCTCCACCGGCTTGCCTTGGCGC
>Ga0208851_1000610_pt1 | contig 14722 bp, 10 predicted proteins | sample NGESurshal092012_FD_184481 | JGI IMG/M metagenome (GOLD analysis project Ga0208851, IMG submission 184481) | Arctic peat soil microbial communities from Barrow, Alaska - NGEE Surface sample 415-2 shallow-092012 (SPAdes) | ecosystem: Environmental > Terrestrial > Soil > Wetlands > Peat ... | reverse complement strand
AAGAGCAGGATGGTGCCTGGCTCGGCGAGCGCATCCAGCGAGCCCTGGCGGACCTGGATGACCTGCCGGAAGTTCTTCTCGTTCTTGATGTCGATGCCGCCCACGGCCGACTGGAGCGAGGCGGTCTCGCTGACGATCTTCGCCCATCCGCGGCCGCGCTGGGCGACGAAGTCCAGCTCGGGGACCGACTTCCGGATGACCTCCAGCACCTCCGGGTAATGCGTCACCACCGGGGCCGCCTGACCGGCGGTGACCTTGAAGAATCCGCCCACGTTCACGTGCCCGGTGGTCAGCGTGGTGGCCGATTCGAGGATGGTCGAGCGAATCCCGTTGAGCAGGCCGACCAGCAGGACCAGCAGGGCAGTGACCCCGAGGATGGCACCGCCGAGCAGGAGCGTCCGCCGGCCGTGGTGCACGAGGTTGCGGAAGGCGATGAGAAAGAGCTGGCCCATGTCACTCGTCGGTCTGCATCGCGCGGACCGGGGGCACCCGGGTGGCGAGGAAGGCGGGGTAGAGGGTGGAGAGCATGGTCACCACGATGACGATGACCAGCGCCGCCAGCACGTTGGTCGTGCTGAGCACCGGGAAGAGCCGCGGGCCGGAGAAGAAGAAGTACAGCGTCTCGTTGCCTGCGGGGATGCCCACCGCGTGGAGGCCGGCGACGATCGCCCATCCGAGCAGCGCCCCTGCGCCGCCGAAGACCAGGCCCAGGGTGACGGTCTCGACCATCACCATCGCCAGCACGAACCCGCGCTGGGCGCCGATGGCCCGCATGGTGCCGACCTCCGCGGTGCGCTGGAGCGTGGCCATCATCACCGCATTGTTGATGATGACCATCGCCACGATGAAGATGATTCCCACCGCGAAGTACAGCACCACCCGGGCGAGCAGGATGAACTGGCCGAGGAGTCCCGCGGCCTCTCGCCAGGAGATGACGCGCAGCCCGAGCTTCTCCCGGTCGGAGAGCGCGCGGATCTCGCGCATGGTCTCCTGGAGCTTCCGCGGGTCCTTCAGCACGATGGCCCCGTCCAGCACCACGCCGCGCCCGATCTCCGACGGGTCGTAGACGCGCTTCACCAGGTCCTCGTTGCGGAGCGTGCGCGCCGAGCCGCCCTTGATGTTCTCCTTCTCGTCGATCAGCCCCGGGGTGGCCTCGGCCACGAGCTTGCGGCTCGAGGAGCCGAAGAGCTCGTCCTCGGCACGCGCCCGGTCGATGTCCCGCGTTCCGGCCTCCTTCTTGATGGCGTCGATCTCCGCCTTCCGGTCGGTGCTCAGGTACCCGTAGAGCTCGCGGAAGCTGACGATGTCCATCAGGTTGATGTTCCCGGAGAGGGCGGACTTCTCGAGTCCCTTGAACTGGAAGGTGCCCCAGACCTTGAGGTTCAGGCTCTGCACGTAGCCGCTGCGGGTGAAGGCGGTGATGGTGAGCACGTCGCCCACGCGTAGCCGGTACAGCGAGAGCAGGGGGGCCAGGTCCCGGTAGAAGATCTCGTAGCGGGCGCGGAAGTTCTGATCGTTGGTGTCGAAGAACTGGTTGAGGAGCGTCTCCAGATCCCGGCTGGAGGAGGCGAGGGTGCGCTGGAGCAGGGCCACCGCCTTCTCCGTCCGGAGCCGGTCCAGCTGCAGCAAGATCTCCCGCGTCTGCAGCCGGTTCTCCCGCACGTAGCGGGTGAGCGTCTCGTCGCCGGCGATGGTTCCGCCCGCGTCCAGCGCGTCCTTGATCTTGTCCAGCCGCCGCGCCGACTTGAGCTTCATCGACTCCTCGTAAACGAACTTCGACATCAGGAAGCCGCGGTGACCGGGAGGGACCGGCTGCCCGTCGACGATCTGCATGCGGTCGAAGTTCTTCTGGAAGGCGTCCAGGTCGGTGCCCACGTAGCGGAGGGTGATCAGGTCGGCGTCCGAGAGCTGGGGGGCCACCCGGTTCTCCAGGAACTCCAGCGCGCCGTACGGGTCCTGGTCGAACCCGGCCCAGAAGGCGTCCGACGAGGCCCGCTCGACTGCGGCGCGCGCCTCCGGCTCGAGCGCCCCGGCGGTGTTGATCTCGTTGAGCCTTGCGAGGTCGGCCAGCAGCACGCGGACGATCTGCCGCACGTGCTCCTTGAGGGACTGCCGGCGGGCCTCGAGCTCCGGCGTCGCCCCATGCTCCCGCTCCTCGCGGATGACCGAGCGCAGCTCCTCCAGCGTCAGGTCCACGGTGTTCCCGCTGGTCACCAGCGCGGCGTTGATCCCCATGGGGATGACCGCCTTCACGTTCGGCACGCCCTCGAGCAGCTTCTGGGTGCGCTCCCAGTCGGTCATCGGGCTGAGATCCGGATCGGAGCCGCCCATGGGCCAGATGGCGAAGTCGTCCTTGCTCCGCGCGCTGTACACCTGCACGTGCCCGGCGACGCTGCCGATGATGCTGCGGCTCATCGAGCTCACCACGCTGTCGAGCAGCGCCCCTCCGACGACGACCACCAGCGTGCCGCCGAGGATGACCGCTCCGATCAGGAGGTTGATGCGCGAGCGGAAGAGGTTCCGCGCCGAGATGCGCAGGAGGATGCCCCACTGCGCGAGCATGCCCGCGGCGGCCACCTCAGTGCCCTCCGGAGACGGCCACGGCCGCAGCGGCGGTCTCCCGGCCCACGATGACGCCATCGGCGAGCCTCACCACCGCGTCCGCGTGCGCCATCACCTTGGCGTCGTGGGTGGAGAAGATGAAGGTGGTGCCGTCGCGCTGGTTCAGCTCCTTCATCAGATCGATGATCCGCTCGCCGGTGACCGAGTCCAGGTTCGCCGTGGGCTCGTCGGCGAGGACGATCTGCGGCGTCCCCACGAGCGCGCGGGCCACTGCCACCCGCTGCCGCTGCCCCCCGGAGAGCTCGTTGGGCCGGTGCTGGGCGTGGTCCGCCAGCCCCACCTGCTCGAGCAGGGCCATCACCCGGGCGCGACGCTCGGGCCCGCGAAGCCGCCCCTGGAGCAGGAGTGGGAACTCCACGTTCTGGAAGACGCTCAGCACGCCTACCAGGTTGAAGCTCTGGAAGATGAAGCCGATGGTCTCGAGCCGGAGCCGGGTGAGCTCGCGCTCGCTGAGCGCCGCGGTGTCGTGCCCGGCGACCCGGACGGTTCCCCGGGTGGCCACGTCCACGCAGCCGATGAGGTTGAGGAGCGTGGTCTTCCCGCTTCCGGAAGGACCGGCGATGGAGATGAACTCGCCCGGGTGCACGTCGAGTGAGACGCCACGGAGCGCCGGGACCACCGTGGCGCCCAGCTCGTACTCCTTCACCACGTCGACGATGCTGACGATCGGCTCGCTCACGGCGAAGGGTTGCTACTGGCCACGACGGCCCGCGTCAATGACGTCGCGTGTTGCCGGACAGTTCGGGCATCCGGTGCATCAGTGTGGGGTGGTGCGCGGCGGCTGCGGCGTCACCGCTGGCGCAGGCTGCCTGGGCGCGGGCGTCTCGCTGCCCGTCCCGAGGGGTGTGCTGGTCTGGGTCCGCGGCGCAGGCAGCTCGGTGCCGTCGGGGGCGGGCGTCGGCCGGTCGGGAACCGTCGTTCCGCGGGTGCCCGCATCCGGCGTCGCCTGATGTGGACCTCCGTCCGGCTGCGCGGCCGCGAGGGCCGAGACGGCGAGCATGATCAGCACGAGGTTGGACGGGCACGCTCTCTGCATCGCTGAAGGATACGTCCGGAACTGCGGCGGCGCCTCCCCCCGGACCCCGAGGTGAACGTGGGAACGTCCTGGATTGCGGGGACCGGCCGGGCCCGCATCCTGCCGGCACCGCTGCTGTCGGCGCGCGACCGGGCACACGAGGTTCTCGCCGTGGCCGAAGCAGAGGCTGCGGAGCGGGTCGCAGAGGCGGAGCAGCAGGCGCATGACATCCGGAGCGCGGCCCGTGACGCGGCTCGGGACGAGGGGCTCGCCTACGCGCAGCGGCTGCTGCTCGAGATCCAGGGACAGCACCTCCGGATGCTCGAGGCGGACACGCTCGCTCGCACCGCGACCGAGCTGGCACTCGCCATGGTTCGACGCGTCCTTGGCGAGGCGTGGGTGACTGACCCGGGGACCTGGGCGCGCGCGGTGCTCTCGGCCGCGGCCCCGCTCCGACGCGCCGAGGCCATCTCGCTCCACGTGTCACCTCCGAGCGCTCCTGCCGTCCGGGATGCACTTCGCGCCGAGCTCGCGGCCGGCAAGGTCCAGGTGGTGGAGGACTCCAAGATCGACGAGGCCGGCTGCCTCGCCGTCTCAGGCTGCGGGAAGGTGGATGGTCGGCTCTCCACGATGCTCGCCGCGTTCCGGGGCCCTCTCGGTGTGGAGGACGCGGGGTGACCGCCCCGGTCGAGGTCGTCCGCGCCGTGCAGCCATTCCGGGTGACGGGGCGCATCGAGCTCGTGCGCGGGCTCCTGCTCGAGGCCACCTTGCCCGGCGCACGGATCGGTGAGCTGGTGACCCTCCGTGACGCCGGCGCGCAGGTCTCGGCGGAGGTGGTGGGATTCGCCGGGATGCGGGTGCAGCTGCTTCCCCTGGGGAGCGCCACGGGGCTGGGCGAAGGGGCCGAGGTGGAGTCCTCCGGCCACTCGCTGACGGTCGGCGTCGGCCAGGGACTCGTCGGCCGCGTGCTCGACGGTCTCGGGCAGCCACTCGACGGCAAGCCGCTGCCCGCCGGGCTCGTGCGCTGGCCCGTGGACCGGCCCTGTCCTGCGCCGTTCCGCCGCGCGCGGGTGGATGCGCCGCTCTCGCTGGGGGTGCGCGCCATCGACGGGCTGTGCACGGTCGGGCGCGGACAGCGGGTGGGCCTGTTCGCTGGCGCCGGCGTGGGGAAATCCACGCTGCTCGGCCAGATGGCGCGGCAGACCCGGGCCGACGTCACGGTGGTGGCGCTCGTCGGGGAGCGCGGGCGGGAGCTGCGAGAGTTCGTGGAGGACGCACTCGGACCCGAGGGGCTCCGGCGCAGCGTGGTGGTGTGCGCCACGTCCGACGCTCCGGCCCTGGTGCGGCTCCGGGCAGGCTTCGTCGCCACCGCCATCGCCGAGTGGTTCCGTGAGCAGCGCCGCAACGTGCTCTTCCTGCTGGACTCGATCACCCGGCTCGCCAGGGCGCAGCGCGAGGTGGGGCTCGCCGCGGGTGAGCCGCCCGCCCGCCAGGGCTATCCCCCCTCGGTCTTCTCCATGCTCCCGCGGCTGCTGGAGCGGACAGGCAACTCGGAGCACGGGACCTGCACCGCGCTGTACACCTGCCTGGTCGCGGGCGATGACCTCGAGGACCCCATCGCCGACGAGGTGCGCGGCATCCTCGACGGACACGTCGTGCTCGACCGGCGCATCGCCGAGCGTGGGCGCTGGCCGGCGGTGGATGTGCTCGCCTCGCTGTCGCGGGTCATGCCCCAGGTCACCTCCCCGGGGCACCGGCAGCTGGCGGTGCGGCTCCGGGAGCTGCTCGCCGCCTACGAGCAGCGGCGCGAGCTGATCCTCCTCGGCGCCTACACGCCGGGGACGGATGCGCTGACCGACGAGGCCATCTCGCGGCAGCCGGCGATCGAGGCATTCCTGGCCCAGTCGCGGGACGAGCCGGCGGGTGCGGTGCTGGCGCGGCTCCGCGAGGCGGTGGAGGGATGAGCGCGCTGGACACGCTCCGGCGGCTCAGGGCGGGGGCGCGGGACGGGGCGCAGGAGGCGTTTGCGCGCCGGATCTCCGAGCTGCGGCTCGCCGAGGAGCTGCTCCGGCGGGCGGCCGCGCGGTGGGAGTCACAGCGTGAACGTTGCAGTCGTCGGGCAGAGGCGCGGCTTTCTGTGATCGGAGCGGGCGAGGCGGCTCGGAGTGCAGCGGCGCATGCCCGGCACGAGTCGCGGCTCCGGAGCGAGCTCGGCGTCCTCGCGTTCGGGCGTGATGTCGCCCGACGCGAGCGCGCCGCGAGGTCGGATGTCCGGGACCAGGCGCGGGACGCGCTCGCCCGGGCAGAGGCGAGCCTCGCCGTCCTGGATCAACTGCTCGAGCGCAGGGCCCGGGAGAGGCTCCGGCGGCGACTCCGAGGTGAGGAGCAGCTGCTCGACGAGCACGCCGGGCGGCAGGAGACGCCCTCCGCCCGGTGAGTTGTCCGCTCACGGTCGACCACGGGTTGAGAGACTGCCCCCGGGAGGCCGATGACGGAGGGCGCGGTCGTACGGGTCTGCTCGACCGGCCCGAGCGCCCCGAGCGCTCCGGGGATCCGCGGCCGCACGGCAGACCCCCCCGGTTGGGACAAGACGGGGCACGAAGATTCGTTCGAACATCGAATCAATTCGGAAGAGTCGTTCGTTCGTCGAACGAACTGGTCGCCTTGCCGAGGCCGGACCCCAATGAGGGGGCGCGGTCGCAACGACATTCACGACCGGCCCGGCTCTTCGGACGCGAGCTGGCTTTCCGGAGGGTGTGGGCAGCGCGGGGGTCACTCCAGAGCGCCCCGACCTGGGAACGATCGCGCCCTCTTAGGGCCGGGCTTGCTCCAGACCGTGCCCGACGGAGCCAGCCCGTGGCAGACGAGCTCCGGCCCAACCTTCTCATGGCGCGCGCAGCACCCCCGCTCGCAGCGGCCCGAGGTACGTCAGGCTGCTCATCACCAGCGCGGCGCCGATCGCCAGATTCACCATCCCCCTCCAGAGGGGTGGAACTCCGCCGAGCGTCAGGCCGATGCTCAGCGCCGTCATCAGCCCGATGACGACCCAGCTCCGGGTCCCGTAGACGTGGATCGGCCGGCGATCCTCTTCGAGACCGGTGAGCCGATCGATGTTCCGGCGCGCCGTCTTCCGCAGCAGGAATCGCCCCTTGGCGATGCCGACGGCGAGCGCGCCCACCGCCACCGCGACCACCAGCGGCATGCTCGCCTGGCCCCGGGCCGCCTGCAGCAGGCGCGCCGTTCCGAGGGACAGGAGAACCACACCGCCGAGCAGCCACAGGCCGAACGCGAGCCAGCCGAGTGACCGCGGCGCGAGTTTGACGGGCAGCGCCAGCAGCAGCACGGCGATGAACGGCATGATCGGCAGCGCTGGCATCGTTCCTCCGTCGGGGGCAGCTGGCTCAGGGCACGAGGGCCAGGGCGGCCAGCGCGATGTCCGCCTCGAACGCCGCGCCGGCCGCCACGAGCCCGAGCCGGACCAGGTGACCAGGATCCAGAGGAGCACGGAGCGACCGAGGTGTGAAGTCCGACCAGCGGACGACCACCGTCGACCACCCGGGTCCGGCAGGCAGCGGCGCGCGGTAGTGCGCCCAGGGAGCCCCCGTGTCCGCGGTTCTCAGATGCACGAAATAGCTCCCAGGGCCCGCGCGCACGGTGAAGGCGAGCCCCTCGAACGCCCGCCCGTCGAAGGTTGGCGCCTCCAGGTCGAACGGACGGGCCACCTGGAGGAACCCGCCGCCGTCTGCCAGGGACACGGTGCCCCGCAGCCGCAGCGCCCGCCGTCCGGCGACCGTCTCCACCTCGGCGTGGCCGGACGAATGCCCGCCCATCACCCGATCGGCGATCACCATCCAGCCGGCCGCCGCCGGGCCCGGCGTCCTGGAGAAGTCATCCAGCACCAGGCTCACTCTGGATCCTTTGGCGGCCGGGTGACCGCCCAGAGCTCGTAGCCAAGGAAGGCCAGGAGCGCGAGCTCGAACCACAGGCTGGGCGGCAGGCTCACCAGGACCTAGAGCTCGTCGAGGAACTCGTCATTGTAGGTGTAGCGCGCGAGCCGCTTCACCAGGGCCTCCATCGCCTCGACCGGCTTCACGCTGAAGAGCATCTGGCGGAGCTTCTTCACCTTCTCGTACTCCTTGAGGGTGAAGAGCTTCTCCTCCTTGCGCGTGCCGGACTGGGGGATGTTGATCGCCGGGAAGATGCGCTTCTCGGCCAGCATCCGGTCGAGGGTGATCTCACTGTTCCCGGTGCCCTTGAACTCCTCGAAGATGACGTCGTCCATCCGGCTCCCGGTGTCGATGAGCGCGGTGCCGACGATGGTGAGGGAGCCCGCCTCCTCGGTGGCACGGGCAGCTCCGAAGATTCGCTTGGGGCGCTCCAGGGCGCGGCTGTCGACGCCGCCAGTGAGCGTGCGCCCCGAGCTGTCGACCTCCTTGTTGAAGGCCCGCGCCAGCCGGGTGATCGAGTCGAGGAGGATGATGACGTCCTTCCCGCTCTCCACCATGCGCCGTGCGCGCTCGAGGGCGAGCTCCGCCAGCTTGAGGTGATCGCCGGAGGGCCGGTCGGCGCTCGAGGCCAGCACCTCGGCCTTGATGCTCCGGCGCATGTCGGTGACCTCCTCGGGACGCTCGTCGATGAGGAGCACCATCACGTGCATCTCCGGGTGGTTGTTCAGCACCGCCTGGGCGATGCGCTGGAGCATGATCGTCTTCCCCGTCTTGGGCGGGGCGACGATCAGCGCGCGCTGCCCCTTGCCCAGCGGCGCGATGATGTCCAGCACCCGGGTGACCATCTCCTTGTGGCCGTGCTCGAGCTTGATCCGCTCGATCGGGTCGATGCTCGTGAGGTCGGCGAAGTGGGGGAGTCGCGGCGCGCCGTCCGCGGGTTTGCCGTCCACCGTGTCCACCCGCTGGACGACGCCTTTCTGCCCGCGCATCTGCGCCATGGCCGTCAGGTACTGGCCCTGACGGAGGCGCAGCTTCTGGACCAGGTTCTTCGGGACCTCCGCGTCCTCGGGGCCGGGGAGGAGGTTGCGGCGGATCTGCCGGAGAAACGCATTGGGACCCTTGGCCTCGGTGTCCAGCACGCCCTCCACCGGAGACAGCGCCGGTTGCGCCTGCGGCTGCGGCGGCCGGGGTGCGCTCGCGGGGGCCTGGGGACCCTGCTGCCCCGGCTGGGGCTGCTGTTGCTGCCGCGCCTGCCACTGCTGCAGTTCCTGGGGAGTGAGGAAGGCCTGGGATTGCTGTCCGTCGGGCCCGGTCAGCATCCGGTACGCCTGCCCCTCGGGGGTGAAGAGGACCGGCGCTCCCCGACCACGACGGCGGCGACGACGGCGGCGGCGGCCGGAACCGGGACCCTGGCCAGGACCGGCGGCCGGTGCGCCGGCCGCGCCAGCAGGTGCGCCGGGGGTGGACTCGCCGCCGTCGTCCGGACCCTCGTCGTCCGCGCCGTCGTCTCCGTCGGTGTCGGGCGGCTCCGGCGCAGCGGCCGGGGCGGGGAGGGTGTCCAGAGTGTCGTTGTCGTTGCTCATTCAATGCTCACGAGAAGGGTGAGAGGCGTGGCGGACGACAGGGGGGAGAGCGCACCTGCGCTCGAGCACCCCCCGGCCAGTCCACAGCCCCGGGGTTCGTCCTCACCGGCCAGCCCGGGAAGTGGGCCCGACCCGACGAGGACAATCCCTCTATATCAAAGGTCGACGGCCCGTGCAGGTTCCCGGAAGCAGACCGTTGTCCTCTGCATCACTGGAGCCGGAGCTCGAACGGGAGCGCTGCCTTGAGGCCCGGCTCGAGCAGGAACAGCGAGGGCACGCCGATCTGGGTGGCGAGCCGCTGGAGCGCCTCGGCCTGTGGTGCGCCGGCCGGACTCCCCTCGAGTCCGAGGGTGGTGAGCACGCCGTTCTCTCCGCCGAGCGCGCCGAGCAACCCCGTCGGCGCGCCATAGGTGACCAGCAGCAGCTCCTCGTCCTGCGGCACGCCCGCCCGTCGTCGCGCCTCGGCGACAGCCTCCGGAAAGCCTCCGAGCGAGTCGACGAGGCCGCGGGCCTTTGCGTCCTCGCCCGACCAGATCCGCCCGCGCGCCAGCGCATCGACCTGTGCCGGCTGCATCCTCCGGCTCTGTGCCACGTCGTCCACGAACTGCGCATAGAACCCGTCCACCCATCGCTGCGCGGCCGCCTGCTCCGCCGGGGTCCATGGGCGATAGAGGCCGAGGATCTCCGCGCTCGGTCCGCGCTTGAGCGTCTCCACGTTGATGCCCAGCTTCTTGCCGAGCCCCTCGAGCGCCGGCTTGAGCACGAAGACCCCGATGCTCCCGGTGAGGGTGGTGGGCTGGGCGAGCACCCAGTCGGCGCCCATCGCGGCGTAGTAGCCGCCCGACGCGGCGGTGTCGCCCATCGTCGCGATGACCGGCTTCCGGGTCCGGGCGCGTAGGACCGCCCGGTACATGATGTCCGACGCCAGGCCGTCGCCGCCTCCGCTGTCCACCCGGACCACGATGGCCGCCACGCGCGGGTCCGACTCGGCGTCGCGCAGCACCCGCTCGATGGTGTCCGACCCGGCGGACCGCGAGAAGCCCAGCGGATCGCTCCGGCTCGGACCGCCGGTGATGGTCCCGAGGATCGGCACCACGGCGATCCGGCGTGGCTCGCCCCAGCGGCGCTCGGGCGAGGGCGGGCGGTAGGGACCGGACCACCGTGCGTCGGCCACGAGCGTCGCGGCGGCGCGGTCCAGCTGCGTCGGGTCCACCACCGCGTCGGCGAGCCGCTCGCGGACGGCGAGCGCAGTCGGCAGGAGCCCCTCCTCGAGCACCTTCCGGAACTGCTCGGCCGGGATGCCCCTGGACTCGGTCACCAGCGTCTCGTAGCGCCGCGACTCGACATCGAGGAACGCGTCCAGCGACTCGCGCTGCTCACGGCTCATGCTCGCCCGGGTCAGCTGGTCGGGCGCGTTCTTGTAGGCGCCCACCCGGGCCACGTCCCAGTGGATGCCGAGCTTCTGCATCGTGTCGCCGAGGAAGATGACGTTCGAGGAGAGCCCGTTGATGTCGAGGAAGGACTGCGGGGCGACCCAGATCCGGTCCGCCCCGGTGGCGACCAGATACTCCTTGTCCCCACCGGAGAGGAGCATCGCGGCCACGCGCTTCCCCGCGCGACGCAGGAGCAGCAGCTCGTTCCGGAGCTCCTCGGCTTCCGCCAGTCCGATGGGGAGCCGGTCGATCTTCACCACCAGCCCGGCGAGGGTCCGGTCCTGACGCGCTCCACGGAGGCGCCGGAGCAGCTTCACGTACGGCTCCTCGCCCTGGATCCCGAGCAGCCAGAGCGCCGAGCCGCCGCCCGAGAGCGCGCCGGCCAGATCGATCTCCCCGACGTACCCGCCGAACAGCTCGAGGCTCCGGTACCGGGAGGCGGAGAGCCGGGCGGACACGAGGTTGTCCGTCCCGTTCGGCCCGCCGCCCAGGGTGTACCCGAGCCCGACATGCGCGGTGTTCAGGGTGAGCGACACCTGCCAGAACCAGGGGTCGTTCGGCTCGCGCCAGCTCTTGGTCACCGAGGACCCGAGGACGACGCCGCGCACGACCTCCAGCTGCACCACCGCGCCCAGCCGGCTCTGGTCGAGCGTGCCGAACCCGGGGAACTGCCAGTTCGCGCCGAGGGTCAGCCAGTCGCCCCAGGGGCGGACCCCGAACGCCAGCTCCCAGGTGCGTGCGCGCGCCTCGTCGCCGATGTCCTTCACCGAGGCTCCGAGCGCAAGCCAGCGCGTGGGTCGGCTGGCGAGCCCGAGGTCCCAGGTGTTCGGCCCGGGAACGCCGGCCACGTCGGGAGTGAAGACGTTGAAGCTCGTCCCGGCGCTCAGCCACTGGCCACCGATCGAGAAGGTGTACGACGTCTTGCGGTACCCGGTGCGCACCGGTCCGACGTACGGGCCACGCACCCAGTCCAGCCCCACCCCGAAGCCGACCACGTCGAAGAAGGTGCTCCCGAAGTACAGGCCGTCGACGATGGAGTCGAGGTGGAGGTTCCGCTGGTGCTGGTAGACGAGCATCGGCCCCCCGATGAACTGCAGCCCTGCCGGGTTCACCTCGGGGGCAGTGACCTCGTCGGCGAGCGCCGCGTTGGTGGGAGGGAGCGCAGGCTGCAGCGTTCCGATGGCCGAGGCCTGGGCGAGGGCGAGGGCCGGAAGGAGCAGGAGAACGAGCGTGGCTGAGCGGATCACACCACCTGCTTCGCCCAAGTCCGGGGCTGCCGGCATCAACAAAGCACTCCCCCCTTTCTTGCCACGTGGGTCCCGGCCGTTAGGATGCTCGGGCTGCTGCAGGGCGCTACAGGGGAGAACTACGCGAATTTCCTCGCCTTCTTCCCCGGCAGGCGGGCGTCCGGAGCGAGGCGATGGCACGACAGAACACGGCAGTGAAGGCGCGAGGCAAGGCGCCGCCAGGTGGGCCCGGTCAGCTGGACCTCGGTGGAGGCGGCGGAAGCGACACGCCCGCGGCGCTGCACGAGGAGGCGCGACGGCGGTACCTGAACTACGCGCTGAGCGTCATCACCTCGCGCGCGCTGCCCGACGTGCGCGACGGCCTCAAGCCGGTGCAGCGGCGAATCGTCTACGGGATGTTCGCCGACTTCCGGCTCACGCCCGACGCGAAGTACCAGAAGTGCGCCGAGGTGGTGGGCCAGATCATGGGCCGCTACCACCCGCACGGAGACCAGGCCATCTACGACGCGATGGTCCGGATGGCCCAGGACTTCTCTCTGCGTTACCCGCTGGTGGACGGGCACGGCAACTTCGGCTCCCTCGATGGCGACTCGGCGGCGGCGTACCGATACACCGAGTGCCGGATGACGGAGCTGGCGACGGACCTGGTCCGGGAGATCGCCAGCGACACCGTCCCCTTCCGGCCCAACTACACCGGCACCCGGACCGAGCCGGTGGTCCTTCCCGCGCTGGCCCCGCAATTGTTGATGAACGGCACGACGGGCATCGCGGTGGGCATGGCCACCAACATCCCGCCGCACAACGTGGGCGAGCTGTGCGACGCGCTCGCCGCGCTGGTGAAGGACCCGAAGCTCGAGACCAAGGACCTCCTCAAGTTCGTGAAGGGGCCGGACTTCCCCACCGGCGCGCAGGTGCTGAACGGCAAGAAGGAGCTGCGGGAGATCTACGAGACGGGCCAGGGGTCGGTGCGCGTCCGCGGTGAGTGGAAGCTCGAGCAGCTCCCCCGCGGCGGCCAGCAGATCGTCATCACCTCCATCCCCTATGCGGTGAACAAGTCCACCCTGGTGGCGAAGATCGGCGACCTGGTCCGTGAGCGGAAGCTCTCCCCGCTCACCGACGTCCGCGACGAGAGCACTGCCGACGTGCGCATCGTGCTGGAGACCAAGCGCGACGCCGGCGCCGAGATGGTGATGGCGTACCTGTTCAAGCACACGCCGCTCCAGACCAACTTCAACGTGAACATGACCGCCCTCGTTCCGGGCGAGAACACCGAGGTCGGCACTCCCGAGCGGCTGGACCTCAAGTCCATGCTCCAGCACTTCCTGGACTTCCGGTTCCAGGTCGTGACCAGGCGCCACGAGTTCGAGCTCGCGCAGCTGAAGAAGCGGCTCCACGTCCTCGAGGGCTTCGAAAAGGTCTACGACGCGCTCGACGAGATGATCCGCATCATCCGCAAGTCCGACGGCAAGCAGGACGCCGCGACCAAGCTGATGAAGCGCTTCGAGCTGGACGGCGAGCAGGTGGAGGCCATCCTCGAGCTGAAGCTCTACAAGCTCGCCCGGCTGGAGATCCTGGTCATCCAGAAGGAGGCCAGCGAGAAGCGGGCCGAGGCGGCACGGCTGGCGGGCGTGCTGAAGGACCCGCGGAAGCGCTGGGCCGTCGTCCAGGACGAGCTCGCCCAGGTCAAGGCCAAGTACGCGGACCCACGCCGGACCAAGCTCGGTGGCGGCGGGGACGAGGTGGAGTACTCGGAGGAGGCGTTCATCGCCGACGAGGACGCCCACGTGGTGCTGACCCGCGACGGATGGGTGAAGCGGGTCCGGGAGATCAAGGACCCGAGCACCACCCGGCTCCGCGAGGGCGACGAGGTGATGGCCGTCCTCGCCGGATCGCTGAAGAGCAATCTCGTCTTCTTCTCCAACTTCGGCTCGGCGTACGTGACTCGGTTCAACGACGTGCCCGCGTCGACCGGCTACGGTGATCCGATCCAGAAGCTGTTCAAGTTCGACGACGGCGAGCGGGTGGTGGGCGGGCTGTCGCTCGATCCGCGCCTGCCGCGCCCGGAGCTGCTCATCGGAGTCAGCCGGCGGGGATACGGGCTCCGCTTCCCGCTGACGCCGCACACCGAGGCCTCCACGCGCTCGGGCCGCCGCTATGCCCGCCCCGGCGAGGGCGATGAGCTCATCGGCGTGGTCCCGGTGGGCAACCGTGACCTGCTCGCGGTGGTGACCGAGCACGCCCGCGCGCTGGTGACCAAGGCCAACGAGGTGAACGAGCTGGCCGGACCCGGCCGCGGCGTGACGGTGATCAAGGTCGAGCCGGATGACCGGGTGCTGGCCTTCCTCTGCACCGCCGACCGGGAAACCCGCCTGGAGCTCGAGACCTCGAAGGGCAAGAAGCTGGTCCTCTCGCCCACCCGGTACGAGGTGAGCGCCCGCGGCGGGCGTGGGCGGGAGATGGCGCGGAAGGACACGGTGAAGCTCCTGGCAGCGCCGCTCCAGTGGACGCCGCTCCCCGAAGAGAAGAAGGAGGAGCGTTGACCATGGCGACGGCGAAGAAGGCCGCGGCCCGCGGGGGAAGCTACAACGCGGCCGACATCCAGGTCCTCGAGGGGCTCGAGCCGGTCCGCAAGCGGCCGGCGATGTACATCGGCGGGACCGACGGTACGGGATATCACCACCTCCTCTGGGAGATCGTCGACAACAGCGTCGACGAGGTCATCAACGGCTACGCCAGGAAGGTGGAGGTGACCCTCCACCGGGACGGCAAGACGGTCACCGTCACCGACGACGGTCGCGGCATTCCGGTGGACGTGCACCCCCGGTACCGGAAGCCGGCGCTGGAGATCATCCTCACCACGCTTCACTCGGGCGGG
>Ga0208851_1000609_pt1 | contig 14725 bp, 15 predicted proteins | sample NGESurshal092012_FD_184481 | JGI IMG/M metagenome (GOLD analysis project Ga0208851, IMG submission 184481) | Arctic peat soil microbial communities from Barrow, Alaska - NGEE Surface sample 415-2 shallow-092012 (SPAdes) | ecosystem: Environmental > Terrestrial > Soil > Wetlands > Peat ... | reverse complement strand
CCTTCTCGTCAGATGTCAACTCCAACAACGCTTTTGGTCGACCCATCATGATCAAAGTCTACCACATAGAGAACGAAACTCCGACGCAGGACACTAGGAAGGAGCATAAATGATGGCGAAGGCAATAGTGTCCCCCGAAGTCGAAGAGGCGATCCTAGAAGCGATGAACCGTCTTCTCAAAGGAACCGTTCAAAGGACCGACGGGGCCCTGACTAAGGTCAACCTCCAGATCGAAGCGGGCATAAGCAAGGCGACTTTGTTCCGGGCGCCACACCTCCTGCAACTATGGGACGAACAGGTCGGCAAGCGAGCCGGCTTCACACCCGGCGAGTTCGACCGCGAAGTCAAGATCAAGACGTTGGATTCCGAAGTCACTGAACTCCGTGCCAAGGTCAAGTCCCAGGAGCGGACCATCCTCGGCGCGAAGGGCATCATCACCGCTCTCAACGTCGAGATCGAAAGCCTCAGGGCTCAGATCGAGACCGCGAACCGCGCCAAGGTGACTGCGCTGCGACGACGATAGCCCGCCACCATCGGCCCAGCAGAGTCTCAGGAACCGGATCCGAGTCTCACCGCCGACCGCGACAGCAGACTGGGTTGGCCTGGGGTCTCCGTTCGTCGAGGTGCCATGAGACCCCTCAATTTCGTATATGACCCGGAACGTCCCCGCGGTCGCGATCCTCGGAGGACCCCGCGTCGGAATTCGTCCCGGCGTTCACCCTGGCGACGACGGACAGGGTCACGGTGGTGAGCCACGTCGCCGCGGTCTGGCTGATCTTCGTCATGTGGGTCTCCTGGGGTGGTTGGCCGCGGGTGCGGGTCGACAGTGGGGGTGGGGGTGGCGGTGGGCGATGGATCGAGTGATCGATCGGGAGGGTGGGGTTGCGCAGTGGGGTGGTGGGGGGACCGCGCGTATGGCGGACGGGGCGCGGATCGTGCGACCGTCGGTGAGCAGGGATCGCCGCGAGCCGTGCGGCGTCGATCGGCAGGAGCCGGCACGACGTGAGGAACGTTCACTGGGCGACCGCCGTGATCGCCAGCAGCCCCGGATACAGCGCGAAGAGAATCGTGATCGGCAGCACGATAAAGACAACCGGCACCATCATCGCGATTTCCTTGCGGCCACCCGTTTCCAGCAGTTGCCGTTTGCCCAGCGCCCGGACGTCGGCCGCCTGGGCGCGCAGCACGTCGGCGAGCGGGGTACCTCGCTCGATGGCAACCGCCATGCCATCCAGGAACCGGGCCAGCGGCTCGAGTCGGGTCCGGTCCCGCAGACCGTTGATGGCCGTCAGGAAGGGCATTCCGGCGCGGGTTTCGGCGAGGACGCCCGCGAGTTGGCTGACCAACGGACCGTGCGCGAGCCGGGTGATGCGGTCGATGGCACCCATCGGGCCCTCACCCGCGGTGACGGCGAGCGCCAGCATCTCGGCGACCACCGGGAACTCGGCAATGATCTCCGCGTCGAGCTTGGTCACCGCCTGGCTGAGCCACCAGTCCCGACCCAGCACCCCGGCGGCGGCGCAGGCCAGGATCAGCAGCACGAGGACGACGGGATTGGACTGACCCAACAGCACGGCCAGCAGGCCGATGCCCGCTCCGATCGCTGCCCCGGCGGCGCCCCACAGCACCTGCTCGGTTCGGAACTGGTCGACCGTGAGCCGTGAATCCAGCGCTGCCAGCCGCCGGGCGACGGAGGCGCGGCCGCCGAGAACCTTGTCGATCAACTTCACCGCGTCCCGTACCAGCGGCGCGGTGATCCGGCCGAACGCGGTGACGGTGCCGCCGCTCGCGCTGCCGGTCAGGAGGCGGGAGGGTTTGGCCGCGTCGGTGAGGTAAGGGGCGATCCGGTCCGACAGCGTCGGCCGGCGCAGTGGAGGCGAGGCCAGGATCGCCATCAGCAGGCCGGCCCCCGCAAGTCCGCCCAGCAGGGCGCCGATCAGTATGAGGTTCACCGCAGTACCCGGCGTTCCTCGGGGAGCCGCCCGATCCTGATCATCAGCCGGTACGCGATCAGCGAGAGGATCGCGCCGATGGCCAGAATGAGCGTGCCGGTTGGGGTGTCGTAGGCCTGCAGTGTCTCGCGCTGGGTGGCCAACAGGATCAGCACCAGCCACGGCGCCGCGACCGCCATGCGGGCAGCGTTGACCGACCACGACTGCCGGGCGAGCAGTTCGGCCCTGGTGCGCGCGTCGTCCCGCAGGAACCCGGACAGGGTGGACAGCAGCCGCCCGAGGTCGGTGCCGCCGACCTCGCGCGCGACCCGGAGCGACTCGCAGACCCGGTCGCCGACGGGGTCGGCCAGGGCGTCCTTGAGCCGGTCGAGGCTGTTGTTGAACCGGCCGGTGGTGCGGTAGTCCGCACCGAACTGCTTGAACGGTTCGCGCAGTTGCTCCGGTCCACGGACCCCGATCGCGGACAGCGCCTCCGGCAGGGACAGCCCGGCCCGCACGCCCGAGGTCAGGTTGTCGACGACCTCCGGCCACAGTTCGCGAAGATCCGCCTGTCGTTTGTGCCGGAGCCGCGACACGATCAGCCGGGGGACCGCCGCGGCGAACACCGCAAAGATGAGCGAGACGCTGATCGACTGGGTGAGCGCGAAGGCCAGCAACGCAACCAGCAGCGCGCCGAGGACCTGCAGCGCCACCAGTTGTGCGGGGGTGACGCCCGTGAGGCCGGCCTGGATGAGATGTTCGCGGGTCCGCTGCGACCTGACGCGGGTACGCGGTGGGCGGGGTCGCGCTGTCGCGCCATGCCAGATCAGCAGCAGCCCGAGGCCGGCGAGCAGGCCGACAAACGCTCCCACGGTCGCTGTCCCCTCTCGCCTCGACGGCTGCGACCGGGTGGACGATACCTATCGCTGCGGCGAGTTCTCAAATCTCACTCTGCGTGATGTGGACAACTCGACCGCAACGAGAGGCTGGATTTGCCCAGGTCAAGATCACCAACGGGGCCCGCACGACAACGGAACGTGGTCGGGCCAACCCGTCGGGACACCGAAGCGATCATGGTCGCGGTGGCCCCGCCTCGATCCGCTTCCGGTGCCGCGCGACCGGATCGCCCTCCATCGACCAATCGGACTCCACCCACCAGGTCGCCCCGGCGTCGACCCGCTCCCTGACATGCGCATCGCCCGCCGACCCCGGCCGGCTCACCCCCTCCGCGACGACGTCATACCCGTCCCACGACAGCCCGGCAGCCTCCCGCAGCGGCCGTACCGCGGTCACCACGTCCGCAAGATCCGTTGGCGTGAACAGCGTCTCCACGCCATAGCCGACCTTGGTCGACAGCAGCCCGTCCCACACCGCGGCGCGACCCAGCGACTTCTTCGACGGGTAGGCGCCGATCACCCACACCGGCACCCGAGGCTGCTGGACCGGTGCCGGTGGCGGCGCGAAATCGGTCGGGCGCACCTGGTAGTGCTTGCCGGAGAACGAGAACGGCTGCCCGCGCATCAGCCCGTCGTACACGGCCAGGCCCTCGTCGAGCTTCTCCGCACGGACCTTGCGGCCCTCGTCGGCCTCGAAGGCCAGCCACCCGTCGTGCAGCGCTCCCAGGCCGACGGCGAGCTGCACCCGGCCGCCCGACAGGTGGTCCAGGGTCGCCGCCCTGCCGGCCAGTTCCCAGGGCCGGATGCGGGGGAGCGGGGTCAGCATGGTGCCCAGCCGGATCCTGGAGGTGATCATGGCCGCTGCCGTCAACGTCACCCAGGCGTCCTGACCCCAGACGGCCTCCCAGGTGAAGATCGCGTCCCAGCCGGATTCCTCGGCCGCGACGGCGAGTTCACCGAACTCCCGCGGCGACGCGCTGCTGATCACGATGCCGCTGCGCAATGCGGCAGACTCGGGTGTGCCAGATGCGTTCGTCATGGCAGGCAGGATCTCACCCGGCACCGACAATCGTGCTGAGCCGGCGCACTGGCGGCCAGGCGGGCTCAGTCCGCCAGCCGGAGGGCCAATTCGGTGTCCCACGAGTTCAAGTCGGGTTCCACCCTGGGATCGGTCAGGTAGCTCCCCAAGGCGGCAACCCCACCGCTGGCGGCCGCCGTCCTGGGTGGCATCCCAGACGAGCCCACGGTCCTGCGCCCACGTCAGCGCTCCGGCATTGACGTCGAGCAAGCCGTCTGGGTGGCCGTGAGACCATCCTCGTGCTGGCTCAATCCGGGAGCATCGGCACCGTCATCCCGGGATCGCGATGCAACAACACCGCGCGGGTGACGGCGGCACTGCCGAACTTGTCGCGCACCCCGTCCATTGCCGTGTCCAGGCCGTCGCCGCTGTGCCGGTCGAACGGCAGGGCCAGCTGGACGGCGTCGTCACCGGACAGGTTGCCGACCGCGATGCCGACCAGGGTGAGCCCGCGCTGCCGGATCATCGGCATGGCGAGGTCGACCAGGCCGCGCACCGTCTCCAGGATGGTCTCGGTGTGCGCGGTCGACCGAGCCAGAGTGTGCGACCGGCTGGCCCTGGTGAAGTCGTCGAAGCGCAGCCGGAGCATCACGGTCCGCCCGACCCGCCGCGCAGACCGCATCCGCCGGGTCACCCGATCCACCAGACCGATCACCACGGCATCGATCTCGTCGTACGAACGGACGCCGCGGCCCAGCGCGTGCTGCGACCCGATCGACCCGCGACGCTTGCCCACCTGGATCGGCCGCGGGTCGCGGTTGTGCGCCAGCGCATGCAGGTGACGCCCGGATGCGCGGCCGAGCATCGACACCAGCGCCGCCTCACCGAGCCGCGCGAGCTCGCCCACCGTCGAGATGCCATGGCTGTGCAGCTTTTTCGACGTGACCGTGCCGACGCCCCAGAGTCGCTCGACCGGCAGCGGATGCAGAAAGGCCAACTCCGTGCCGGCCGGCACGATCAGCAACCCGTCCGGTTTGGCGACCGCGCTGGCCACCTTGGCCAGGAACTTCGTCCTGGCCACCCCGACGGTGATCCGCAGTCCGACCCCGTCCAGCACCTCGCGGCGCAGCCGGACGGCGATCTGTTCCGGCGAGCCGGACACCCGCCTCAGTCCGCCGACGTCCAGGAACGCCTCGTCGATCGAGATCCCCTCGACCAGCGGGGTGGTGTTCCGGAACACCTCGAACACCGCCTTGCTGGCCGCCGAGTACGCCCACATGCGTGGCGGCACCACTGCCGCCTGCGGGCACAGCTGGCGGGCCTTCGCGCCGCCCATGGCGGTCCGTACGCCGCAGGCCTTGGCCTCGTAACTGGCGGCGAGCACCACGCCGCCGCCGACGATCACCGGCCGGCCGCGCAGCTTGGGGTCGTCGCGCTGCTCGACGGAGGCGTAGAAAGCATCCAGGTCGGCGTGCAGGATGTGCGCCATCGCCGGGTCAGGCTCGACACCTCCAGCGGCCACGAACATATGTTCGCATCTCCGTCCCCGAAAGGCCAGTGGACGCGCTGCCACCGATGGGTCGAACGGCCCGGCGTTTTGGGTGCCGGGGACCTGGCGGGGTACCGTCCAATTTCGCGATCGTCACACCTGACCCGACGGAGGTTCCGATGTCCGGCACACGGTGGCGGAGCGCGCTGATCGCCCTCGGGGCGGCGTTGACCCTGGCGGCAGTGTCGGCGTGCGGTCCGTCCGAGGGCGGACTCGACGCGACCCGGGACCAGGTGACTGTGCAGCAACAGGCAGCCAAGGCCGCCGCCCAACTGACCGTGATCCCGGCAGCCACCACGGTTTCCTATGGCGCGCCGCTGGATGTCGCCTTCACCCTGACCGCCGCCGGCGCGCCGCTGGCCGGCACCCAGGTGTCGGTCGCCGTCGGCGGGCAGTCGGTGTCGGCCACCACCGATGCCAAGGGCTCCGGATCGGTCACCCTCAAGGCCGGGTCCATTCCCGCCGGCAGCCAGCCGGTGACAGTCAGCTACCCGGGCTCGGATCAGGCGCTGGCCGCATCTTCGACGACGAGTATCACCGTCGCGCCGGCGTCCGCAGCGGCGACGCTGACCGTCACCGCAAAGGAAGGCGGCGGCAGTTCCGTGCTCGCCCAGCTCGCCACGCCGACAGGTGTCGCGGTGACCGGCACTGTGAGCCTTGACGTCGACGGCACCGCACTGGGTGCGCAAACCGTCACCGGCGGCCAGGCAGCCTTCGACGTGCCGGCGACCCTCGGCGTCGGCAATCACACCGTGACCGCGCAGTTCGCCTCCGACAACCCGGCGCAGGTCTCGAATACCTCTGCCACGTCGACCATCTCGGTGGCCAAGGTCAGCACATCGGTCAGCGCCGGTGCGGAGAAGGCGGCGATCCGGTACGGCGACCAGGACTCGTTCGAGATCACCGTCACCGGTCCCTCCGGCGCCGACCTGTCCGGCGGGGTGACCGTCCTGGACGGGTCGACGGTCGTCGCGCAGGGTTCCACCGACGCGACCGGGAAGGCCTCGCTGTCCTTCTTCAACACCTCCGACCCCGGGCCGAAGAGCTACACCGTCGCGTTCGCGGGTTCCGCTTCGGGCGAGGCGTCCCAGGCCGCGTTCGTGGTGCAGACGACGCAGACCGATGTCGACATCGCGATCAAGGAGCCGTCGGGCGTGCTGCCCGGCCAGGACGCGACGATCAGCGTCTCGGTGATCGGCACACCGCAGAAACCGACCGGCACGGCGACGGTTTCGGTCGACGGCAACCAGGTGGCCAACGGGCCGTTGGTGGACGGAGCGATCAGCGCGGTGGCCTCGGCGGTGGCCGCGGGTGACCACTCCATCCAGGTCGCGTATTCGGGTGACGCTCGCTTCCAGCCGAACTCCGCAGGCTCGACGCTGACCGTGAAAGAGCCGGTCGCCAACCCGAATGCCGGTGGAGCGGCGGCAGTCCAGGCCAGCAACCCGTGCCCGGCGTCGGCGTCGGCGTGCATCGACCTGTCCAGCCAGCAGGCGTGGCTGCAGACCGGTGGGCAGATCACCTACGGCCCGGTGTCGATCACCTCGGGCCGGGCTGGGGCGCGCACCGAGACCGGGTCCTTTGCGGTGTACTGGAAGGACAGGAACCACCTGTCGACCATCTTCAACAACGCCCCGATGCCGAACTCGGTGTTCTTCGACGGCGGCATCGCGTTCCACTCCGGCAGCCTCGAGGCCGAGTCGCACGGCTGCGTCCACCTGTCCGACGACGCGTCGGAGGTCTTCTTCGACACGCTGTCGGTGGGCGACGGGGTGGTCGTCTGGGGTGCCTCGCCGTACTGATCGCCTTCCGCGAACGGCAACGGGACCCACCTGCTTCGATTAGTCTTCCCCGTGGTGCGCCGGGAAGTCTGGTCGGCAGAACGTCGTTGACGACGCCGAACGCCTGAGCGGAAGGACGAACCCCGTGGCCACGAACGTGCCGTCACTGTTCTCTCCGGGAACGTGGGCCGAGGACGGCCGGGTCGCGGCGGTGCTGCGCAAGGAGACGGTGGGCGGGGCACTCCTGCTCGTCGGCACGGTGATCGCGCTGATCTGGGCGAACTCGGCCTGGTCGGACAGCTACTTCCAGTTGCTCGACACCGAGATCGGCCCGGCCGCATTGCATCTGGACCTCACGGTCGAGGCGTGGGCGGGCGACGGGTTACTGGCGATCTTCTTTTTCGTGGCCGGACTGGAACTCAAACGCGAGTTCGTCGCCGGCGACCTGCGGGACCCGCAACGAGCGGTGGTCCCGGTGGCCGCCGCGGTCGGCGGGATGATCGTGCCGGCGATCGTCTACTTCGCCATCGCCGGATCCACCGCACCCAAGGGCTGGGCCATCCCGACCGCGACGGACATCGCCTTCGCGCTGGCCGTGCTGGCGGTGATCTCGACCCACCTGCCCACCGCGCTGCGGACCTTCCTGCTCACCCTGGCGGTGGTCGACGACCTGCTGGCCATCACCGTGATCGCGATCTTCTACACCGACGAACTGCACCCGCAGTGGCTGTTGCTGGCCCTGGTGCCGCTGGGCCTGTTCACCGCGTTGGTGCAGCGCCGGATCAGCAGCTGGTGGTTGCTGCTCCCGCTGGCGTTCCTCACCTGGTCGCTGGTGCACGCCTCCGGGGTGCACGCGACCGTGGCCGGCGTCCTGCTGGGTTTCGCGGTCCCGGTACGGCCGCGCAAGATCGAGGGCAAGGACGACAACCGGCCGGGTATGGCCGAACGCTTCGAACACCATTGGCGGCCGATCTCCGCGGGTGTCGCGGTCCCACTGTTCGCCCTGCTGTCCGCGGGCGTCGTGATCGGCGGCTGGTCCGGGCTGCAGTCCGCGCTCACCGATCCGATCGCGATCGGGGTGATCGCCGGCCTGGTCGTGGGCAAGCCGATCGGCATCCTGATCTCGACCTTCCTCACCTCCAAGATCACCCGGCGGCCCTTGCAGAAGGGCCTGACCTGGCCCGATCTCACCGGTGTCGCGCTGCTGGGTGGCATCGGGTTCACGGTGTCGCTGCTGATCGGTGAACTCGCGTTCGGCGGGAACTCCGCCGCGGACGATCACGTGAAGATCGCGGTGCTCGCCGGTTCGGTCGCCGCGGCGGTGCTGGCCGCGATCCTGCTGCGGGCGCGCAACCGTCGGTACCGCTCGATGTGGGAAGAGGAGAACATCGACCAGGATCATGACGGGATCCCGGACATCTACGAGCAAGGCGGATGACCGCGAACCGGGCGCTCGTCCGCCGTCCGTCGCCGCGGCTCGCCGACGGCCTGCTGACCCACCTGGACCGGGTCCCCGTGGACGTCGGGTTGGCCGGTGAGCAGTGGGCCGGATATGTCGACGCGTTGACCCGCAACGGCTGGGCCACCGTCGAGGTCCCGGCCGCCGACGACTGCCCCGACTCGGTATTCGTCGAGGACACCGCGGTGATGATCGGCACCGTCGCGGTGATCACCCGCCCGGGCGCGGAGTCCCGGAGACTCGAAACCGCAGGTACTGCAGAGGTTCTCGCCAAAGCGGGGTTCGACGTCCGGCCCATGCAGGCAGGCACGCTGGACGGCGGTGACGTGCTCAAGGTCGGCGACCGCGTCTACATCGGCCGGACCCTGCGGACCAGCGCCGCCGGGATCGCCGAGTTCCGGCGGATCGCCGAGCCGCTCGGCGTCACCGTCATCGCGGTGCCGGTGACGAGGGTGCTGCACCTGAAGTCGTCCGTCACCGCGCTGCCGGACGGCACGTTCATCGGCTACCCGCCGCTGGTGGACGATCCCGGTTTCTGGCCGCATTTCCGGCCGATGCCGGAGGAACCCGGTTCGCACGTCGTCGACCTCGGCCAGGACCGGCTGCTGATGTCGTCGGCGGCGCCGCGCTCCGCGGAACACATCGCGGGCCTGGGGTACACGCCGGTTCCGGTGGACATCGGCGAGTTCGAGAAGCTCGAGGGTTGCGTCACCTGCCTGTCCGTCCGGCTGCGCGCCGAGCCACCGGCGCCGGCCGGCTAGAGCGTTTGCCCCCGGGTCACACTCACCAGCGGCCTCCGTTTGATCACACAAGGTAGCGGGATTCCCCGACTCGTTGCCAGTTCATCCTTCTGCCTGGCCGAGTTCGACAACCGGGGGCAAGATCAGGAGTGCGGCAGCGTGGCGGTAGGCCGGACGTTCGACCTCCCGCGAGCGTGCCCCACTGCCCGTCACCCAGTTTGTCCGTCAGCGTTGAGAGGACAGTCCAGTCGTGAAGAAGATCATCAACGATCCGACCACCGTGGTCGACGAGGCCCTGCACGGCATGGCCGAGGCCCACAGCGACCTGATCACCGTGCAGTACGACCCCGCGTACATCGCGCGCGTGGATGCGCCGGTGAAGGGCAAGGTCGCACTGGTCTCCGGCGGCGGCAGTGGCCACGAACCGCTGCACGGCGGGTTCGTGGGTGCCGGCATGCTGGATGCGGCGGTACCCGGAGCGGTGTTCACTTCGCCCACCCCGGATCAGATCCTGGATGCGACGAAGGCGGTCGACGGTGGCGCCGGCGTGCTGCACATCGTGAAGAACTACACCGGCGACGTGCTCAATTTCGAGACCGCAGCAGAATTGGCCGCCGCCGACGACATCGAAGTCAGCGCCGTCGTGGTCGACGACGACGTCGCCGTCAAGGACTCCACCTGGACGGCGGGGCGCCGCGGGGTCGGCGGCACCGTATTGGTCGAGAAGATCGCCGGTGCCGCCGCGGCGCGCGGTGACGACCTGGCCGCGGTCACCGCGATCGCCCAGCGGGTCAACGCCAACGTACGATCCATGGGCATGGCGCTGACGCCGTGTACCGTCCCGCACTCCGGAGAGCCGTCGTTCACCCTGGCCGAGGACGAGATGGAGATCGGCATCGGCATCCACGGCGAGCCCGGCCGGGAACGGGTCAAGCTCGCCTCCGCCGACGAGATCGTCGCCACCCTGCTCGGTTCCGTCGTCGAGGACCTGCCCTTCGAGGCCGGCGACAACACGCTGCTGTTCGTCAACGGCATGGGGGGCACCCCGCAGATCGAGCTGTACCTGGCCTACCATTCGGCATCGAAGTACTTGACGGACAAGGGAATCTCCGTCACCCGGTCGTTGGTGGGGAACTACATCACCTCGCTGGAGATGCAGGGCATGTCGATCACCTTGCTCAAGCTCGATGACGAGTTCACCCAGCTGTGGGACGCGCCCGTGCACACCGCAGCGTTGCGCTGGGGAGTTTGACCGATGGCTTGTGACGCCGCCACCACCGTGGCTGCCATTCGTGCGGTGGCCGCCACCGTCGCCGAACACAAGGTGGAATTGACCCACCTTGACCGGGACATCGGTGACGGCGACCACGGCGAGAACCTGTCGCGCGGGTTCACCGCGGTGATCACCAAGCTGGACGCCGGGGCTCCGGAAACCCCGACCGCGGTGCTCAAACTGGTTGCCACCACGCTGATCTCGACCGTCGGCGGCGCCTCCGGCCCGCTCTTCGGTACGGCGTTCCTGCGGGCCGCCACCTCGGTGGGTGACGCCGAGGCCCTGGACGGCGCCGCCGTGGCCGGTGCGCTGACCGCGGCCAGGGACGGCGTCGTCGCGCGGGGCAAGGCCGAGTCGGGTGACAAGACGATGGTGGACGCCCTCACCCCGGCGGTGATCGCCGCCAAGGCGGCGGCCGAGGGCGGCGGCAGCGTCACCGAGGTGCTGTCCGCGGCCGCCGACGCGGCCGCGGAGGGCACCGCAGCCACCTTCCCGTTGCAGGCCCGCAAGGGCAGGGCGAGCTACCTGGGCGAGCGGTCGATCGGCCACATCGACCCGGGCGCGCAGAGCACGGCCTACCTGCTGCGGGCGTTGGCGGGAGCGGCATCGGACTGACCGGATGTGAGCCGGACGTCCAGGCAAACGCGCGGCAGGTCCATCGGAGGGAGAACGGGTGAGCGTCGGACTGGTCCTGGTGTCACACAGCAGGGAGTTGGCCCAGGGTTTGGCCGACGTTGCCCGGCAGATGGCCCCGTCGGTGACGATCGTGCCCGCAGGCGGCACCGACGACGGCGGGATCGGCACGTCGTTCGACCTCATCGCGGCCGCGATCGGCGAGGCGGATCAGGGCGACGGTGCGATCCTGCTGTACGACCTCGGCAGCGGCTACCTGACGGCGTCGACCGCGATGGAGTTCCTGGAACCGGACCAGGCCGACCGGGTGGTGATCGTGGACGCGCCGCTCGTCCAGGGTGCGGTGTCGGCCGCCATTTCTTCCCAGGTGGGCGGCGACCTCCGAGCGGTCGTCTCCGGTGCGTTGGAGGCACGCCGGGCAAACGGCCCCGGCGGGGTCCGTTCGCTGGACGACCTCGACCGGCTGACCCCGCCCCGGTAGTGGCCGACTGAGGTCTCAGCCGGCGGCGCCACGCGGTGCTGATGTCGTGGCTGTTCCTGGGTGAGATTCCCACCGTTGCAGTGCTTCTCGGCGGTGCGGTCGGTGTCGTCGGGGTGGCCGTCAGCCGGCTCGGCGGCGCCCGACCGGCGGCGTCGGCTCGGTGACCTGATCGGGGTTTCCGGCCCCGCCGCGGCCGGGACTCTCACACCTGGCCGCCGAAGAACACTTGCGCAGCGACGATCTGGCCGTTCCGCACGGTCTGCACCTCGACATTGCGGAAGCGGCCGCCGGCCTTCAATTCGTACTCGTAGAGGACGAACACGTCGTCGCCCGCGGCGGACGCACCGGTCGGCGCCACCGCCAGGATCTCCTGAGACAGCAGCCGGTCGGCGGTGGGAAAGCACCGTTCGAAGAAGGCGGCTCGGTCGATGTGGTCGTCCTGCGGGCTGGTGAACACGAAATCGTCGGCGATCAGCGATTCGGACCGGGCGCGGTCTTGCGCCTGGTAACTCTCGAGGCCGGCGCGGACGACATCGGTGGGTGACAGTGTGGCGGCTGACGGATCGGGGCGGGACATGGGTTCCTTTCCGGCGCTCCGGGTGGTCCTGCGACGGCCAGGCACGAAGGTAGACCGCCCAGAGGGTAGACGGGACAGCCGGCTGAACTCATCGGTGTGAATCGGCGGCTCTCGACGGGAGCCGACCCAAGGCGGTGGCGCACACTGACCGTCATGAGCGCGGTCCGGACGGTTCCCAGCAACGGCATCGACATCGCCTACGAAACGTTCGGCGAACGATCGCACGTCCCGGTGCTGCTGGTGATGGGGCTGGGCGGGCAGATGGTCGCATGGGACGACGAATTCTGCGCGATCCTCGCCGAGCGCGGCCACTATGTGATCCGGTTCGACAACCGCGACATCGGACTGTCCACCCACCTCGATCAGGCCGCCCCCGGGAAACCGGTCAGCGCCTTCCTCGGCAGGCGGCCCGCGTACCTGATCGAGGACATGGCCAGGGACGCCGCGGGCCTGGTCGAGCAACTCGACGTCGGCGGCGTGCACGTCGTCGGTGTCTCGATGGGTGGTTGTATCAGCCAGGCACTGACACTGGCGCATCCCGGGCTGGTGCGGAGCCTGACATCGATGTCGTCGAGCACCGGGTCCCGCAGGGTCGGCCACCCGCGGCTGGACGTGGTCGGCAAGCTGCTGTTGGGCAAACCCGCGAAGAGCAGGGCCGAGGCGATCGCGCTGAGCGAGTCGATGTTCCGGCGGATCGGATCGCCGGGTTATCCGATCGACGTCGAGCGGCTGAGCCGCATCGCGGGGCTGGCGTATGACCGCAGATACGACCCTGCCGGATCGGCCCGGCAGTTCGCCGCGATCCTGGGGTCGCCCGACCGCACGGCAGCCCTGGCCAACGTCGCAGTGCCCACCCTGGTGATGCACGGCGAGGCCGATCCGTTGATCGGGGTGTCCGGCGGGCGGGCGACAGCCGCGGCCATCCCGAACTCCAGGCTGGTCACCTTCCCCGGCATGGGCCACGACATCCCCGAGCCGTTGTGGCAGCGGTTCGCCGAGGAGATCGGCGGCATCGTCGACGAGGGAGAAGCGCGGCGCGCCGCGGCCTGATTTCCGCGCTTCTGGCCGGCGTTCGCCGTGGGGTCAGTGGTTGGCGACCCCGCTGGACATGGTCAGCCACTGATCCCAGGGCACGGTCCATTCGTAGAGGTCCCCGTCATCGGAGGAGAGTGGCACGCTGGTGCCGGTCACCTCGACGGGGTCTCCATAGATCGCCGAGTTGAAGTATTCCTCGGCGTTCTCGGCCGACAGGTTGATGCAGCCGTGACTGACGTTCGTGTTGCCCTGATCGTCAACCGTTCCCTGGTTCTGGTGAATGAACTCGCCGTTGTCGCTGATCCGCACGGCCCAGTGCTCGATGATGTTGGTGTAGCCGTAGGCCGGGTTGCTCATCCTGGTGGTCTCGTTCTTGGCGATCACCACGTGGATCCCGGACCGCGTCACCCGGTTCGGGTCGCCGACGTCGTCGCCGCTACCGAACGAGGCGGGATAGGCGGCGACCGTCTGACCGTCCCGCTGCACCACGATCTGGTACGACTGCGCGTCGGCCAGCACCACCTGATTACGGCCGATGCTGAAGTCGCTGGTGACGTTGTCGCCGCCGAAGTAGCCGCCGCCGAAGTCCAGGCCGAACATGTCGGACTCGACGTGCACCTGGGTTCCGGGCGGCCAGTAATTCTTGGGCCGCCAGTCCAAGGACGGGTGATCCTGGCCGTCGTGCTGTACCCACGCCCAGGCGCCTTCGACCGCGGGCGTTGTGGTGATGTGCACGTGGCTCTCGACGAGCGCACGGTCCGCCGGGGAGTAGCCCAGGTAGACGATGACCGGCGCGGCCACCCCGACGACCGTTCCGGGGTCGGGGGAGATGCCGGTGGTGACCTTGTCGACCGGTGTCACGGTGGTGAAGGTCCCGGAGATCGGCACGGTCTTGGCGTCGGTGCCGGTCGCAGTGCCCGTCACCGTGTAGGTCTTGCCGTAGCCGAGCGGCTCGCCGAGGGCCCACGTCGTTCCGTCCGGCGAGGTGGTCCCGGTGACGTCGGCGCCCTCCGGATTGGTGAAATGCAACTCGGTGATTCTGCCCTGAGCAACGCTGATCGTGAGCGGGACGACGGGCGACAGGTCAGCTGCGCCGAACGCCGGGTTGGCCGACACCACGGCCACCGGTGGCCGCTCGGTGGGGGTGGGCGAGGCGGTGGTCGACCCAGTCGTCGACGCCCTGGTCGATCCAGCGGTCAGTGACGCTGATGCCGACGCCGGCGCGCTCGTCCGGCTGGACCCGCTGGTACTCAGCGAACCATTCGCCCCCGCCAGCGACGTGATCGGCGTGGCCGACCCCGTACACCCGGCCAGCAGCGCGGCAGCCGCGATCACGACCACAGTCGACGCAA
>Ga0208851_1000608_pt1 | contig 14728 bp, 12 predicted proteins | sample NGESurshal092012_FD_184481 | JGI IMG/M metagenome (GOLD analysis project Ga0208851, IMG submission 184481) | Arctic peat soil microbial communities from Barrow, Alaska - NGEE Surface sample 415-2 shallow-092012 (SPAdes) | ecosystem: Environmental > Terrestrial > Soil > Wetlands > Peat ... | reverse complement strand
CAGGCCGGCCATCGCCCGGCGCCGCTGCTCGGACAGCTGGTGCGGGTTGCCGGTGGCGGCGTAGGACAACATGCCGGTGATGCGTTTGATCGGGCGGGTCAGCATCCACGCCAGCAGGGACGCCAGGGCGAGGATGATCACCCCGGCTGTCGGGTCGAGCTGGTAGCCGGCCACGGTGGTGGGGCTGAGCATGACCATGGACAGGTAGGTCATCAGCGCCCCGGCAGAGCTGAACAGCAGGACGACGAGCAGGCTGCCGGCGATCACGTTGAGTACCCGGCGGGCCAGGTGCGGGCGGATCATCATGGCGATCCCGACGAACAGGCCGGCGATCAGCCCCAACCGGAGCAGCAACCGGGCGGTCAGGACGGCGGTGTAGGCGGCGGCCGGGAACGGGGCGGCGGCCGCGGACGCAGCGAGCGCGCTGAACCCGGCGGCGGTGCGGTTACCGGCCCGTCCTTGGATGTAGGGGTAGATCGCGTCCCCGGCATCTTCGATGGCAGAGCGGTACTCGGCTTCGGTGGCGGCAATGACGTTGCCGGGCGGTCCGGGTTTGTTGCTGCGTCCGCAGACCTGCTGGTTGTCCTGGTAGGTGCACCACACCGCGCCGGCCGGCGCATCCTCGGCGATTCTGGTCAGGTCCGGGAGTTTGAGGTTGACGGCCTGCCCGTTCAGGAACCGGGCACCGAGATCGGCGTCGAGGCCGGTCAGGTTCTGCGACCCGATCATTCCTTGCTGCCAGTAGCGTTGGATGGTGTTGCGCACCAACACTTCCGGATACAGCCACCGCCGCAAGTACTCGGAGTTCACCGGGTCCTTCGGGTCCGGGGTGTATCTGGTGGTGCACGCGGTGCCGGCGATCTTCAACAGGCCGTCATTGTCGAAATGCGGCTTGTACAGGGCGGTCTGGTCGAACTGGCAGTGCTGGATCTGCGGCAGCACGTCCGCCGGCAGCCGGCTCAGGACCTGCGTGTCGATGCGTTGCTGGGCGTCGACCAGGGCCTGGTCAGCCGACCGGATGAGGTCCATCGGCGCGGCCGCCGCCACCGTCAGGATGGTCAGGCCGGCGAGGGCGGCGGTGACCCGGCGGAGCACCTCAGGCAGGTTCCCGCGGATCGCCAACGCCAGTACGGTCAGGCCGAGCATGGCCAGTGGCAGCCACACCCACGGCTGCACGAGCACCGCGTACCCGGCGGAGGCGACCGTCGACATGAAGGCGTCGAGGCTGCTGAACGTGTCCGGGTCCAGGGCGCGGGCTCGCATCCCGGTGGCCCACGCATCGAGCAGGACGGCGCCGCCGAGGAGCCAGTTCCCGAGCTGGGTGGACTGGGAGGCGCCGGAGGCGTCCCACGGGGACTGGATCCCGACGAGCTGGGTGACCGAGTTCAGGCAGCCGGGGTCGTAGGACCACCAGAAGAACCCGGCGTAGCCGTGGTCGCCGTAGGCGGTGCCGTCGAACGGCAAGTCCTGCTGCGGGTCCAGGAACCCGGCCACCCCGGCGCCCGGGGTTTCCGCGGGTGGCGCGAGCCGGCAGTAGTCCGTCGCATCCGGCACACCGACCGGTTCCGACGCGCCGGCCGGCGGCGCCGCGACTACCAGCAGCAGGCCGACGACCAGCGCGACCGACCACAGCCGACAGGGCCCACTCATGATGCGGCCCGGTGGAACGATTGCCCGGGGGCCGATTCCAGGGCGGACCAGAGCCAGTCGAGATGGTCGCCGTCGCGGGCGATCTCGATGAGTTCTTTGAACCCGGCGCCGCCGCGGGAGTAGAACAAGAACTGCCGCGGCACGTCCTCCTGGTCGTCGGTCGGTCTGGGCAGGTCCAGCAGCGCCTGTTCGTAGCCGACGCCGGTAGGGATCTGCACCAGGCCGAGAGCCCTTGCGGCGGCCTGTTCGTCGTCCATCCGGCCGAGGAATGCGCCGCCGACGAAGTTCCGCAGGGTGTCGTTGTCCGACCCGACCGCCTCTTCCTGCTTCGCGGCGAGCACGGCCAGGTTCTGTTTGCGCGTGTTGCGGGCGAACTCGGTCAGCATCAAACGGCCGGAGGGCAGCTGCTCCAAAAAGTGGACCTCATCCAGCGCAACGCCTTTGCGTTGCCCGGCGGGTAGGCCGTACACCCAGCGCAGGCACAGCCAGGACGCCAGGTTCAGGATCGCCACACCCTGCCGGGCCTCGTCACCCCAATACTCCTGCCCAATGTGCTGGTCGGGCAGGGCGATGCCTTTGGTGGAGAAGAACATCAGCTGCCGGTCGAACGCGACCGCGTCATGCTCGTCCCGCTCCGGGAACAACAACGACGGCAGCGGTTCGTGCCGGATCGAGTCCAGCAACTCCGCCGTGGTCAACGCGACCTGCCGGTGCTCCGTCTTGGATTGCCGCAACGCCTCGATCACCAACCCGGGGTGCTTTGGCCGGCCGGCGAACGGCCCGTTGGGGGCGTCGACCAGGGTCGCCGCGAGCAGCAGTTCGGTGGTCACATGCGGGGCCTGGTCGCCGCGCACGACCAGCGACGCCGGGAGGACCTGGGTCAGTGAGTCCACCGTCAACCGGCGCCGGGCGGCCTGCGCCCGCACCAGGGCGCGATGGTGCCACCGGCCCCGCAGCGCGTCGACCGACTCCGGGTCCAGATCGCCCAGGGTGATGGTGCCGAGGTCGTCGGCGGTGACGCCCAATGTGGCCAGGTCGGTGTCTTCCAGGTCGGCCAGGTCGTGAATGGTGAAATCGTCCGGGTGCGGGTCGGCGACCAGCCGGTAGGTGTTCAGCGACCCGGGGTGCCCGTTGACCAGGTCCAACGCCCTGGCGTGCGCCCGGAGCGGGGCGGTGCGGGCCAGCCGGCCGAGGCGGCCGGCGGGGTCGACGCAGGTCCAGGGGATCCCGGCGGCGCCGGTCTTGCCGATGATGACGCCGATGAGGGTGGACTTCCCGCCGCCGAGGCCGGCGACGATCGGGTAGTACCCGGCGACGTCGAAGCGTTCCATGTTGGCCCACAGGTCGTACATCACCGGGGTCCGCCCATCCAGCACGGCACGGGCGATGGTCCACCCCCGCCGATCACCAGCCGTGCTGGTGATGGCCGCCCCGCCGGCGGCGACGGTGCGGACCGGGAGGTCGCGGCGGTGGGCGCGGATCCGGACCGGTTCCCCGGGCAGGAACTCCTTCGCGAGGTCGTGTTGCCCGTAGGTGTGCTCCACCTGGACCCGCCGCGCATACGCCGTGACAACGCGTTCGACGTTCTCCAGGCACTCGGTTTCGGTGGTCCCGGACACTGCGAGGCGCCACCAGCCGCGGGCCCGGGCGGCGGACAGGTCCTGGGTGTCGGCGAGTTCGGCTTCGACCTGCAGCGCCAGGTCGTGCTGCTCCCGCAAGGCCGTGGGCGGGTCCTGGTCGTGTTCGACCTGGTAGTGCTTGGTTTGCGAGGTGATCCGGGACATGATGCGGCGCAACTGTTCCCGTACCTCGTGGTCCTGCCGCACGTAGACGTGGGCGGACCACTCCAAGGGGATACCCAGCTGGTCCGGGATCGCCATCCACGGCAGGTCCGCCTGGGGGATGGTCATCGGTTGCATGCGGCCGACGGTCAGGATCGCGACATGCCGAACGAGCGACCGGCCGTCGACCACGCCGGTGATGCGCAGGGTGGTGGCGAAGGGTTCCGCCGCCCAGGACACCTGGTCCAGCAGGCCGGCCATGTCTCCCGGACCCCACTCGTCGAAGTCCAGCTCGGTGCGGAGTTTCGGGGCGGGGAACCCGAGGTGGGTGGAGCGGTGCAGCAGCCACGCCATCTGCGCCGCCGTCACCGGCCGGCCCCGCATGCCCGGTCGGGCCATCAAGGTGTCCAACGTCGAGAGCTTCGACTGCTGCTGGTTGAGTTCGCGGGCCAGCGGTCGCCACGACCGCGGAACCACCCCGGCGGCGAGCTGGGCGAGTGGGGAGCGGTGCAGGTAGTCGACGCCGAGGTAGACCTGTTTCTCGGCCAGGTTCTCGCCGAGGAACTGGCGTTGCTCCCCGGCCAGCAGGTCCGGCCAGCACGGCAACGGAACCGCCCCGAACGCCGCCTGCCTTTCGGTCACCATCCGGTGGTGCGCTTCGGCCCACTCCCGGACCGGGAACGGCACCTGCGTGCCGCGGATCCGCACCAACTGGCCCGACAAGCCCGCCAGGACGCTGGCCTGGGCCAGGATGTGCTGCTCCCGGTCCCGGTCCGGGCGGAAACTCCATGGCACCGGATCCAGCCGGTACCAGGCCGTTCCGGTGTTCCCGGTCAGGCTCACGTGCCCGACCACCTGCCGGGTCCGTATCGGCAGCCGCGGCTCGCTCGGCACCGGCGCCTTCGCCCAACCCGGCCGCGCCGGCCTCGACGCAGTCGCGGATGTCTTGTTGTTCTTGGTCTTTCGGTCACGCAGCATCGGGAACCACCACCCCGGCGGGTGCGAGCACGGGACGCCGGCCAGCGGCGGTGGCCGCCGCGGGTGGGGGAATGCTGAGCAGGCCGGGTGGGTGCCGCCGGTCCGCAGGACCGGACGCCTCGGTCAGCACGAACGTCAACCCCACCCACGAGACAGTTGCTGTCTGGGCCTGATCGTGCGGGGAGCGGCGGGGGGTGCCGAGTTCGGCCCACAGCACCGCCGGCAGCGTCGACAACGGCCGCTCGTCATCGATCCGCCGGCAGATCCACCCCGTGACCCCGATGGTGATCAGCAACGTGTACAGCATCGTCCAAAACGTCACCTCGACGAACCGCGCGAACAACCACCCCACCAGCAGGAACACCACGAACCCGACGCCGTAGGCGACATACCGGGTCGCCGGCCACGGGAACGACACCCGCGGCGGCCCCAACCACCGCGCGTCCACCCGTCGCAGCTCGTCATCCGTCCGGATCCGCATCCCAGTCACCCGCCCGACGCCGGAGTGGGCAGATTCGGGATGAACAACCTCGCCAACCAGTACCCGACATCCAGCGCCGACCCCGAAAACGCGATCCCCAGCACCATCAACCCGATCAGCGACAGCCCCACCGTGGACACGACCCGGGAATGGTCACCCCGCCTCGACGCCATCAACACCACCAGGCCGATGACGATCAGCAGGATCTTGACCGCGTTGTCCCGCAACCAATTCCCGACCCCCGACGTGTCCACCGCAACCGGGGCCGCCACCTGAAGGATCTCCATCCGCAGATCCCCGTCCCACACATGCATCTCCGTCTCCATCCCCGGCAGCGACCCGGTCGAGCCGTCGCCGAATACACCCGCGAATCCGCAGGTCCCTGATTGGTTTCAAATTGGTTCGCCGAAATTGCGGCGATCTAGTTCTTCCTGGAGCGCTTCGGTTGTCGTGCTGTGGTTCGTGCTGCCCCGGAGGGCGCTGATTGTTCAGTCGGTGCTACGCGCGTCAAGGGCGCTGCCGCGTCGCTCCGCGATGCCCTGCCGGGCACCCTTGACCCACTACGCCCCGACCGATTCGGCGCCGCAGTCGGGGCAGCCCCAGGACTCCGGGCATCCAGAGTCGGTGCGTCATCCGGTCCCGCTCCGTCATTCGGCTCACCCGATGCGATGGACGAGTTCGGAGCCGGACGCCGGTCCGCGGTCGACGTGGTCAGGCCGAAGAGGGCGAGTTGCCCATCGCGTCGCCGGCTGCTCATGCCGCACCCGCTGTGGTTGTCCTGCACCAGATCTCGACACGACTGGTACCCGCTATACCGAGCCAGGACCGGTAACCGGGTGTCTCCGTGGCCCACTCGGTCAGGCCCAGCAGGGTCGCCCACTGTTGCGCGACCCGCACTCCGTCCGCCAAGTCACCCTCGCTCGGGCCGGGGAAGCCGATCACGTCGCCGCGGTCGAAGCCGTTGACCTCGGACAAGTACCAAATCAAGGGTCGGCACCCGTGCCGGTCGCCGAACTCCGTCATCGCCGCGGTGATCGCCACGTTCAGCGCCTTCACCACCACCGCCCCGAGACCGTTCCGCGCCGAGGCTGTCGTTGTCGTGGTCATGTCCTTGCCTCCTGTCGCAGGAACTCCAGCGCCGCCAGGTGGTCCGCGTGCTCATAGGCGGCCTGCAGCGCATCCCCCGGGGTCGTGTATCCCAGGCCGAGGAAGCGCCATTCGCCCACCACCGCAACCACCTCCTCGTCTTCCTGGTCGTCGAACGCTGGGCCGACCGTCTCGTCGTCCCACAGGCCGGGTTGCGGATCCGGATCCGGCTCCGGCCAATCGGTGGCGATCGCGGCCGTCGCGGTGGGCTCATGGTTGTCACTGTGTGCGGCGCGGTAATCGCGGCGAGCCTGCCGCAGGGAGCCGAGCGTGACCGAGAACCGGCGGGACTTGGTCGTGAAGTGACCGCGGAAACCCAGCATGTGCACCCACCGCAGCAACCCCGCGTACTCCGGCAGCTCCGAAAGCCGTTCGGCGGCCAGCACCATCGCCGCGACATGCGGCCGCAACCCCGCGCGTTCCGCCATCGCCGCCGTGCGGACCGTCGAATCCAACCCGAAATCCTCCGCCGCCTTCGTCGCGTACTTCGCGATGTACGCAGCCACCATCCCCGACGTCACCGGACCCGCTACGTCGCCGAGATCGGCGTCCTGGACCAGGTTCTCGAGCTGCTGCACCGCGTCCCGGCGCAGGGGCCGGATGTCGATCTGTTCCCCGAACCCCAGCCGAGTCGCGTCGTTCTCGCTGAGGACGGCGGCGACCTTGGCGTCTCCGGCTGCGGTCCGGACCGCGGCGGTGAACGCCTCGTCGGTAACCGTGACGGTCGTCGGTGGGTAGCCTTCCCCGACCCCGTCGATGCGGATGATCCCGTGGAAGTGCACCACCCCACGGCGTTGGAACTCGGCGACCTTGGCGTAGCTGACCCGCAGCCTGCGACGCATGGCGGCCTCGCTCATGCCCAGCTGCGCGGCGAGCCGTCGTCGGAGGGCGATCGTGAAGCGCCGCCACAACTCCGGGGACCGCCAGTTGAACGCGACCGCGGCAAGGTAGTCGTAGCAATCCGGGCAGACCGGTTCCCCGAGCTCGGGGTCGGTATCGGGGTGGGTCCGGTCGCAGGCTCGTCCCCGGCCATGGGAGCACACCTCACCAGCGCGTCCGGGCCGGCCTCCGCTGGCGCTTCGGCCAACCCTCCCGCGCCCGCACCCGGCACCATGCACGGCACCGAACCCCGGACCGGTGAGGGTGACAAACCACATCGGATGCGAAGCGACCTGCTCCGGTACCCCTTTGGTGCCGCCAGCGGTACCGGCGTGCAGCAGGTGCCACACATCGCCCTTGTACTCCCGGCTGCACGGTGCACAGACCGAGGCGCGCCGGTTCCCGCAACGGATCAACAACGCATGATCCGGTTGATCCTGGGTGCAGAACAGCACCTCCCGGCCGCCGGCGCTATCCCGGTAGCGTTGCCCGGTGACCCGCACCGGGCGATGGCAGAACCCGGCGCCGCGGACCTGACCCCGCCACCGCCGGTACTCCGGAGACACCAACCGGCGCATCACCTCCCGAGCGGTCGACTCGTCGACCTGCCCGTGCTGCACTATCACCCGCGCCGCCGGCACCACCACCGCGGCCGTCATCCCCACGCGGCCCGTCACTGCGGATCACCACCATCAACGGCCAGAGCCGCCGCGGTCGGGGCGGGGAAATCAGTTGTCTGAGCGTGGATGTCGGTGTCGGTGACATAGGCGGCGCGGACCCGGACCGGTTCCCGGATGCCTTCCACGGTCACATAGCCGACGCCGGGCCGGCCGGCCGGGATCCGGTCCGCGTGGGCACCCATCGCGTGCATGCCGTCGCCGAGCACCATGTCCACCTGGCTCGGCGTATCCAACCGCAGTGCGATCTTCGTGGGGAACAAGGATCGGAACGACACCACCTCCTTACGTGGGTCCTGCGCCGCCGCGACCACCACCACCGCGGCGGCCCGGCCACGAGCCAGCAACGCCGAAATCGCCGCGGTGGCCCGGTTCCGCAGCTTCGCGTCGGGTTCATACGCGGTCAGCGTCGAAAGCTCGTCGACGATCACCAGAAGCAACGGCTCAGCCTCGGTCGGTTGGTGCATGCGGGTATGGCCGGCCAGCCGGGCACAGCGGGCGTCCATCACCGTCACCGCGTCCTCCAACAGCTCCACCATGGCCGCGGTCGACTCGCAGGCGAACCGGGTGAACAGCGGCCGGCCGAAGGCGAGTTCCATGCCGCCCTTCGGGTCCACCGCCCACACCTGCACCGTCCCGGCGTGGATCGGGTGAGCCAGCCCGCGCACGATGGACCAGATCACCGACCCCTTGCCAGCCCCCTGCACACCGGCGACGAACACATGCGTGCCCAGCAGCGGCAGCCGCCAAGCCTCGCCGTCCTCCTGCACGCCCACGGTCACCCGATCGAGCCCGGCAGCGTCCGGGATGGGTTGCGCGGGAACGACATCGGCTAGGGCATCGTCACGGATCACCTCAAGCCAGAGCCGGCCAGGGTCGTCGGACCAGACCCGGGCCAGGTGTCCCTCCAGAGATGCAGCCAACTCGGGGCAGGCCCGTTCGTAATCAGCGATCGACTGACCAGGCACCATCCGCACCAGCAGGCGATCCGACACCGACCCGACCTGCATGCGCAGCAGCTCCGGCCGCAACGTCCGACCATCGAGATCCTTCGCCAAGCCGCACAGATCCATCACCCGGCCCCACTGCCGGCGATACCGACCTCCGGTCTGCGCCCGGTGCCATGGCCCAGACACCAAGCGGGCGAACAACGCCGGCCGAACTAGTCGAAGGCCGGCGAGGGCGAGCAGGATCACGCCGAGGACCAGGGCGCCGGGCAGCCAGCCACCGGTAGCGACCACCAGGACCGCGATCAGTGCGGCGCCGAGCAGCCACGGTCGGCGGACCAGCCACCACAACGCAACCGCCGCGGCGATCACGACCGCGACGAGCGATTCCCACAACTCGTCGACCAGGGACGGCTCGGACGCCATCATCAGGCTGCCTTGCCCTCACCCGACGACCGGCCCTGACCCGCGGCGAACGGCTCGACCCGGCTTGCCTTGAACGCCACCCCATGCCGATCACCCATCTCCCAGGTCCGAGCCGACAGGTCGGCGAACCGCACCCGAGTCCCGATCTCGATCCCCGACGGCTGACCCACCACCCGCACCGTCAGCTGCTCCGGCCGTTCACCAGCAACGACCGCCATCACATCCACGTCGAAAAGCGGCGCCCCCGATGACTTGTCCAGAACCGGGACCTTGGTTTCGAAATCCGTCACCCCCCGGATCCCGCCCACGATGAACGTCATCCCGTCCGTGTCCACTCGGAACTGCATGAGCTGCCCCTCTCTCGTATCGAGCCGATCAATAGGAGTACTTCTATCGCCACAAGCTAGCAGGCTTCTAGCGATAGAGCTAGTCCTAATGTCCTGAATAGTCTCGATCGGTCGGATACCGCTACCCTTATCGACCAGAGCGGACGACAAGGAGAGGCCGGTGGGCATCGGTTACCGCGAAGTGGCCGCCCACCTGCGAGAAGCCATCCAAAGTGGCACCTTCGCGCCGGGGTCGACCCTTCCCAACCAGAGCGACCTTGCAAGGTCTCACGCCGTCAGCCTTGGAACGATTCGCAAGGCCGTCGGCCTCCTGGAGGCCGAAGGCCTCGTCACGCCGGTCCGCCGCCGGGGCACTGTCGTCAGACCTCGGCCACCCATGCGCCGGCTCGGTCCCGAGCGCTACGCCAAAAGCAAGTGGAAGTTCGCGAACGTAGTCGCGTTCGCGGCCGACCGAGCGGCCTCCGGACGGAGTTGGAAGCCTTCAGATCAAACGCAGACGGTTGACCAGGTAGCGGCCGACGCTGACGTCGCCGGCGCCTTCGGCGTACCTCTCGGAACTCTTGTCTACCGACGTGCCCGACTGATCAAGGACTCCGGCATCCCCACTCACACGTTGACCAGCTACTACCTGCCCGCCGACGTCGAGAACTCACCCATCATCGACCCGACTCCAGGTCCAGCCGGCCCCGGTGGTGGCTTCGCCGTGCTGACGATGCTCGGTCTCGAACCGCACCACATCACCGAGACGTTCCACGCCCGGATGCCTACGCCTGCGGAGTCCCAGACGCTCCAGCTTCCCGCCGGCGAACCTGTCATGATCCTCGAACGACGCACCTACACGTCTGACAACAAGATCATCGAGTTCGCACAGGGCGTCCACGCGGCGAGCCATTTTGCCTGGACCTACACCTTCGACATCCCCGACTGACCAGGAGACCCCGTGTCGACCGACCTCAGCCCGAATGTCCTGCTCAGCGCATACGCAATATGGGACTACCTGCGAGTCGACGATGAACTCGGCCCCACAGACATCGGCGTGGCCCTGGGTGGCCACGACATCGGTCCCGCGATACGCGCCGCCGAGCTGTTCCACCAGGGCACCTTCCCGCTGATCGTCTTCACCGGTGCGAACTCGCCGACCACCGTCGACCGATTCCCCCGAGGAGAGGCCCAGCACTACCGCGAGGAAGCCGTGCGCCTCGGTGTGCCGGACTCCGCCATCATTGTCGAGCCGGCGTCGAAGACCACCGCCGAGAACATCACCATGAGTCGCGACGTGTTGATCGCCCAACAGGTGACCGTCGACTCGGTCACCTTGATCGCGAAGCCGTACCAGCAGCGGTACGCACTGGGTGTCATACGCAAGCTATGGCCCGAGGTGACAGTCCAATGCACCGCGGAACTGATCAGCCTGAGCGATTACATCAGCAAGATCGGCTCAGACCGGGTGCTCACCATGCTGGTCGGTGACCTCCAGCGAGTCGTCGCCGTACCAAGCTTCGGGCTCGCCGCCGAGCAGAATTCGCCTCCCCCAAATGTCATAGAAGCCTACTGGCAGCTCGTCGATGCCGGCTATCGCGGTCGAATGATCCCAAACGCACCGCTCTCAGTCGAGCGCCGGCCTACCGCCTGACCTCAGCCCCAGTCGTGAGAACTTTCTCTACTCATTCAAGGTTGTCAGCGTCATTGACACCGTGACTACTCGTCGTCGACCCCCAAAGGGAAAGGGTTCCGGAACCCCCTACCTGGATGCTCGTCTGCCCCGTCGAGCGAAGCCGCTGAAGAGTGAGGTGCAGGCGACGGTGCAGCTAATCGCTGACGATGTCCCGGCCGTGGAACACTAGTGCCCAGATGACTACGAAATCAAAGGCGATGATCAACAGTGACCACCACGGGTAATATGGCAGCCACAGGAAACTCAGGATGATGCTGATCATGGCCACGACGACGGCCACCGTGCGGGCGAGAACCGAACCGGTGAACAGCCCGATACCTGCCAGCAGCACGATGATGCCGCCCAGCACGTGTAGCCAACCCCACGTGGTGACATTGAGCCGGAACGCCCAATTCGCGGTGACCGCGTAGAAATCGTTGTTCGTCAGATCCACAATGCCCTGGGCGACGTGGAAGAATCCGACCAGTACGAGCAGTAATCCCGCAGTGGCAGTTGTCCCCACTGCGATGCCGCTGCGCTCTCGAGCTGCCATTTCGATGACCTCCGGTTTTGCGACGCAGCCGCGGTTGCCGCGACCGAAACGAAAGTAGCCGGTCGGCGGCCTTCAAGGCTCGACGCCGCCGCCCACGCCGTCACCTGCGCAATTGTGCTTTCCTTGTGCGGTGCCCACGAGGAGGCAGCGGGGCCCCCGGTCCCCTCGCCGTCCACGCCTGTCTGCTGATCGAGCGCGGCGTCAACGGTGGGAAGGCCCCCGCCCTGAGAGCCGCCGAACCAGCTGCCATCATCACCGTCAAGGCGGAATGCCAGGGCACGGACTCTGGGCGGTGGAGAACGCCGCGGTAGGTAAACGGCTGCCGCCGATCCTGCCCGAGTTGGTGCCGTTACTGCGCCGGTGGGGAGAACTGGATATCGGCGAGGCCACCCCGGCCCTGCTGGCCGGGATGTCCGCGGCGACGATGGACCGGCGGTTGGCACCGGCCCGGTGGCACCTGGTGCTCAAGGGCCACTCGCACACCAAACCCGGTCGCTGTTGAAGTCGCGGATACCCATGCGGACCTGGGGCGCTGCTGACGAGAACACCCCCCGGATACGTCGAGATCTACCTGGTCGGGCACAAGGGCGGCAACCCTCGCGGGAAGTTCTGCTTCACCCTCACGGTGACCGACATCGCGACCGGCTGGACGGTACCCGGCTTGATCGGGTTGGTTCTTTGAAGGCCCGACAGTGCCGCACCAGCAGTTGCCGGGCCGATCGCGCATGGTGGCTGGGGCGGTGGACGTGTCGACAGCGGATCAGCCTGGCCTGTCGGACCGCTCGGTGCCGCCACGTGAACGGTCACTCCGTCAGGCACCGCCCCCTGGCGTGGTTGCATGTGCAGGGTTGACATCTCGTTGAGGACCTCTTCAGCCCACGCTCCGGGGTGGGTCGCGGGACGGTGGTGATTGCTGGGTGACCGATCTGGGGCGAGCGTAGGGCGGTTCATCCCGGCCGGCCTCACACCGCAAGAATGACAACCACGGAGACCGGTAGGGGGTCAGGCGGGGCGGCTGCAGCGGAACCCGAGATGGCTCGTGGTGCTGCGCACGGCGTGCGCCTGCCGGGCCGCCGGGCGGTAGCGATGGCAGTACGACGGGGCACACAGGTGGGAACCGCCCTTCGTCACCCGCCGGTCTTCCTCGGTCAACGCTCTGGCCGGAGCACAACAAGAAGGTTCCGTATCCGTGTCGGGGTGGGTCTGCGTCCACAGTGAATTGGTCCACTCCCAGACGTTGCCGGCGACGTCGAACAGGCCGAAACCGTTGGGCGGGAAACGCTTCACCGGCGATGTCCGGGTGAAGCCGTGCGGCTTCAGGTTCTCGTACGGGAATCGGCCATGCCAGGTGTTGGCCATGATCTTGCCGCCGGGCATGAACTCACCGCCCCACGGGTAGGTCGCTCGGTCCAGACCTCCGCGGGCGGCGTGTTCCCATTCCACCTCGGTGGGCAGCGCCTTACCGGCCCACTCCGCATACGCGGTCGCGTCCTCGAACCCGATGTGCACCACGGGGTGCAGGTCCCGCCCGTGCAGGGTGCTGCCCGGCCCTTCCGGGTGCCGCCAGTTCGCTCCCGGTACCCACGCCCACCACCGCATCCAGTCGTCCAACGGCACCGGACCGGCCGTGCCGATGAACACCTGCGATCCGGGGACGAGATCGGCGGGGTCCGCACCCGGGAAGTCCGCCGGGTCGGGGATGCGCTCGGCGACCGTCACGTGACCGGTGGCCGTCACGAACCGGCGGAACTGGGCGTTGGTCACTGGGTGCACGTCAAACCACAGGTCCGTGACCTCAGCGTGGCGCAGTGGCCTCTCCTCCGGGTAGAAATCCAGGCTGCCCATCACGAACGAGCCGCCGGGCACCAGCACCATGCCTTTGGTCACCGACACTCACCACGGCGAGTGCACGGCACGGGTAAGGAGCAGGCGCGAGGCCGTCGGGCACCGGGACCAACTCGTGCTGTTCGTACTGTCATGCGGGCATTCCGGCCACTGTGACCCCCTGGGTTCGCATCCCGGCGCTGCTCGTTGATGCCGGGATCTCGTCGCCGCGACTCGTCGATCGTCGTGGTGGGCTCCCTGTGGACCTGGGACCTGTGTGGTCAACGTTGTCACCTTGCAGCTCGCGTCACCTCATCCGATCTGTGTGGGACACACCCAGGAGCCGATCACCCCAGGTGACCCTTCGTGGCCACGCCACCTCACGATCCGGCACCGGAATCATTGTCATCGACGGATCCCTCGGTGCTCCTGACCGATTTCGGTAGGCATTGACCGGGCGGACCGGCGCGCCCGCAGCAACTACTGAGGCTGACACCCGGCCAGATGAATCCGGCTCATTCGTGTCGGGTGAACGGTGAGCACAGACAAGCGGGTGCTGCCGGTGGTCATCCACGGGGTCAGTCGTACTCCCCTGCCGGTAAATCCGCAAGAATTGCGAATCACTGCCGCCGGCGGACCACCCGGCACATCGCCGCTGCCACCCGGCGGAGGAGCGGGAGCAGTTCATCGCAGCTAGCCAAAGCAACCGAGCCGACTGACGGGCGTCGGTGCGCCGTGGCCGGAAGCCTGCAGGCGCAATCGGTCTGCGTTGCCTGGCCTGGTCGATACCGGTCAGCGTCCGGCTGGGATCGTCGCCAGCAGGTCCTCGCAGTTCCACGGGGAGCCATCTCCGTGCCACTCGTGGCACCGAGCCCGTCCACGGCCGAGCCTGATTTCCCGCGCCGACATCGCCCCGCTCGCCTTCCACGAGATCGGACCGGCTCCATGGAGCATGATGACCTTGGTCCCCGGCAGGCGCATGCCGTCGACCACTGGCATGCAGGGAGCGATATGTCTGGTTGGGTAGTGCTCGCGGTCGGTGTGGTGCTGTGTTTCCTGGGCGTCGGATCGGTCCACCTGGCGGTCCTGGCGTCGGCGTTCGGCCTTGGTTGGTTGCTTGCCGACCTCTTCGGCGCGACCGCCGTCACCGCGTTGATCATCGCTGCCTGCAGCGCCGTCATTGCATGGGTGTTGATCACGCTGGTCTTCAAGGTCGCCAGGTTCTTCATTGGGCTGATCGCTGGCGCGTTGATCGGTGCCCGGCTGTACGCGATCTTCTCGGTGGACGGTAAGAGCGTCGTGCTGGCCGTTGTGGTGGTCGTCGCCACAGCCATCGTCTTCGGGTTCCTCGCCGACCGTTACCGGGGCCGAGTCATTCTGTGGGC
>Ga0208851_1000607_pt1 | contig 14729 bp, 13 predicted proteins | sample NGESurshal092012_FD_184481 | JGI IMG/M metagenome (GOLD analysis project Ga0208851, IMG submission 184481) | Arctic peat soil microbial communities from Barrow, Alaska - NGEE Surface sample 415-2 shallow-092012 (SPAdes) | ecosystem: Environmental > Terrestrial > Soil > Wetlands > Peat ... | reverse complement strand
CTGCCGGCGCTGCAACCAGCGGCGGCACGGAGGTAGCCTGGAGGAGCGGAGGCCCGTACCTCTGAGGAGGCGGTTACCCATGACCGAGGTTCCTGGAGCCGAATCGGCGAAGGCCGATGAGCGAATCGTTGAACCGGCGAAGACCGACGAGCCGGCTGTCGGCGAGGCCACGGCCGACGAACAGGTTGTCGACGAGGTCAAGGCTGACGAGCAAGCACACGCCAGTTGGGCGGTCGGGGAATGGCTGGGCAAGCCGATCGTTGACCGCGACGGGGAGCGGATCGGCAAGTTGCAGGACGTGTACGTGGACGTCGAGACCGACGAACCGCAGTTCGGCACGGTCAAGGAGGGGGTATTCACCCGCCACTTGACGTTCGTGCCTCTGGCGGGCGTGCAAGTCGGTCCGGATCATCTCCAGGTCACGGTGACCAAGGATCAAGTCCGGTCAGCGCCCGACATCGAGCTGCAGGGCGAGGAACTCTCGCAGGCTGACGAGTCAACCCTCTACCACCACTTCGAGCAGAACTACATCCCGATCAAGAACGAGAGCGGACGCCGACTCGCTCGTCGGTGACCACCAGATGCAACCGAAAGGACGGCGCGCCATGAGCGGAAAGTCTGATCAGGTCAAGGGTCACCTCAAGGAGACCGCTGGGATCGTTACCGGGGATGACGAACTTCAAGCCAAGGGCAAGGCAGATCAGCGGAGCGGCGAGACCGAAGAGAAGATCGACCACGCGAAGGACAAGGTCGAAGAGGTCGTCGACAAGACCAAGGACAAGGTCGAAGAGGTCGTCGACAAGACCAAGGACGCTCTACACCGGAAGTAGCGACACCAGCCTCGCGGTCCGAGCGCGTGGGCCACGCCCAGAGTGCCTCGCGCGCCCGGACCGTCCCGACCCTGCCCCGTTGCCGCTCAATGGACAACCGGGCCATCAGCACCTTGAACTGCAGGGTTCTCTGCGAGTGCATATGAGCGCGAGGAGGTGCCCAAATGTCACAAGGTCTGCTCATCACGATAGTGCTGGTTCTCGCCATCATCGCCTTGGTGTTGTTCATCGTAAGGCGGTGACCTAGTTACTTCGGTGCAAACCCAGCTGCCGTTAGCGCGCGCCGCTGAGGCTGCACGCGACGTGCCGTTCTCGCGCGCCCCGCGCGGCCTATCTGGGGGTTCGCTGCGACCCCGCCTGTGCGCAGGGTGCACGTGCCGCACGTGGAGGCCGGAATTGCTCGCCGCAGGGTCTGCGCCGCCGAGTGACAGAACGGTTGGGTCGTTAGCCTGGGGAGAGGGTTCCTGCTTCGGCGACGGAGGAGCGCGCATGAACGGCCAGGCCGTCGCTGCGAGCGGTGTACGGGTGCGGACAGCGGTGCTGCTCGCGGCTGGTCTGGGAACCCGGTTGGCGCCGTTGACCGATGTCGTTCCCAAGTGCATGGTTCCGGTGGCTGGGGTGCCGATCGTGGGTTGGTTGGCCCGCTGCCTGGACAGTCTGCGGTTCGAGCGTCTCGTGGTGGTGACGGGGTACAAGTCCGAGGTGATCCGCGACTATCTCGGCGACACCTTCGGCGGTATCTCGGTCGAGTACGTGGTCAGTCCGGTGTTCGAAACGACCAACAACATCTACTCGTTGTGGCTCGTCCGGGACCTCGTCGACGAGGCGTTCCTGCTGGTGGAGAGCGATCTGGTGTTCGACGAGGACCTGCTGGTGCCGCTTCTCGAGCCCGACCGGGTCGCGGTGTCGCGGCAGCTGCCGTGGATGAGCGGGACGACCGTCACCCTGAACGATGCCGGCATTGTGAATGCCTTCTACCCGGCGCCTGCGGGCGTCTACGGCGAGCACTGCACCGATCGTGATCACTTCATGGCGGTCAACATCTGCAGCCTGTCACGCGAGACCTGGACCGAGGTCCGCCGGCGACTCGAGCAGCACGTGGCAGCCGGGCGGACCGGGGACTTCTACGAGGTCGTGTTCGCGGAGATGACGCGCGCCGGCTGCATGGCCGCCCAGGCCGTCGTCTTCAGCACCGAACGCTGGTACGAGATCGACACGGTGGTCGATCTGCGCGCAGCCGAGCTGGTCTTCCCGAACGGTCCCCATACCCTGGAAGGGCTGAGTTTGCCCGGGCGAAGCGCGGTGTCACTGACGTGAACCCGGATGCCGCCCGACCGCGAACGGAACCCGAGCCTGTGCTGTCCTTCGCCCGGGACCTGCCCAACCTCTGCTCGCTGACCGGGCTCCTGGCTGCCACGCTCGGGCTCTACTTCGCGATCCGCGGTACCTACCCGTTGGCCCTGACCGCACTGCTCTGGGCGGTCGTGTTCGACTGGGCTGACGGGCTCATCGCCCGCCGCATGCCCGGGCGCAGCGCGGACCAAGCGGCCCTCGGCGCGCAGCTCGACTCACTCATCGACATCGTCAGCTTCAGCGTCGCACCGGCCCTGCTGCTCCTCAGCGTCGGACAGTTCAGCCCCTGGTTCATCCCCGGCGCTTTCGTGGTCCTCGCCACCGGGGTCCTCCGGCTGAGCTACTTCAACGTCTTCGGCCTGGTCGACGGCTCGACCTACCGAGGGCTGGCCCTGGACAACAACGTGCTCGTCCTGGGGCTGCTGTTCGTCCTCGAGCCCGTGGTCGGGCTGACGACCTTCTCCGTCATCCTCTATGCCACTCTCCTGACCGTGTCCGCCCTCAACGTGGCAACGATTCGGACCCCCAAGCTCGGCGGGCCATGGTTCTACGCCGTGGTCCTCTACGCGCTCGCGCTCACCGGGATCTACGCCTGGCAACTGACATAGCCGACAAGCTGGGCGCTTCCGTCGCTCGCCGCCATTGACACGACCTCGACCAACAACGCGCCGACAACGTGCCGCTTCGCGACGCGCAGGAATGCCGTTCGCCTCGGCTCTCGACCCAGGGTCCGGCGTCCGGTCGCCCTTCAACGCCAGAAGAGCCGAGCGACCCGCGAAAGGGTCCTGAGACACTCTTGACCAAGTGCACTACTGGCGGTCAGAGGCCGGCATCGCGCACGAACTGCCACCATTCCATCCGAACGATGTACCAGTCGTGAGCGAATGGAAGGCGAACCGGATACCGGAGTGCAGACCTACGTTCTTCCCTGCCTCGCTACCTGCCTCCTCGCGCGACAGCATGGGGTCATGGGCACAAACGCCGACCTCTGGAAGCGCCTTTCCCACGCTTCGAGGCGCGAGGTAGTAGCACATGCTCGCGGCGAACTGCACGACCCGCTGTCGGCCACGCTGCGCGCGGAGCTGACCAACTCGGGCGTGCGGTGGGCGATCTGGCACCCCGACTCGACGCCCACGGTCGAGCACCTCGACCCAGTCTTCCTTGACTGGGTACGCAAGAACGACGACCCCCACGCCTAGACCGAGCGCAGCAACACCTACTGCCTCACCTTCGCCTTCATGATCAGTCAGACGACGACCGCCTGCGCGGTATCAGACGCTGGTTGCCTTGCTCTCCTCGCCGCGATGCTCACCCGGGGCAAGGTGGAGCGCGTGGACCTGACCGAGAACGGCGTGCTGTCCGCGGAGCCCCAACCGCACCAGGCGCTGTCAGGAATGCCGATACCGCACGCCTCGTCAGGCGCTGCGGCGAATCAGTACAACGACGAGCAGGGCAGCGGAGAAGACCGTCGAGGCCACCGCCAGGCCGAGGTAGACGCCCAGGCTGGCCGCACCGCTCCATGCAGTCCAACGGCGCACGCCGTTGCGGGCGAAGGAATGCCTGGCACCCCACCGGAGTGCCCTGATCCGTGAACCCCTCACTGGAGCGAGACCACACCACCCACATCCACGGGTGCAGGCCCGAGGAGTCTGCACCGAGCAGGGACAGCGTCAACACCGTTCGTCCTCGCCCCTAACGGGGCTCCGGGCGCTCCGTGTTGACCCCGCCCCTTACCTCGGTGCGCCCATCGACCGCCGGCACCGACCCGCCCAAGCACGACCTACACGGTTGACACACTGAGCTCCGTCAGGAATGCCGATAGCGTGCCGCTGAGGCGTCAAGCTAAGTGCGTGCTCACCTCTGTCAGGACGGTCGCGGTGATGGGTCGGCCGGCGTCAGGAGAGCGTGCTCGTAAGCCTCCATGATCATCACCGGGGCCATGCCGACCTTCTCGTAGAGCGCGACCGCGCCGGTGGTGTTCGTCGCGTCGACTCCAAGGAGCGTCGCGCGGCGCCCGAGGTCGCGGTAGTGGACGAACGCGCGCTGTAGTGCCAACTGCGCCAGCCCGCGCCCGCGGAACGCCTTGAGGACGCCCAGCACCATGACGTACCCCTCGTTGTACTGTGCCCGGCCCTCCCCGAGGAGGCAGATCGCGGCCGGCTCGCCCTCCACCGTCACGAGCCACCAGTCGTCGGGCGTGAACGAGGGCGACGCGGACATGTGCTCCCACCAGTCGTCGTACGGGTAGTCGGCCCAGCCGTAGTGGTCGGAGAAGGCGTCCCGATCGATCCGATAGACGATCCGGCGAGTCTCGTCGTCCGCTGCACCCGGCACCATCTCGACTCCAGGCGGCAACGCCGGGGCCTCGTCGGGGATTAGCGGGGAGGCGGACTCGATCTGCATGCGGTAGAACCGCCGCACCGGGGTCATGCCGAGCTCCGTCATCACCGAGGCGTAGGCCTCGTCGGCGACGTAGCCGCCGGAGCGCGCCTTCCACTCCGATGATCCGGACTCCTGGCGATGCCTTCTCGCCACCTCGAGACCTCGACGCAGCGCCTCGATGCGTACCTCGCGCGTACCCGGCCAGGGCAGCGTGTAGGCATCGACGCCCGTGACCATCTCGTAGGGATCCTTCTCGATCAACAGCATGCCGACGACGTCGTCGCCGTCGAGGAAGAAGCAGGAGTTGTCACGATCCATGGACGACACCGAGAGCTTGCTCACGATGTTGTCGGAGGATGAGTCGAGCCGGCCGATCACCGCCTCCTCGCAACCGAGGACGAGTCGCGTCGCCGTCGCCAGATCGCCCTGATCGACGACGCCGTCGACGTAGATCAGAGGACGGGTACGGAGGGTGGTTGGCGGTCCCGCGAGATCCATCCGGTCAGCATGGACCGGTGGCGCGGATCGTGTCGCCGAGGTTTCGCCGCAGTGCGAGGCGGCGATGCGCCGCGACAGGTAGGGCGAGAACCAGCCGGCGTACTTCGCCTGAAGCTCGGGCTTGGTCCAGTCGAGGCCGGTGACGACGCCACGACAGGACGGCTCGCCGCACAGGCACTCGAACTCGTCATAGTCGCTCGAGTCGCAGGTGGCGTAGCCGAAGGTGAGATCCTCGCCGACCTCGATGTCGCGCATCGCGACGAGGACGTTGGCGCCGACGAGCCCGCACGAGGGTTCGCACGAGTGGTTGAGCATGTCGCCGGCCTCGGGCGTCTCGTCCGAGACGAGATAGCGGTTCTCATCGATCTGGATCGAGGGGCCTGCCACCGGGGCGTGAGGGGTGAGAGCACCGGACCCAGAGGGATAGCGTGCCGCTGAGGCTGCACGCGAATGCCGATAGGACTCGCCTCGCCGCGAGTCGCTCATGGCTCGTCGGTCTTGGCGGCGCGCCGGGCCCAGGAAGTGGCGGATCGCACAGATCGTCGGAACCTACCCAGGTATCCGCTGGCTGAACGGCGGCCGGCCCGCACGACTGGGGGCCGCGGGAAGGCCTCGTCGAGGTAGCAGGCCATCTCGGCGCGCTCTGCCTCGACTATCGCCGCGATCTCCTCCGGGGTGAGGTAGCGGCGCTGGAGTTCGCGACGCGCGGCGAGGTCGCCGAGAAGCCGATTCACTTCCCGACTCCACTCCGCAAGTCCCGGAGGAGCAGCGGCGTCATCGTCGGCGATCGCGGGTGGCCCGCCAACCAACCATCCGTGGCCGTAGCGCCCTACGTACTCCCCTGGGCTAAGCGTCAGGTGTCGCGAGAGCCCGTTCACCCGCGCGTAAGTGTCCAACCGCCACCTCTCGCGTTGCGCGTCCGCGATCGCTGCGTGCATCCCAGGCGCATGATCGTGGCATCCGAACTCCCAGACGTTCTCACCAGGTCGCACGATCTCCCGAACCAGCGGCGATGCCGGCGCCCCGCACACCGTGCAGGGTCCGGAGTCCGGGCCCGGATCGAATGTCGCCAAGTTGCTCACCACCCCGGAGGACATCGGCCAAGCTCGGCCGTCGCGAACCAGCGTGCCCTCTCCAGACCGGAGTTCGCCTCACGGGTGCGAAGGCCACCGACGCCGAAGTGTCGGTTCTCGCTCGGCGTCAGACGTGCCACGCAGACCAACGAGTGCAAGTCGCCTTCGGGCAGCGACAGTCTGGCTGCGCCTGGTGGCCGTGAACACCTGGGTGTGAATCTCTCGGAAACGGGCTGCGCGGTTGTTTAGGGCCGCCTTATGTTCCGTGGATCGCCCCACCTCGGGGTGACACGGGAGAGGAGCAGACATGCCGCTGTACATGGACGTGCACCACATGGACGGCGGGGTGTCCGCCGAGGACGTCGCCGGAGCCCACGCCAAGGACGTCGAGGTCCAGGGCGCGCACGGAGTCGACTACAAGCACTACTGGGTGGACGAGAAGGCCGGGAAGATCTTCTGTCTGGTCGATGCCCCCAGCGCAGAGGCCGCGGCCACGGTGCACCGAGAGGCGCACGGCCTCGTCGCCGATGAGATCTACGAAGTCAGCGAGGGCTAGACCCTCAGACGTCACGATGCCCGGAGCCTCTGCGGAAGAGGCTCCGGGCATCGTCATGACGGTCCCCACCGCGATGGCACCAGGCGACGCGGTTCAGGCGGGTCGTGACCCGGGTGGGACCCAGCCGTCGTGGGTCTCCTCCGGAGGCAGTGGAATGCGCCCGCAGGCGGCCAGGCCGGTGAGCGCCATGGCGCGGGTGTTGACGAGCTCGCTGGGGAGGACCTCGAGGACCGCGGCGAAGCCGGCTGCCGCCCAGTCCAGCGGCTGAGATCGCGCGCGGAACCCCGTCTCGAGCCAGGTGACGTGCTCGGTGGCGACGGCGGGGTCACCGACGATCGCAGCCGCGGCGACGATGTCCAGGATCGCCTCGATCCGGTCCCGGCTCGCGCGGTGCGCCGCATCGGTCTGCACGAGGCTCGGCCGGGCCGTCGAGGCGGCCCGGACCGCGTCGAGGAGCAGCTGGTCGTGCTCGCGCCTCAGGAAGTGGATCTCCTGGGCGACGCCCGTCCTGGCGAGGGGTGCGCGAGGTGGGTGGGGTCGGCTGTCGATGGCGGTCAGGATCCGGTCGGCGCCGCGGATGATGTCGGGGGCCCACTGGTCGGCGCCGAGCGCCCAGCCCCACCGTCCGTCCGTGCCGAAGCCCCGGCCTGCGCACACGATCGTCATCCCGCCGGCCCGCAGCGCGCTGATGCTGCGCCACGCTCCGACCAGGTTGATCGCGGAGGAGCAGGTGACGGCGACCACGGTCGGCCCGTCGTGCAGGAGGTACTCGACGAGGTCCTCGGCCGGGAGCGAGGGAGCGACGTAGGTCACGTGCACGCCGCGGAGCCGCAGCACGGTCGTCGCCATCAGGGCCGGGAGGGTGTGCCACTCGCGTTCACCGCAGACCACCGCGGTCTGACCTCGGGAGCCGAGGACAGGCGTGTCCGGATCATTCGTGGCAGCTCGGCTCAGATCGTGCAGGACGGACTCGGTGATGGCCGTGGCCAGGTGCTCGCCCGCGATGCTCCAGCGTCCTTCGTGCCACTCGCGACCGATGATGGTCTGGGCTCGTGCCAACAGGTCGTTGATGATCCGTTCCGGCGGTGCTCCCTGCTGCAGCAGCGTCAGGGCGACCGCGGTGGCCGTGGAGTGCTCGCCCTGCCACAGGGCGTCGAGGTACCGGTCGAGCGCCACGGCCCACGAGCCGGGCTCGAGTTCGCTCCTGGCCGATCGCGCGACGGCATCGACGGCGCCGCCGTCCACGGTCGGGCCGGACGAGGACTCCACGGGTGCCCCGGGCGGCGCGGCCGGAGGCCCCTCGCCGCGCTGGGCGCGGTCCCCGTCGACGTGCGACCCGGCCGTGCCCAGCACGAGCGCGATCGTGAAGTCGGGGAGGACGCATCCGGCGGCCAGCGCCGACGTCACCGGGCCGTCGGCGGCGAGCAGCGTCAGCGGACGACCCAGCGAACGCGCCCGGTGGTTCGCCCCGATCAGCAGGGCCAGCCCGGTGCGGTCGATCACGGTGACCCGGAGCACGTCGAGGCTCACCCCGTCGGGTCGGGCATCCATGCGGTCGAAGAGCTCCTCGCGGAGTCCCGCCACCTCGCGCCAGGTGACCTCACCGATCCAGACCACCGCTTCGCCGGCTGCGGCGCTCCCCTGGGACACCCTGGCATCGTACGGTGGCGAGTCCCCCTCAGCGGCGGGCGAGGGTGTCCGCGATCGCCGCGGCGGCGGCCGCGACATCGGGGGCTGCCGTGATCGGGCGGCCGATCACGAGCAGGTCGGCGCCGGCGGCGAGGGCCTGCTCCGGCGTCGCCACCCGGGCCTGGTCGCCGGTCGCCGACCCCCGGGGGCGTACGCCGGGGGTGATGAGGACCGCGGCGTCGCCGACCTCGGCGCGCACGGCCGCCACCTCCTGCGGCGAGCAGACGATCGCGCGGGCGCCCGCTGCGACCGCCAGCGCGGCGAGGCGACGGACGGCCTCGATCGACGGACCGAGCAGCCCGACGGCGGCGAGGTCGTCCTCGGACATCGAGGTCAGGACCGTCACGGCGGTGATGCGAGTGTCCGGCAGCTCGTCGACGGCGGCGCGGACCATCGCCGACCCGCCGGTCGCGTGCACCGTGAGATACCTCGGCTGCAGGTGCGCGACGGAGCGGGCGGCGCCGGCCACCGTGTGGGGGATGTCGTGCAGCTTGAGGTCGAGGAAGACCTCGCGCCCGCCGGAGGCCTCGCGGGCCGCGTGGATCGCCGCGTCACCATCGCGCAGGAAGGTCTCGAGGCCCACCTTCATCGTGGACACATAGGGGCCGGCGGCGGCGGCCCAGGCCCTGATCGTCGCGAGGTCGGGCCCGTCGAGCGCGACGGCGACAGGTACGGGCGCGCTCACCCCTCGACCCCGGACTCCACCGCGGTGTCGGGCTCGTGGGGGTCGACGTCGCGGCCGTGGCCCGAGACGGGCCCGCCCGGTGCCGGTGCCGGGTCGGGAGCCCGGTGCGCGTGGCCGACGGCCTGCTCCAAGGAGTGGAAACCGCGTTCGGCGAGCGCGACCGCGAGCTCGCGAGCCACCCGAGCCGGCGCGCTCGGGTCGTGGAAGATCACCGTGCCGACGCTGACGGCGCTGGCGCCGGCGAGGACGAACTCGAGAGCGTCGAGACCGGTCCGGATGCCGCCCATGCCCAGGATCGGCACGTCCGGGAGGGCCGCGTGCACCTGGTAGACGCAGCGAACCGCGACGGGACGCACGGCCGGACCGGACAGCCCGCCGGTGATGCCGGCGAGCGCGGGACGCATGGTGTCGGTATCGATGACCATGCCGAGCAGCGTGTTGATCATCGACAGGCCGTCGGCGCCGGCGTCGACGACCGACCGCGCGATGGCGACGATGTCTGTGACGTCGGGTGAGAGCTTGGCCAGGACCGGCGTTCCGGGGTTGGTGTTGCGCCGAACCGCGGTGATGACCTCGGCGGCCGCCACCGGGTCGCAGGCGAAGACCTGTCCGCGGTCCTCGACGTTGGGGCAGGAGATGTTGACCTCGATCGCCGCGACGTCCGTGACGTGACGCAGCTTCGAGGCGAGGCGGGTGTACTCGTCGACCGAGCCGCCCGCGATCGAGACCACGGCGCGCGCCCCGCGGGCGCGCAGCCACTCGAGGTCCTTCTCGAGGAAGGCGTCGATGCCAGGTCCCTGCAGCCCGATCGAGTTGAGCATGCCGCTCGGCGTCTCGGCCATGCGCGGTGTCGGTCGGCCGGACCGGGGGTTGAGCATGATGCTCTTGGTGACGACCGCACCGATGGTCGTGATGTCGAAGAACTGGTCGAGCTCACGCCCCGCCGCGGCGCAACCCGACGCGGTCAGCACCGGGGACGGCAGCTCGAGACCGGCGAGCCAGGTGCTCATGTCGATGTCCGGGAGATCGGTGACCTTGTCCGGGCGCGGCCCGTGCGTGATCACAGCGCGGGTCATCAGTGGCCTCCGCTCACGGGCGCACCGAGGGTTCCCTCGGGGATCGTGCCCACCTCGTCCCAACGCACCCGGTCGCCGCGGAACACCGGCCCGTCGACGCAGGACCGCAGCATGCGGGTGACGCCGTCGTCGCCGACCACCGGTAGCACGCAGGTCATGCACACGCCGATGCCGCAGGCCATCGCCTCCTCGACCGCGCACTGCGAGTAGGCGCCGTGGTCGGCGGCCACCTTCGCCACCTCGCGCAGCATGGGCATGGGACCGCACGCGTAGACGACGTCGGCGTCCGTCCGCTCGAGCACTGCGGGAAGCACGTCGGTGACGCGCCCGTGCTCACCGACCGAGCCGTCGTCGGTCGTGAGCGTGAGGGTCGCCGCGATGCGCTTGGCGTCGAGCACGCCGAACAGCTTGGTCTCGGTGGAGGCGCCGAGCACGACGTCGACGCGGCAGCCGCGAGCCCGCAGGGCGTCGGCCAGGGAGAACATCGGTGCCGAGCCGTAGCCGCCGGCGACGAGCACGCAGGAGACCGGTTCCTTCGGCAGGGCGAAGGGCCGCCCGAGCGGGCCGACGATGTCGACCTGGTCGTGCCGGTGGAGCCGGGCGAGCCACTCGGTGCCCTTGCCGTGAGAGGCGAACACGATCTCGAGGGTGCCGCCGTAGACGCCCCTGCTCTGGACCGAGTAGATCGAGAACGCGCGTCGCAGCAACATGGACGACTCGGGGCCGCCGACCGCCAGCGCGACGAAGTGCCCGGGCCTGGTGAGCTCCGGGATGCCACCCGCGGTGAGGGTGAGCACGTGGTACTCGCCCGCGCGACGCTGGCCGATCACCTCACCGATGACCTGGATCGCTCCCGACCGAACCTGTCCTGACGTCGTCAACGCGCCCCACCCTCGCTCGTCCCGGTGCCGCTCGTGTCGGTCGATCCGGTCCCCGTGGAGGCCTGCCCCGCGCGCAGCGCGACGAGGTCCGAGGCCCACTCCTGGAGCGACCGTACGCCCGTCTCCCCCTTGATCAGGGCCTCGATGCCCTGCACGGTCGCCGCGAGGCCCTGCACCGTGGTGATGCAGGGGACGCCACGGGTGACGGCGGCGGTGCGGATCTCGTAGCCGTCGAGCCGCCCTCCGACGCCGTAGGGCGTGTTGACGATGAGGTCGATGTCGCCCGCCAGGATCGCGTCGACCGTGGTCGGCTCGCCGGCGGCGCCACGGCCGTCGTGCTGCTTGCGCAGCACGGTGGCCTTGAGCCCGTTACGGCGCAGCACCTCGGCGGTGCCCTCGGTCGCGAGGATCTCGAACCCGAGGTCGGCCAGGCGCTTCACCGGGAAGACCATCGAGCGCTTGTCGCGGTTGGCCACCGAGACGAACGCGCGGCCACTCGTCGGCAGGCCCGAGGAGTAGGCAGCCGTCTGCGACTTCGCGAACGCCGTCCCGAAGACCGAGTCGATGCCCATGACCTCCCCGGTCGAGCGCATCTCCGGACCGAGCACGGTGTCGACGCCGTGGAAGCGGCCGAAGGGGAGCACCGCCTCCTTCACGGCGATCGGCGCGCCGATGGGCAGGGTGCCGCCGTCGCCCTGCGCGGGCAGGACGCCGTCCGCGCGCAGCTGCGCGATCGTCGCACCCATCGTCACCAACGCCGCGGCCTTGGCGAGCGGGACGGCAGTGGCCTTCGAGACGAACGGCACGGTACGTGAGGCCCGCGGGTTGGCCTCGAGGACGTAGAGGACGTCGCCCGCGAGCGCGTACTGCACGTTGAGCAGCCCGCGTACGCCGACCCCGCGCGCGATCGCCTCCGTCGACCGACGGATGCGGTCGATCTCCATATGGCCCAAGGTGATCGGAGGGAGGGCGCACGCGGAGTCCCCGGAGTGGATGCCGGCCTCCTCGATGTGCTCCATCACGCCGCCGAGGTAGAGCTCGTCGCCGTCGAACAACGCGTCGACGTCGATCTCGACGGCGTCGTCGAGGAAGCGGTCGACGAGCACCGGGTGCTCCGGAGTGGCCTCGGTCGCGCGTGCGATGTAGTCGTGCAGCATCGGCTCGTCGTAGACGATCTCCATGCCGCGACCGCCGAGCACGTAGGACGGCCGCACCAGCACGGGGTAGCCGATGCGGGTGGCGACCTCGACCGCCTCGTCGTAGCTGGTGGCGATGCCGTGCGCCGGCGACGGCAGGTCGGCTGCGGCGAGCACCCGGCCGAATGCCCCGCGCTCCTCGGCGAGGTGGATCGCCTCGGGGCTCGTGCCGACGATCGGCACGCCGGCGTCCTTGAGCGGCTGTGCGAGCCCGAGCGGCGTCTGGCCGCCGAGCTGGACGATCACGCCGGCGATCGGACCGACGGCGAGCTCCGCGTGGTAGACCTCGAGGACGTCCTCGAGCGTGAGCGGCTCGAAGTACAGCCGGCTCGAGGTGTCGTAGTCGGTCGACACCGTCTCGGGGTTGCAGTTGATCATCACGGTGTCGTAGCCGGCCTCGCGCAGCGTGAGGCTGGCGTGCACGCACGAGTAGTCGAACTCGATGCCCTGGCCGATGCGGTTGGGCCCCGAGCCCAGGATGAGCACGGCCGGCGTCGTGCGCGGCTCCACCTCGGTCTCCTGGTCGTAGGACGAGTAGTGGTACGGCGTGCGCGCAGCGAACTCGGCGGCGCAGGTGTCGACGGTCTTGAACACCGGTCGGATGCCGAGCGCGTGACGCACGCCGCGCACGACGTCCTCGGACATGCCTCGGATCGCGCCGATCTGCAGGTCGGAGAAGCCGTGCCGCTTCGCGAGTCGAAGCAGGTCCGGCGTGAGCTCGTGGGACTCGCGGAGCGCATCGCCGATCTCGTTGAGCAGCACGATCTGGTCGAGGAACCAGGGGTCGATGTTGGTGGCCTCGTGGAGGTCCGACACGGTGGCACCCGCCCACAGCGCCTGCTGCACCTTCTTCAGCCGCCCGTCGTGCGGAACCTTCACCGCCTCGACCAGCGCCGGGACGTCGACCACGCTGCGCTCGCCGGTCCAGGCGAAGGGCGCCTCCTTGCGCTCGACCGAGCGCAGCGCCTTCTGCAACGCCTCGGTGAAGTTGCGACCGATGGCCATCGCCTCACCGACGCTCTTCATGGTCGTGGTCAGGGTCTGGTCCGCGGAGGGGAACTTCTCGAACGCGAAGCGCGGCACCTTGACCACGACGTAGTCGAGCGCGGGCTCGAAGCTCGCGGGTGTCTCGCGGGTGATGTCGTTGGGGATCTCGTCGAGGGTGTAGCCCACCGCCAGCTTCGCCGCGATCTTCGCGATCGGGAAGCCCGTCGCCTTCGACGCGAGCGCGGAGGAGCGCGAGACGCGGGGGTTCATCTCGATGACGACCATCCGCCCGTCGTCGGGGTTGACGGCGAACTGGATGTTGCAGCCGCCGGTGTCGACGCCGACCTCGCGGATGACGGCGATGCCGACGTCGCGCAGGTGCTGGTACTCCCGGTCGGTGAGGGTGAGCGCGGGAGCGACCGTGATGGAGTCGCCGGTGTGGACGCCCATCGGGTCGACGTTCTCGATCGAGCAGATGACCACGACGTTGTCGTTCTTGTCGCGCATCAGCTCGAGCTCGTACTCCTTCCAGCCGATGATCGACTCCTCGAGGAGGACCTCGGTGGTCGGGGACGCGGCGAGGCCGGCACCCGCGATGCGGTGCAGGTCGGACTCGTCGTAGGCGATGCCGGAACCGGCGCCGCCCATGGTGAACGAGGGTCGCACGACGACCGGGTAGCGCAGGTCGTCGACGGCCGCGAGGCAGTCGGCCATCGTGTGGCAGACCACGCTGCGGGCCGACGCGGCCGCGAGCCCGGACGCGTCGATCCTGGCGACGATCTCCTTGAACTTCTCGCGGTTCTCGCCGGCCTCGATGGCCTCGACGTTGGCACCGATGAGCTCGACGCCGTACTTCTCGAGGACGCCGCCTGCGTGCAGGGCCATCGCGCAGTTGAGCGCGGTCTGCCCGCCGAGGGTCGCCAGCAGGGCGTCGGGGCGCTCCCTCGCGATGATCTTCTCGACATACTCCGGGGTGATCGGCTCGACGTAGGTCGCGTCGGCGAACTCCGGGTCGGTCATGATCGTGGCCGGGTTGCTGTTGACGAGGACGACGCGCAGGCCCTCGGCCTTGAGGACGCGGCACGCCTGGGTGCCCGAGTAGTCGAACTCGCAGGCCTGACCGATGACGATCGGACCGGAGCCGATCACCATCACCGAGCGCAGATCCTCACGCCTGGGCACGGGCGGCCTCCATCAGGTCGCAGAACCGGTCGAAGAGGTACGCCGAGTCGTGCGGGCCCGCGGCCGCCTCAGGGTGGTACTGGACCGAGAAGGCGGGTACGTCGAGGCAGCGCAGCCCCTCGACGACGTCGTCGTTGAGGCAGACGTGGCTCACCTCGACGCGTCCGAACGGCGTGTCGCTCACGCGGTCGATCGGCGCGTCCACCGCGAAGCCGTGGTTCTGCGCCGTGATCTCCACCGCGCCGGTGAGCCGGTCCAGCACCGGGACGTTGATCCCGCGGTGGCCGTAGCGCAGCTTGTAGGTGCCGAAGCCGAGCGCGCGGCCGAGCACCTGGTTGCCG